>CABEDY010000564.1_pt1 | contig 43724 bp, 38 predicted proteins | sample 3423171 | NCBI WGS metagenome assembly CABEDY01 (sample SAMEA5534333, study PRJEB31848) | metagenome | biome: tundra; feature: field; material: soil | place: USA | collected 2013-05 | depth 0.15 m | reverse complement strand
GATCTTAGCGCGCTCCTCTTCAGTCAGTTCCAAGCTAATAAAGTTCTGCATGTGGCCAAAGACCAGGTCCAGAGACGGGTTCGCCGCGAAAGCCTCAAGTTGAAGCTCGAGTTTATTGGCGGTCCACAAATCGTCAGCGTCCAGGAAAGCCAGGAAGTCCCCTGCCGACGCGGCGACCCCGGCATTTCGTGCGGCGGGATGACCGCGATGAGGAATCGCGATCACACGAACTTGAGGACCATAGCTGGAGGCTAATTCCGGACCGTCGTCGCTCGAACCATCGTCCACCACCAACACTTCCAAGGGGCTGTACGTTTGGGCCAGGACACTCGCGATCGCTTCCCGTAGATACTTGGCGCTGTTATAAATCGGAATGATTACGCTGACCGAAGGTCGCACTCGCTCACCTCCTTCAAAGCTAGTTCGCTCGACGACTCCTGGTTGCCGATGTAGTATTGAAAAATATGGCGACGCTGAACTGCTGGATCCGAGACGCCCGCTTTGATGCGTTCAATGCGGCGCTTGATCACCAGCAGATGCGCGGCGCGATTGCGGCCGCGGCTGGTGTTCTGGGGATGCCTCCTGTAAAGCAGGGAAACGTCTTGGACATGCGCCTTAACGACGTCATTTTCCCAGCAGCGGAAGAAGAGATCCGTATCCTCGCCATACGGCATGCGCTCGTCGAAGAGTCCGAACTCAAGGAAAACGGTCCGCCGAAACAGGCAACTGCCGAGGTACGGCCCGCGATAGGGCTCCGTGCTGTAGTATCTCCCGCCGGGCGCGATCCAGAACTGCCGCATCAGGCCCTGAGCAATGCCGGCCGCCGGATTCTGCTCAAGAGAATGAACCAATGTTTTCAGGTGGCGGTTCGTCCACAGATCGTCAATATCGAGAAAAGCGATCAGATCGCCCTGGGAGTTCTGAATCCCGCGATTTCGCGCGGCGGCCTGCCCTTGCTGCTCTTGGCGAATGTATCTGACGAATTCGGGGCATTGCTTCAGCCGGTTCGCCAAGCCGTCGGTGGATCCATCGTCGATCAGCAGGACATCCAGATTCCGGTAGTTCTGCGCCAGAATCGAATCCATCGCCGATGGGACAAAAGACTCGCCGTTTCGCACGGGAATCACGACGCTGATGGACGGTTCGTAGCTCATTTTCAGTCAGGGACAGACGGGCTCTCGAATTCCTTCGTCGAACGGCCACACGCTTCGGCCAATGTATTCCGAGTATCCCACCTCGAGACGCTCGGGCATCGGTTTCACCTTGCCGGCGCGTAATCGGTCGAGGTGGCGCTTGTAAATGGCAACCACTCCCATTTCGATCACGCTCTTTCCCGACGTCATGTTCGCTTCGTGCCGGTGATAAAGCAGCGATAGCTCATCGATGTCGAGCTTGCGCATGCCGCGCTCCCAGCAGCGGACGATAAGATCGAAGTCCTCGGCGAAGCGCATGCCCTCTTCAAAAACACCGCACTCGTCAAACACCTGCCGTCGAAAAACAAAGCTGCCCAAGTTGATAAAGCGGTATGGTAGCGAGCAAAAGTAAGCGCGCCCGTCGTCACCGTGCAGGAAATTGCGGATCAAGCCTTGGGCCATGTGGAAATCCGGCTCAGCCTGGAGCGCCGACGCCAATCGATTGAGATGTCCGGGCTCCCAGAGATCATCTATGTCGAGGAACGCGATCAGGTCGCCGGTGGACGCCGCGATTGCAGCGTTGCGCGCGGCAGCCGGCCCGCGATTTTCCTGCCGCAGGTAGCGCAGAAAGCTTGGGCCGCTCTGCGCGCGTTCCCGAAGACCGTCGGTGGATCCATCGTCCACCAGCACTACTTCGAGATTGGGATAACGCTGACATTGGATACTCCCCAGCCAGGCATCGTAGAATGCGGTCGCGTTAAAAGCCGGAGCGATGACGCTGATGAGTGAGTGGGCGCTCATTGGCTGAGTTGAGTCAGGAGTTGGCAAATGGCGCGAGGAATTTGCTTCAAGTCTGTTCCGAGCTTCAGTCGAAAACAGGGAGAGCCGCGAACCACTTGAGCGATCGAGTTGAGATCCTGCGATCCGCTGGCGGGTAGCTGTGCCAAACTGCTGGGGCCCATGGCCATCAACGCGGCTCCAGCGCCGCATGGCTCAATGCAGGTGTCGGCCTGGCCAGTAATCACGGGGACGAGAATGGCTCGCAACGGGAATTGGGGAATCAGTTTGTGCGGACACGATTCGTTCAGGAAAATGGTGACTTTTTCGTCCGGTTCCCGCCGGGGATTCCATACGTGCGACGCCAGGCCGTTGAACTTGGCCAGATCGCTGTCTCCGATGAGCTTGGCCGTGTTGTAGAGGCTATAAACATCCCAGTGCCTCGAATCCGGGGAGCCGACCATGCAATAGTCGTCGCTGGCATATTTGAGGCCGGAATCGAGGCATGCCAGAACGCTGGTGGACTTGCCGGATCCGCCTCTGCCCGCCAATAGGACACCGCCCGATTCGGTTCCAACGGCGCCGCCATGGACGAATTGGACGCCCTGTTCTCTCATCCACGCGTGCAGCAGCCCGCGCATCGGCGAACCGGCTTCATAGTAAGGAAGCGGCGACAAATCCCGTTTCCAAAAGAAGCCCAGATCCGCCTCCAAATCGACAACACTCAGAATGTCGGGGCCTGGATGATAAAAGGCCACAACCGAACCGCCATGCAGGTTGAGTAACTCACCGCGCGGGCCCGTGTAATCCGGCCAGTGATCGACCAAGGTTTTCAGATAAAAGCGCAGCAGAGGATTCCGTTGAGGTTGTAAACCATCCAAGATCGAGATTGTGAGTTGCCGGCGGCCGGGCTCGGCGGGTTCCTGGGTTTGAAGGTGATCTAGCGCTTTGGTCAGTATGCCGCCCCAGCTTGCGACCGCGAAACGCAACCGGACGCCGAAGCCTCCGATCGAAAACATCTTCTCTTCCAGTCCGGACGCTCGGAAGGATTGCTCGGCATACTCCTCAAAAAGATCAACGATAGCCTTCATGCTTCCGGAGGGCCTGGAGCGGTGCTGGGCCAGCCCTCCTCACCAACTTCATGCACCGGGTCCAACAAGAAGAGGCTTTGTAAGTCGCGATATGCCTCAAGCGTGGGGGCCACGAGGGGTACAGCGGATCCTGCACCTGCTAATTGCAAAGGGCCACGAGGCGTTCTGACATCCACCTGGCAAATCAAATCCTCTTTTCGTAACTGCTGAAAAAACGGAGTGAGCGCGGCTTGAATGGTGTCCACGCCAGCGGCATATTTGGTGGCGAGCGCCTCCGCCACCTCTGCTTGGGTGGCCTCCTCCGTCAAAAGCTGAAATGCATCCGCCGCCGCGCCTGCCAAGCTATGATAGACACCCGTATCCAGATTGATTGCGACCAACTCATCGTCAAATTTCTCGTGGATCACCGCAGGCGCGTTGATCCGAAAACATATTTCTGACATAGGAACTCTCATTCTTGCCCATCGAAGCAGATGAAGCAAGTTCTAGTAGTACTGAAGTGGAAGTACTTAACGGATCCAAACCGGAACGCCTGTGGCCTGCTCGGCGGCATCGCCCGACGTCTCGTCAATGCCAGCTCCGGCATCGATCTGGACCTGCTGGCAAAGGGGACGGTCCGGGATATCGAAGACCCGGCTCGTCACTCGACCCCAACCAGCGGCGTCCAGACACTGAGCGGCCACGGTATAGCGTCCCGCGGCTGGGCAGCGGAAGTATACGCCCGTGTCGGATCCGAAGCGGAACAGTCTTCCTGAAACCTCAAAGTGCGGCTTGGCCGTACCCTGGCGAATCGAGACCCGCGCGAACTTGAAACTGGGGTTCGCGGTAACAACCAAGCCCACCAGAATCTCGCTAGTGGCCGGAAATTGTATTTCTTCTTCTCCGATCCATCCTCCGGCCCGGCTCATGGCCTGGTACTGGTCGCACGTTGTACAAGGAATCTCCGGACGCGGCTCCGCGTTCCCCTTCAGCATTTGCCGCGCATATTCCAGCTTGGGGTTCCGCATACTGGCTCGAAGACCATCCGCAAAAACATTGCCACCGAAGTCACCCCAAAAGTTGACGCAGCAGCCCAGCATCTTGCCGTCCCAATTGATCACCGGCGCGCGCCACAGTTGATAGCAGATATCGCGAGTGTATTCGACGCCTTTCTTTTCCCGGAATTCTTCGCGGCTGGCCGCACCCAACCCCGTTTGAATGCGAACCAGATCGCGGTTTACTACCGGCGAATGATCCGCGCTCCAGGAGAGGCGGGGGATGAACTGCATTCCCCTGGCGCGCGCCATGGCACGGGCCGATTCGATTTCATGTTCATTGTGTCCCATTACCACGAACTGCCAATCCAGCAGTGGAAACGCGGAGCCGTTGAGCCGGCGCAGATCCCGAATCCTGTCAACATGCGCGAGAACCCGGTCCAGCTGCCCGTTGATCCGGTAACGCGAGTAAGTCTCTTGGGTCGCGCCATCGATGGAACAGGTAAGGGCCCTGACGCGGAATTTCACTATTGCGTCGAGAGCGGCATCACTCGCGAAGTTCAGATTTACTCCATTGCTGCCGCTCACCACAACTTGCCTTTCATAGGCGCAAGCCAACAAATCCGGAAGCTGCGGGTTCAGAAACATTTCGCCATAGTTGGAAAGTTCCACCTCGCGAATTTCCGGGTTGCGATCGAGCAAGCGCTCGAAATCGGCAAGCTTCAGGTGGCCGGCTCCCAGTACCGGACGCGCTAATCCGTTTGCCGTTGGGCAGACCGGACAGGCCAATTGGCAATGGGAGGACGCGTCAATCTGAATTGCGCGCGGCGCGGGTAAATCCATCGAGCCCTAAGAATACCACCCGCGTCGTGCTCGGTTTGGCTGTAGCTGATGTGGCGCGCGCACTCATGCGTATCTCATAAAACTTCGGCTAATTGTGGGGCGGACCCCCTGGTCCGCGCGGGTCCCCCAGGACCCGCTGCCTCGAGCATTGACAGATAACAGCAACAGGCCGACGTAGGCGTCGGCCGCGGACCAGGGGGTCCGCCCCACTTTGCATTCGTACATCGGAGACCCAAGTGTTTTCGACGGTGCGAATCCGGCGCCGAGGAGTGCGTGCGCTACGATGAACTGACGCACGTGACGGAAACGAAAAGTTTGTGCATGATTCCTTGGTTGCACCGGTTCACCAATGAACAGGGATTGCACTTACTGTGCTGCTCCGGCACAGGAGCGGCAAACGTGCTCCGGAACGAGCACGGACAACCTCTCAATGTGGATCAGCAGTTAACAGATGCCGCACTGCTCAACTCGCCCGACATGAAGGCGGTTCGCGTGGCCATGTTGCGGGGCGAGTGGCCGGCCGCTTGTGAGCGTTGCAGGCGTTCGGAAGAAACGGGCGCGGTCAGTAGTCGCCACCATATGAATCGTCGATTCGGACATTGGCAGATGGAGGCGCTGGCCGGGACCGCGGAAGACGGAACGGTGGATCGGCCGCGGGTGCGATACGCCGATATCCGGTTGGGTAACGTTTGTAATCTCACCTGCCGGATGTGCGGTCCATCCGCCTCGCGTTTATGGGCTGAGCACTACAACGAAGTTCAACCCAAGAATTACCAGGTGCCGGCTCAAAAACTCACTTTCCTCCGCGATCACAATTGGGTGAAGAGCCGGCCTTTGGCATTCCTGATGGAGCAGTGCCTGCCATCCTTGGAGTCCCTGCACTTCGCCGGAGGCGAGCCCCTCATCATCCCGGAAATGCTGGAGGCGCTGGATCTATGCATGCAATCCGGACGGGCGGATCAGATCGACCTTTCTTACAACACCAACATCACCGTGATTCCGGACCGAGTGGCCCGGCTGTGGCCTCATTTTCGAAGTGTATCGATCCACTGTAGCGTCGACGGTTTTGGGGCCATAAACGATTACATCCGGCGGCCTTCTCAGTGGAACGATGTGGACCGCAATTTGCACCTTCTCGATCAGAACTTTAAAGAATGGAAACTGCGCCTGGTTGGAGTTTGTACAACCGTGCAAATGTACAATGTCCTGCAGCTTGGCGAGCTCTTCGATTATCTTGCGGGTAGCTTCCAGCATGTTGCGCCGGCGCCGGTGCTGATTCCGTTGTATGAGCCGGCGTATTTGTCGATTCGAGTGCTGCCTGCGCGCGTCAAAGAGATCGCGCGCCAGAGGCTGCTGGCCGAACGCTCGAAAGCCAGGGCCAGTAAACGGCCGATCCACGAAGATGTTTTGAGCACCATCGATACGACGCTGGCTTACCTGAACGAATCGTTGCCCATAAAAGACTTAATGGATTTTCTTTACTTCAGCGAGAAATCCGATCGCGAGTTCGGCGATTCGTGGCGGCGCGCCTGTCCGGAACTGGCTCGCCTCTTGCGCGGCGCGGAAGAGCCTGCGCCAGTATGGGACGATGGTCCACGGAAGTGATCCCATCGACTGCACCTTTTGAATTGTTGAGCTGTACCTGGCCTTTTCCCTTATCGCAAGAAGGGTTCAAACCCGAATGGCAAGCTCCGCTCACGCACCTCAGGCCGATCCCAGAATGGCGCACGAGCGGAGACCACGTTTATTGGAGTATCGACTGGGGGGAGTTGTTCCGCGGGGGCGCGAGATTTCTGGGAACGATGCGTCAATTCGGTGTCGTATTCCGGATTCGGGTGAATGCCCCTGGAAAGCTGGTCTTCGCCAGCCGGGGCCGCTGTGCGCTCAGAAGGGGCGAACGGTGCGTGTTTGAGGGCGAGTCCGATCCCGAGGGATGCATCGACGCAAGAGCCGGAGACATTCTCGACATTGCAGTGGCTCACGGACCTGGCGAATGGAGTTGGAGAGCGAGGATCGAGCCCCCTCGGAACACCGGCTCCGAGCTGCTGAATATTCACCTTCCCCGCGTTCAAGCCAGACTGAGGGAGCCAACCGGTCCTCCACTGAAAATATTCACGGATGCGCGCAGTCCCATTCGCAGCGTGATTTCGATCTACAGCATGATCCTGAACGGGTATTCGCCATCGAGAGTTTATCTCTACGGCGGCTATCAGTGGAAACCATTCGCGAGACATCTGTTGGCGCAATTTCTTCCGTTTGCTACCGTCGTTCCCCTGAACAAGATACGCGACCAAATCTCCGAGGTGGCGCCTCCCAAGCTCGCCGACGTCGCTAAAGACAATTGGCTCGTCATGAAAGCCTGTCTGACCTTGTTTTGCGATCCACCGGAGTTTTGCATGATGGACGATGACCTGTTCATCCTAAAATCGGTGGCCGGCGCCCAGGAACTTTTTCGCGAACACGATTTCGTGTTTGTGCCGGAAATCGACAATGCAAGTCACTATCGGCCCATTTGGAGCGATGTATTTCCAGATGTGCCGCTCACGCGGACCGCGCGTTTGAATGGCGCCCTATGCTGGCTGCGTATGAGGAAGGATCGCAAAGCGGCGGCGGATCTGATGATGCGCGGATTGGGGAAGCTGGATGGCCTGCCCAAAGTGGAAGCCGCATGGAGCTGGGAACAAGGGTTTTACGCGCATCTGTTCGCGCACGATCCCATCCTGGAACTGCCCTCGGAACTATACTGGTATCCCTTCTTTCGCGGGCTTCCCGGCGGAATGCTGGGCTACGACTACGCGAACAACCCCTGCGGATTCACCATGATTCACTTTGGCGGTGACGTGGAAAAGCCGACCGATCGCGAAGCACTTCAGCTCATGCCTCAGATTCTGGGACAAGGCGCGCCGGATCAATGAGCGCACAATGCGCCACCGCATCGATCAGCCGATCCAGCCGTTCCGACCAATCGTTCCGCGCGGCGAAAGTTGTGCGAGCGAGAATCTGCTCCGCCGTGGGAGGCTGACTCGCGAGCCTTTCGAGCAATCCGAATGACTGCTCACGATTGGCATACGTGACCAGCAGTCCCTGCTCTTCAAATTCCCGCATCTCGGGCAGCGCCGGTACAAGCACATGTTTGCCGGCCGCCAGATATTCGTAAATCTTTACGGCGTGCATGCTGCGAGTAATCGGCAGATCTTGAAACGGCATGGTGCAAACGTCAAACTGAACCAGGTAAGCTGCCAGCGTCCGGAGATCCGCTTGGGGCAAGACGTGGACGTTGACAGCGGAAGTTGCGGCGCGCCACCGAACTCTGGTTTCCTCGCGCGCAAAGCCCTCGCAGCCGATATAAACGAACGACCAGGAAGGAAATCGGCGGGCTGCCTCATCCACCCAATCCACATCCAGCCAGTCTGCAAACGCGCCGAAGAACCCGATCACAGGCCGTGAAAGATGATCGAGAAGTCCCTGGGAACCGGCGCCATTGAAAATGCCATAGTCGGCGGCATTTGGGATCAGAATTGCGTCCTTCCTGTGGATCAGTTTGGTTTTATAAAGCTGGTGGCCCGATGTCACCAACACGTCGCAGGATTGAGTGAGTTCCGCTTCATGGGCCGCCGCCCGCTGTCCGTAAAGTTCGCTAAACGCGTATTGGTCGTCGAGACAGTCGTAAATGATCGGCCATCCAAACTGCTGGCGCGATCTTTGGGCCAACGGCGTCCAACCCGGAAAGTTGACCAGTTGAACGGCTGTGCCGATCCCGCTCGCTTTTCGTAAATGGTCGAGCGCTTCGATCATCAGTTCTAGAACCGTGGGGTACCAGGAAAAATGATAGATATCACCGGCGAATCCCGGTAGCTGAATCTCGAAGACATTATCGCTGAGCTTTCGTGGGATTGTGGTTCCAGCAAAACGCTCGGCGGGAATAAGTTTCACGTCCACCCAGAAAACCCGATACCCGCGCCGGGCGAGGCCATTGGCGAAGTGGTGTGGCCGCTGAGTCAGATCGCTCCATCGCAGGATGTTCAAAAAGACGAAATCGAGTCGTCCCGACGTTGGTTCGGCGGGCTCCTGAGTGGCGTTGACGATGGCCAACCGGCGGCGCGCCTCATCAATCGCGCGCACCTCCATTGGATGGCCAGGTTTTTGGCGGAGCAGGCGGCGCGCACGATATTCCATCTCATGGCGCCGCACGATAAGACGCTCCTCCCAGACGCCGCCCTTGACGGCTTCAAGGAAGTCAAGCCGGCTTTTCCTTTCCGCTTGCGTGGGCACCGGGAAGGCATTCATTACCGACTCAGCCGCCTCAGCGCTCTCACTCCTGTCTCCAGACCATCGGTTCCGCTCGCAAGTCACAGCCGGTTCAAACCACACTTTCGTTGCATGGCTTAAACGAAGTGCGAAATCCCATTCCGTGAAGGATGGAAGGTCCGCGCGAAATCCGTTGGGAGGCAGGCAAGCGCGATCATGAATCCAGCACACCAGAGGAGCCCAAGGGCCCAGCAAGAGACGTTCCGGCTTACCTTCAAAATCTTTAATCGCCGCGCGCCACACCTTTACCGGGGAGTGGATCGACACGCTCCAAGCGGTATACGCTGCCTGGCATTTGCTCGAGGCAAGCGACTGATGAAGGATTTCGAGGTGATAAGGGAAATAGACATCGCCCGCCGGTACATACGTGAAAAAAACGCCCTCCGCGGCCGCTATTCCGGCGTTCCATAAAGAACCTAACCCATCGTGCAAGTTGCCAGAAACGGTCACTCGCCGGATGCGCAAAGTTCGAACGAGCTCGGCGGGGAGGCTGGGCAGTTCCTGCTCATCCCTCGCGACAATCACGGTCTCGAAACCGGTGACTGTCTGGTTCGCGAGGCTGGTGAGCGAATCCATTAATCTTCCAGCCGCACCTTCGGGAACAGCGACAATAACACTCGTCGAAGGCACTGCTCTTTTCGTGTGGGTCGCTGGGGAGAACAAGCGGGATAAGCAGCTCGCCCGTTCTAAGAAAAGTTTCTCATTGCGAAACAGCCACTCGTCGTGATCGATCCGATTTTCCTCGAAAGTCTTGCTGGCGTGATTGAATACAAAAACACTAGGATCTACTACCAACGACCAGCCCGCCATGCGGGCGCGCAAACAGAAGTCGTCATCCTCATAGGTACCCAATTGATAAATCTCGTCTAGCCCTGCCAGGGATTCCCAAAGTTCGCGGCGAATCATCACGCAGAAAAAGAAGAGCCGCCGCGGCTCCTCAATCAAACTGTGGGGCAAACGATGGCGAGCGCCTGCTTCGGGCGGTCCCGAAACCAATTGAGGACCTGGGCCGCAATGGTCGCTAACAGGGCTCACGACGCCGATGCGGGCGTCGGTTCGCATGGCTCCGGTCAGCCCGTCCAGCCATCTATCCGTGACGGCGGCATCGCTATTCAAGATCACCAGAAAATCGTGTTGCGCCTTGCGAGCCCCCTCGTTCACTGCTCTTGAGAAGCCGAGCGGGCGATCGAAGCTAAGAACGCTGAGCCCCGGCCGGCGCTCGATTTCCGAAGATAGCCACCGAGCAACGTCAGGAGACGATCCATTGTTTACCACGATCACTTCGAATTGGACGTGGGTGGCCGCACGGTAAACGGTTTCCAGGCATTGGCGGGCGTACTCCAGCGCGTTGTAAACCGGAATGATGATGCTGACGGCGGACATTACTCCGGCCGGCCCAGCATTTTACTCAGACGGTTATGCAGGCGCATTCGCAATTCGAGCGGAACGTTCTCACGAACGGCGCCTTCCAGCTCCTGGCACCGGCGGTACAGGGCGAACATCAGGCCCGCCATTCCATGCATTCCGATCTTGGAGAACTGCTCCTCGTAACAGTCGATAATGCGGCGTTTCGCGATAAAACCGTCGCTGGTTTTTGCCAAGCCATCCGGGAGTTGCCGGTATTGATGAAGATACTCGGGCAGGACATCGGTATCGAAGCCGTGCATGGCCAGCCGAGCCTGCAATTCCCAGTCTTCATGAGCCGCCCCGCGCACCTCCCGGTACCCGCCGATGGCCTCGAAAGCTTTACGCCGGACCAGGATCATCGGACCGCCGAAAATAATCGGCTCGATCAAACCCGCCACCAGATTTGCACCGATCGGCATATACTTCGCGGTTGTACTGTAGGGGGGCTGGTCGCCGCTGAACAACACGCTGGCACTCACCAGGCAGTCCACTCCGGAAATCACCGCGGCTTCGAGCATGCGCTCGATGGCATGCGGCGGAATCAGATCATCGGCGTCAATGAAGAAGAGATATTCGCTGTCTGAATGCCGTGCGGCCTTGTTTCGAGCGGCGTCGACGAAGGCATTCTCCTGACGCAAAAACACCCACCCCCGTTGTTCATATTTCCCAGCCATCGCATCGAAAACATCCTTTGCCGCCGGTTGATGGGAACCGTCGTCCACCGCAACAACCGTGAATTGGGTGAGAGTCTGAGCCTCGATACAGCTCAAGAGTTCGGGAAAGTAGCGCGCTTTGTTGAAGTACGGAATACAGACCGAGACCGATGGCTTGGCGTGAGCCGTTTCGATGTTCTTCTTTGGGCGCGCACGTTCGAGAATGTCGCGATGAAAAGCCAGCCATGCATCGTTGGCAGCCCTGAAGTCATAAGGCGGGGCTGAAGGATCGGAGTTCGACTCAACCAGCACCGAATGTAATTTCGCCGCCAGTGCACGCGGCTCCGGATCGAAAAGGCGTCCATCATCGCGGCCGGCAAGAACTTCAGGGGTCCCGCCGCCGCGCGAGCAGAGCATGCGAAGTCCCGGGATCAGCGATGTCTCAATTACCGCGTAGGGGAAATTCTCATAGGCACTTGCGATGACGGCAACCGCACCCCGGGCATGCTGCCGTAAATAACGGCCCGCCTGTTCGCTATCCAGGTTTCCAACGTGAACCACTCTCAATCCCGTTTTCGCAAGGTGACGTTTTACCGTTTCCACCGAACCTGGCTCGTCCTCATGGCCGAGCAATACAATCTCTTCGATGCTTCGCGAAATATCGGGATGTTCGCTCCATAGCTCGATCAGCGCTTTCGTGAACAAGTTGGCGCCTTTGCGCGTTTCCAAACGGCCAAAAAAAATCACGCGCTTCTTGGCCGCCGCTTCCGGCTGGAGTTCTGAGTCATCGGCAGGGCTGTAGGGCAGGCCGAGCACAACCGGAGCTGTCCGGAATTTCCAGCCCTCATTCTTCGCCCATTCCAGCATGTAATTGCTGGGTGCAATCACAACGTCGCTGTGTTCAGCGCTGTATCGTTCCACAAATTCGAGATGCAGATCGTCCGGAATCTGCGGATACTTGCGATTACCGGTCCTTACCCAATTGGATGGTCCATGCAGAACCGTGATGCAGATGGGCCCTGGAGTTTTGGAGAACCTGTTGACGCGCACGGTGTGGAAAGCAAGATTCGCCCAGTCTTGAAAGTACACCGCGTCATACTGCAGTAGGATCGGATGGAGTTTCTCGGAAAGCCGCATGGCCCAGGCTTCCGGCCACCGGTCTGGGCTGGGCGGATCGCTATGCAGCTCGATAAACTCGATACCCCAGGACCGGTAATTTGCGGCCCGCTGCGGATCCAAGCCAGGGGTTTGAACTTCCGCATGAGTCAGAATGATGGCGACTTCTTCGCCGCTGTTCTTGAGTAACTTCGCCCAGTGGGTAACGAACGCCCCAACGCCCCCCGCGCGGCCCTGCACGGTCTGTACATCGTGAGAAACCAGGGCGACCTTGGCCATGCTATCTCGTGCCTTTGGTTTCGCCGGGCACTTCAGAAGCTTCGTCGTGAATCCATCCCACCTGCGTTTGAAATCGGGTATAGTTTTCATCCGTGGGGCGGTTGATGCAGTAATAGTACGCCGCAAGAGAATAACGATATCGACTTGGCGGACAAGTGAGCGGACGAGGGTGACCGTGAAACGTGTTGGTACCGGATTCGAAAATCACTGTCCTATTGAAAAGAGGCGCAATACGGGTCACGCACTGGGAACCGTCGCGCGACCAAAGCTCCAAGTGGCCGCCGTAGGCTTCGGGCCAGTCTCTGTTCAGGTAAACAATTATGTTTAGCTTCTGGCAGAATGGCGCACCCAAGGGATGGCGCTCAGTGTCGGAATGCACCAGTAGGCGTCCTCCGGACCCGGTGGAGTGTAAACCACCGCCTCGAAAGGATGGATCTCCGACCAAGGAATGAGGGGCCCCCCCGCTGAGGACGGTAAGAAATTGCAGGAATAGCGCGGAATTGAGCTGTAGCATGAAGTTCCGCGTCACCGGGCCCCATCGAGCTTCCCCTGATATGCCCATCTTTGCGGAATCGCCCGGCTCTTGAACTCGCGATCCAGAACCCCAACGCGTCCAGTGGTCCGCATCCCGAGATGGTAGTTCATCGAGGATGCCTAGCAAAACGTTTTCCGGAAAGAGCCCATCGATAGCGAGATGCGGGAAGGGCGCCGCTTCCTGAAAGATCCGCCGATGCCGGAGAGCCGTTTCCAGGAGCGCCCTGGGATCGGGACAATAGCACATTAACTGCTGGCCAGATCCGGTCGAACAAGTATCTTCTGATAAACCGCCAGGGTGCTGGGAAGCCATGAAGCCGTGCTCCTCCTTTAAGACGATAACAATGAAGCGCAGCCGGGGCAAGATCGCCGGTAGTCCGCTTCCATGAGAAGGCCGATCTTTGACGGTTCACGCGCGGCCTCGTCCTAGATCACTGCGGCCGATAACGAGATCGCCCTCGGCAACGATCATTCCCGGCTGATACTCATAAGCGCCAGGGTCGCGTTTGTTGAATCCTGCGGCGAACGCCTCAAGAACCAGCGCCTTATGTGGAACCGCGCAAACGCTCGAGCTTGGCTGCCGCCATGGGTGCCTTCTTAGCCCCCCCCGAACGTTCCTCTTGCGTCATGGTCTCAAGGCTTCTTGCCGCCGACCTCGCCGCCCTTCCTGCCGATCTCGCGCATGATCTCGGAAAACTGTGCTTTCGTTTTCTTGTCCCACTTTGGTTCTAATGTTCGATTAGTAGTCACCGCGACGCACCGGTGAATTCATACACCTGAACTTCCTTGCGGCCAGCCTTTCCAAATCCTATTACCGAAGTCGTCGAAGAGAACACGGGTCGGAATTGATGCAATGCCTCCAGCGCTACGCAACTGACCATCGGATTGTCGCCTACTAACACACAGCCTTCCTTCCGGCAAGCCGCTTCAGCCGCCAAGGCCTCCTGTGCGGAATCGAATCGCTTGGTTGCCACTACATCCTGATACGATCCCGGGCGCGGAGGCGTTTTCGGCCGGAGGAACAGAATCGTCGCCCCGCCTCGCCCGTCCACGGCTTGCCCTCCGAATACAAACAGCCGGACCACGAGGCTGCGATAGTAGCCCGGAAGGTAAAACACTTTGGGAGCGGGTTTGCCCTCGGCGTCCGGCTCGTAAGCCAGCATGAGATAGTCTTCGCGCCGGTGCGCACGCGAGTACTCGAAGAAGGCCGGATAATCTCCGATCAACAGTTTTCCAGTAGCCGGCCACAAGGGGAGCCGCTCATCGACCACCACATACCGCGTGCGCCAGGTCTCCAACAGTGGAATCGCTTCTTTCTCGGACTGTGACAGAAAGAAATCGGCCGCAACCTTGGCGTTAGCCTGAGCTGGATTCGTCACGGGAATTCGTCTCGCCAAATCCTCAATCCAGTAACCGTAGTCCCACCAAGCCATCACGCTGTAGGCGCTGGGAGGATACCGATAGGCTGGCCCGTACTGTTCCCGGCGATATCGAGCGTAGAAGAAAGCAGGGTCTCCGAATGGCTCCGGCGTGGATGCGCGCATCCACGCCAGCGTCTCCTTCCAGTCCGAGGAAACTCCGATAGAGTCAGAAGGATCGCCATTCACGGCGGCGTATAGGTTGGGTGCGAACACAAAAATCCCCAAGCAAAATGCCGTTACCCATGCAGTCTTGCGCCCGCCGGCGAGCAAATCGTCCGCGGCGTAGCCAGATAAAAGCGCCACGGCGATCGCAAAATAGTAAGTCATTCGAAGCTGGCCGATCGCTAGGACGAACGTTGTAAGACCCCAAAAAAAGATCAAAGCTCGTCCGGGATCTGAGCGTTTAAGAGCGGACTCGGCCAGCAGAAACAATCCGATTAATGCCAAGAAATACGCGCCATAGAACTGGTGCAATGCCGGCATGAGCGTAAAGCGGCCTTGCTCGTATACCAGCGGCTGAAGCTCGTTAATCGCGCCCGAGACTCCAAACAAATAAGGCATCAGGGCCGAAGCGATGGTCTTGGCGGTATGACGAAAGCCGGGCACGAGTACCGCGGCGAGAGTCAGGGACACCGTCCCGGCGGCCACCAACCCGCCGAGGAATGGCAAACGAGGGCGTGCCAATCGCCGGCACCACTTTGCCCACAATTCCACAGCCCCCATCGCCAGACTCCCGAGCCCGAGCGCAATGATGGTGTAATCCATCCATGTCAGGCGATGGAATAACGGGCAAATGCTTAGGGCTATCAGGAAAGCCACGTAGAGCGGGCGGAGCGATGGCTCAGGCTCTTCCCGCGGCCAAAACGACCGGACTCGATCGTAAAGCGCCCAAGCCAGCACGATGCCAACCACGAATGCGCCCCCGTGAAATGTCAGCAGATAAGCCGTCAACGTCAGTCCAGCAGCAAGCGAAATACCGATCGAGTGAGGCGCCTGAATGGCGCGCAACAACAGATAGAAAAACAGTGTCACCAGAAGGCTCTCCATAACGTGGTGATCGGTGAAACCCAGACTCGATACGCGAAGGAAATGCCCAGGCAAAGTGGCGACAATTGCCGCCGCTACGAGAGCAGCGCGCAGTTCAAATACAAGCTTTGCCAAAATGAAGACCGCCACGACGATGATAACGCCTAGGACCGCGGGGTACCAGGCCGCGATCACGTGCAGGAGCGATTCCGACGGGTGGCCCGCGCCAGCCAGCCATGCAATCAATCCCAGCAGCCAATCAAAAAAAGGAGGCGGCGTAACGGTATTCTGCACGTGGCCAAAAACGACGTAGGGGTCCACCGTGACACGCCAGGGGAAGTGTCGGACCAGGTTTTCCGACATGCGCACGAAGTACCATGCGTCGGGTTCCTGGAAGTTCACAAAGCCGAGTTGAAATACTAGATTGAACCGTGGGAAGACGCGGATCGAAAACGCCAGCAGGCAAGAGCGGCCACGAGAATCCACTGCCAACGGCTCAGGAACGCCTTGAGCGATGGACTTCGTTGTTGTTCTCGGGGCCGCGATGACTCCGGTTGTGTCGTGCTCATCTGCCTTCCATATTGATTTCGGTGAAGCGCTCATTATGGCATAACGTCTCTTCGGCGAACAGCTTGAATCGATTACTGTGTAATACTACGGTGAGTGAAAGAGCGGAGCTACAGCTTTGGCTGTTCACTGGTACGCAGTTCTACCCCGGTCTAATTTCGAAGCAAACGGATTTGCGGCAATCCCTCGCGAAACTGCCGCAGTTCTGTAACGCGAGCCAATGACATGATCATGACGCGCAGCCCTTTGAGGATTTCGTTGGGAGGGGGCGGGACAGATCTGCCGTCCTATTACAAGGACCACGGTGGGTTCGTGCTCGCGGCAGCCATCGACAAGCACGTCTACATTGCCGTTCACGAACCCTTCACCGACCAGATCATTTTGAAATACTCGCAGATGGAAGTGGTCCGGCAGCGGGATGAGGTGCAGCACCCCATCGTGAGAGAGGCCCTGAAGCTGGCTGGAATAGACGGGCGCATTGAGATCGCCAGCATGTCGGACATACCTGCCGGGACGGGTCTGGGTTCATCGGGGAGCTTCACCACCGCACTTCTTCGGGCGCTGGATGAACTGAGAAACCAGAGCGCGAAACCCGAGGTCCTGGCGGAGCAGGCGTGCCATATCGAGATGGATCTGCTGGAGGAGCCGGTTGGCAAGCAGGACCCGTATATTGCTGCTTTTGGTGGCGTCATGGCCTTCACGATTCACCCGAACGGACAGGTGGACGCGGCGCGGCTGAAGCTTTCGCCGGAAACGATTTCCAATCTGGAAAACAACCTCATGCTGTTCTTTACCGGCTTTACGCGAAGCGCCTCCGGGATTCTCCGCGACCAGCATGTGCGTAGCCGCAGCAAAGAGCAGGCGATTTTGGACAACCTGAACTGCATCAAGCAACTTGGCTATGACAGCAAAGCGGCGCTCGAGTCAGGCAACCTGCATGAGTTTGCGCGGCTCATGAACGTCCACTGGGAGCACAAGAAGCGGCGTTCACCGAACATCAGCAACGGCGTCATCGACGACTACTACCGTCTGGCCTTAAAATCCGGGGCATTGGGCGGTAAGCTGATCGGCGCCGGTGGCGGCGGTTTTCTGATGTTTTACGCTGAGGAAAAGACGCGCCTGCGCCGCGCGATGACCGAAGCCGGCCTCCGCGAGATCCGGGTTGGATTCGATTTTGACGGCACGCGCGTGGTGGCGCGCTCCTGATTCTCATGCTTCCTGTCGCCATCCTCTGCGGCGGTCTGGCCACGCGGCTTCGTCCCGCGACCGAGACCATACCCAAGGCCCTGATCCCTATCAACGGTGAGCCGTTTATCGCGCAACAGCTTCGTTTGCTGAGCAGCGCGGGGGTAGACCGCGTCGTAATGTGCGTGGGATATCTGGGCGAGATGATTCAGGAATTTGCCGGCGATGGACGCCGCTTCGGTCTCCACGTTACCTATTCTCCGGACGGGCCGGATCTCCGCGGGACCGCCGGAGCCGTGAGAAACGCTCTCCCCATGTTGGGAGAGCAGTTCCTGGTCCTGTATGGAGATTCCTACCTGCCATGCGATTATCGCGCCGTGGAGCGGGCTTTCCTCGGAAGCGGCCAGCCCGGGCTGATGACCGTATTTCGAAATCGCAACCAGTGGGAGATCAGCAACGTTGAGTTCGCCGGCGGACAGATTGCCCGGTATGACAAGAGAACGCCGACAGCGGCCATGGAGTATGTGGACTACGGTCTCAGTGCCTTCCACGCTTCGGCCTTTTCCGCCGCGGGCGATCAGGCCGCGGATCTGACGGCTGTTTTTCAGGAACTGATCCGGGAGCACGCATTGGCGGGGTTTGAAGTAAAGGAACGATTTTACGAGGTGGGATCATGGGAAGGAATTCGAGAGCTACAAGCGTATCTGAGCCCGCGGCCGTCCCGAACAGCGGTTTGACGTTCGTCCGGGAATATCTCGCGGAAGTGCGAAAGATCGCCGAGAGCCTCGATACCGGCGAAATCGAGCGCGCTATTGCCATACTTGCGGACACCAGGCAGCGGGGGGGACGGCTGTTCATTCTGGGAGTCGGGGGAAGCGCCGCAAACGCGTCTCACGCCGTAAACGATTTTCGGAAGATCACGGGCATGGAAGCCTACGCGCCTACCGACAACGTAGCGGAGCTAACCGCCCGCACGAATGACCACGGTTGGGCCACGGTTTTCGAAGCCTGGCTGGCTGGCAGCAGGCTGCGGGCCAAGGATACGCTTCTGGTGTTCTCGGTCGGTGGCGGCAATCTGGAGAAGAACGTGAGCCCCAACCTGGTCAAGGCTCTGGAATACGCGCGGCACATTGGCGCCAGCATTGTCGGAATCGTAGGCAGGGATGGCGGTTTTACCGCTCAGGTGGCGGATGCCTGCGTGCTGATTCCGACCGTCAACGCCCGACACGTAACGCCGCATGCCGAGGCTTTCCAGGGAACCGTCTGGCACTTGTTCGTCTCGCACCCCGCGCTCAAGCAGGTGGAAACGAATCGGGAGTCCGTGCGGTGATTCAGCCAGGAGCACGGGCAGTCTTTCTGGACCGGGACGGCGTCCTCAATCAGGCGCTCATCTCCGACGGTAAGCCGGGCGCCCCCAGGACTGTGGATGAGTTCGTTATTCCGCCGGATCGAGCAGCGTGTCTCGAAGAGTTGAAGCGGAGGGGTTTCGCGCTCATCGTCGTCACGAACCAACCGGATGTCGCACGTGGCAGGCAGTCGATTGCGGTGATTGAAGAGATGCATCGGAGACTACAGGCGGCGTTGCCCGTGGACGATGTACTGGTATGTTTCCACGACGAGGCGGACAATTGCCAATGTCGCAAGCCGCGGCCCGGGCTACTGATCGAAGCTCAGCGAAAGTACGATCTCGACTTGTCACGGAGCTTCCTGATCGGCGATCGCTGGAAGGATGTCGACGCGGGAAATGCCGCCGGCTGCAGGACAGTGTTCATCGACTACAACTACAACGAGCGTGGTCCCTCGACGGAACCCTCCGTCCGTGTTTCCTCGCTGCGCGGAGCCGTAGAGTGGATCAGCTCGCGAGAGATGAATAAGGAGGATCTCCTGCCGCATTCGATTTCGGATTTCAAAGTCAAACTCTTTGCGGATGGCGCCGATAAGGCCGCCATGCTGGAGCTCTACCGAAACCCTTGGATCAAGGGATTCACCACCAACCCCACTCTCATGCGCGCGGCGGGGATTCGCGATTACGAAGCCTTTGCCCTCGATATCCTGAGCTCGATCAGCGACCGGCCTATTTCTTTCGAGGTTTTCGCCGACGAGCCAGACGAGATGCATCAGCAGGCGCTCGAGATCGCCGGATGGGGCGAGAACGTTTATGTCAAAATCCCTATCACCAACACGAAAGGCGAGAGCACCCTGGGCGTCGCCCGCGAACTAAGCCGGGGGGGCGTCAAGCTAAACATCACCGCCCTGCTCGCGCTCGACCAGGTACGTGACACCGCGAACGCCCTGGATGGCGGAGCCCCTTCCTGCGTTTCCGTGTTCGCCGGCCGTATTGCGGACACAGGCCGTGATCCTGTTCCCGTGATGAAAGCCGCCGCGGAACTGGTGCACCAGCATCCTGGAATGGAATTGATCTGGGCCAGCCCCCGCGAATTGTTTAACGTGATCCAGGCGGACTCGATCGATTGCGACATCATAACCGCGACTCCGGATGTTCTCAAGAAGCTGAGTCTCCTGGGCAAAGATCTCCTGGAATACTCGCGCGAAACCGTCCAGATGTATTACGACGATGCCAGAAAATCCGGCTTCACCCTCACTGGTAAGGCCAGGAGTCAGGTCGCGATTGGACCCGTGCGAGGGGTCAAGTGAAGCTTCCCCGTCACGCTGAGCTCTGGTTGCCAGGGTATTTGCGGGACAGGTTTGCGCGATGGACCTCGCCGGCCACCGGCCCGATGCGGGTGTGGCTCGCCATTGCGGACCATTACGAACCATTCGTAGGCCGTGCTGATGAGAAAACGGCAACGGAACGAGTTGCGCTCTGGAGCCGCGAGTGGCCCTCGATCACTGAGCGATACCATGATTCGGCCGGACGGCATCCCAGTTACACGTTCTTCTATCCCCAGGAAGAATACCGTCCGCATCTGATCGACGCTCTTGCGCAAATGACGCGCTCGGGAATTGGGGACGTGGAGATCCACATCCACCACGACGGGGAGGGCGAACGGGATTTTGTCGACCGGATGAGCGGGTTCCGGGATACGCTGTTTCACAAGCACGGGCTTCTCCGCGAACACGAAGGCAAGATACGGTTCGGCTTCATTCACGGCAACTGGGCGTTGGACAATTCCCTCCCTGGCGGACGCTGGTGCGGCCTGAATAACGAGATTACCCTGCTCGAGGAATTGGGTTGCTATGCCGACTTCACGATGCCCTGCGGTAACTCGCCGGCGCAGGCGCGGACGGTCAATGAGATTTACTGGGCTGTGGACGATCCGGCCAAGCCCAAATCGTACGATCGGGGGAGGCGCTTCCAGGCGGGCGACCTGGCGAAGGACCTGCTGATGATCCCCGGCCCGCTGGGAATCCGGTGGGCCGAGCGATTCCTACCACGGATTGAGAAGGGTGAGATCGCCGGCTACGATCTGCCGTCGCGCTATCGTGTGCGGCGTTGGCTCGCCTGGGCGCCGCGCGTAGGCCAAGACATTTTCATTAAGCTGTTCACCCATGGCACGCAGGAACGAAATTCATCGGCTCTTCTGTCTAGGGGACTCGATGCGCTCTTCGAGGCAGTCCAGGCCGAATGCGGCCTCAGGCGTTGGCCGTTCTTCTACGTATCCTGCTGGGAAATGTATCAGGCTATCGACGCCATCCGGCGGCGCGAGGATCCAGTTGCCGCGCTCACCGGCCACCTCCAGTTGACTAGGTCCCATGAGTAAGGAAAAATTCCGAGTGGGGCTGGTAGGGACGGGCTACGTCAGTCAGCACCATCTCCGGGCCTTGAAGAAGCTGGATTACGTGCAGGTGGCCGCAGTGTGCGATTCGAATCTCGACCGCGCCACCAAGGCAGCGAAAGAAGCGGGAATTGCCTGCGCCTACCGGAGTCTCGACGAGCTGGAGCGGGAGCGGCTGGATGTAATCCATATCCTCACTCCCCCCGCCTCCCACTGCGCGCTGACCGTGCAGGCTCTGAAGATGGGGTGCCACGTTCTTGTCGAGAAGCCCATGGCCCCGTCGTCGGACGAATGCGGCCGCATGATTGACGCCGCAAAGGAGACTGGCCGCATCCTCTCAGTCAGCCACTCCGCGCGCATGGACCCGGTGGTACTGGAGGCGCTCCGTCTGGTGAAGCAAGGCGCCTGCGGCGACGTTCTGGCGGTCGACTTTCTGCGAAGCTCGGATTATCCTCCCTACCCGGGCGGCCCGATGCCGGCTCACTACCGGGAAGGCGCGTATCCGTTTCTCGATATTGGTGTCCACGGGCTGTCATTGTTCGAGACGTTTCTCGGCGCCATCCACGCTGTGGACGTACGCCATGTCGCAACCGGCCGGGACCCGTATCTGACCTTCGACGAATGGCATGGGTCCGTCCAGTGCGATCGGGGAACCGGCCACATGTATCTTTCTTGGAACGTGCGGCCGATCCAGAACGAGCTGATCATCCACGGCACCCGCGGCGTCATCCACGTCGATTGCTATCTGCAAATCTGCACCGTGCGCAAGCGGCTGCCTGGGCCGAAGATGGTCCAGCGGATTGTCATGGCGTCCACGAACTCGGCGTCCATGTTCTTCAAAGTTTCTGGCAACGTGGTGCGATTCGCCACTGGAAGGCTGCTGCCCTCACCGGGCATTGGTGTGTCGGTGACAAAGTTCTATGAGGCGCTCGAACAGGGCGCCGCGCCACCGGTTTCCGCAGAAGAGGGCCGGCGCATTGTTCGCTGGGCCGAGCACGCCACTCGCGGAGCTTCCGCCGACAAGCGAGCGATGCTCGAGCAGGCTGCGGCTGCACCCCCGCCCGCGACAACGTTGGTCACCGGTGCGAGCGGGTTTCTGGGGCGCGCTCTCGTAGCCCGGCTGCTGAGCAATGGTGAATCGATTCGCGTACTGGCGCGCCGTCCGGTTGCCGATTTGGAAGCGAATCCACGAGTGCATGTCGTGCGCGGAGACCTGGGCGATCCGGAAGCCGTTGAGCGCGCGGTCCAGGGAGTGGAACTGGTGTATCACGTCGGCGCCGGGATGCGCGGCGGCACTGAGGCCTTTGAAAGCGGCACGGTGTGGGGAACCAAGAATGTTGTGGCGGCTTCGCTGCGTCATGGAATCAGGCGCCTGGTCTACGTCAGCTCGTTGAGTGTGCTCGATCATGCCGGCCACAAGAAAGGCGTTCCCATCACGGAATCTTCTCCGATTGAGCCGTATCCCGAGCTGAGAGGCGCCTATTCACAAACCAAGCTGATCGCCGAAAATCTCGTGCTCGATGCGATTCGGATGCAGAATCTGCCGGCGGTCATTCTTCGTCCAGGGCAGATCTTCGGCCCCGGCGCGGAGAAGACGCCGCCATCGGGGGTCATCGGGCTGGCCGGCCGCTGGCTGGTGATGGGTTCGGGCCGACTGCCTCTGAATCTCGTGTATGTCGAGGACGCAGTGGACGCGCTCCTCGCGGCGGCAACCAAGCCGGATGTGTCCGGCCCCGTGTTTCAATTGGTAGACCCCACCACGCTGACCCAGCGTGAGTATATTGAGGCGGCAAAGAGGTACGGTTCGGCGCCTCGAGTTTCCTACGTGCCGAAGCTGGCGCTCTACATGCTCGCGCTCGGTGTGGAACTTCTCGGGCGAGTGCTACATCGCAGCGTGCCTCTCTCGCGCTATAAGATCCGGTCGCTCGCGCCCATTTCGCCATTCGACGGCTCCGCGGCTCGCGACGAGTTGGGTTGGGCGCCGGCGGTAGGCACGCGCGAGGGCATGCTTCGGACTTTTTCCAAAGCGGATACGAGCGATGCCGTCCTTGCCGTGGCGGGCACAGGTCAGCCCGCGAAATGACGAAAGCTGGAAAGAAAAGCCTTCACTTATCGTACCGCCCGGATATCGATGGCCTCAGAGCCGTGGCTGTTCTTTCCGTCGTGGGCTTTCACCTTTTCCCGGACACGGTCACCGGGGGTTTTATCGGTGTCGATATTTTCTTCGTGATCTCCGGTTATTTGATTTCGACCATTGTCTTCTCCAATTTAGAGCGCGACAGTTTCAGTATTCTCGAATTTTATGACAGGCGGATCCGGCGCATCTTCCCAGCCCTTGTCACGATGATGGCTGCCGTCCTCACCGTGGGCTGGTTTGGTCTCTGCACGGATGAATACGCCCAGCTTGGCAAGCACATCGCCGGCGGCGCCGCATTCGTGTCAAATCTCATGTTGGGGAGCGAAAGCGGGTACTTTGACAACGCGGCGGAAACCAAGCCGATGCTGCACTTGTGGAGCCTCGGGATCGAAGAGCAGTTCTATATCTTCTGGCCCCCCCTGCTCGCGTTTGCCTGGAGGCGGAACTGGAGCTTTTTGAGATGGACCGCCGGTATTGCCGCGCTGTCATTTCTGATTAACCTCTATCTTGCCGGTACAAATCCAACCGCGGCGTTCTTTTCGCCGTTACCACGTTTTTGGGAGTTGATGATCGGCGCGGTACTGAGTTACATCTCGCTCCACGGACCGAGCCTGATTGGCAGCCATAGAAATATCTGGTCCATCGCGGGCTTTGTCCTGTTGGCAGCAGCTCTGGTATTCATCACAAAAGACAATTCGTTTCCAGGTTGGTGGGCGCTTTTGCCCACAATTGCAACATTCGGTATCATCGCCGCAGGTCCCGAGTCATGGCTGAATCGAACCCTGCTTGCCAATAAGCCGATGATCTGGATAGGGATTCTGAGCTATCCGATCTATCTTTGGCACTGGCCCCTGATATCGTACTTGCACATGGCCGGCGCGATCAACGCAAAGACAAAAGTCGCGGCCGTTCTGATCACGATTATACTGGCCTGGCTTACGGCCTCCTTCGTGGAGAAGCCATTCCGGTCGGGGCCCACAGGCACGAAGAAGGCTTGGGTGCTACTGAGTGCAATGGCTGTCCTGCTCTTAGGAGGTTGGATGGTGCATTTCGGCGAAGGCATGCCACGCCGGGCGTATGCGATGGAGACCATGCGGTTCGTGGAGGCCAAAGCAGACTGGCATTATCCGACGCCCGGGTTCTCTGGTGGAAAGATCGATACATCGTCCACTCACTTCGAGGGCAGCAGCCCGTCTTCGGCCATTTTTATGGGAGATAGTCTCATGGCTGCGTATTTTCCCCGCGTCAAGACGATCTATAGCGGGTCCGGCAAAAGGCCCGCCTTCTCCGCGGACTTTGTCGCAAGGCCCGGATGCAGACTTGTTCCTTTCGGTGAACAGATCAACTCAAATGGCTATCAGTGCGACGAGTACTACACCGCAGCCATCAATCTGGCGAAACCGCCCGCGTACAAAGCTGTGGTAATTGCCGAAAATTGGGGATCTATCCTGTCCGAGAGCGTCACCGCTGAGTGCCGGAGTAAGCTGCATGATGACCTTGCCGAGCTGAAGAGACTCGGCAAGTATATATACGTTGTACGGAATCCTCCCCGGAGCAATCTGTTCCATCCGGTGTACCTGGCTCACGCATGGCCTCCGGTACCAACCTATGTTGCCAGACCTGAGCTGGAAATGCGAGAAAGACAAACGAATATTGGCCTGGATGTATACCTGTCTGACGTGACGACCCGTTTTATCGATCCATTCGAATACCTTTGCAGCCGGGACACTTGTCCGACCTTTCAGGATGACGGCCTTCATCCGGCGCACACCGATGAAACTCACCTGGCGGCAGCGGAAGCCATCAAGCGCGCCGTGTTTATCGACGACATCGTGAGGTAGAGGGTCGTCGCGCAGGTGTAGGCCGCGAATGAACGCGAATAAACGCAAATAAGACAAGGCAGTATTCGCGTTCATTTGCGTTCATTCGCGGCCAATGGCTTGCCGCTGTGGCGCGATAAACATTACGAACTCGCGAAACAAGGTCCGAATCCTCGCGGGCAATTGCCGCTCAAGGGTCAGCAATCGTTCACGATCTTCGGCCGCCAGCACCGACGCGAAACGAAGGCCCAGCACAAATACCGCAATGCCGGCTCCGGTTCCGGCCGCCACCGCCGGCCAGGAGTGCAACCTGGAGACGAGCAACACCACAATGGCAGCCATCGAAACGCAGACCGCGGTAAGTCTTGTGAAGAACGCGGCGTCCAAACGAATGGAAAAGCGGCGGCTGACGATAACCCAGACTCCAACCGCGGCCAGCGTTTGTGCGATTCCATTGGCAGCCGCGGCTCCAAAGGCTCCGAAGAGCGGGATCAGCGTCAAATCGAGCAGTACGTCCGCTACGCCGCAGACACAGTTCCAGATCACTAGCGGCTTCTGGTTCTCGGTGGCCAGCAACAGATTATAGGCGGGCAGAATCACCAACCGCGGAATCGCGAAGATGGCCATCACTTGAAACACACGAGCCATCGGCAGGTACCGGGGTCCGTACAACGTGCCGATGAGCGGCCCGCCGATCGCCGCCGCTCCGGCCAGCATCGGAAGGCCGCAAAGATACACATACTTCGCCGCTGTGGTGGTCATGCTCAACAGCCTTTGCCGGTCGCGGCCAGATTCGGAAAACTGGCTTACTCCCACTCCCGCGGCGAAGATTTGCGGGGCCAGAAACAGCTTTTCGATGATGCTGAACGCCACCGAGAAGAATGCCAGTTGACGGGTGTCCGTCTGCAGCATTCGCAGGAAAACCATGTCGGACCGGTCCCAGACCACGACATTCAGGATCAACAGGATCAGGTTCTGGCCCGAGAACGAAATCATGCGCTTCTTCACCGCGGAGGGAAGCTCCGCCGCCGGTATTTCGCGGACCCATGCGAGCACCGGAATCAGCTTCGCCGCCAGTTCCACCACGCGGCTCAGAAACACCGCGCAGGCGATGCCGACGAGGTCCCATCCCATGAAAAGACTCAGTGCCACCAGCAGCACAGAAACCACCGTGCCGGCGAAGGCCCCGCGGGTGTTGGCCGCCACCTTCTCGGCCCCCACATTGGCCATCGAGGGGATGAAGGACAGCATCTGGGGCAGCATCGCCGCAACCAGGATCATCGCGGCGTACCGGTAGGCCGGATCCACGAATCTAAACACCAGCATCAAGCCAATGGTCATTATCACCAGCGCGATGGCGCTCTGCGCGCGCAAGGTGAAGAAGAAAATGGCTCGTGCGATGCCCTTCTGCCCGCCGGCCAGATACTCCGCCATGAACTTCCCGGTGGTGGCCGGAATGCCGAGGGACGCAAGTCCTCCGGCCGTGTTCGACAGCCAGTAGATGTAATTGAAATATCCGAGCCGCTGCGGTCCGATGAGCCGGGCGACTACGATGGTGGTGGCCAGCGTGGCGAGGATGCCGATGCCTGCTTCAATGCCATACCAGATTGAGTTGTGGGCGATGCGGCGCTTAAGACTCGGGCGTTGCGCTTCTACAGGTTGTTCCGAATCCACCGAATCCCTCACAATAGGCTCTGATGCGCGATGGGCGCCCTGACGCGGTGGACGCACACCATTCACCATAGCGTGGCCCCGAAGTCGGGTCAATTTTCGTCGATTACAGTTGCCTGTTCATGGGCTGCATAGTATCTCATGGGCTTGCAGCCCATCCAACGGGATGAAACCTTCGACCAGCGAGTGGGGCGGACCCCCTGGTCCGCGCGGGTCCCCCTGGACCCGCTACCTCAGGCATCGACAAATACCAGCACCAGGCCGACGTGGGCGTCGGCCGCGGACCAGGGGGTCCGCCCCACTTTGCATTCGTCCATCCGAGACAAGGTGTTTTCGACGGTGCGGACGCGGCAAACACGAGTGTTCGCGCTACGCGTAGCGCACGCACTTCTCGACGTTGCTGAAAAAGTCTCTGGATGCGCCCTCGGCGCCCTTTTGGAGGGATATGAAATGGTCAACCCTGCCCTCGCGATCGCGTATAGTGGTCCGTGGTCAAAGACTTTTTCAGCAACGTCACTTCTTTGCGCGCCGCATCGCCACTCATGGCGCTGCACGGTGGTACGACATTTTTCCGAACTTCCACTGTTCATGGGTACTAGTACGGCTTCCGGCGATGCACTGCCCTAAAGTTTGGGCAATCGAGGCGACTTGCCGTATACTACTCGATGCCGGGGGGCCAAAATGGAAATCTCGGTCTCATCGTTATGAGAGCCTTCTGATATGCGTCCGGCGGCCTCGATCGCGATGAGGATGAAGATACCGGAAAGCGAATATCGTTCGGCGGAGCGCCTCTACTACCATTACCAGGTCGAAAGAGAGCTGGGAGACCGCCTCCGCAATGCCGCCAAGCCGGAGCGCGCCCAGCTCTATCGGAGCGTCTATGACGAGCTCTTCCGCCGCGTCCCGGATCACCCACAGGTAACCGCGCCGGACAGGGCCGCGCATCAGGTGAAGGTGCGGAGCCAACTGCGGCTGATCGAACCTTTCTTGAATCCCAGTACCGTGTTTCTCGAAATTGGCGGCGGGGATTGCGCCCTCTCGTTCCTGGTGGCGCCGAGGGTAAAGCAGGCGTATGGTCTGGAGATCACGGACCATCTGGTGCCGCAAACAGCGCCGCCAAATTTTCAACTGGTGCTCTCGGATGGAAGCTCGATCGGAATTCCCTCGAATACTGTCGACCTAGCCTTCAGTTTTTCCGTCGTGGAGCACGTTCACCCTGATGACATCATTCAGCAACTGGCAGAAGTGCATCGTGTTCTGAAGCCGGGTGGAATCTACTATTGCGTCACGCCGAACCGGCTATTGGGCCCGCACGATATTTCCTGCTACTTCGACACTGAGGCCACCGGTCTTCACCTGAAGGAATACACGGTCGGGGACCTCTCAAAGTTGTTTCGGGATGCCGGATTCCGCGAACTGTGGGTAGAAAAGACCTGGCGATCACACCGCGTTCGTGTGCCTGCGGTAGCAATGCGGACCGCGGAAGGGATCCTGGGAGCGCTACCCTGGGCTGCCCGATACCGTCTGGCGAGAGTCCGCGGGTTCTACTGGGCCATGGAAGTTGGCTTGGCCGGAAGGAAACACCACTGATCTCATGACGGATGAGTGTCGTGATTCACACTCCGAATCTTCAGCACGTGTCGAGAAAAGGCGGTTTTTGCCGGCGGCGGCTTTCGCCCTCACCACTACCTACGTAGTGCTGGCCCATCTTTCGCCGGCCGCTCTTTTTCCGCATCTGGCGCACTACAACATCATGGTGTGGTTGGCCGTCGCGGCTACGCTGGCTTGCCTGTCACAGGTTCTTTTCCATCCCTCCCGGTGGCGATCTCCGGAGGTTTATCTGATGCTGGGCTTGACGGCAGCCGTGCCGGTCTCGCTGGTCGCAAACGGTCAAGTTGGCGGCGCTCTCCGGGGTTTGCGAGACTTTCTCATTTCCGGAGTTGTGTTCTTCCTGGTCTTTGCAGCCGTGGATACCGTTCGGAAGATGCGTGTGTTGGCTTTTGCTGTGGTTATATCGGCGATCTATTTGCTCTCACAATCTCTTTATGGCTGGTATCGGAATGGCCTCGCGAGCCAGTATGTATATCGGCAGCACTTCTATACCGCCCAGGCAGATGTGGTTGGCGAATTCCCCCGTCTGCAGTCCGTTGGATTCCTCGAAGATGCCAATGGCTTCGCGCAATATCTGCTGGTGGCGGCCAGCCTGCTGACGCTGGCTTGGTCGCCGGGGCGGTGGCGGCGTAACCTGGCGCTGGTGATGCTGCCGGGGGCCTATTTCCTTTACGGTGTTCTTGTCACCCATTCCAGAGGCGGCCTGATCGGACTCGCCATCCTTGTTTTTTTTCTGTTAGAGAAAAGATTCGGCAAAATAATTTCGCTGGTGCTAGCGGGCGGTTTGCTTCGCCTCCTGTTTTTGGTGGGCGCCGCGGGGCCACGTCCGACCTCGCTCGCTGACCCCTCTACCGCCGGCCGCATCCAAGTAGCGCAAACCGGCGTCGATATGTTTCGATCGTCGCCGGTGTTTGGCGTCGGGTTCCAGCAGTTTATGGTGCACAACCCCTCTCTTACGGCACATAATTCGCTTCTGCTGTGCTTGGCGGAACTGGGGATATTCGGCACCCTGTTTTGGCTCGGTCTCATTGTTTTCTCGATCCTGGCCCTGTACAGGATTGTCCGAAATCGTACCGCCCTGGCGCAGGCGCCCGACCTCGTGAGCAGCGCCAATGGAGTCCTAATTGCATTATTTACGTTCCTCGGAACAGCTTTATTTCTTTCGCGAACCTACACGATGACGCTCTATGTGTTGCTCGGGATGGCTGCTGCCGCACGCCAATTGTTTCTCCGGCAACCGGAGGCCGTAGGTTCGATAGCAGCGGCGCAACGTGAGTAAGTTTTTTGGAAGGGAACCACTCCGCCTTCTGGGCGCCTTATGGAACGGGCCCACGGTATTGCGAAGTGTCCTCGGCGTTGGGAAGTTTCGCCACCCTGTACGAATGGCGCGGCACTACCTTCTCAGGACCTGTCCACCCGGCTTGTTCCTGGAAACAAGATCCGGTCTCCGTATCCACCTCTCCGGCGACGAGGATGATGTTTCCACCCTCCTGGTTGTCTTCGGTAGAAGAGATTACGGCCAGATCCCAAGGAACGCGATCTGCATTGACGTGGGTGCGCACCTCGGCTCTTTCAGCCTGTACGCGGTCAGTTCCGGGACTGCCGCCGTGTATTCGTACGAGCCAGATTCGGTTTTGTATAAAACGCTTCTGCGGAATGTCGAGGACAACAGTTTGGGTTCGCAAATTTTCGCCTGTGAAGCTGCTGTTGTCGGCGCTGAGGCATCCACCGTGACCTTCTACCCCGAAGGGAACGCCAGCGGACACGTTGCTCCCTTACCCGGCGACAATCGGGGGATCTCGGTGAAGGCACTGACTCTTACCGAAATCGTCGAAGGCAACCATCTTGAGAAGGTGGATGTCTTAAAACTGGATTGCGAAGGAAGCGAATACGACATTGTATTCGGCACGCCTCCCGAGATCTGGCGCCGCATCGAACGAGTCCGTCTGGAGTATCATTTCGGCCGGGCAGACGAGTTGAAGAAGCATTTCAACCTGCTGGGATATCGTCTGGCATTTCGTACGGAACAGAAGGGCCGAAATGGCCAGGTTGGAGTCCTCGGGTTCGACCGCGCGGCTTCGGCAATCGAGAGGAGATCCAGCCATTGACAGCTTTTATCACCGGCGCCGCCGGCTTCGTCGGCAGCAACCTCACGGACCGGCTTCTGGCTCTCGGGCACGACGTCGTCGGATTCGACAACTGTTCCACCGGGCGCATCCAGTTCCTCACGCGCGCATTGGAGAATCCCCGCTTTCGTCTGCACCGCGCCGATCTGCTGGATCTCGAAGCGCTCTCCGAGGCCATGGCCGGCGCGGATTTCGTCTATCACTTCGCCTCCAATGCCGACGTCCGCTTTGGCACTCGCCATCCGCGTAAGGATCTGGAACAGAGCACCATCGGTACGTGGAATGTTCTGGAGGCCATGCGCACCAACAATGTCCGCCGCATCGCCTTCGCTTCCTCGGGTTCCGTTTATGGCGAACCCGAAATCTTTCCCACCCCCGAAGGATGCCCCTTCCCGGTCCAGACTTCCTTTTACGGAGCCGCCAAACTTGCCGCCGAAGGATTTATCGAAGCCTATTCGGAGGGCTTCGGCTTTGAGGCCTGGATCTTCCGCTTCGTCTCGCTGCTGGGGCCTCGCTATTCGCACGGTCACATCATCGATTTCTACCGCCAGCTGCGGGAGCATCCCGACGTTCTGAACGTCCTCGGCGACGGCCAACAGCGAAAATCCTATCTCTACATAGGGGATTGTATCGAGGCGATTCTCACCGCTACCCGGCAAGCGTCGGCGAAAGTGAATATTTTTAACCTTGGCGCCGATCAGGCCTGCGCAGTGAATGATTCGATCGGCTGGATTTGTGAGCACCTGGGCGTAAGCCCCCGTTTGATGTATTCCGGAGGGAAGCGCGGCTGGATCGGCGATAGTCCGTTTATTCTCCTGGATTGCGATCGGATACGGTCCCTGGGCTGGAGCCCGACACTGTCCATTCAGCAGGCCGTGGTGCGCACTGTGGAGTTTCTAGAAGACAATCCATGGCTGGATGAGCCTGCCGGTTGAATCCCTTATCATTCCTTGACGGCTAGAAGCAAGCTGTCAATGGTGGCAAGATCTTCGTTCGAAAATTTGCGGAAGCGTTCCGCTAGCCGCATCTGAGCAAGATAGCGCAGCGATGCCTCATCCACATAGTGCTCTTCGCGAGCCAAGCGGAAACCGGCCTTGTGGAGCATCTCGATGTACTCCGGATGTCGGAGCCTGTTCTGATAGTTGAGCGAATTAAATATATAGGTCCAACGAAAGAATGAGTCCGAGTACTTTAAGAAGTTTACCCGGCTGAGACTCTTGTCATTATGCTCCCAATGGTCGGAGTGGTCCACCAAGTGGCACGCAGCGCCCCCAGGCTTTAACAGTCGGTACGACTCATGGAAAATTTCCTGAAGCACGTCGGGAGGAATGTGCTCCAGACAATTCCGGGATGTGACCACGTCCAAAGAAGCGGCAGAGAGATTCAGTTTCCGGCAATCGCAGGGCGCCATGTAGACCAGATGCATCTCTTTGAGCCGGTCTTCCATCGAGGTACCGGGATCTTCCCGAAGCGCATAGTCCAGGACTTTCGGGTCGAGATTGAGTCCATCCAAAATCACCTGCCTCTGTGTCCGAAGGCTGCACAACGCGGCTGCGAGTGTGTCTGGACGAAGCAGCACGTTCCGGTCGGTCAGAAAGACTTGGGAAGCGCCGGCCAGGGAATAGAGCAACGGGATCATCGGCTGCCAACCGCTGCCGATCTCCAGAACGGAGGCGCCTTTGATCGGCAGGACCTCGCTCACCCACTCCACCTGGCGGATCCCTTGGACGATGGTATCCAGGTCTCGGCGGAAGTTGGGTTGGTAGGGCGATATGCGATCCTTGAGCCGTCTCAACTGCGCCTGAAATGGGAGGGCTCCTTTCGCGTTATCGATCACACATTTCGCTTGCCAATTCATTGGAACACTAAGTGTACTTCTTCAAAGTCAACGATCGGCAAAGGCCTTTTGAACACGGCCGAGAGCGCGTTCGGTGCAGGCTTGCCAAGAGGAGCTCCGGACAGCATCCATTCTTGCTTGACGGATTTCGGCAGTTTCACCCTGCAGCGCCTGCTCAATCTTATGCAGGAAATCTTCATCCGAGTCCGCGAGAAAAACCACGTCGCGCAAGCGTTCGATCTCCGGCGCCCGAACGCTGACCACGGGCTTCCCCGCGGCCAGGTACTCCCGGATCTTGAGAGGGTTCGAATTCAACACGAAGCGATCTCTCCGGTAAGGCACAATTGCCACGTCGAAGGCTTTGGCCCAGCGGGGGAGCGATTCGTAAGGCTGTGGCCCAGCCAGATGCACATTGGGTAGCGCCGCGATTGCGCCGACATCCACCGACGCCATGCCGATCAGTAGAAACGTCCAATTCTTGCGCTGTCCGGCGAGGTACGCGATCAGTTCCAAATCGATTTGACCCGCGATGCTTCCAAAGTATCCGATAACCGGCTGAGGAAAGCCCCGCGCACCCTCAGCGATCTCTGTCGCCGGATCCTGCGCCTGACTGAACAGCTCGAAATCGACGCCGTGCGGGGAGTATTCGACGTTTCGGTTTAGCTCCCGCTTGCGCTTCAGAAGGGTTTCGGAACAGACGAACACCACATTCGCCCGCGCTGTAAGTTCGTCGTCAAGGCGCTGGATCCGCGCAGCATCCATCTGCGCCAGCGCGGCGTAGTCATCGACGACGTAGTACACAACCAACTCGTCTCCAAGCATGCCCGCCATCGCGGCCGGGTGCGGCACTGCGAACCAGCTTAGACGGCGGCCAAAGCGCAGAAACCGGGCCGCGCGCCGCACCAGCCACCGGCCGAGCGCCCGATTGAGGCTTTCGACAAAGGGCAACTGGCGGAACGGTATCTGCGGCACCGTGAGGCGCCACAACTGCGGCCCCACGGACTTGGGCCTGGCCAGGAACTTCCTCGCGATCCGGAGGACCTTTCGCACATCGCGGGTACTTGCCGTGGGCGATCGCATGCCCGGAGTGTCCACGTACAAGAGCGGCATGCGGCGGGCAAGCTGCCGCGCGATATGGTGGCTGGACGTGCGATTCTCCGCAAACCAGTCGTTGCCAAAATAGATGACGCTCATGTTCTGAAGCGGGTCTTCGGGATTCGCGGCCGCTGAACTCATCCTTTGATTAATTATCGCCGCGGTAACGCTACCTTAACACCTTCGACGCGTCCACAGGCCATTGAATACTGGGTCGGCGTTTCTGCTGGGCGCAGTCCCTTAAGAACAGGTTGATGAGGTTCTGATAGGGCATTCCTAGCTCGGCCGCCAGTTGCTTGAAATAGGCCACGGCCGACGTATCGAGCCGGATGGTGATCTGACTCTTCAGCTGCTTGGCGTACGGATTCTTTCGGGATTTCGAAAAATCGTATTCTTTTCTCATTTGAAACTCCAATACACTTCCTCTTCCTGCGCTGTTGCGCGCCTGGCGGAGATCAACCGGATTATAGAACCGGACTCCCGATAGCAATGGCTAACGATGAGGCAATGCGCGTCGAAGCTGTAGCCAAGCAACAAAAACCGATCTTCCTCCCCAGAGTGATCAGGATCATCGATCAGGCGGGCGCTCTCATCCAGAAAAACAGATTGCGCTTCTTCGAATGAGACGCCGTGCTTGACATGGTTGGCTCGGGCCTTACGTCGATTCCAGGCAAATTCAATATTGCCCATAGCATTATATTAGCAACACAGAGCGTAAGTGCCAGCGTGAAGGCGATCGGTCTTACTCGACCCCGCAGTGTTGTCCCAACACACAAACAGGACAACGCCCCAGCAGGGATCAACCCGGCCCGACTGCTGTTATCATTAGGTTGGATTGGCACCCAAATCGCCCTCAGTGGCTTCAAGTCCCCCATGATCGGTACCGTCAGTAACAGCTCTGACTCCAGCAGGCCTGTTTCTGGCCAAGATGTCGCAGCCCCTCAGGTCAGCGTCCTGATGTTGACCTGCGATCGCCCACAATTCCTGGGCCGAGCGATTCAGAGCGTCATTAACCAGAGCCTTGAGGATTGGGAACTGATCGTTGTTCATGACGGGCCGAATCCGCAGACGGCAGCAATCATAGACCAGTGGGTGAAGCGCGACCCGCGAATTCGCTACTTCCACCGCGACCGCGGCGGCAACATCGCGAACGCCTGTAATTACGGCCTTGCGCGTGCCCGTGGCCAGTATGTTGCCATTCTCGATGACGACGATTACTGGGTGCCGGCCGACAAGCTCCGAAAGCAGGTGGCGTTCCTCAAAAGCCATCCCGATTATGCCGGCTGCGGCGGCGGCATGACTGTTATCGACGACAAAGAGAACGTCCAGATGTCGTATCTGAAACCCGAACAGGACGACGAGATCCGGGCGCGCGCGCTGTACGCGAATCCCATGACCCACTCGACAACTATGTTCAGGCGCTCGCTCGGCGAAGGGATCGGGTACTATGACGAGTCGCTGGCCGGCTACCAGGACTGGGATATCTGGCTTCGGTTCGGCCGGCTCGGGAAGCTTTACAATTTTCCGGAAGTATTCGCGCGATATACGCTCTGGAGCGGCGGCGGGTCGTTTCAGCAGCAGCGCAAGAACGTGCTATCCGCCGTGAAGATCGTGTTTCGCCATCGCACGGGATATCGAGGGTTCACGGGAGCTCTGGCGCTGGTGCTCATGCACGTGGCGTACGCGCATCTTCCTGCTCGCGTGAGAAAATCTTCCTTTTCGTTTCTGGCTCGGCGAAAAAAGGCGATGTTTGCGGGGAAACAGAAAAGGACCGACTCGGCGCAGTGAGTATCCTCGGGGCGGTGAGTATCTGAGCCCGACGGGCATCGCCGCCGTTCAGCCCGTATGCGAATAGTACAGCTAGTAGAAACGCTGGAGACCGGGGGCCTCGAGCGAATCGCCGTCGATCTCGCGCTGGCGCAGAAGAGGGCCGGCCACAGCCCGATGCTTTACTGCATGTTCACGGGCGGGCCGCTTGCGGACGAGGCTCGCAGAGCTGGTATTCCGGTGACTGAATTTCACAAAGAGCCGGGCTTTTCGGTGAAGCTGCTGTTCAGGCTGGCACGGCAACTGCGGCGCGATGCGGCGGACGTGGTGCACACTCACAATCCGGGGGTGCATCACTATGGCGCGATATCGGCGTGGATGGCTCGAGTTCCCGCAGTGGTGAACACGCGCCATGGGCCGGCGACATCGTTCGGCCGCGCCTACCAGGAACGTTATTTCCGGGCGGTGATGCCGTTGACCGATCGCGTCGTGTTCGTTTGTGAGGATTCCCGGCGTTATCTGGTGGAGCAACGTGGCCTCGTCAGCGGCAAATCGGCGGTAATCCTAAACGGAATCGAGCTGGGAGGGTTTCTCGAAAAACCGGCCGCGCCGATGAGCGCTTCGCCGCGAGTCCGCTTTGGCGCGGTGGGCCGCATGGTGCCCGTGAAGGCGCACTCGATTCTGATCGATGCGTTCGCTCAACTCAGCGGGAAGCTGCCCAATGCTGAACTGCGCATTGTGGGTGGCGGGCCGCTCGCAGACGAGTTGAAGGAACAGGCCCGAAAAGTAGGCCTGGACGACCGCATCCGCATCGAAGGTCTCAATCATCACATCGCAGACGTGTTGCAGGAACTCGACATCTTTGTGCTGTCCTCCACCAGCGAGGGCCTGCCGCTGGTTATTCTGGAGGCGATGGCTGCCGGACTTCCCGTGGTTTCAACCCGCATCGGAGGCGTGTCCGAAGTTGCCCCGGAGGGGGACGTTTCCGTGCTGTGCAGGCCGGGGAGCGCGAGCGACCTTGCCGAGGCGATGTACAGGGCGGCCACCAGTTGCGATCTGGCGGTCATGGGAAATAAAGCGCGCGAAATCGCTATCGCGAAGTTCAGCCTCGATCAAATGTGGCGCAGCTACCAAGCGGTTTATGCTGAAGCGCTCGGCCGGAATTAGCCGTGCCGCGACTCGCCGTCGTCAGCTCATACTTCCCGATCCGCGCCCAACCGCATCGCGGGCACTCCGCGTACCAGACTCTCCGCCGGATGACTTCCTGGATGGATATCCGAGTATTTTGTCCGCTCGCAGCCTACCCCTTCTTCTGGCGACCGCGGAACTTCTCTTATGTACGGGCTGACCCTAGTTATTCCCCACCAGACGTGCCCGCCGAATACATTGAGTATCCCGCGCTTCCGCTGGTCAGCCGGCCTCTGAACGGCCTGGTGTGTGCCCACTACGTGCTGCCACACCTGGAGCGGTTCAAGCCTGACCTGATTCTGAGCTATTACGTGTACCCGGAAGGCTACGCCGCGCTCTCCGCAGGCAAGCGATTGGGCGTTCCAGTAATTCTGGGCGCCATCGGTTCCGATATCAACCGTATCCCGGACAGGATCAGCGCATTCCTGACGCGAAAAGCTCTGCGTGAAGCCTCCTTCGTTTTGGCTGTGAGCGAACATCTGCGCGATCAGGCGGTCAGGCTGGGTGCGTCTCCGGAGCGAACGAGAGCGATCAGAAACGGCTGCGACACCTCGGTATTTCGGCTCGCGGATCGTGCCGCGGCGCGCGCCGCCCTGGGCCTGGACGCGGAATCGGAAGTCGTCGTTTTTGTCGGTTGGATCGCTCCCACTAAGGGTCTGAGGGAACTGGTGGATGCGGTGAACAGCCTGGGAATTTCCCATCCCAGCTTGCACCTGTTCTGCATTGGAGAAGGAGCGTTTCAGGCGGAACTGGAAGCTCGCGCGATGGACGCGGGGCATGCGGATCGCATTCGCTTTCTGGGATGGCGCACATCGCTCGAAGTGGCTTCCTGGCTGGCCGCCGCCAATGTTTTCTGCCTCCCCAGCTATGCCGAGGGTTGCCCGAATGCGGTGATCGAAGCGCTGGCCTGCGGCCGGCCCGTGGTAGCGACGAACGTCGGCGGCATACCGGAGCTGGTGAATTCTGAATCCGGAATTCTTGTGGCGCCCCAGGATTCGGAAGCGCTGGCCGGGGCTCTTGGCGAGGCATTGTCGCGACGCTGGGACGAAGCCGGGATTTCTCAGCGTTCTCAGCGCGGGTGGGACCAGGTTGCCGAAGAAACCTTCGAAATCTGCATGGAGTGCCTCGCTCACCACCATCCGATAGACAGCGGCAGCTAAGGCGAACAAAACGATCCTGAATGTTAGAATGTGAGGCACTCTGTCAACTAGACGATTTGCGTCGCTGCTTTTTTGTGTTGCTTTGTCGCTGCGATTCGGCGCCGTCTTATCGCTACGGGATGTCCGGAATATTCCTGGGGCCGGGACTGCGGGGGCAGACGCTGTAGAGTTCAACACATTGGCTCAAAACCTCGCAGCCGGGAGGGGTTATGTGATTCACCCCGGCGAGCCGACAGCTTTTCGCGCACCTGGGTTCCCTCTCGTGCTGGCGTTATTGTATTGGTATTCCTATAGCAATTACCTGTTGGCATATTTGTTCTTCTGCTTATTGGGAGCCGCGACCGCCGTGGCGACCTACTGCCTCGCTAGAGAATTACTCCCAGAGTCTCTAGCGAGAGTTTCCGGCTTCCTCCTGGCGGTTTATTTCGGTCACGTCTATTTTGCGACTATCTTCCTCTCAGAAGGGCTATTCGCACTGTGTGTCGCGTTGAGCTTGTGGGCCTTCCTGATTCACTTGAGGACCGCCTCGTTCGTTTCCTTATTATGGGCGGGATTGCTTTTCGGCTATGCCGCGCTTACGCGTCCCATCGCCATGCTATTTTGCCCTTTTCTCGTTTTCGTCCTATGGCGCTCCGTGGGCCGGATTTCGAAATTGTTCCTGCTAAGAACCACATTGCTCTGCGCCGCGTGGGCTTGCGTAGTGCTTCCCTGGACAGCGAGGAATGTTGCAGTCTTTCACAAGCTGGTGTCGATCACAACCAATGGCGGCGCCACATTCTATGGAGGGAACAACGATATCGTACTTCACGATCGCGCCTTTCTCGGGAGTTGGATCTCGACGACGAAGTTACCCGGTCGGCCGCTGATCGACGCTCAGCCGGACGAAGTCAGCCATGATCAGATGGAATGGCGGCTCGGCTTTCGATGGGTCCGCAGCCACTGGTCCCAAATGCCGCTGCTGTTCTGTTATAAGCTTGGCAGGTTCATAATGCCGGCCGTGGAATCGAAGAACAAAAACTTTGTTCTGCTCGAATCGGTAACGTATCTGCCTTACGGTTTGTTGATTTTCTTCGGCGTGGGCGCGTGCTGGAGGATGCGACGGACGTATTCAGGTTCAAGATGGCTTGCGATGCATGCCTTCGTCTTGGGAAATCTGACCAGCGCGCTGATCTTCTATGGCTCAGCACGTTTCCGGAATGCTATCGCGCCCGTCCTTATGATTTACGCCGCGGTTGGCTTGCAATGGATTGCTACGCTGACTCTCAAATCTGGAGGATGGAACGCCCCTGGATGGTTTTTGCCGCCGAGAGAAGAATTCCCAAATCGGCGACAATGAGACTTCGTCGAATGACCCTCCATTCTCAGACAGCCATCATCACCGGATGCGCCCGAGGCCTCGGAGCCGTCATCGCTGAAACCATGTGGCGGGAGGGCGCCGACCTCCTGCTCATCGACCGGCCCCAATCCGCCCTGCACGAACTTCGCGACCGCCTCACGGCCACCGGCCGCCCGCAACAACAATTCCATGCCTTTCCGATCGATCTCAGCGACCCATCAGCGCCGCAAGCCATTCTGAAGGAGGCCCAACGCCTCTGGCCTCGTCTCGACATCCTGATCAATAACGCAGGGATCCAAGGCCCCATCGGCACGATCGCGGATAACGACTGGGCGGCCTGGCGCGACACCATGCAGATCAATCTGCTGGCGCCGGCTGAGCTCTGCAAATTATCCATCATGTGGATGCGCCAAACCGGCGGCGGCCGCATCGTGAATCTCAGCGGCGGCGGAGCCGCGGGACTACGGCCCAATTTCTCCGCTTACGCCACCGCCAAGTGCGGATTGGTGAAGTTCAGCGAGACCATTGCCGCCGAAGTAGCGGATCTCGGCATCCGCGTGAACTCGATCGCGCCCGGGCCGATGAATACTGCCATGCTGCAGGAGATCCTGAATGCCGGAACGGAGCAGGCCGGCGCCGCGGAGTACGAACAGGTGCGCAAACAAGTAGCTTCCGGCGCCACCGACCCGCAAATCGCAGCCGACCTAACCGTTTATCTGGCTTCTGAACAATCCGCCGGTATCACCGGCAAGCTGATCAGCGCGCTTTGGGATCCTTGGCGCACTCTCCACGAACAAGCCGCGGTGCTTCGCTCGAGCGACGTTTACACACTGCGCCGAATCGTCCCCGCAGACCGTGGAATCGCGTGGCCCGATGCATGAGCCGCCGGCGGTCGCCATCATCGGCTGTGGGTTAATCGGGGTCAAGCGCGCTCAAGCTCTAAACGGCTGTCGCGTCCGCGTCTGTTGCGACACCGTGCTCGACCGCGCGCAAAAGCTCGCGGCACTGTACCCGGGAGCGGAAGCCGTCGCCGATTGGGCCGCGGCCGTAAACCATTCCGAAGTAGACATCGTGATCGTTGCGGTCACTCACGACCAGCTTGCACCGATCGCGAAGGCCGCTGCCGCGGCAGCAAAGCATGTACTGATCGAGAAGCCGGGCGCGCGCCGCGCGTCGGAACTGGACGGCGTCCTCAGCGAGGCTCAGCGTACCGCGGTGGCCGTGCGAGTCGGCTTCAACCACCGCTATCACCGGGCGTTCCGGGAAGCGCGGAAAATCTTTCAGTCGGGGGTTTTGGGCGAAATGATGTTCATCCGCGGGCGTTACGGTCACGGCGGGCGAATCGGTTATGACCGCGAGTGGCGCGCCGATCCGCGAGTATCCGGCGGGGGTGAACTGCTCGACCAGGGAATCCATTTGATCGATCTGTCGCGCTGGTTTTTGGGCGAATTCGAGAACGTGCAAGCGCACATCGCCACGTATTTCTGGGACATGCCGGTGGAAGACAACGCCTTCCTCATCCTGACTACTCGCGGCGGGCAAACCGCTTTCCTGCACGCCACCTGGACTGAATGGAAGAACCTGTTCTCGCTCGAGATTTACGGCCGCACGGGCAAGCTCGAAATTTCGGGACTGGGCGGCAGCTATGGCGTGGAACGGCTGGCCTGCTATCGGATGTCTCCCGAAATGGGCCCGCCCGAAACCACCATTTGGGAATATCCCACGGCCGACAATTCGTGGGAAACGGAATTTTCCGAGTTTCTCGACGACATCCGCCTGCATCGCGATCCTGTTCCCGGCATTCGCGACGCCCAGGCGGCCTTGGGGATCATCGAGAAGGTCTACCGGGAGGCAGGTGTACGATGAGAGGCGCCTCGCCGGGGAGTCACCCTTCCAGAAAAGCCGGCGTCCCGACGGTGTCGGTCATCATTCCGTCGCGGAACGCCGCACCCTATATCCGAGCGGCGATTGACAGTGCGTTGGCGCAAACACATCCCGTGCTCGAAGTGCTGGTGATCGATGGCGGCTCTACCGACGGTACTCAGGACTTGGTGAGGAGCTACGGTGAGCCCGTACGGTTATTAGATGAGCGAATGAATGGCGGAAAGGGCATCGCCGCTGCTCGAAACGTAGGCGTTCAGGCGGCGTCGGGAGAGTGGCTGGCATTCCTCGATGCAGACGACTGGTGGGACCCCGGGAAGACTGGCTCCCAACTGGCGAATATTGAGAGGCACCCCGGCGCAGCCGTGAATTACACCGCGTACTGGATGATTCGGGAGGGCTCCGGGGAACGCAAGTTCATCCCGTGCCCCGATGCCAAAGCCGTGTGGCCCACTCTGCGGTGGACCAACGGCATCGGCGCTTCTACGGTGTTGGCGCGACGCGACGCGCTGATCGAAGTGGGCGCATTTCGGGAAGATCTTATCGGCTTCGAGGATTGGGAGATGTGGGTACGGCTGCGGCTGCGCCATCCCTTTACGTCCTGTTCCGAGCCGTTGATGTTCTATCGAGTGCTGCCACAGAGCGTTAGTCACGACTTGAAGAAGAACCTCGATGGTATCCCCGAAGTTTGTGAGAGCACCATGGTCGCCGGGTTAAGCGGCTTCGAGCGATGGGTTATGAAGCGCCGTATCTGGGCGGCCCAACTGTATTACGCTGGTTTGGTCGACCGCGCGAATCGTCCCGGGGGCGGGCAATCTCTCGTTTGGCGATCTTTGGCGCACTGGCCCTTCCCCACCTTCCTGCCGGTTCGCTATAAAGTGCTCTTGAATTACCTAGTCGGTCATTTAAGAAATTCGCCAACGCCTTCCGGCTAGACCGTTTCATTGGCGACGGCAACTCAGAATGAAGCAGCGTACCGGCGCGCCAGCAGAATTAGTCGCCAACAGTTGCGGGGGCATGGTCTCTACGGTGAATACGTGGCTGGCGCTGTGGGAGGTGAGCCATGGTATTGATACTGATGGCTGCGATACGCCGTGAGTCTGCTGTGGCAGTGTGCCAAACCTGCATCCGAGTCGCCAGCGCCAATCTCGATCGAAGGGAAGCTTGCACTACCGCACGGCTCCCCCCAAGATTTAGTCGTAATTCGAAGTCTTGGCTCCCCGGCATAGCTTCGAAGCCCAATGGGCATCGGTACAACATCGGTACCGCCTGTCAAGGAAGGCTTCAACGCCAACTGCGCCGCGGTTTATGTGGGCGGACAGTCGCACGCCAGTCACAATCGTGACCGGGTTTTGAAAAAGGAGAAACGAACCTACTTGATCGGCCGCGACCCAGTGATGAGAATATCCACCAATCTCCGGGCGCTTTGCTGCCAGTCAGGGCTGGTCGCCACGTTCGCCACGCCGATCAGAGCCCGAAGTAGATCAATCGGATCGAGGTCCTTGCGTATATCGCCGCTCTTGATCGCACGCTTCACCAATGCACGAATCGCTTCCCATATCTGGTCGTGGGAAGCTTCGAACACCTTGGAGGGGCCTCCGACCAGGTTATTCAACGCCGGCGCGATGATCTTCTTTTTCGCGATGTAATCGACGAACAACAGCATCCAGGCCCGCAGCGCTTCCATGGGGGGCAGCGTCTCCGCAAACTTCTGCTCGGCTGAGGCCAGCTTTTCTACTTCACTTCGGTAAACCGCCTTTAGAAGTTCATCGCGTGTAGGAAAATGGCGGTACAAAGTCCCCGCTCCTACACCGGCCTGTTTGGCAACGTCGTCCAGGCTGGCATCCGCACCTAACCGGGTGAATGCCTCCCTCGCCACCTCCAGAACCCGGTCGCGATTCCGTTGCGCATCGGCGCGTGGCTTTCGTGCCGCAGATTGTAAACGTTTCGTGGCCATCAAAAAGAAACTTGCAACCGGAGACAGCCTCCGGTATTCTGTATATGCGGAGGCTATCTCCGTTTTATCAAATTCGTGAAAGGCTGGTCAAGACGTTATGCGTATCTTTGTCACCGGTGCTACAGGCTTTATCGGCTCTGCCATTGTTTCGGAACTCATTAACGCGGGCCATCAGGTGCTGGGCCTGGCTCGTTCGGATAAGGGTGCTGCATCCCTTGCCGCGCTAGGAGCCGATGTGCTTCGCGGTTCACTCGAAGACCTGGACAGCCTGCGGAGTGGAGCAGCCAACTCGGATGGAGTGATTCACACGGCCTTCATCCATGACTTCTTGAACTACGCGGCCTCTGCAGAAGCGGATCGGCGGGCAATCGAGACGCTCGGCACGGCGCTCGCGGGCTCTGATCGCCCGCTCGTCGTCACCTCCGGGACCTTGCTCCTTCAACGCAAAGGCTCCCTCGCAACGGAAAAGGATGAGTCCGACCCCAATTTTCCCCGCAAGTCGGAAACGGCGGGGCTTGCGCTAGCGTCGCAGGGCGTGCGCGTGTCCGTGGTTCGGCTTCCGCCATCGGTGCATGGAGACGGCGATCACGGCTTCGTTCCGCGCCTTTTTGCCATTGCGCGTGAAAAAGGCGTTTCGGCATACGTGGGGGACGGGCTCAATCACTGGCCCGCTGTGCACCGGCTGGATGCTGCTCGTCTCTACAGGCTGGCGCTTGAAAAGGGTTCCGCTGGTAGTCGATATCATGGCGTGGCCGATCAGGGTGTTCCCTTCCGAGACATCGCTCAGGTAATCGGCCGGCACCTGAATGTGCCACTCGTCTCCAAATCACCGGAGGAGGCAGCGGACCATTTTAGCTGGATCTCGCACTTCGTAAGTATTGACTGCCCGGCTTCAAGCGCGCAAACCCAGGAAGAACTGGGATGGCGCCCCACGCATCCTTCGCTGATTGCCGATATCGGCCGCCGCAGCTATTTCGAAGCCGCTACCGAGGTGGCGCCTGCGGCAGGGAGCAGATGAACATGGGCAGCCCACGGAAGAAAATCGCTCTCGTCACGGGGGCGAATAAAGGCATCGGATTCGAAGTCG
>CABEDY010000560.1_pt1 | contig 43737 bp, 33 predicted proteins | sample 3423171 | NCBI WGS metagenome assembly CABEDY01 (sample SAMEA5534333, study PRJEB31848) | metagenome | biome: tundra; feature: field; material: soil | place: USA | collected 2013-05 | depth 0.15 m | reverse complement strand
CTGTCCATCATCGCAGGTTCAACGCTCTCAAAGGCTTTGAGTATTTTGACCATACGGCCATGGCGCACGCTCACAGTTTGTCTCAGAATTCGGTTGGCAGCCGAATCGTGCCGCGATGTAATGTCGGCAGGAGAGCCTTAGCCGACCCAAGCTGTAGGGTCGGCCCACGACATAACTTGTCGTAGTATCCGAAAACTCAAATCGTATGGCAGGGCACGTTCGGTAACGCTCGTAACAACGTCACACCAACATCGCCTAAGTCTCTGATTCTGTGTTCCAGCGAGATTTTGGCTACGGACAGGGACCGATCCGCAGCCAGGCTGTGACTGGGCTCGCCAACAACGGCGTGACCTTCCGTCGTTGAGCGAGCGAAGTCACAGGCCAGGGAGAAGTAGGCCAGACGGGACGGCACGGATCTCGTCAAAGAACGGGGTGCGCTGCTGCTGCACACACGCAGCAGCGTAAAGGTACATGGCAGCCGACCAGGTCTGCCAGTCCCGCCCGCTGGGCTGACCGGTCTGCGCCTTAATCCACTCGTTGAAACCCCACTCCGCCTGGTTTTCGTGCCATGGCTTGACCAGTTCGGTCAGCGCCAATAGCTTCTGCCTCGCCAACTCCATCCGCCCCGCCGCTACGCATGCCGCCACATAGAAGCCGCAGACAAACGGCCAGACGCCCCCGTTGTGATACTCGCCGGGCCGGTTACATCGCTCGTATCGCGGCCGCCAATCGGCATGATGGGGCAGGATATACGGAAACAAGCAGGGCGGCAAATCCACGGCTAGCTCTCCGCAGGCCCGCATGGCCTCGCACTCGGCCTCAATCCATGCCACCAGGTTTCGCGCCCGATCAGGCGAAGCAATCCCAGTCAGAATCGCGAGGCTGTTGCCCAGCAGGTCGAAACGGTCGCTGTGAAAGAGCTTGTAGGAGTAGAGGGCGTAATAGGGCTTGGCTGGCACCACAAGTCCCTCATGCTCATGGGGGCTCTTCTCCTCACCAAGGATCTCCAGACGGTTCGTCAGCTCGCGCAGTTGACCGGCGGACTCGTGCTCGCCATACAGCCGAAGGTATGCGTAAACCAGCGTATTCACGTACAGCCCGTAACCCATCACCCACTGCTCGTCACGCCAGTCGCTGGTCGGTAACTGCGAGACCATCACCATGTCGTCAGGGCTCTGGTACTGCATCCACTTCAGGGCTTTCTGCGCTGCCTCGTTGAGGAACTCCGGCTGGTTGGCCGATTTCCTGTACAGCGCCAGTCCAAAGAGGAACAGCGGCGTGGTATCGCTGGCGCCACGGTCGGCCGGATCGTGCGCCAGTGATGGGATGTGGCCGAGCGGCGTCTGATTGGTAGCCAGCGCCACCAGTGTGCGCCGCAGCGCGCCCGCAAGATCCTCGTTGCCGGTGGCCAGAAAACCCAGGGCTGAAATCATCATGTCCCGCGTGTAAGGTTCCGGGTATCCCCACCCGGCGGTCCGGGGCAGTCCTTGAAACGGCCCCCGCGCGTTATGGAGCAGGACACGAAGGGCCGCCTCTTTGGCCCGATCAACGGAGACAAGCGACGCATCGTTCATAAGCAACACCTCTAATGTATTCCCAATCGGTCGGACACGATCTTCAGGAAACGCCTGGCTACCTGGCGATAATCGAACAACTCGGCCACGCGTTTTCGGCCCGCTTCGCCCATCCTCCGCCGCAGACCGCTGTCCAGCATGAGTGTCAGGAGGTACTTGGCGATGTCGGGCACGCTGGCCCGATACTCCACTGTCCGCGGATTTGGAAACACGACCCGATGGCTATCGTCGATCCCGTGGCCTTCCCCGAATACCGCTTCACCGATCTTCCTCTCCTCTGCAACTTTCGCCAGGAACGCCGTTTCACCATGGACCATCGTGTCGAGAAATGCCATCGCGTCGATCGCGATCACCGGCTTTGCGCATGCGTTAGCCTCCACCTGGATCATTCCGAAACCCTCCAGCCGCGACGGTGCAGCGTAGATATCGCAGGCGGCCAACAAGTAAGGCATGAAATTGTTGTGCGAGACCACGTTGGTGGAGTAGACGACCTTCTTGCCGATGCCCAGATGCGCCGCCAGTTCGAGGTCGATCAGGTTCTGTTCCACCGTGCGGGCCTGAGGCCAAACTTTGCAGACGTATCTCCAATCGGGCGCCTCGGCATCAATCAGCGCCAGCGCCTGCATAACCTCCTGGGCGCCCTTAGACGCTCCGTCGCCGCCGGCGGTCAGGATCATGATCTGGTCATCGGACACTCCCAAAGCCTCGCGGATCAATCGGACCTTCAGGTCATCGCGGCTGCGCGGCGCGAAGCGGTCCGTGTCGCAACCCACCGGCAGCACTTCGATATTGTCTCCCCTGATGCCGTCCCTGATGTATGTCTCCTTCACCCAATTCGAGGTGACCAGGATCAGAGGCAGAGCGTTCAGCACCTCCTGGTGTGCCGCGATATAACCATCGGCCACCAGCCATGGCACGGCTGTCATCCCAAATTGCTGCGGGTGTAGGACCAGGTGCGGAACATGGCCCCAGAACCCCACCCCGACCACTACGTCCGGCTGGAACCAGCGGTAGTACCATTCCTTTTCCTGGGGTGTTTCGAAGTGTACCTGGTAGGAATCTACGCCGATCTCGCACAGGCCCCTGCACAATAGCTTGCCCTGCGTCGACAGGCCGCCTTCCGATGGCGGGTATTCGCTCAGCACCAGCACTTTCACGATTGTTGCCCCCAGGGCGCCGCCCGCTTTACCGCTGCTTGTGCCGAGTCAAAGCACCAGAACCCCTCTTCCCGCGGAGTGCTCCGTGCTTCCCAACTGTCTGGTCGAAACCCGTAAAGATCCGTAATCAGCCGCCGCTTTTCGAGCCAGACGTCGTCTGTCAACACATCCCGCCGATCGGCATCGTCGCGAACCCGAGGCAAGTACGCCCGGCCTCCGTCTTCGTAAGCAAACAGCCACAATCGCCTGGTGTCGATACCGCGCAATCGCCAAAGCTCAACCACGGTCTGGCAGCACTCAGCATGCCGGCGGTGCCATGTATACTCGCCCATCGGGCCGTGGGTCAAAATCAGGCTGTAGCTGGTTCCAGCCAGCAACCGGGCGGCAGTCTCCTGAACCTGCTCGACCGGAAGCGGCGCCTGGTCCGGTCCATCGTCGAGATCCGCCATGTCACCCTCCGCCCCCAATCGCTGCAAGACCCGGCGAAACCTTGGCGCGCGGTCCGGATCCACTCCTCTGCATAAGGTCACGATGCGCCAAAAAAACTCCGGATGGGTCAGTATGTAACCGCCGCACCAGAGCGTCTCGTCGTCCGGATGGGCGACGACAACAGCGGCCCGGGGCCGAGGGTCTGACCTTACCTCATCGAGCGGGGTGAGTGTCATTGTTTTCTTCGGAAGGAGCCAGAGCATCGGCTCAGGGCACTTTCTGTGGGTGCTCTCGATCGGACAGCGGCAACGGATGGAAGCCGTGATCGGGGCGCATGAAACTGCCGGCCCCAAACCACTACGCCCACCAGAACACCGATAGATGGCCAGGCATTGTCTCGCTGTCTTAAAAGTAATCTCTCCCTGTTTATTATGCCGGAAAAGGTGGGTATTTACTTCACTCAGGTAGCCCCTACAGGTTGTGGTCGGGCTCCGCGTTGACTGCGGAACAACGGACCATGGATTTGTACGGAACCGGATCGACGATGACCGCTTGCTGCACGAGCCGGTAAAACGCGCCGCTTTTCGTGGTGGCCTGCACTGGGCAGTGGAGGTAGCTTGATGAAATTGCGGCCATGGGCTGCGGTGATGACAGCGAGGGCTCGCGAAAAGCCTCTGTCCAATGCCAGACCTCGTAGCTTGAGAAGTTTCTTCCAGACTTGAGGCTCACGGATTTTGCCAATCCAATCGAGCGGGCTGCTGTTCGGAAATTCGATCTCGCCGCCTGCGAGGAAGTTGGCGTCAGAAATCAGTTCGGACAGCCGACGCTCGATGGCGTATGGTCCGGAAAATGGATCTGCTTGAAACAGCGGCTGGTTCGTTTCGCGGTCCTTGAGACTCAGGATAATGAGCTAACGTGATGCCGAGAGTCCTGGATCCATTCCGGTTCGTCCTGATCGCCGTCGGCGGGTGGATGAACCAACATCAACTACAGATCATCGATTACCTTCGCGAGGAGAACCGGGTTTTACGCGAGCAACTCGGCGGGCGGCGAGTGCGTTTCAACGACGACCAGCGCCGTCGATTTGCCGCCAAGGCCAAAGGGTTAGGACGAAGGCTTTTGGCAGAGATCGCCAGCCTGGTCACGCCAGAGACGTTGTTGGCCTGGCATCGAAAACTGATCGCCGACAAGTATGACGGAACCGCGCGGCGTGGACCGGGGCGTCCGAGAACAGCCGTGGATCTCGAGGCCTTGGTGGTAAGACTCGCAGAGGAAAACCGGGATTGGGGTTATAGAAGGATCCAGGGCGCGTTGTCCAATCTGGGGCACGAGATTGCCCGCAGCACGATCGCTGAGATTTTGGAGCGGCACGGCATCGAGCCGGCGCCGGAGCGGAGCCGGAAGACGACCTGGAAGGAGTTTCTGAGCAGGCATTGGGAGTTGATCGTGGCTGCGGATTTCTTCACCGTGGAAGTATGGACCCGGCGAGGGCTGCAGCGGTTCATGGTGCTGTTCTTTATCGAACTTGCGACACGACGGGTCGAGATCGCCGGAATCGCGGCTACGGCGAATGGGCTGTGGATGAGCCAGATCGGCAGAAATCTTACGGATGCCGTCGATGGAGTTCTGAATGGCAAGCGCTACCTGATCCATGATCGGGACCCGCTGTTCACGACCGAGTTCTTGAACATGGTCGCCGATTTTGATGTGGAGTCTGTGAGGCTACCGCCGCGATCCCCGAACCTAAATGCGCACGCCGAGAGATTCGTGCGGAGCATCAAGGAATCCTGTCTGGAGCGGATGATCCTATTCGGAGAGGAGTCGTTGCGGACAGCCATTTCCAACTTCGTCGCCCATTATCACACCGAGCGCAATCACCAGGGGTTGGCCAACCGGCTGATCAGCCCCGAAGCTGGGCATCTCGGCAACGCAGGGATGGTCCAGCGGCATCAGCGCCTGGTGAAAATCTGTCCGGCCCCGCGAAGCGATCACGATGCCGTAGATGCGCCCTTCGCTAAGCCGATTCTTGCGAATTGAATCATTGGGAACGAATGTCCGAGTTGCACTCTCCCCCCTGCCTTGATCCGCAGTGCTCGCTCCCTGCCTTTGGCCGATAGAGACGAAAATTCGCTTTTTCGGACCATACGGGGTCATTCCGCTGAACTCGGAGCCGGCCGTGGCGAACTACGCCAGCGCTATCCTTGCACGCACGGAGCAATCGATGTGGATGAGCAGCGGCTACATGCCGCGCACCCGCGACATGTCTCTCAGCCGCCGGACACTTCTGCGGGCGTGGTGCCGCAAAGTGCTGGCTCGAAAACCGTAGACCGCAATCGAGCTTCCGATGGACTATCGTTTCGCCGATGGATTGGAGCGCGAATCCGCGGCGCGACGCTTGCCATAGGTGAAGAAGTTGGCAAGCGATGATGTCACTTGCATGATTGCGAATAAATGTCGCCCCACGATGATGAGACTTCCAGCGTCGGCGAACGACAGGAGTGAATTGCCGCAGAAAAAGTTCAGCCCAGACAGCGGGCGCTTCACGGAGGCAAGGTGCAGATTGTTACCAGGGAATCTTACGTAAGCAGCGGCCCAATCTTCTTAGTCGCTGTTGGGAACTTACCAATACCCGCGCCTACCACTTCGTCGGCCACCGTCACATACACGTCGGCCACCGTCCCGGTAATGCGTGTGTGAGCCCCTTTGGCCAGCCTCTTGCTCCCTCCGGCCACAAGCATCGCCAGGCCGCTGTTTTTATGCGGATTGGCCTCGGCATGTTCGTGGACGAAAATCAGGCTCGTATGGTCGAACAGCGTGCCATCGCCTTCGGGAACTGATTCGAGCTTGGCCACCAGATACGCGAACTCCTCCACGTGCCACCGGCAAATATCGCGCAGCACGTGCAGACCGTCCGTTCCGTCCGCACCGGCCGTTTTGTCTGGCGAGTGTGTGTAGTCATGATGCCGCGCCGAGGAATAGCCAAGCCACGGGAACCGCGTCAGGCTCTGGCATTTCGTCAACATATAAGAAGCGACGCGCGTCTGACGCATCGCTAACGCTTGCACCAGCAGGTCGCTCTGCAGTTTCGCAATTCGCGGCCAATCCTTCATATCGCCGTCGAAGTCGGGCGGATCAACCCGTGTGTACTGGGGAGGGAGCCCCGCAATGGCGCGCTCCAAGTCCCGGATACTCGACAAATGCTCGTCCACGCGGGCCTTATCGTCCGTTGGCAGCGACTTCTCAAGCGTCGAAGCGTCCGCCCGCACCACATCCAGAATGCTGCGCTTCCGGTTCACCCAGCCCTCTTCGCGCGCACCAAACAAGCGGTCAAACAGCCGGTGCGGAATCATCTCAGGCGGCAGCGCCCGCTCGTATCCCGCCCAGCTCATGTTGCGCTGCATGCTCTCGCCGAAAGATTCCTGGGCCACACCAATCTGCAGCGAGCGGAAGCGCGAATCCCCGCCGATCTTCCCCGCAATAATCTGGTCGATGGACGGCCCACTCGGTCCGCGGCCAGTGAAATCCAGGCCGGTCATCAAACCGCTCATGGAGTTCGTATGGCCGTTCCCTTTGCCGCTGGCGGCCGCATTGTCCACACCGCTCAGCACGTGAACATCCTTGCGCCAGGCGGCCAGCGGAGCGAGGCACGGAGTCAGTTCGTAGTCGCTGCCTTCTTCCGTTGGAATCCAGTAACGTTCCGGAATGCCGTTCCCGTTGAACCACAGAACAAAACGGGTTTCAATCGGCTTCTCCACCAGGGCAGGATTCGCGGGCGCCGTCTGGGCATAAGCGGTCCCCGTCGAATTGAACATCGACACCAGTGGTGGAATGCCAATCGCGATCCGTGCTCCGGCTGCCGTGAGTCCTTTCAGCAGCGCCCTGCGGGACGTTCTAACGCGATTGGTGATTACTTGAGACATCCAGCCTCTGCTTCTCCTGAGGAAATTCTCTGAACAGGACTAATGACGATATTAACACTTTGAAGCGAAAACCTGAATTGCGAAAGTCTTCAGTGGCGAGCCGGATCAGGGGCCCGTCCGCCGGCATTTCGCTTCTTCCGGCCTGAAACCGGAAGTACTGTTTCACGACGCACTCCTGGCATTGGGAACTCTTCGCCAACACCGCGCCCAACTCGCGTGGCGACGAAAACTCCGAATTCGGAATGCCGGCAACGTACGCATTCGTGTTCAGGGGCAGCGTGATGATGCGCTTCTGTACGGGATGTTTGCCATCTTCGTCTGCGTCCTCATCCGATTTCTTGCGGAATTCCAGGACCATCTGTTCTCTTCGAGCCCCCACCGCGTCGAACTTCTCAAGTCCGAATCCCACGGCATCCATCAGCTGGTGGCAGGTGGCGCACGAGGCACTGGTGGTGTGTTCCGACATTCGGTCGCGATTGGTCTGGGGCTTGGCCTCAGTCACCGGTGGCAGATTCGTGTTCACGCCCGGCGGCGGATCCGGCACATGCTGGCACAGGAACTGTTCCCTTACAAAGAGGCCCCGCGCCGTGGGTGATGAATCTTCCGGTTTCGCCGTCAACGCCAGAAACAAACCCTGCCCTAAAATCCCCGCCCGTTCAGAGTTCACTGGAAATGCCACCCGTTCGAAATCCCGGGCCGGCGCCGGAACGCCATAGATCCGCGCCAGTTCCGGGCTGACGTAGCCGTAGTTGGCCGTAAAAAGATCCATGAAGTTGCCATCGTTCCAGACCAGGTCGGAGACAAACGTGCGCGCTTCCGTGATCATGGCGTTCGCTGTTTCGCGGGTAAAATACGGGAACTTGCGCCGGTCCTTGCTGGCTGTCGTCAAGCGGTCAAATCGCAGCCACTGGCTGACAAACTCATCCAACGATTCGCGAGCCCGCGGGTCCGCGAGCATACGCCGCACCTGCTTCTCTAAGCCCTGCCGGGTGGCCAGTTCGCCACGGTCAGCGGCGGCGAAAAGCTCGGCATCGGGCATGGTGTCCCACACCGAATACGAAAGCCGGCTGGCCGTCGCCCACGCCTTCAATTTCGGGTCGGACGCTCGGTTGATCCAAAACAGGAAGTTCGGCGATTGCAGCATCGCCTCCACAACCAATTGGGAACCCTTCAGAAAATCCGGTTCTTTTGCCAGCAGTGATTCGTAGCGCTGCTGCTCCACGGGCGCGAGCGGCCGCCGGAATGCTTTCCTTCCGAATTCCCGCACAAACTGCTTCCGACATTCAGGCGACGATGGCTTACAGAAAATCAGACCATGCGTATCGCCACCGCGAAAGGCCGATCGCGCCAGCTTTTCCGCGGCGTTACTATAAGCTTCCTCGAGCAGGGGCGAAAGGCTCTGCCCGCGGGACTGGTTCAAGAATCCGTTGACGAAGTCCTCCGGCGGAAATTGCATCGCCGGTGCTGTTTGGTCGCCCAGTAAATCGCGCACCGTGTGGTTGTATTGGCTGTGTGTTAGGCGCCGCAGTTGCGCGTCTTCCGCCGCACCCCCGGCCTCACTTTCCAGCTCCCGATACTTCAGGGCTGCTGCGAGCTCGGCACCCGATAATTGCGCCAGCTTCCGAATCCACGCTTTCAATACCGCTTCTTCCGGGCTGTTCTGCTTAATCCGCTCGCCGCCGGTATGCGGCATCCGCGCCGTCGGCTTCCGCAGTAAAAGCGATGCCTCCAAATTTTGCCGGTCCACCAAAACAACCAGCGAATTCCCAAAAGCGGCGATCTTATCGGCATCCGCATCGGAGGCGGGAAAATGCAGCCGAGTGGCCGACGCTACGCCATCGGCGTTGTGGCAGGCACGGCAGTTGGCCTGCTCCAGAATCGGGAAAAGGGTGGTCCGGAAATCGCCGCTCTGCCCCCACAGAGCGCCGCCCGCCACAACAAACACAATCATCCGGTTCAGCACGAAACTCTCCATCGGACGGGAGTGCGACATAAATGTGGGGCCCTTCGAGAACGTAACCGAGCCGCGACCGGCAGGGAGCGACACCACGAGTGCGTTAGTTCCGCGTTCGGTGGTAGCGCTTCCTGCCGGTCGCGGCTCAGTATTTCATACATTCCTATTGGCCTTCCATATTTATGTCGCGCACGCCCATCGGAGCCGGCGGTTTTCTTCAGCCGCGCCGCTTGTGCCTGTAGAATAACACTCGTGGCTGTAAAATAAGAAAAGATGCGCCAGCTCATTGCGGCACTCCTCTTTTTTGTAGTCGCCGCTCAGGCAGCCACGGAGCGCGAGGTCGCAGAGTGGGTGCTCCGCTGGGAAGGCAGTTTGATCCTGGAGGGGTCAAACGCGCCCATCCGCGACGTCTTCCAATTGCCCGCCGGCGACTTCCACATTGCCTCCATCGACCTCACCGCCGCCGTCATGCGTCCCGTAGAGCTTCGCAAACTCGAAGGCCTCACGCATCTGCGGCAGCTTTATCTGCCGGGCAAAATCTGGAACCCGGGCGCGGGCAACGAAGACAAAGCCGGTGTGTTTGAAGCCCTCGCCTCGCTGACTTCCGTCGAGCGCCTGGCCTTCAGCTGGCATTTCAATTCGAATATCGAAGTGGATGACAAAGACATCGACAAGCTGGCTGGCTGGCGAGGCCTAAAGCAATTCCGCTGCGCACAATGCGGCCTCGCCAAACCCAAGTTGTCGGTCTTCTCCGAACTGCTCGATCTCGATCTGAGCGACAATCCTTTCACCAACGAAGGGCTGGCTTCGCTCGCCAGCTTGAAGCATCTGAAGCGTCTAATTTTGCGGAACACGCTGGTCACCGACGACGGCCTCCAATATCTGGAGGACTTGACCGCTCTCGAAGAACTCGATCTGTCCGGGACTCGCATCACGGGCCGGGGCCTACAGCATCTCAGAAACTTGAAATCGATTCGCAGCTTGAATCTGCTGGGCGCGCAGGTGCCCGATGAATCTATGGACATCCTGGCCGGCATGAAATCGCTGGAGGTGCTGAACCTCTACAGGACGCTGGTGACGAACTCCGGCCTGGCCAGTCTGAATGCTTTGAAAAACCTTACCGACGTGGATGTCCGCTACAGCCGTGTCACCACCAATGGTGTCGAAGCGCTGCGCGCCGCCCTGCCGGAAGTGAAGGTCCGTTTCGACGGAGCCGCTCTCTCCAAAACGCTTCGCCCCGGAGCCGCGAAGCCCACCGATTCCTCTCCCCAGGCCATTGCCACGTGGGTTCGCCTGATGGGCGGAAGCGCTGACTTGGTGGATGGCCACCTTACATCCGTTAACTTGGCTTCCACCTCCTTGAGTGATGCGCAGCTCGCCTTCCTCGAAAATCTCCCTGACCTCCAAAAACTCGATCTCCAGGTAACGCAAGTCTCCGATCTGGGACTGGCCTCCGCCCAACGGCTCACCGGTCTTCGCGAACTCAATCTCAGCAACACCACCGTCTCGTCAACGGGCCTCTCGAAGCTCCGGGCGTTACGCCACCTCGAAACTCTCAAGCTGGCTGGGACGCTGGTGGACGGCCCGGGACTGGCCCAGTTAAAAGGGCTGACGGCATTGCGCGAACTCGATCTCGCCGGCTCCCATGTCGCCGATCGGGGTCTTGAAGACATCGCCTTGCTCACCGGCCTGCGCATTCTGCGGCTCCGCTTTCTCGACATCACCGACTCCGGATTAGGCGGACTCGCCAAACTCGCCAAACTCGAAAGCCTGGATCTCAGCAGCACCGAAATCACCGACGCCGGCCTCAAACAAATCGCCGGCCTCACCAACTTGCGCGAGCTTTATTTGAATTACACCGGCATCGGCAACACCGGCCTCGCTGCTTTAGAACCTCTGCAGCAACTCCAGCGCCTGGAACTGATCCACACGCACGCCAACGACGAGGGCATGGCCTCAGTAGCCGGCCTGAAGAACTTACGTGTCGCCAAGCTCGACTACATGACGCTGGACGATCAGGCTGTCGTGGTTCTCAAGGGTCTTCCGCGGCTCAGTGAGTTGAGCCTCGATAACACGGGCATTACCGATCAGGGCGCCCAAACCTTGCGCTCCATGACTGAGCTGCGCTCTCTCAACATCTATCACACGCTGGTCACCGAGAACGCCATGCTTGCGCTCAAAACCGCTCTGCCCGAATGTCAAATCATATTCGATCGTGATTCGGCTTTGCCCAACCGGAGAATCCGCCAATGAAAGTCCTATGGTTCGTCGTCCTCTTGTCGGCAGTTTCAGCCTGTGGCGAAACTCCATCGAGCGAAGACACTCAATGGATCACGGAGCTCGGCGGCAGCGTGGCGCGCAACGCTCAAGGGCAGGTCACCGCCATCAGCCTGCGCGGGACCTGGGTCACCGATACCGACCTCCGCCGCTTGAATCGCTATTCCGCCTTGAGTGTTCTGGATCTTTCCCTCACCCACATCACCGACGGCGGCATGCAAGAGATCAAGAACCTGCACGGCATTACCGATTTCGATCTCTATTTCGCCGAGTACGTCACCGATGAAGGTGTCGCCGCCATCAAAGACTGGAAACGTCTCAAGCGCCTCAACCTGCACGGCACCAAGGCCGGCGATACCGCTCTCGATCATATTGCCGGACTCACCTTACTCGAATCGCTGGATGTCGGTTCCACCTTAATGACCGACGTCGGCCTGGAACGACTCACCAGCCTGACGAACCTCAGGGCATTGACCATGGGCGGCAATGAACTGGGCGACGCCGGCATGCAAGCGCTCCGCCAGATGCCGAATTTAACTTACCTCGATCTGAGCGGCCGCCAGGGCAACGACAAGAACGTGTGGAGTATCGCCATGTCCAACACTGGACTCCAGGCCGTTCTCACTCTCAAGAACCTGCGCGAACTGCGCTTTGCTTGCGTATCGACGTCGGTGGGAATCGAAGGCTCGAAGCTGGGAGAAGTAAGTACCCTCAGCGTCACCGAGAAATGGTTGGAGCAACTGAAATCGCTGACCAGTCTCGAGCGGCTGAAACTGCAAGGCTGCGGACGTATTAATGATGCAGCCGTCGCGGTGCTCATCGCCATGCCGTCCCTCCGCGAAGTGGACCTGAAAGGCACCGCCGTCACTGAAAAAGGCGCGGACCTGTTGCGCGCCGCCAAACCACGCGCCGTCGTCTACATCGGGCCTTGGGAAGGCAAAGCTGCGGCTTACCGTAACAATTGAACGCTGTGATCCGGAAATGTTCGATGCTGTGAGCGATAATCGCCCTGGCACCCCCGAGGCACACGCGGGTTTTTTTCGCGAACTGGTAGGCTGAGGGTGCGAACGACAACAGAAGGTTCATGCTTCAAAGGATCGGATTTTTCCACTTCGGCGCTGAAGATAAGACGCATCCTGTGCGGTCGCTTATCCGAGCATTGGAAAGGTCGATTGAAGATCATGGGGACCGGTATGTCGAGGACGCCCTCATCGTGCTGCCCGAAGCCTTCAACATCAGGACCACCTACAACAATGACCCACCGATCCCGACGCCGAGCTATGATCCCGGTGTAAAAGCCTGTCTGAGAATGATCGCGGCGGAGTTTAGAGTTGTATTCGTTGCGGGCCTCATCGTAGAAGAGTCGGCGGAGCAAGCTCGCCCCTTCAGTTCAGCGTACTTTCTTGGCGCACACACATGCAAACTGTTGGCACGCAAGCGATGGGGCGACCAAATGGCGGGTCGTCTTTATGCCTCATGCGAAGAGTGGCCTTCCGTCCCCTATCTGCACGACGACGAGACAGCCGTAGCTGCACTGATTTGCATTGACGCACAACAGTACCGCAAACCGGAGGGACCGCCGGAGCCATGCAACCCTGAACACGCCGCCCTACGAAAGAGAATCGACGAGACAAAGGCGCTGCGAAAAATTCTCTGTGTCCCAGCGAATCTTAAGAATCTCCTGGAAACTGACATTGAAAGCGCCTGGCAGGATATGGACCTGGTTGTGGCCAATTCGTCAGCTGAGAAGTGCGTGAGCGTGATCAAAATGAGGAACGGGATGCGGAGGGATGAACCGGGGAAGCTGAACAAAGTCGTGGTGGAGCAGCTTGATCAAACCATACAGGACGCGAACGCCCGGCAGGCAACGCACGATTTGAATGCTAGCTTAACCGTAACCAGTGTTGATTCAAATTGGTAGAATAAACCACCGGAGCAACTTCGTTATGGAACTGTCTTCCGAGGATAAACGGCGCATCGAGGAAGAGGAACTGAAGCGCGCGGCGGAGGAGCGGTACAGAGGGGAAGTCCGGGCCAAACTTCAAGGTCCGCCAGCGCTGGTGCAAAGATCGCCTCTCCCCTGGATACTTGGTATCGTCGCCGTTTTAATCGTTGGCGTGATTTTTTGGTCAAAAACCTCGGCCAGCGACGTCACGCAGAAGAGCCAGGCCGCAAGCTCTCCACTGGTAGTGAAGCCCTCACCAGTTCCGAAGACGCGGTACGTCCCTGTCGTTCAAAAGATCGTCAGCGGCCAGATCATAGTGAAGGCGCGCGGCTATGTTCAATACCGGCTGACCATCACGTCCGAGATGGTGGAGCCAACCATTGCAGGTACGTTCAATGCATCGGGTGGTGGCGGCAATGATATCGCAGCAGTGATCGCCGACGAAACGAACTACGCTAACTGGATCAATGGTCATCAGGCACAAGTCTTTTGGAGCACGCAGGGCCGCGAGACTACCGGAAAGTTTGAAGTGCGGCTGCCGCCCGGCATGTACTACCTGGCGTTCAGCAACAGGTTTTCCATGTTCGCCGACAAGCAGGTCTTTCTCGAAGCCGGTTTGAATTACAAGAGGGCAGAGACCTACTACGACGGCCCCGTTGGGCAGCGGGTCGCTTGTCCTGTGCCACCTTGCACGGAAGTTAATCCGTATCGGGTAAAGATGCCTGGTGACGATTCTTCCACCCCCGCGCATTAGGATAATTCAGTCGGCTGACCCACATTTTTCGCGCGCGCGGGATGCTGCGAGGCTTGCTCAACTGCTTTGCGCCACAATCATGGTCAGCAGGACTTGGCCGCTGGGCGCGATGGGCGGGGCTAAAGGCGCGTTATTCTTGGAATCAGAGGGAGAATTCAAATGGGCGCGTACGATACTGGTTCAATAAATCAATTGGTTTCCGCGAACTATGCGTTGATTACGGCAATCAATGAAGCTTCGAAGGAAAGTACCCAGGCAACCGCTTCGTTGGTCAAGGCACTCACTGATGCTTCGGGTGACAGTACGACGATGGCGCGGAAAATCTTTTGGCTTACGGTAGCTATTATCGGCGTGGGCATTCTGCAGGCAGCGGCGACGGCGTGGCCCTATCTGGCGTGGTGGTGGCGGCGCTAGCGGCCGACGTAAAACGCGCGTATAATCGGTCTTATGAGATTGACAGCGCGGTTTTTAATCGCGACATTTGAATGCCAAAAGATGCTCAATCGGATCGGACAGGGCATATCGATTGCCCCGGCAAAGTTTGATGCGGTCATGGCAAAACTAAAAGCGGCTCGCGTGGAAGCGGCTAGTTAGCCCGCCTTGCAACGACTGAAACTGCAAGGCTGTGGGCGTATCAATGATGAAGCCCATCGCGATCCTCATCGCCATGCCGTCCCTCCGCGAAGTGGACCTGAAAGGCACCGCCGCCACTGAAAAAGGCGCGGACATGTTGCGCGCTGCCAAACCACGCGCCGTAGTCTACATCGGGCCTTGGGAAGGTAAAGCTGCTGCTTACTGTAACAATTGAGCGCTCTTAGCCGCGTGCCCGTTCCAGCGAGCTGGAGTGGGCGGCACCGCCAATTCCGAGTGTTAAGCCGTAGGCTCGCACCTCGCGCCGCCGGTTCACTTCTTTGGCGCGTAGCCCTGCCATACGTATTCCAGCGCCAGGGGCAGGGTCTGTGCCTTCACGCCGCGGTCGCAGTGCACAGCGTTCTTCGCAAAGACAAACTGGTAACGATACCCTTTGGCGGCCAGAGCCTTGGCCATGCGCTCATTGGCGATGACCCAGTCGTGATAGTTGTCGCGGGGGATGAGAATGTCTCGATCGCTCACATGCATCCAGATGCGCAGCGGCTTCTTCGGGCTGTTGGGAATGAGGGTTTCATGGAAGTCCCATGCGCCGTGCGGGGTTTCGGGATTGTACGGCCACTGCTGGTACACGAACGTGCCCGAATAGCTCAGAACACGGTGGTAGAGATCCGTGTGATACCAGGCCATCGCCATCGCGGCCGCTCCGCCGGAGCTGCAACCCGTGGTCGCCCGCCCGTCGGGATCCTTGGTGAGCTTCACGTTGTATTTCTTTTCCACCAGGGGCAGCACTTCCTGCTCCACGAACTCGGCGTAAAGCCCGGACATGGTGTCGTACTCCAGTCCCCGCTGGCTGCCCTGAGCGTCGCCGCTGCCGTTCGCGATGGAGATTGCAATCATCACCGGCACCCGGTGCTCAGCGATCAGATTGTCGAGTGCGGTGAACAAAGTCCGGTCAGGTCCATCGGCGCCGACGATGAACGGGGCTTCCGTGCCGGGTACGTATTGTTTGGGAACGTATACGGCAACCTTGCGGGTATAGGGAGCAGGATAGCTGTTGACGATCACCTTGTTCGGGTCCGCCGGGTCCGGCACGGCGAAGGTGTTGGGCTCGCGCGCGATGCCGGGATAGATCTTGCTGCCGGTGGATTCCATGGTGAATTCAAAGACGTCACCCTGGGGCACGCCTTCCTTCGCAGCCATTTCCGGCGCGGGATTGTGGGTTGGGCCAATGCTGAAGTTCCCGTCTTCCTTCGCCGACGGGATGTCGCCGTCGGGCAATTCCTTGGCTTTGACGTACCCGGGCGTGTTCGGATCGCGGGTCGGAGGCGGCGGGCGCGCCCCGCTCGCGGCCTTTGCCGGAGCTGGCTTGTCGGGGGGACGCTCGGCCGGAGTTTGGGCCATTGCCGGGCCCAAGCCGGCCATCAGGCAGATCAAGAACGCGCTGGTTGGAACACCGAACATGCAGAACTCCTTTCCACCGATCTTAACCTACCCAGCTTCAAACGCACCTTTACATCTTCAAACGCATCTGGGCCAACCCGGCGGCTCCGGAGCCGCGCAGCTTGGCAAGCGACGCACGAGCCCGCTTCCGCATCATGGATTCGAAGGAAACGCGCGGGACGTCGATCAGTTTGCGCATTTCAGCGGTGCGGAGCAGGCGTTGGGTAGCGTTAGGCATACGAGAAGCAGCACGGTCGAAAGCACCCGATGAGGCTTGGTACATGCCGGCAATGGCGCGGTAGTAACCCTGCTGTCCTTTTAACTTCTGGCAGCCCATCACCAGCGCGGCAAGCACTTCGTCACTCTCCTCCAGCTTGGCCACCACCGCACCCCAATCGTCCAGGAAAGGGCAGAGTGGCAGCAGCGTGGCAGGCGAGCGCCGTAGCGCCTTCACTGGGCGGAGCGGATAGTGTCGGTGGCCCTCGGCCGAAAGCCCAGTGTCCTGGTAAATGCGGACTGCCGCTTCAAAGCGGCCCCGCGTCGAGAGACGATCCATGAGCGGTAGCGTTAAAGGCGTCTTCTTCCAGAAGCCCATGCCCTGAGTGAGGTCGCCGCGATTGTGGGCCAGCGTCATGGCCAGGCGCAGCAAGTCGAGTTCGCCGTCGCGTTCGGCGGCCACCAGATCGAAAACCGTTTGTTCCCGATCGATTTCGGCTTCGATGGAAGCCTGCGCTTCTTCTGCCGATGCCATGTCTCCGAGTTCCAGCATGCGGCCCAACCCACCCGCGATGGCACTCCAGTGTTCCCCGTTGTGGCCGCTCACGCCGCGAACGGAACGTGTTGAGATTCCCTCTTCCGTCCAGCCGCGGGCGCCGAGTGCAAAGCGCAGCATAGGCTTCAGCACTTCAGCGTCGTCCGTTTCGCGCCAAGTCATTCCACGGATTTTCGTGTCTACATCCGTGGGCACGAACGTGGCGACGGTTGCATGATGACAGGCGAGGCACAGAGCGAAGTAGTCCTGCAACTGCTCAGCGTGGTGGAGCCCGGCGCGACGAATATTTTCCCAGCTCGAGAGGACGCGAAGGAACCCATCCGGAGTTCCGCCCATCTCGATTAGCCTGCCAGGCTCCGGCGCCGGCACGCGAGCTTGGAGATAAGGCGCGGTGTTGTAAACCTGGAATAGCAGCGTTTCTGGCGAGATCCATTGCGCCCACGCGGTCGGTGATTCCGGCAATTTATTAGTATGACTCGTGCTCTATGAAACCGCGCCGGCGCAGGTCGGGAAAAATGATATTGCGAAGGCTCGCAGCAAGCAGCGCCTGATTATCGTGCGGACCGAACCAGACCAGTTCTCCTATTTCAGAGTGCGGGGCGGGTGTACCTTCGAGCTCGCCTGCGTACAGCGCAATCTTTACGGTCTTCGAATCTTGTCCGGCGGCGGAGCTTTCATAATCGCCGAGGTAATGAAGGTTGGAGACTTCCACCTCGCCCAACTCTTCGCGGCACTCGCGTCTGAGGCATTCCTCCGCAGTCTCGCCTGGTTCCAGTTTGCCGCCAGGTAGAATCAACAGCGACGTGATGTGTTTTTTGCGGCACAGCAGGACGCGCCCGTCTTTCAAGTACAGCAATCCCGCTTTGTGAAAGTCCGCCATTCTATTGCAGGATGGGGAAGCGCTCGAAATCCTGGGGTACGAAGAGGCTTCCTTCCGTGACCCCCGCGGGAGCATATCGCCTTAGTTCGCTGCCCAACTGGCTCGAGTTGATCCGGCCGGCGAGAAATGCTTGGAACGCGGCCGTGACGTGTTGCACTTCGTCCGCGGATTCGTGCACGAACTCCAGTCGAAAGTGGCGAATACCCACCTCGCGCCATGAATCCACGTGCGCACTGGCTTCCTGCGCCTCCGCGCCGAACACCGTATTCCGGCAGCCAACGTCGGCAATTACGGGATGCGCGCGGCCTTCGGAATCCCTGAGAGCTACCCGATGTTGTTCGCAGGGCCGGCCGCAATCGCGATAAGAAGTGCCGGTGGAAAGGAACCGGCAGAAGACGCAGTGCTCAGTGTGGAAGACCGGCAGATGTTGATAGGCGATGGCTTCCATACGCTCCGGGCCAATAGTTGCGGCCAATCCAGAGATCTGCGCGGCGTTGAGATCGTGCGTCGGTGTGAGTCGCTCGAGACCCAACTCCAGATATGCTTCGGCAGTCAGCGTGTTGGCGGTGTTGAGGCTGAAATCGCCGATCAGCGGTTGGCCGGCAGTGTCCTTCAGAGTGTGGAGAATGCCGGTACTGCGAATGAGAATGGGGCACTGCAGACTGACCAAAAATGCTACGATGCGGCTCTCACCGGGTTTCAATATGCGTGGGCTGGCTACTCGAACCTGCACACCGGCGGCCTTCACGCGTTCGACGGAAGGGCGCAACCCGTACAGATCCAGATAGTCCAAAGTGATGCTAGCGGGTTTGGCAGCGATGGCGGCTTCGAGCTGCTCCCCGTTTCGAACCAACACGTGGAGTTGTGCGGCAACCGTCCCTGGCGGTCGCTTTTCGCGACGAAGAACGGGCGCGGGATGAATGGAGCGGATTGGGGGATGCGATTGCAGTTCCTCGAGTTTTTCGACAGCCTCACGCCGCATTCGATTCAACATCGACGCAGGAACGAAAACGGAGCCGGCGATTTCAGCGCTTAGTCCAGCGAGTTCATACGGCGTGTTGCCGAGCCTCGAGAATTGTTCTATCAGCGTCGCTTCCGTTAGCCCGCGATTCTGCGCGGCGCTCAATGTGGTAGGCGACTCCACTGTGACGGAAAGCCCGCTTGGCAAGCTCCAGCGAGTATTTAGCGGCTGGTTCACTGCGGCGGTCGCGCGCACTGTGAGCGGCTGCTTCGAGACGGGCGCCACTGGATCGAGGAATGGACGCGCTGCTCGATCTAGTTCCGGGTCGTGCGTTCGCCACACCAGATCGCCGGCACGAATGCGGCGGAAATTCACTGCGTTATTCGCGAAGGTTAGCTCCAGCGTGCCGTCAAGCTGTGGCGTCACGTGGTACACGCGGCCGCCTTCTTCGTCTTCCTGCGGGCTGCGCCAATCGGCCGCGTCGAACACCACCCCATCTCCCGCTTTGAGCGGAGCAATTTCGTGCGCCGCCGCCGGCTGGACGTACACGCTCGTAGCATGAACAGCGGTGACGGTGGATATATGAACACCGCGATGGCGCGGACTGCGGCCCTTCACCACGTTCTGATGGTTCACACCGGAGATGAAATATGGGCCGAGGCCGCGGGAATAGACCTGCTCGATTTCCAACTCCTGGCGCGGCGTGATAGATGATGCCCTGCCCGCCCATGCGTCATCGACAGCTTGTCGGTAAGCCCGCGTGGTCAATGCGACGTAATCCGAATCTTTGTAGCGGCCTTCAATTTTCATGCAACTCACGCCCGCTCGAATGATTTCGGGCACTTGCCGCAACGCTGACAGATCTCCAGGCGAGAGCAGGTAACGCGCGTCGGCTAGTGGCTTCCGTTGCCCATCGACCAACAATTCGTATGGCAACCGGCAGGCCTGCGCGCATTGGCCTCGATTGGCGCTGCGTCCGCCCCATGCTTCAGACGAAAAACATTGGCCGGAGTAGGCCACACATAGGGCGCCGTGTACGAAGATTTCTAGATCGGCTTTCGTCTTCTCGTAAATTGCGGCCACTTCCTCTAAGGACAATTCCCGCGCCAACGTGACGCGATTGGCCCCTTGCGCCAACGCGAACTCGACGCCCTCAGCGCTCGATATGCTGGTCTGCGTGGAGGCGTGAAGTTCAAGATCGGGAGCGATCTGGCGCGCCAATTTGAGCACGCCTATATCCTGCACGATAATTGCGTCGACACCGGCTTCCGCAATGGAACCGATCGCGCGCGCAGCTTCGGCGAGTTCGTGTTCGAAGACCAGAGTGTTGAACGTCAGATATCCCCGCACGCCCCGGCGGTGCAGCGTTCGCATTGCTTCGGGCAGTTCGCTAAGTTCAAAGCCAACCTTCGCGCGGGCACTGAAGTGCTTGAGGCCGAAATAGCAGGCATCCGCGCCGGCTTCGATTGCCGCGTTGAGCTGCGGCCAATGTCCGGCCGGACTCATCACCTCGGGTTTCTTGGGGAACGGCATGGCCTCCTTAACTAAGGGTAGCGTGCCGGCGACAGGGCTCTGTTCAGAGGCGTCTGTTCAGAGGCGCCGAACACCCGCCACCGTGAGCACCCGTAAACGCAAAAGAGCCGTCGCGCATGCACTGATAACGTTCCTCTGGGTCTTAGTTCAGGCAGCGGCGCCGGGTGGTGACGCCTTTCCTGGAGTGTTTGGCACGGCACTCCCCACCTCGGTACCATGGCTCATGCGAAGTAAGGTAGCGGCGGTGACCCTGTTCTTCGGCATCCTCGGCGCCCTTTCCGCACCGGCCGCCAGTTTAAAGAAGGACCCGCCGATCCCGATCAAAGTCGTCATCGTGACCATGTTCGAAGCGGGCGCCGATACGGGTGACCGCCCCGGCGAACTGCAGTATTGGGTGGAACGGAATCATCTCGACAAGATCCTTCCGTTTCCCCAGGCCTACCACCACCTGCGGATGAATCGCGACGGAGTCCTCGCCGTCCTCACCGGCATGGGGACAGCTAAAGCCGCCGGCAGCATCATGGCCCTCGGGCTCGACCCGCGCTTCGATCTGAGCAAGGCCTACTGGATCGTCGCGGGCATCGCTGGCGTCGATCCCGCGGATGCATCGCTAGGTTCCGCCGCGTGGGCCGAGTGGGTGGTGGACGGCGACCTGGCCTACGAAATCGACGCTCGCGAGATTCCCGCCGATTGGCCCACTGGCTTCGTGCCGCTCGGCAAGTCCAAGCCCTATGAACCCCCGCGCACCGAAGACCGGGGTGAGATGTATCATCTTAGTGCCGCGCTCACCGATTGGGCCTTCCATCTGACCGAGCACGTGGACCTTCCCGACACCCCCGAAATGCAGAAGGACCGCGCCGCGTACGCTTCCGCCAACGCACGCCGCCCGCCCTTCGTGCTGAAAGGCGATACCATCTCCTCCAGCACATTTTTCAGCGGCGTCAAGATGAGCGAATGGGCCAACCAGTGGGTCAAGTATCACACCGGAGGCCAAGGCAACTACGTCACCACCGGGATGGAGGACACCGGCACTCTCTCCTCGCTCGAGATGCTGGCCAAAGCCGGTCGCGTGGATTGGAATCGCATCCTGGTGCTGCGTACCGCCAGCGACTTCGATCAACCCCCACCAGGCATGAGCGCCGCTGAAAATCTAGCCCGCAACACCGGACGAAAATACGTCGGCTACCTGCCCGCGCTCGAATCCGCATGGCGCGTCGGCAACACTGTGGTCCAGGAGATCACCACTCACTGGAACCGATACAAGAGTGAGAAGCCGTGAAAAATTCAAAGGCTCCGGTCGCTTACGCTCGCGGTTCGGTAACGGAGCCAAGCCGCGACCGTGAGAGCTCTCAGTTGATAGGCCGTATGACCTCGGCGACAACGCCACCGATCGAGTCCGTATCCATGTACGCGTAGCGGCCGGAGCCCTTCTTACCTGTTTCGCCCCACGCGCCGGACTGTCCAACAGAGTAGCCCAGCTTCTGATAATCGGCGATGGATTTCTCCAGATCGTCCACCGGCACGCCCAGGTGCTGGACGCCTTCGCCGTGTTCCTTGAGATAATCCGCGTAAAGATTGGGAGGCTCGGCCGGTGGAATGATCCATTCGTAGGTGAACTGTGTGTGCCTTTGCCAGCAAACATCGAAGTCCAACCAGAGAGGCTTGCCGTGGTAGCGGGAGTCTTCGCGAGGACTGGCGTGCGACTTGGGCATGGCCGGAAAGCCGAGCTTCTGCCAATAGGCCGAGGGTCCTTCCGCCTCGCGGATTACGAAACCGATATGCGATATTTTTCCCGGCGGCCCGGCCGCAGGCGCGCCACCGGGCCAATGGATCAGGCCCAAGACGTACTTGCCCTGCCCTTCCGTATCGAAGTAAGTCAAGGTAATTGGGCCAGCATCGCCTTTCATTGTCAGTTGCTCGAGCACACCTACGCCAAGCCCACGCATCCGCTCAATCTCTTTCGTCATGTCCTCCATCGTCGCCACCTCATGGACGATGGAAAAAATTCCGTCACCGTGACGCGCCAGGAATTCCGTGAAAGCGTTATCACCCTCTTCTGGCTGTAGCATTTCCACTGTCAAATTGCCGAGGCTGCCCGTAGCGCCCCTGGCTTTAACGGATACGGCCTTGCCGCGGTACTGCCCTTCGAAAGTGAGGCTGGCATGCTGGCGGATGCCGGAAAGACCGAGCTGGGCCCAACCCTCCAATGGGTGGTCCAGAGACTTCACCAACCAGATGACACGGTTAACCCGCTTATAGAATTCCGGAAGTTGAGCGAAGCAAGTGCCGGCGATGACGGCGCACACAACAAGACAGCGCAGGAATCTCACGAAACAACCTCCTTGGGTATCCGCTCGAATTGACCTCTCGGCCCATCGACCGGTTTCTACGCCTTGAAAGTGAAGTTGACAACTTTGACTGTCGCACAAATCCGAGCAGCACGACGAGTAAGCGTACTCAGGTGTAATGATCCAGAGGGTCTGGTGGATTTGGAGGATCTAGCGGATCACTGGAATCAATAAGTTATGTTTTTTCAATGAACTGTGTGGGCTCGACTGCCGCCGCCTCCCTCACTTGGACGCACTGATTTCTCGGCCTGGTTCAACTCCCACCCCCTCCGCCAGCTCCCCGCCTGGATTTCGACGCGCAAAAAGACGCGACTTCGTTGGTATCCGGGTGAGGAATTATGCGCAAAACCGGCCCTTGCTGTGGGCGGCGGCCCTGTCCGATGAGCGACTTGCTGGTGGCGACAAACGTGCGGCCAATCAGGTGAATCACAAAAGCAAAACATGCGCATCTTCGTCCAGGATCTACGCTATGGGATTAGAGTTTTAGGGAGCAGTCCGGGTTTCGCCGCAGTCACTGTGTTCACGCTAGCGCTGGGCATAGCGGCCAACACAACTGTATTCGGCTGGATGGACGCCCTGCTGGTGCATCCGATCCCCGGGGTCAGCGCCGGCGACCGGTTGGCTTCGATTGAAACTCTATCGCCAACGGGCGAGTTCAGCACCACTTCCTGGCGCGACTACCTGGATTACCGCGACAGCCTGACGCTCGAGTCTGGCGTCGCCGCATCGTTGTACAATGCCTTCGCTGTCGGCGACGAGAACCCACAGCGCGTCTCGGGCGAGTATGTGTCGGCCAATTACTTCAGCGTCCTGGGCGTCCAGCCCGAGCTGGGCCGCGCGTTCCTGCCCGCTGAGTGCGCCGACACACGCGAATCATGTCCGGTGGTGGTGATCGGACATAATCTGTGGCAACAGCGGTTTCGCGGCGAGCGCACGGTGCTCGGCCGGACGCTTCGCGTCAACCGGCATGAGCTGACCATCATCGGTGTCGCTCCCAGGGAATTCCGGGGTTCGATGCCCGGCATGGCCCTCGATATCTGGGTGCCCATGATGATGGCGCCTGCGTTGAACGGCCAGGGACCGTGGCTGCTCACCGATCGCACAGAACATCAGATGTGGATCACGGCCCGGCTGAAACCTGGCGTCGGCATCGGACAGGCGAATGCGGAAGTTGAAGCCTGTGCGCGACGCATCGCGAGTCTAGCGCCTTTGACCAACAGCGGCTTCAGTGCCCGCCTGATGCCCGTATGGAAAGCTCACGTCGGCTTACAGGGACTCCTACTCGCACCATTGCGGATACTGATGGCGGTGTGCGGCGTGGTGTTCCTGATCGTGGCCGCCAACGTGGCCAATATGCAATTGGCGCGCGCTACAGCCCGCCGGAAGGAATTCAGTGTACGCCTGGCGCTAGGCGCCGGACCGGGCCGCTTGATCCGCCAACTAGTGACGGAGAGTTTGTTGCTTGCCGCAGGTGGCGCGGTAGTTGGTGTGGCCTTGGCCTTGTGGCTGGGCCAGTCGCTTGAATGGATGCTGCCCCGTACGGAGTTTCCAATCAATCTCGACTTCAGGCTGAACCCCGACATCCTCGCATTCGCGATTATTCTGTGCGCCGTTCTCGCAGGGATGACCGGCCTCGCGCCCGCCTGGCAGTCGATACGTGTCGATGTGAACGAGACCCTGAAAGAAGGCGGCCGCAGCGGTACGTCCAGCGCGGGTCTGCAACGCGTGCGCGGAATGCTGGTAGTCTGCGAGGTCGCACTGGCGATGCTGGCACTGGTGGGCATGGGGCTGTTCACGCGGAGCTTCCTGAATGCGCGATCGATGAATCCGGGAATGGATAGCCGCAACCTGCTGTTCGTGCAGTATCATGTGGACACGTTCTGCTCCACCAGTGAGCAGCGTGAGCAGTTCTCGATCCGTCTGCATGACCGGCTGACCGCGCGGCCGGGGATCGCCGCAGTCGGCTATAGCCTCGACATACCGCTCGCTTTCGGCAACAGTTCCTCGGCGGAGCTTCAGATTGAAGGATACACGCCGCGCCGGAAGGAAGACACGCGTGCCGGCAGCGCCACGGTGTCGCCGGGGTACTTCGACGCGCTGGGCATTCCGCTCCTGAATGGCCGCGACTTCACCGAGCAGGACACACCGCAAACCGCCCAGATAGCCATCGTGAACCAGACCTTCGCCCGGCGATTCTTCGCGAGTCGCGACCCGGTGGGCGGCAGAATTCGAGGCAACGAAAACGGAACTTGGGTCACGATTGTTGGAATGGTGAAAGACAGCAAGTATCGCTCGGTGACGGAAGCGCCCATTCCGTATTTCTATTTGCCGTTTCGCCAGTCGCATGGAGGCGAGTTCTGGACGGCGTTTTTCATCCGCACGGTGGGGCCGGCTCGCGATCAAATCGCAGCCGTGCGGCGCGAGGCGTCGCTGGTGGAGCCGAGCGCGGCTGCGTTCCCCGTGATACCGTTCGAAGAGCATGTGAGCGCCTCGCTGTTTCCGCAGCGGGTGGCCGCGGCTCTGCTAAGCGTGTTGGGCGCCATCGCATTGCTGCTAGCCGCGTTGGGACTTTATGGTGTGCTGGCCTTCGCCGTGGGCCAGCGCGAGCATGAGTTCGGTATTCGGATGGCGCTGGGAGCGCAACCGCGCGATGTGCTGGGGACGGTAGTTCGGCAGGGGTTGTTGCTCGCGTTGGCCGGCGTTGTGGCGGGATCGATTCTGGCTTTGGTAGCTGCTCGGCTGATTGGCGGGCTGCTTGTAAATCTTAGCGCTAGCGATCCGCTGATCCTCGGCGGCGCGTCTTTGTTTTTGGTTGTGATGGCGCTCGCAGCCAGCTACCTGCCCGCGCGCCAAGCGACAAAGGTGGACCCTTCTACTTCGCTCCGGCAACAGTGATAACGCAAACAGCGCGGGTTAACAACCCACGCGCAGGATGCCATCCCAATGTCACTTAGTTTTCACAAAACTGGGGATACTGCCGTCATAGTGGGGCAGACCCCCAGGTCTGCGCGGGTCCCCCTGGGCCCGCTCTTCGCCAACGGAATCAGCTTCCTTCAAAACCCGACAAGCCGACGAGGGCGTCGGCTGCGGTCCAGGGGGACCGCCCCACTTAAGAATGCAAATTGAGCAATCTTGGGAAAACTAAGTGACATTGGGATGCCATCCTGCCCCGCAATCAAACTCACCCACTACCCGGCGTCGGAAGCTAGCGGCTCTCGCTCTCCTCTCAGTGCGAGCATCGGTGAAATGCGAGCGGCGCGCCTCGCCGGACTGACTGCATATGAGACTAGACGGTACAACCCAGACTCGGCCAACAGAACACCAGTAGTGAGAACGCGGCAAAGAGACCGAGGTGTAACCGCGGGAGTTTGAATTGCGCCTTTGAAGTATCGCTATATTAGGATTAGCACTGGATGCCCAAGAACCCAACTAAACTCTCGGGCGCATCCGTCGGGATGGCTATGGTACTGCTCCGTGTAGCGGTTCTGGCGAGCCCGTCGGTTGGCCACGCATCCCAGTCCCCGGCCCAGTCTCAAGCATTGATCAATCAGTATTGCGCTGTCTGCCACAACCAGAAGTTGAAATCTGGAGGGATCTCGCTTGCGGGGCTGAATTTATCAGACATAGATGGGAACTCCAGCACGCTCGAGAAAGTGCTGCGCAAGGTGCATTCTGGCGAGATGCCGCCACCGGCCATGCCACGCCCGGACGCCTCGACCGCTCGAGCATTCACCCAGTGGCTCCAAGACGAACTGGACCGCGCCGCAGCCGCTCATCCGAATCCCGGACGCCCAACCATTCATCGCTTGAACCGCACCGAATACAGCAATGCCGTCCGCGATCTGCTGGCGCTCGATATCAAGCCTGGCGCGATGCTTCCGCCTGACGATACCGGCTACGGCTTCGACAACATCGGCGAAGTTCTGTCGCTGGCGCCGGTTCTTATCGAGCGATATATGTCGGTTGGGCGCACGGTGAGCCGCGCGGCCGTGGGCGATGAGGCTGTTAAACCTGAAAGTGTAGAGTTCAGGCCTCCCAAGAATTCACGGCGGCGGGAACGTTCGAGCGATGATCTTCCGTTCGATTCGGCGGGCGGCCTCTCGGTAAGCTACCGGTTCCCACTGGATGCGGAATATGTCGTCAGAATCAAATTGGCGCCCGCGGCTGGGTTTGACGGTCCACAAGAGACTAAGAGTTTGGAGTTGCGCCTGCCCGTAAAGGCGGGCACTCGTATCGTGGGTGTGACATTCCCGCGGCAGGAAGCATTCCCGGAGCTTATTGCCGGAGGTATGCGCAGCGCAGCGCCTGCCAAGGTCACGCAGCAGCCGCCAACTCCGAGCCCCGCTCTTTTCGCGGATCTTCGGCTGGATGGCGCAAGGCTGAAGTCTTACGATTTGCCCGAAGGCGCGGCACCGGCGTTGATCAGCATGACGATTTCCGGGCCCTATAATATTGCCGGTCCCGGAGACACGCCTAGCCGGGATAAGATCTTCATCTGCAGGCCGGCTGCGGCGAAGGACGAAGAGCCGTGCGCTGAAAAAATTATCTCCACTCTGGCACATCGCGCTTTCCGCCGGCCAATTAGCGACTCCGATGTCAAACCGCTGCTGGCCTTCTACGAACGTGGCCGCCGCGATGGAACTTTCGAGAATGGCGTGGAAATGGCGTTACGCGCCATGCTGGTCTCTCCCGATTTCCTTTTTCGTATCGAGCGCGACCCCGCCGGCCTGGCTTCGGGAAGCGTGTACCGCGTGAATGATTACGAGCTGGCGTCGCGGCTTTCTTTTTTCCTGTGGAGCAGCTTCCCGGATGACGAACTGCTGAATCTTGCGAAGCAGGGTAAGCTCGGCGAGCCGGCAGTCCTTTCCGAGCAAGTGAGCCGCATGCTGGATGATGACCGCTCCAAGTCGATCGAGAGCAATTTCGCCGGCCAGTGGCTATATCTTCGGAACCTCGCACAGGTGAAGCCCGATCCGGATGATTTTCCCGAGTTTGATTTCAGCTTGCGGCAGTCGTTCGAACGCGAGACGGAGTTGTTATTCTCGGAAATCTTGCGTTCCGATCGGCCTGTGACGGATCTGCTGGATTCCAAGTTCACCTTTGTCAACCAGCGCCTGGGGGAGCATTACGGAATTTCTAACGTTTACGGCTCGCAATTTCGCCGGTTCGCTGTTACGGATCCGAACCGGGGCGGATTGCTTGGCCAGGGGAGTATCCTCACCGTGACGTCGTACCCGAACCGGACCTCGGTGGTGCAGCGTGGCAAATGGATTCTCGAAAATCTGTTGGGCGCTCCGCCGCCACCGCCCCCACCGGAGGTCCCCAACCTGAAGCCTCACGGCGAAGACGGAAGTCTCCTGACGATGCGCCAGCAGATGGAGCAACATCGTTCCAACGCCGTCTGTGCTGCCTGCCACTCACGCATGGACCCGCTGGGCTTCGCGCTTGAAAATTACGACGGTGTCGGTAAATGGCGGACCAAAGATGCCGGCCACATAATCGATGCGTCCGGAAAGCTGCCGGACGGCACTCAGTTTAATGGCATGCCCGGTCTGAAGCAGCTGCTTTTGACATCTCGCCGCGAGGATTTCGTCCAAACCGTGGCGGAAAGGCTTCTCACTTACGCCTTGGGCCGCGGACTGGAGACGTATGACAGGCCGGCCGTGCGGCGAATCGTGCGCGAGGCGAGCGGCCACGACACCAACGCTCCGTCCCCGAGTTTTCGAGCGCTAATCGATGCAATTGTGAAAAGTGTACCCTTTCAGATGAGGAGAACTCCCGAGACATGATCGTCACAAAGAAGGCGCTCCCTCGCCGTACATTTCTGCGCGGCATTGGCACCACGTTGGCGCTGCCCTTGCTGGATGCCATGGTCCCGGCGATGGCCGCAACCCGTCTAGTTGCGAAGCCCGCGGTGCGGCTTGGGTTTGTTTATGTTCCAAACGGGATCATCCAAGCGAATTGGCTTCCTTCGGCCGAGGGTGTTGGATTCGATTTTGCTTCCACCATGAAACCCCTGGAGCGGTTCCGGGCCACGCTAAATGTTTTGAGTGGCCTGGCCCAGGTGAGTGGCCGCGCTCTGGGCGACGGGCCCGGCGATCACGCACGAGCGGGCGCAACCTGGCTGACCGGTGTGCACCCCAAGAAAACGGAGGGTTCCGACATACACGCGGGTATCTCGGCGGATCAGATCGCTGCCAAGCAACTCGGCAAATCGACGCAATTTGCTTCTCTCGAGCTCGGTTTGGAGGAGCCAAGTATGGTGGGTGGCTGCGACTCCGGCTATAGTTGCGCATACACCAACACGATTTCCTGGCGCACTCCCACCACTCCGAATCCCATGGAAGTGAATCCGCGCGCCGTATTCGAGCGCCTCTTCGGGGATGGCGACTCGAGCGATCCGGCAACCAGGCTGAAACGAATGCAGGAGGACTCGAGCATCCTGGACTATGTGCGGGAAAACGTTGGGCGCCTGCAGCCTGGCTTAGGCGCGCGGGATAACAGCAAGCTGAATGAGTACCTCGACGGCATCCGCGACATCGAACGGCGCATCCAAAAGGCCGAACAGCAAAGCGCTCGGATGAAGATGCCGGTGATGGACCGGCCGTCGGGAATCCCCGAGGAGTTTAGCGATCACGCCAAGCTGATGAGCGACTTGCTGGTGATTGCGTTCCAGACCGATATGACAAGGATTGTCACATTCATGTTGGCGCACGAGGGCAGCAACCGTAGTTACCGCTCGATCGGCGTATTGGACGGACATCATTCTGTGACACATCACCAGAACGATCCGGAGAAGATCGCGAAAACGGTAAAGATCAATGAGCTGCATGTTCGGACTTTTGCGTATTTGCTGGAGAAGCTGCAATCTACGCCCGACGGTGATGGTAGCCTCTTGGACCACTCGATGATCCTCTACGGCAGCAGCATCAGCGATGGGAATGCTCACACGCATCACGATCTGCCGTTGGTTTTAGCGGGCGGCGCGGCTGGCCAGACTAAGGGTGGGCGGCACATCCGGTATTCCAAAGAAACGCCCATGAACAACCTGCTGTTAGCGATGCTGGACAAGGCGGGCATACCGGCGGAGCACCTGGGAGACAGCACCGGCGAAGTCGCGTACCTCAGCGGAGTTTAGCGCCGGTGGCAGAACCGACTCCCTTACGGTCGCGGCTCGGTAACGAAGTACGGCGACCGGTCGAAATCGTTTCGCTTTCCATTATAATAGCCACGGCCTGTTTCGCCGCCAGCGATTTAAGGCTGATTGAAGCAATCAAAGACCGCAACGCTAAGGCCGTGAATTCCCTTCTCGGCGAGCATGTGGATGTGAATTCGCCGCAGCCGGACGGGGCCACCCCGCTTGCATGGGCCGTTTATCTCGATCAGGAGGACACGGTCGACCTCTTGATGAAAGCCGGCGCTAAAGTGAATACCGTCGACGAGTATGGCGAAACGCCGCTCACTCTGGCTTGCGCCAACGGAAATGGAGCTGTCATCGGGAAGCTGCTCGGAGCCGGAGCCGACCCGAATGCCGCGCGATGGGACGGCGAAACAGCGTTAATGCTGGCCGCGCGCTCCGGCAACGCGGAAGCGGTGCAGTTGCTGCTATCAAAGGGCGCTAACGTGGACGCCGCCGAATCTCGCAAAGGGCAGAACGCTTTGATGTGGGCGGCAGCGGCGGGGCATCCGGAGGTCGTCGATGTCTTGCTCAAAGGTGGCGCGAAGGCGGGAGCCGCTTCTAACGGCGGATTCACAGCCCTCGTATTCGCCGCTCAAAAAGGCGACGCAAAGTCCGTCACGAGCCTGCTGACAGCGGGAGCAGACGTCAACTATACTGTTCCGACTGGCGAGAGCGTTCTAGAAATTGCCGTGATCGGCGGAAAGAATCAGGTGGCCGACGTTCTTCTCGCGAATGGCGCCAAAGTAAACAGTGCGGACAAGATGGGAGCTACGCCACTGCACCTAGCCGCACAGGCGGGCAGCGTGGAACTCGTCAAGAAGCTACTGGCCAAGGGTGCGGATCCGAATGCGCGAACTTCGAAGGCCGCCCCGGAATCCAAGGGTGCCGCAGCCGGACCGTTCCGCGCACCTCCCGGCGAATTGACTCCCCTGCATCTGGCCGCAAAAGCGAATCACGAGGATGTAATGCGTTTGCTGGTAGCCGCCGCAGCGGATCCGAAACTCAAAGCCCAGGACGGAACCACGTTGCTGATGTCCGCCGCGGGAAGCGGTCACGTCGCGGTCGTGAAATATGCGTATGAGCTAGATCCGGACATAAACGCTGTGACGTCCACAGGCGACAACGTCGTGCATGCCTCGGTCACTGGCACCATCCGAAATTCCACGCAGGCGGAGATCGCCAAAGTGGTCCAATTTCTTGCCGACAAGGGCGCCGATCTTGACATGAAAGACGACCGCGGGCGAACGCCGATTGCGATAGCCGATATTCTGCCGCTGGACACGGTAGTCGAACTGTTGACTCAGCTGATAGTTAAAAGCGGTCACACTCCTCAAACTTTCACGAAGAGGTAGCAACGGTAGCATCCGGTGGGGCGGACCCCAGGGCGGACCCCCTGGTCCGCGCGGGTCCCCCTGGAACCGCTTCCTCGAGCATTACAAATACCAACAACAGGCCGACGTGGGCGTCGGCCGCGGACCAGGGGGTCCGCCCCACTTTGCATTCGTCCATCTGAGATGCTTATTCCTTCTTGGCAGGCGCGTTGAAGGAGCGCTCAACCGTGTCGTGCACGTCGGTGGAAGCACCGTGGTCGCGCCACAACCAACGCATCATCTCTGGGAACACGGTTTGGAGCATTTTCTGACCGTGCCGCTGAATGCCCCATGAGTAGTTCACGTCGTAACCCTTTTCGGTAAGAGCCATCTGCATCCGAACGTTCTGATAGAACCAGTCGCGAGTTTGATCGTAGCTTCCGTCAACTCTCAGCGATCGATTATCGTTCCGGCCATCCACCAGGAAGACACGCAACGGCTTCTTTTCGCTCTTGAGAATGATGTCGGGATAAGCATTTCCCCCACGAATATTGGTGAAGCTGCCGACGTTGCTGAGCACCTTACGGAATTGATTCGGACGCTCCCACGCCACTGTGAACGCGGCAATGGCGCCCGAACTCGATCCGCCGATGCCATGACGCTCGGGGTCTTTCGAAATGTTGTAGTCCTTGTAGAGCACCGGCACCAATTCGTCGACGATGACGCGCGCGTATTTGTCATCAAGGGTGTTGTACTCAGTGGGCCGGTTCGTGTCACGATCGCCCCAATTGCTCCCGGTAGGCTCCGGCTGATCGGGGCGGCGGCCAGGGTTGATGAAAACGCCGATCATCACGGGAATCTCACGGCGATAGATCAGATTGTCCATCACCACCTGCGCTCGAACATCGCCCTCCGGGGCCATGAAAGCCTGCCCATCGTTGTAAATCATCAGGCTGGCCGGAGTGGCCGGGTCGTACTGCGCAGGCACGTAGATCCAATATGTATGCTGAGTGCCCGGATAGGCAACGCTCGGAAGCGTGAATGGGCCGCGAATCTCGCCTTTGGACACTCCCTCCTGCACGAACGCGTCCGGCGCGAGCGCGTAATGGATATCCGTGTTAGGAGTCTCGGCCATGGCGGGGCGCTGCGCCGCTGCCGGCGCCTCTGGCTTCGTGGTCCCCTGAGGGGCGGTCTGCGCGAAATTCACGGTTGTAAATAACGCAAGCATTAAGGAGATGTGACGGAGCATGGTTTCGAGGGACAAAATAACACAGTTAATGAGCACTCGGATCAAGGATTCGCCGTAGTCTCGTGTTCGAGAAGATGACGCCGCGCGGAACTGGCTTCTCGCACTTGCTGCTAGCGTCGGGTGCGTTTTTTGGAACCAAAGCCAACGTCTGGAACCTCTTCGCCCAGGGCAGTGGCTAAATCGATTTGGTGGTCCTGCTCCTGCATGAGGATCTTGCGAATTTGTTCCGCCATGGCATACTCTCCGAGCGTTTCACATTGCCCGACGCGATCGCGATAATTGCGAATGGTTTCGTTTTCGTTCTCGAGATCGAAACGGAGCATCTCTTTCGCATCTTTTGACGTGCGTACCGGCTTGGGAGTGACCGACGGCATTTTGCCGAGATAGTCGATCTGCCGCGAGAGTGTCAGAGCATGATCGAGCTCCTGCTTGGCGTGGATTTCTAACTGGGCGGCGATGTCCATATATTGGGCGCCACTGAGCACCTGAGAATAGACTACATAGGCAATGATGGCTTGATACTCGCGCGATAGGTCTTCGTTTAATAACTCCGCGAGGCGATCGCGGGAAATTTCCTGTTGGCTTGCCATTTGATTCCTCCTTTGAATGCGATGCAAATCTAACGTCTGCGACTCAATCATACAAGATCAATGCCATTGCTGGCTGGGCTTGCCGGTAGTGTCCTAATAGGACACCACCGGCTTGCCGGGAACGGGTCCTGCGCTCCAATCTCGACACTCCTCGCTCACATCGTAGAATATGGTGGAGACAGGGATGGCGAATCAACTGCTGCAGTAGAGAATTCATGAGCCAGGACGAGAACCAATTAAAAATTGCGGCTGCTGAATCGGCCGTCACACAAGTTACGGACGGCATGATTGTAGGCCTCGGGTCCGGATCAACCGCGGCGTTCGCGGTGAGCGCTCTCGGAAGGCGTGTTGGCGAGGGCCTGCGAATTGTGGGCATCCCGACATCGGAGCGCACCGCCGCTCAAGCCCGTGAGCTGGGAATTCCGCTATCCAGCTTGGCTGAGGAATCTCAAGTGGACATAACGATTGACGGTGCGGACGAGGTTGAGGAAGGCAATCTGAATTTGATCAAGGGGCGTGGCGGAGCGCTGCTGCGCGAAAAAATCGTAGCGAGCGCAAGTAAGAAGCTGGTGATTATCATCCACGGCAGTAAGCTGGTGAGGCAACTTGGCATGAACGACCCTGTGCCAGTAGAAGTTGTGCCGTTTGGTTGGCAAGTGACGGCGCGCCATCTGTCGACCTTGGGAGCCAAGCCGTCACTGCGGCGAAATCCAAACGGTGAACCGTTCCACAGCGACAGTGGCAACTACATCGTTGACTGCGCATTCGACGCGATCGTCTCCGCGGAGTCGTTAGCGAAGCAGCTCGATCATGTAGTCGGTTTGGTGGAACACGGGCTTTTTATCGGATTAACTTCAGAGGTTCATGTGGCGGGAGCAGGCGGTGTACGAATCCTGAATTGACGGTCCAGCCCGCGTTCGATCGCGGGTCTTAATTCGAACCAAGCTCGCCTCAGCCTCGCAAACGATCGCGCCCCGCTTTCACAAAGCCCGCAAACCGATGCGATAGTTCTCGAATACGGTCCGGCTTACGCAGTCGAATGGCATCGGGTGGAATCAACTCCTTGCCGACGCCGATGGCATCAGCTCCAGCGACGATGAGATCCTCCGCTGTATTCTGGTTCACGCCGCCGGCGGCAATCAATGAGATTTGAGGTAAGGCGGTCTTTAGCGACTTGATGTATTTGTCCGGACCAACCTGCGGGCAAGGAAACACCTTCACGAAGTCGGCGCCGGCCTTCCATGCTCTGACAACTTCAGTCGGCGTCAGTCCGCCCGGCAGGACTGCGAGGTTCTCCTTGGCGGCGAACTCCACAATTTCAGGGTCGAATCCGGGCGCCGTTATGAAGCTGGCGCCGGCGTCCTTGCATTGACGCGCGATATCGATATCCAGAACGGTGCCGGCCCCTACAACGATGTTCTGATGGGCGCGAACGAGATGCGAAATCAGTTCAACCGCTCGCGGAACCGTCATCGTAATTTCCACGATCGGTATTCCGCCGCTGGCCACTGCTTCCGTGGCGAAATGAGCGTCATCGTAGGAGGATACGCGAATTGCAGGAATTATGCCTATCTCTCTGATAAGCGCGCAGACCTGGTCTTTTGTCATTCCGGATTTTCCTCAGCAGTCATCATAGGGGTTCTTCCGTTTCAGCCTCCGGAAGCCGGTCGCTAATGCTCGCAAACCACGCGTTTCTTTTTGCCGGCCATGAAACGTGGCGGTTACGAACATGTCGTTTTCGCGCGCCATCACATAGCTGTTCCCAACTTTGCGGTAACTATGCGATAGTCCTGGCGTCAGCGTGAAGTCGTCGCAATAGCTCGTCGATTTCACTCCCGCCGGGCTGAGAATGTTTTGCTGCACATAATCTTCATAACTCTGACCTGTCACGCGCTCAAGTATGGTGACCAGGAGCTGGAAGCCTGAGATAGACCAGTCCCACTTCTTGCCGGGCTCGTTCACCCAGCGTTTTCCCGAATAGAGCGCCATCACTTCGTCCAGCGCTTTGGGCTGCCGGCTGGTGGCATCGATGGGATCGCCGAGATAGTGATAGTCCACGATCCCGGACGTATGATTCAGCAATTGCCGGATGGTTACGCGATGGTCTTGCTCGGGAAATTCAGGAATGAATTTCGATATCTCGTCTTCGAGAGATAATTTGCCGCGTTCCACCTGCTGAAGGATGGCGATGCCGGTAAGCGGCATCATCGGCCCGACGACGTGATACACAGTCTCGTCCTTGGTTGGTGCTTCGAGCTCCAGGGCGGCAAACCCGTATCCTTTATGGAAAATGATCCGGTCTCCGCGGGCCAACAACACCGAAGCACCAACCACTCGTTCCTGCGCGATGATTCGCTTGGCGATGGCGTCCAGCGCTTCACGGGCGTCTTGGGAATAAATCGGTATCGCGCACAAAAAGAATCCAGCCAGGCGGGTTGCAATCATCGCGATGAATTATAACAGCCCCCGCGTCAGAGTCAGAGTCAGGGCCCGTGAAAAAATCGGCGAAGGCACCGACTCCCTCACGGTCGCGGTTCGGTAACACTTTCTTCATGACGACGGTCGTTGCGCCCGCTCACCAGATACACAGCGAAGGTGCCGAGCCAATGGCCACCTTCGTAGTGCTCGCTTCGGATGCTTTCGAGGCCTGCCTGCTTGAGCTTGGATCCGAGCGCCGTGAATGGCTTCCGGCGTGGGTCGGATGCCGGGAGCTTTGAGACGATGCCCTCCAACATCCAAGCGCGGCTGAGATTGAGACCGGCCAGATGATACAGCTTGCCGTCGGTAAAGTCGGTCACGTAGGTGGGTTCAAGATCGACACTGGGAAGAAAGGCGCTGAGCCATTCCTCAAACTCGGGCGAAGGCAAGATGCGGCGAACAACGTCGGCCTCAGCAAGGCAGGGCGAAAGGAAATCCTCCCCGGAAGGCTCGTACGACAAAGGACAATTCCGGTCGTTGAGATAGTAATCGCGCGCGCGAGATTCCACCAGCCGTCCGAATTCCAGGTTTGACGTTATGCGGGCGTAATCCAGCATCAGCCCCATGCCGAAGGCCGTGTTGTTATGTTCCCCGGTCCGAATCGGATGTTCCAGCTTGGGGAGCCAACTGGCGATTTTGGCGGCCGCAGCCAGCTCAAGCGGGTGCAACGCAGCAGACCATTGATGAGCATCGGGGTCGCTGGATTCTTTCAGTTCGGCAGCCAGTTGTAGCACCCAAGCCAACCCGTAAGGCCGCTCGAAACCACTGCGGCCCGTGGCATCGAGATATTCCACTTCCTTCGCGATGTTGGCGGGCGTGAGACTTTGCGCCAGCGCGCGGCGTGCGTCGGCGGCAAACGGCGATTGCGGGAACATGCTGAGAAGCCGCGCCAGCAGCCAGTGGCCATGGACGGAAGAGTGCCAATCGAAGCAGCCGTAGAAGGCCGGCGTGAGCTCGCGGGGCGGTTTCACATCGGCATCGGAGTTGAGCGAGTGCGCGATTTTGTTGGGATATTCCTTGTGAACGCAGCCGAGGGCCAAGCGGGCGAAACGCTCGGCCTGAGTTTGGTCGAAGTCTGAATTTGCCATGAGAGCTTGTGAGAGAAGAGCGGCGAGGCACCAAAGCCGGCACATGAGTGTATGGTAGCCGAGCTAGTCCGCAGAAGTCTCGCCGCGCCGTGCAGCGTATAATGAGTGCCGAGGTCGTGATATGGAAGAGAACGCTGTTTCACGTAGATCTTTTTTGACATCATCAGTCGCAGGCGCAACGGCCTTCCAGATTGTCAGGCCGGAACTGGTACGCGGCGCCGGCAACGAGAAACTCAGAGCCGGACTTGTTGGTTGCGGCGGCCGCGGTACGCAGGCCATTGAAAACGTCCTGAACGGCACGGATAATGTCGAGATTGTCGCGCTGGCGGACGTTTTCGAAGACCGGCTGGAGGATTGCCTGCGTAAATCGAAGGCGCTCAAGCCGGAATTGGCGGACCGCGTCAAGGTGGATCCTGAGCACCATTTTGTCGGCTTCGACGCTTACAAGAAGGTCATCGACTCGGTGGATATCGTGATGCTTGCAACATATCCCGCCTATCGTCCGATGCATTTTGAAGCGGCCGTGGAGGCCAAGAAGCACGTCTTCTGCGAAAAGCCGTTCGCTACCGACCCGGTGAACCTGCGCAAGTTCATGGCGGCCGCGAAAAAGTCCGAAGAGTTGAAGCTCACCGTGAAATCAGGCGCACAGCGACGTTCGCAGGTCTGGTATCTTGACCAGTACAAGCGGACGAGAAACGGCGACATCGGCGATATCGTAGCATTCAACGCCAACTGGGTGGGCAGCCCGGTGCTGAACTTCAAGAACGACAAGCTGTTTCCCGATCACAAGCGCGATCCCAACTGGGGCGACATGGAGTTCCAGCACCGCAACTGGTACTCGTTCGTGTGGATCTCCGGTGACCAGATCGTGGAGCAGCACCTGCACAACATCGACGTCTGTAACTGGTTCATGGGCACGCACCCGGTGGAAGCCGTAGCTTCAGGCGGCGCGGCATGGCGCCCTCGGGAGGAAGAATACGGCAACATCTACGATCACGTGCATGCAGACTTCGTTTACGCGAACGGCGTCCACATGGCGAGCCACTGCCGGCAGTACAACAACGCGCCAGGGAATGTCAGCGAGCGGATTGTCGGGACCAAAGGCCTGATCGACAGCGCGTCGCAGAGAGGCGGCGGGTCGGCGGTAGATCCGTATGTGCAGGAGCACACCGACATGATGAACAGCATCCTCGGCAAGGGGCCGTACATCAACGAAGCCATGGCGGTGGCGGAAAGCACCATGACCTGTCTCATGGGCCGCGAGGCTGCCTACTCGGGACAGAAAGTCACCTGGGAGATGATGATGAACTCCGAGCTGGACCTGCTGCCGAAAAACTTCGACTATAAGGCCGCTGTGCCGGTGCCGCCGTTACCGGTGCCTGGCGTCTACAAGTTCGTCTAGTGGGCTGTCGGCGATAATCCCAAGCGTTCGCATGAGTGCGAACGCGGCAAACACGAGTGTTCGCGCCACGCGTAGCGCACGCACTTTTGCGTGCCGCGTCGCCACTCCTGGCGACGCTCGGAAGTTTGAATGACTATAACCTCACGATTGTCGTTCCTTGTTCTTTTGTGCGGGGCGGCGCACGCCCAGATCCGCTTGAACCAGATTCAGGTGATCGGAAGCCATAACAGCTATCACGCCGGTCTTGCTCCTAGCGAGACTGCGTGGCTGCGGAAAGTGAATCCGAAAGCTGCCGACGGACTCGAATACAAGCACCCGGCTCTCGACGCGCAGCTATCAAGCGGTGTGCGTCAAGTGGAAATCGATATCTACGCCGACACCGAGGGAGGCCGGTACTCTCATCCCGCGAATGTGAAGTTTGTCTCCTCGATGGGCTTACCGGCCGATCCGCCGTTCGATCCAAACGGGCTGTTTCTGAAGCCCGGATTCAAGGTGATGCACGCGCAGGATGTCGACTATCGCAGCAACTGCCAGCCGCTGACCGGCTGCCTCGCTGTTATTTTGAATTGGTCGACGGCGCATCCGGGGCACCTGCCGATCTTCGTGTTGCTTGAGACGAAGGAAGGTCGATCGCGTCCGGAGTATCAAGTGGATCCTGAGAAGTTTACTCCGCGCGTGTTCGACGATCTTGACAAAGAGATTCGCTCCGTTTTTGAGCCTGGAAGAATGATCGTTCCCGACGATGTTCGCGGCCGGCACGCGACGCTGGAAAAGGCGGTTCTGGCCAGCGAGTGGCCGAGTCTCGAATCGGCTCGGGGCAAGGTAGTATTCTTGCTCGATCAGCGCAAGGCGAGCCCAGCTTATCTCGCGGGACATCCATCGTTGCAGGGACGCGTGATTTTCACCAACGCCGAGCCAGGTTCGCCGGATGCGGCATTTGTCGAAGTCAACGATCCGTTGGAAGATCCGGCGCTGATTCCGGCCTTGGTGCGAAAGGGATATCTAGTTCGCACACGGACGGACGCCGACACCGTGCAAGCTCGCACTGGCGATACGAAGCAGCGCGATGCGGCGATCGCGAGCGGGGCGCAGATATTGAGCACGGACTATCCCTTCGACGAAAAAGCATCGTGGACTGGATTCTCGGTCAGTTTTCCGACCGGCGGGATTGCGCGTTGCAATCCGGTATTGAAAATGCCGAGCTCTTGCGGGCTATAACGCCGCCACTTCCGAACTGAGTTGTTTCAAGTAGCCTTTCATGAATGCGACCCGACGCGCCCCTTCCACGCGTGCAGTTGCAGTTTGCAACGTGTCCGCAATCTTGAACAGCTTCACGAAGAAATGGTCGACGGTATAACTTTTGTCGTCGGGTGCGCGGTTCTCCGCAAATGGATCATGCTCATCATAAAAGGGCCGACCCATGAACGCGCCCGTAGTAAAGCACCGCGCTACGCCGATGGCGCCGAGGCTGTCCAGGCGATCGGCATCCTGCACCACCTTGGCCTCGATCGTCTCCGAGGAAATGCCGGCGGAGAAGCTGTGCGCTTCGATGGCGTGCCGGATGGCGTCCAAGTATAGCGCGGGATAGCCCGCATCGCGGAGATACAGCACCGCGGCTTCTCCGGACAATGTAGAAGCCTGCGTGCGGCGCGGATCGTTCTTAGGGATCGCGACGAAATCGTGGAAATATGCGGCCGGCAGAACAACCATCGCATCCGCCCGTTCCTCGCGCGCAAGCTTCAGCGCAGTCGCCACGACGCGCCGAATGTGCAGAAAATCGTGCGCGGGGTCCGTTGCCGGATAAAGCTCCCGCGCCTTCGCGTCGAAAACATCTTGCCAGACTTTCAGGTCCGTCATGCACCACTCCCGAAGTGATCACCAATTATCTCGCACGGGGTAACCGAGCCGCGACCGGCAGGAAGCGCTATCCGAACGCAGACCTAGTGTCCTGTCCCTGAACTTCATGGAAGAATTCACAAAGTGGGGCGGTCCCCCTGGACCGCGGCCGACGCCCCCGTCGGCCTGGTGTTTCGTGTGGAACGTAAGAGCCGGACCAGGGGGTCCGGCGCGGACGAGGGCGTCCGCCCCACGGCGAATTATGTGGCGAACTTCGGGGACACGACACTAGCGGCAATCGTGGTATCGCTCCCTGCCGGTCGCGGCTCGGCTACACCCTCGTCGCGCACCCGTAACGGTTCGACTATTTTATTCGGTAGGCTTCAGCGATCGGGCCCAGGCAGAATGCGGGGAAGAAGGTCAGCGCTGTTACCAGAAAAATCGTGCCGAGCAGTAAGAACACAAACAGCAGGCCGTCCGTTGGCATGGTTCCGATTGTAGTGAACATTGTTTTCTTGCGAGCCAAACTCCCGGCGATAGCAAGCGCGGGGATGATCGTCAAAAACCGGCCGATCAGCATCCCTAAGCCGAGCGTCAGATTGAACCACGGCGTGTTTGTGTTCAATCCCGCCATCGCGCTGCCATTCGTCGCCACCGCGCTTCCGTAGGCGTAGAGGATCTCGCTCAAACCGTGAGGGCCTGGATTTCCAAGGTTCGACGCGAGCGGAGCTCCCGAATTCCAGTAATTGCCGGGTGGCAAATTCACCAGCAGTGGAAGGCAGGAGAACAAGAGAGTGGCCGCCGCTGTCACCACAAGCGCAAGCATGACCATCTTGATCTCTTTGCCCTCGATTTTCTTGCCCAAGTATTCCGGCGATCGTCCCACCATCAGTCCGGCGATGAAGATGGTTACCAGGACAATCAGGATCATCGATATTATTCCGGATCCGGTTCCACCAAAGATGACCTCGCCGGACTTGAGATTGAACATCTGAACCAGCGTGGACAAGGGCATGTAGCTGTCGTGCGCGCTGTTCACCGCGCCATCGCTCGATGCCGTGCTCACAACCGAAAAGACTGCGGAAGCGGCAATTCCGAAGCGCGTCTCTTTGCCTTCCATATTGCCTCCGCGGACCTTCAGCGCAGGATTCCCGGATTGCTCGCTCCAGGCCGTGATCAAGCAACCGCCGGCGAACAGCAGCGCCATCGCAACGAATAGAGCCTGGCCATGCCTCCTGTTGTTGGCCATTACTCCGAAAGTGAAAGGGAATGCGGCGGGAATTGCCAGGATCAAAAGCATCTCAACCAGGTTGGTGAGCGGTGTCGGATTCTCAAACGGATGAGCGGAATTCACGTTGAAGAAGCCGCCACCGTCGGAACTAATCAGTTTGATCGGCTCTTGGGAAGCCACCGGTCCGAATGCGATGGCCTGCCGCGCGCCTTCCACGGTGATCACTTGCCCGTACGGATGGAAATTCTGGATGACACCTTGGGAGCAGAGGAATAACGCGCCGAGGAAGGAAATGGGAAGCAGAACATAAAGTGTCGCTCGTGTAATGTCTACCCAGAAGTTGCCCAGACGGTCCGTACCTTGCCGCGCGAAACCGCGGATGAGCGCTACCGCAACCGCCATGCCGGCAGCCGCCGACGTAAAGCTCTGCACCGTGATTCCCAACATCTGCGAGAGATAGCTGAGTGTGCTTTCTCCCGCGTACGATTGCCAGCTTGTGTTGGTGAGGAAACTGACCGCCGTATTGAAGGCCAAGTCGGACGTCATCGGAAGTGCGCCAGGCGGCGGGTGCAAGGTACCGAATCGTTGCGGATTCAACGGTAAGAACTGCTGCCAGCGAAGCAGAGCATAGAACAGAAAGAAATTGATCAACCCGAACGAGAGGCAGGATGCCGTGTAGGCGGTCCAGTTCTGCTGCAGCTCCGGATTCACTCCGCAGACGCGATAGATGAAATGTTCAATGGGGCGAAGTGGCCTGGAAAGAAAAGTGCGCCTTCCCTCGAATACGGCGGCCATGAACGCGCCGAGTGGCTTGGCGATGGCCACCAAAAGGGCCAGGAATACCAAGGTCTGGAAGAGACTGGACCAGGTCATAAAAGCTAAGCCCCCCAGTGCTCAACCTTGGCTAGCGCCTGGCTGGAAACTGGCGATCGAGATCCATATTCAGTAACAGGACATTTACGCGAGGTTCCCCGAGGAAGCCCAGGTCGCGTCCTTCTGTGTGAACGTCGATGAGGGTTCTGATTTGGTCAACGGAGAGCCGACGCGCCTTTGCGACTCGATCCACTTGCGCAACTGCTGACGCCGGACTGATGTGCGGATCGAGACCGCTGCCCGACATGGTCACCAGGTCGGCCGGCAAAGGACCGGTGTAGCTGGGATTCTCTTTGTGGAATTTGTCAACGGACGCCTTGACGCGGTCGATCAGTTTTTGATTGGTGGGGCCAAGGTTCGAACCTCCTGAAGCCGTCCCGTCGTAACCATCGTTGCCGGCCGCCGATGGGCGCGGCTGGAAATATCGGGCTTTCGAAAAATTTTGCCCGATCAGCGCGGAGCCGACCACTTGATCGTTCACCGTGATCAGGCTACCGTTGGCTTTGTCGCGAAACAACACCTGACAAAGGCCGGTAACTGCCAGTGGATAGATCAAACCGGTCAGAACCGTAAGGACTAGCATCATTCGCAATCCAGGTAAAAGTTGTTGCCACATAGGAAATCTCCTTGGAAACCGGCTACGCCAGCTTCAGTAAGACCAGCAACTGGTCAATCAGCCAGATGCCCGGAAATGGGGCGATAATGCCACCGATTCCATAAATCATCAGATTGCGCCGCAGCAAACTGGCGGCGCCCACGGGGCGGTATTTAACGCCCCGTAGAGCCAGAGGAACCAGGGCGATGATGATGAGTGCGTTGAAAATCACCGCTGCCAGGATGGCGCTCTGCGGCGTATGCAGACGCATAATGTTCAGATTTCCCAGCGCGGGATAAGTGGCCATGAACATGGCTGGAATAATGGCGAAGTACTTGGCGACGTCATTGGCGATGGAGAAAGTGGTCAGCGCGCCGCGCGTTATCAGCAACTGCTTACCGATAGCCACAACTTCGATTAGCTTGGTCGGATTGCTGTCCAGATCCACCATGTTGCCGGCTTCTTTCGCAGCCATGGTCCCGGTGTTCATCGCTAAACCTACGTCGGCTTGGGCCAGGGCGGGAGCATCGTTGGTGCCGTCGCCGGTCATAGCCACCAGCCGCCCTTCACTCTGCTCCTTCTTGATGTATTCCAGTTTGTCTTTCGGTGTTGCCTGAGCGAGAAAATCGTCCACGCCGGCCTCGTTCGCGATCGCGGCGGCGGTGAGCGGATTGTCGCCGGTGATCATCACTGAGCGAATACCCATGGCGCGGAGCTGTCCGATCCGCTCCTTCATGCCGCCCTTCACGATGTCCTTCAGGTGAATGACCCCGAGGACACGTGGTCCATCGGCGACGGCTAGCGGTGTTCCTCCAGTGCGCGAAATCCGGTCGGCTATCTCGATCAAATCGGGGGGAATGGTTCCGTTCTGCTCGGTTACGAACTTGGAAATGGCTTCCGTGGCGCCCTTGCGAAGGTGTTGTCCGTCCAAGTCCACACCGCTCATGCGCGTGTACGCAGAGAATGGAATGAAGTGCGCCTCATGCGTGGCCAGATCGCGCCCGCGCAGACCGTATTTTTCTTTGGCCAATACCACGATCGATCGGCCTTCGGGGGTTTCGTCGGCCAAGCTCGAGAGCTGCGCGGCGTCCGCCAGCTCGCCTTCCGTGACGCCGCGAACGGCGAGGAATTCCACCGCCTGGCGATTTCCCAGCGTGATGGTCCCGGTTTTATCGAGCAGCAGCGTGTTTACGTCGCCCGATGCCTCCACGGCCTTTCCGCTCATGGCCAGCACATTGTGTTGCATTACGCGATCCATACCGGCGATACCGATGGCGGAAAGCAATCCGCCGATGGTAGTGGGAATCAGGCACACTAGCAATGCAACCAAGACCGCGACTGAGGGCACCTGGCCGGTTCCTGCGGACGCG
>CABEDY010000558.1_pt1 | contig 43821 bp, 42 predicted proteins | sample 3423171 | NCBI WGS metagenome assembly CABEDY01 (sample SAMEA5534333, study PRJEB31848) | metagenome | biome: tundra; feature: field; material: soil | place: USA | collected 2013-05 | depth 0.15 m | reverse complement strand
CGAACGGCATCGATCTCGAAAGCCTGGAACGCGCCATCGCGCGGGAGCACCCGCGGCTGCTGGCCGTAACCTCGAATTTCCAGAATCCGACCGGCGCCACGCTGCCGACGGCTTCCCGTAAGTCGCTGCTTCGGATCACGCAGCCGGCAGGCGTCATCGTGATTGAAAACGATATCTACGGTGGCCTCACCTATGAAGGTGATCCGATTCCAACCATCAAGCGCCTAGACGAGACCGGCGACGTAGTGCTGCTCCGAAGTTTTTCGAAGCTTGCGTTCCCCGGCCTGCGTGTGGGGTGGGTGATCGGCCCGCGCGCATTAATCGAGAAGCTCACCGAAGCGAAGCTGTGGAGCGATCTGCACACCGATCAGCTTTCGCAGGCCGTGCTGTTGCGCTTTGCCGAATCAGGACGCCTGGCCGAACATCGCCGCCGCATGCTGGAGTCCGGGCGCGAACGCTTGCGTGCCGCGCTGAGCGCCTGTGAGCAGTATTTACCAGCGCAGGCCAGCTTCACGCGGCCTCGTGGAGGCATGTCTCTTTGGGTTACACTGCCCCCGCCGCTGGATGCCGGCGAGTTGTTGCCGCGCGCTGAGCGCGAAGGCGTCACCTATTTACCGGGCCGATATTTTGCGGTCTCGCATCCGCAGTCGAACAGTCTACGCATCAGTTTTGCCGGAATGGCGCCGGATCAGATCCGGGAAGGGATCGCCATCCTCGGTCGTATTTTCAAAGAAGAGCTGGAGCGCGTGCGGGCACATTCCCCGCTCGCGGAAACTCCGGCGATGGTTTAAGGAGCTCAACAAAATGTACCTCGACGAAACTTTCCGCCTGAAGGTCGGTCTCGCTGAAATGCTGAAGGGCGGCGTGATCATGGACGTCACCAACGCCGAGCAGGCTGTCATCGCCGAAAAGGCCGGCGCTTGCGCGGTTATGGCGCTGGAACGCGTGCCCGCCGACATACGCAAGGAAGGCGGAGTGGCGCGTATGGCGCCCATCAGCAAGATCCGGGAAATCATGCACGAAGTCAGCATCCCGGTGATGGCCAAGGCTCGCATCGGCCATTTCATGGAGGCGCGGATACTGGAAGCGCTGGAAGTGGACTACATCGACGAAAGCGAGGTGCTGACTCCCGCCGATGAGGAACATCACATCGACAAACGCGATTATAAAGTCCCGTTTGTGTGCGGCGCGCGCAACCTCGGGGAAGCTCTGCGGCGCATCGCTGAAGGCGCGGCCATGATCCGCACCAAGGGCGAAGCCGGATCCGGCAACATTGTGGAAGCCGTGCGCCACATTCGGACCATCGTCAAAGAGATGAAGCAGCTCACCGTGCTGGGTCCCGAGGAGCTGGTGGCGGCCTCGAAGACGCACCAAGCGCCACTCGAGCTGATCCAATATGTCGCGAAGAACGGCAAGCTGCCGGTCCCGAATTTTTCCGCAGGCGGTATCTCCACTCCGGCGGACGCCGCCCTGGTGATGCAACTGGGCGCCGAGGCTGTGTTCGTCGGATCGGGCATTTTCAAATCGGCCGATCCGGAAGTGCGCGCCCGCGCCATCGTGAAAGCAGCTACCTACTTCAACGATCCCGCGAAGCTCCTGGAAGCGAGCGAGGAGCTGGGGGTCGCGATGTTCGGGATCGATATCGCTAAGCTGGACCAATCCGAACTGCTGCAGACGCGGGGCTGGTAATGGCGGCGGAAGGTTCCGCCAAGAAGAAAATCGGTGTGCTCGCGCTACAGGGCGATTTCGAAGCCCACGGAAAAGCCTTGGCGCGCGCCGGTGCAGAAGCCGTCGAGGTGCGGTCCGCCGAGGATCTTCAGAATGTGGACGGATTAGTGATCCCCGGCGGCGAAAGCACCACCATGTGGAAGTTGCTGGAAGAAGAAAATCTGCTGGAGCCGTTGCGTGAGTTCGGCTTGCGCCGTCCGATCTTTGGAACCTGTGCAGGCGCAATCCTGCTGGCTTCCGATGTTTCGAATCCGCATCAGCCTTCGCTCGGTCTGATGGACATCGATGTTGAGCGCAACGCTTACGGGCGCCAGTTGGAAAGCCGCATCGCGACGCTGCAGCCGGAGGGTCTCAATGGCGATCTCGAAGCCGTGTTCATTCGCGCGCCCATCATCCGGCGCGTGGGCGGAGACGCAAAAGTGCTGGCTAGCTATCAGGGCAATCCGGTGTTGGTTGGGCAAGGCCGCCATTTGGTGGCCACCTTCCATCCCGAGCTCACCAGCGATACCCGTGTTCACCTTATGTTCCTGGATAAAGTACCGTAGTTTGCCTTTCATGATCCTCACTTCGCTAAACTGAAAATAGGTGCCTCCAATTCGTGTGCTTTTCTTGTGCATTGGTAATTCCTGCCGCAGCCAGATGGCAGCGGGCTTCGCACGTGCCTATGGCTCCGATGTCTTGAGTGTCCAGAGCGCCGGGTTGGCTCCGGCCATGACGGTTTCATCGCTCACCCACCAAGTGATGATCGAGAAAAATATCGATATTGGCCAGGAATTTCCCAAGAGCCTGGAAATGACGTCGCCGAGCGACGCCGACCTGATCATCAATATGTCCGGCCATCCGCTTCCGGGGAAAACGGATGCGAAGGTGGAGACCTGGACGGTCCGCGATCCGATCGGCGAGAGCGAAGAGGTATACCGCGAAGTACGCGATCAGATTGAGCAGCGCGTGATGCGCCTGATCCTGAAGGTGCGCGCGGCGAAGCCGGCGGTCCCGGCCGAAGGCGCGAGAGTTGACACTCGGCGCCGCACTCCCCGACAATAGAAACGTTCCCCCCGTACGCGGATGTGGCGGAATTGGCAGACGCGCTAGATTCAGGTTCTAGTTCTCGCAAGGGAGTGAAGGTTCAAGTCCTTTCATCCGCACCAAAGATTCTAAAGTAGTTAAGGCCTCTCAATACGAAATGAGCGGCACGTCTACTTGAAGCACCGTAACCATTTTTGTAACCATCGCGAAGCAGGTTGCAAAACTTTCCGCAGGCGCTACGCGCCCCGGAAAGCTGGTTTTCTCAGGTAAATTGAGCAAACTCCTGATCAGTCGCGGAAATGGTGAGCTGGAGGGGACTCGAACCCGCGACCCTTTGCTTAAAAGGCGCGTGGACGGCCTCCAAAGCTTCCCTCAATTCCATCTTGTTCCTTATATCCGTAGCGCACTTCTATAACGCCCAGATCGTAGGTGGCGGGCAGCAGGTGTGTCCAGCCTACCTGAAGAAAATCGAGATGGTCGGTCTCCGGCTGGCCAGGGAATCCACCCGGCAGAACGAAAGACGGCGCCATACGGTTGCCGGTCAATGCTTCGAGGCCCGCGGGTATGCCGGCGTCCGAGAGGTCGATCCGCGATCCGCTGTACAGCGCATCGAACCGATCTTTATCGCCAGCGCGGACCTGCCCCCGAGCGTTCCCAAACAACAGCCGGCTGCGCTGATCGGTTCTGGGGGTAGCGAGCGGCTCGGTTTGCGAGGCCCATTGCCCGCTTCCGGAAGCATAAAAGTCAGCCCACTTGGTGAGCGGTCCGCCGATTTCCAAACGATCTCGTGTGAACCAGCGAAATTGGTCAGACTGTTGCACTAGTCCTCGACTTGCGGGCTCGGGAAAGTTCGTCGAAGAGAGCGCGGCACCCGTGTTCGCTGTTGAGAACGCGGCATGCCAGGATGTGCCGGGCTGGCTAAGGAAGACGCTGACCTCGCTACCAAAGCTCAACGAAGTGGTCTGCGCGAACGCGCTGCGCACTACGACCTCATCCAGCGCCTGGACGTCGGGTAAAATCACCGGAAGTCCGGGCTGATAGGAATCGGTGGCATCCATCCCGTTCAGCTTGTATTGCGTATCGGTCCAGGAAAATCCTCGCTGCGACTCGATCGCCAGGCGGTTGTCGCTGAGGCCAGTGAAATCGAGTGGTTCGGTTACACTCGATGGCTCCCTGCTGAGCAAAATTCCTTGCGAGCTGAATGCTTCCGGGTACATGCGCCCGCTCGTGACATCGGTCCAATCGCCTGAGGTCCGCGATGCCGTTTGGGCTCGGATTGCCCCCGTTGCCTCGGCTACGAAATCGATGCGTACATTTTGCAAGGGCGCGACGAATACCAGGGCTGAGGACCCGCCTCCGTGCTGGACCTCTCCGGACAGACGATATCGCCCGTAGGGCAACGTGATGGCGAACCCGCCGTTCGGGTTCGTGCGAATCACGGCACGGAAACCGGTCGCGCCCTCGACAACAATCGTCGAGCCGGGCAGGGAATGGCCAGCCATGTCGCGAAGCGTCCCCTCGATAGTGCCGGTATTCAACTGCGCGAGCAGTGCTCCATGAACGAAAACCAAAGTCGCCAGGAGCGCCCCAAGCCGGACTTCTGGCAGACCAAGGCTACTGCCGCAAAACAGTGAACCGGCTGATTGAGTACCCAAGCGCACCACCCACGAAGACGTCCGACAAAAAATGGGCCGACAGGGACAGCCTCGAAAATCCTACCAGTGCGGCCGCGCCATACGCAACATATGGAATCCAGCGGTGACTTCCATACCGGCGGGCAATAACAGTAGCGACAGAAAACGCCGCTATGGTGTGGCCCGAAGGAAAACTTCCGTTTCCTCGCAAAAACGAGCCTTTGCTCTCAAACCAGGAGTCATAGAGGTTTCCTTGTGGCGGGAAGTCCGCCGGACGTACTCGCTTAGTGGAGTCCTTGAAGACGGTGGTTACAATCTCAGCGTCGGCAACGGCCTCACCCGCCAGCAGAGCCGTTTGTTGCATTTTCGAATCTTTTCGAATCAGCCCAATGGTGTAAAGCGACACGGGAGCCACAATCGTGCCCACAACCGTGGCGTTGCCGGTAAAAATGTTGTTGAACCCCTGATACGTCGAGGTGCGGCGGAAATAGGAGGCTTCGATCGGGTCCAGTGCAAACAGTCCAGCCGTGGTTCCGAGGATGGCGACCGTGGGTATCCAGTTCTGACCCTGTGTGAGTCTGGCGGGGAAAGACCAGATGCGCTCCTGATCATTGACGATATTGGGAAGCAACAGTTTCCAGGAGACTTGCCGATCAACCACTGGTGGAGACTGTGAGCTTGAAGAGGACGCTGGCGACTGGGGCGGAGCGCTTGTCGGGACGCCGGCGGGTGGTGCCTGATTAGGTTCGGTCGCCTGAGCAGATGCCCAGTGCGGAATTACTAGGTTAACAAGTAGCATTAACGCAAAAGAACACTTCATAGAGAGTCGCTCCATAGAACTCCTAAACTATCGCACGCAGAATGCAAGGACTCGGTCCCTTTACGGACTCGCGAAAACCTCTAATTCAACTCGGGCCAGAACTCGCTACGGGCATTCATTAGGTGCCCGGCTGAACTCGGCCCCGCGCTTGCACGTTAATATTCACCTGATCGCCGACGCGCAAGAAAAGAACACTCGGGTTCTTCATGCCCCACTCAACATAAGGGACGACGAAGTGAGCTGTAACGTCGAGCCCGTTGCTAGAGGGAATAGCCTCGACCACCATCGTCATCTCGTGTTCCTTGCCATGAATCCGAAACAAGCCATGTATGCTCGCTTTGGATAATGTACCCTCCACGTGGTCCGGGGTGAAGACGATTTCTGGATACCGATCGCTTTCGAGAATGTTGTGATGCATTTTCTTGTCACGCGCTTGGCTACCGCTATCGCCGCTTTGGGCATCAATAACGATCTGTCCGGAGCATTTACCGGTCGCGAAATCATAGTGCACAGTTCCACGCTTCAGCTTGAACGAGCCTTGAACGGTGTGAAGAACGTCACTCAGCGTGAACTCGACGTGCGTCTGGGCCGGGTTCAGTTCGAGGACCGTCTCCTGTCCAAGTAGCGACGTGGTCGCCGTCAGAACGATGAAAATGGTTGGTTTCATAGAACGCGCCAACATGTACGGCGAGCATCTTCGTGAAAATTCCCGGATGAGCGGCCATCGTGGACATTGCCGCGCGCCTGAACTGAGCATGCTCGCCGAGCGCGATCAAAAGCCTTGCCATCAAATCGGGACGCCGCGCGATTTGGCGATGCCTCCGTTGGTACATGTCCAAATCACCGCACTCAATTGCCTCGGCCAGTGCCGTGGCCTGACGGAATGCGAGGCAAAGCCCCTCGCCCGTGATTGCGTCCACCGATCCCGAAGCATCTCCGACTAGCGCGACGCGCTCGCGATAAACAGCTTTGAACCAGCGGGACGACGTGACAGCCCCACGCTCGGCACTGATAATCGCACTGGACTTGAGCCGCTGCTCCAAATCGGGACACTCCTTGAGAGCGTCGTCCAGGCGAAACTGCGAATCTCGCGAGATCGCTGCGACGCAGACGGAGTCCGGTGTGATCGGCGTCACGTAAACCTGGCAGGTACGGCCCCAATATAGTTCCATGCAGTCTGTCCATGGGGCGATCCGATAATGGCGGCGAAACCCGAAGCGGCGGCGATCGCGGACGGATAAATCGAGGCCCGCCCATTTCCTCACGAGTGAATTCTCACCGTCCGCCCCGATGATCCAGCCGGATCGCGCCGCGCTCAAATCGACTTTTGTACCCCAGCGCAGTCGAACACCGACAGCTTCGGCCTGTTCGATCATCATTCGATGTAAAGTCGTGCGCCGAACACCTCGCCCGCAGGCCGTAGGAAAACTTGCATCTACGGATGTGCCTCGATCAAGGAAGCGAATACCCCGAAACGGGAACGAATCCGAAGCGCTTATAGAGACCCCCAGTTTGGACAGTGCTAGGAGTGCGTCCGGCATTAGGCCTTCACCGCAAGCCTTATCAGCCGGAGGCACAATCCCATCTACGACCGTTACGTTGAAACCTCTCCGGCGCGTCGCGATCGCGGCAGCCAGACCAGCCGGCCCTCCGCCGACAATCAGGATGTCCGCTTTTACCACTGCGACAGCACCTGTCCAGAGGAGAATCCCGGCCCCATCGCGTTCGCCACGCGAGTGATTCGCGCCGGATAAATTGAATCTATTGCCATTGCGCTCAGGCTCCCTAGTGCACGTCGCCTACCGTGCCCGCACCATGGCGTTCTTGATTATCCAACCTGTTGATGCGAGAGCCCAGTGTTCCAATTCGCCGGTTGCGAGGGCCAGAGTAGATAATGGCGTTGGGTGGCAAATTGCCGCCCGAATCGCGATGCACATTTGATCAAGAAGTAGACAGTTTTCGCCGATATAAGGTCGGAGGTTAAATGATCACTTCAATAGCGTCAAGCAACGTTACCGTTCCCGAGACAACACAGGCCCAGCGCGCGGCACAAACCGCGAAGCCGCCTGCCAATCCGCCGCAGGACAAAGTTCAGTTGAGTTCGCAGGCTCTTTCAGCAGGCGACGTAGATCACGACGGCGATTCCCATTAGTATGTTGGTCACGTGTGCCGTGTCCCTTTCGGCACACGTGTTTCTTTCTCTGCACTACAAAGCATTTTCCACTCCCCCCGGCCCAATCAACCACATGCTGACGATGTAGCCAGCCCGTTTGTGGGCAAACTGTCGCGCTATTCGTCACGGATGCGGCAGTTTGCCACTGTGTTCCGAAACACCGGCCATGCCGTAGAAGAGTGACAATATCTACTCAGTCGCGGCACTTGCCGCCACGACTTTGCGCTGGTCAACCACGAAGCGTTTGCGCTTGGAACGTAAAGACAGATACTCGCGTGCCTCCTTGGCCAGCCTGTGCCGCTCGTGAGAATTGAGAATTGTCTTACGGACCATACGCCATACTACACCCGGCCGAAAATAGTACTCGTCGTAGAAGCGTTCGACCGAGTCCACCAATTCCGCTTCGTCCAGTCCTGGGTATGTGATGTTCGGGAGCTGATGGCCCGCCTCGTCGGCCATCGAGAGATTGATCAATCCGTTCTGGACGGCATAGTTGTGGAGTTCCGTGCCGGGAAGTGCGTGCGCGATCGATACCTGGATGGTTTCAGTGTCGAGGCGTTTTGCAAAGTCAATCGTCCGTCGAATTGTCTCCCGCGTTTCGCCGGGTAACCCGACGATGAAATCTCCGTGGATCGTGAGGCCCAGCTTTTTGCAATTCTCAGTGAATCTCAGCGCCATCTCGACGGTGGCGCCCTTTTTGATGTTTTTTCAGGATCTGCGGATCGCCAGATTCATATCCGACGATCAGCAAACGGCATCCCGATTCCTTCATCGCTTTGAGCGTTTCGTAATCCGTTGTCACCCGCGAGGTACACGACCAAGTAAATTTGAGAGGCTTGAGCTTCGCACACAACTCAAGCGTACGGGCCTTCCGGTAATTGAAGGTATCGTCATCGAAAAAGATCTCCTTGACCTCCGGAAAGGTGCTGACCGCATAGCGGACCTCCGCTGCAACGTCGTCGCTTGAGCGCAGGCGCCACCGGTGTCCAGAATGCGTCTGTGGCCAGAGGCAGAAAGTGCACATAGCGGGACACCCACGCGAGGTGTACAAGGAGATGTACGGATGATGCAGGAACGGAACGTTGTAGCGTGTTACGTCGAGGTCGCGCTTGTAGGTCTTCGTCACCCAAGGTAGCTCGTCTAGGTTTTCAATAACCCCGCCCTCGGGATTGTGTGTAATGCCGCCATTTTTCCGGAAGCTCACGCCGGGCAATTCTTCAAGCGGCGTGCCAGTGGCGTAGCGGGCGATCTGATAATCGAATTCGCGTCGCACGATAAAATCGACTGCTGGATTCTGAAGCGCCTTCTCCGGATCGATCGTAACCGGCGGCCCGACAAATGCCACTTTCAGTTTCGGGTTGGTCTCTTTTATCATTTCCGCGATCTTCAGGTCGACGTGGAAGCCCACGCTTGAAGTAAACAACACCAGGAGCTCGAAATCTTTTGACAATTCGACGATCTGCGCAACCGATATCTTGTGCGGCGGAGCATCTACAACCTTGCTGTCCGGCAGCATTCCGGCGGGGTGACAAAGCCACACCGGGTACCAGTAGGACTCTATTTCGCGCGTGGCGGGCCACCGCGAGCTGGCGCCTCCGTCAAAACCCTCGAACGAGGGCGGATTCAAAAATAGTGTTCGCATGATATTCGCTCGGCTCTACAATCCGCCTGTTCTTCTTTCGCAAGAGAAACTGAAAGATGTGCCCGTACTGGCGCGATCCATTTTTATATGACGCTCTGCTGCACGTTTGCTTCCGGACCGCCAGCATCTTCGCCGGCTAGCCAACCTCTTTCGATCGCAGCCAACCAGACGCATTGTGCCAACTGCGGGACTGAGCGGGACAAGGCCGCAGTGGCAACTGGACGACATATCCGGCAGTCGGTGGGCAAAGTGTCGCAGCCTTCGCCTGGGATGTGGCAGTTTGCCGCCGTGTTCGCGGCTCTGACAGCGTGTCGAGGTGCCACTAAGAAGCTCGCTCCTCTGTTCGCGCGTTGAGGCTGGTACTTCTCGTGCACGCTGGAACGCATGCTCTCTCATGGACGCGTTTTGTTCGTCGCTCTTTTCGCTCTCTGTTCGAACGTTTCGCTGGGCCAGCAGGCCACACCCACACCGGATCCTGCTCCACCCGAGGACAAAAGAATATTCTGGATCATTCCCAACTTCCGGACTTCCGCGAGTTTACATCCCTATAAGCCACTCACTCCTGAGGAAAAATTCAAGATTGCATCGGAGGACTCGTTCGACCGCGGTACCGCCGCTCTTGCCGTATTGTTCGCGGGCGAAGCTCAGTTGACGAACGCGACTCCGGCGTTCGGACAAGGAGTAAAGGGTTACGCTCGGTACCTGGGGACGTCCTACGCAGATTTCGTGATCGGCGATATGATGACGGAAGCCATCTATCCGGTCATTCTTCATCAGGACCCGCGCTATTTCCGGCGTGGAACCGGCAGCGTCTGGTCGCGCCTCGGAAGCGCTGCCGGCCAGATCTTCTGGACGCACACAGATTCGGATCATACGCAGTTCAATTTTTCAGAGATCATCGGCAATTCAACCGCCGTGGCGATTTCGACCGCTTACTATCCGGATAATCGGACGGCCACCAATGCCGTCTCCAAACTCGGTGTTCAGCTCGGGGTGGACATGGCGGCGAACATCTTGAAGGAGTTCTGGCCGGACATAAACCGCAAGTTTTCACGAAAGCACCGCGCAGGAAAGGATGAAACGCCATAAAGTCTATTCGAGGCTTGTGGTCTGGCCCAATACCGTTCAAACACCCGGTCACTGGGACCGCCTGTCAGCGGCATTCGGCCACCGTCCGAATCTCCTGATGTGACGAGATGCCACGCCAAGGATCTCAGCGATTGCTATGCAAAACGATCCGGTCTTTGCATTCTCATTGACCTATCTCGCTGCGAGCGTTCGGCACGCTGCGTGCACTCGTTCCGGCGCGACGTTCATAACACGAGCGTCGCAACCGTAGTTTTCGGTCAGGGGGGCATCCTTCCCTCGCCCCCTTCTTTTTTTAGGGAAGACGTGCCGATGTCACTCTTTCGCAATTATTCGCCATGCAAGCGGAACGTGTAGCGCAGCATGAAGGTGTGGCCTCCGGAATCGACACCGTAAGAGGTGGAGAAGACGTATTGCGCAAAAAGGCTGTTGGAAAAGCGCCACCCCGCGCCGAAGTCAGAGGAGCGGCGCGGCAACTTGTAACCCGTGGCAGTCAGAGGCAGAAACGGGTCTGTAATGAGGACCGTATTCCCGAGGCTATCCGGGTAAGTGGCCTGACTCAGGTCGTAAGCCTGCCCGATGGCGAGCAGTGACGCGTTCAAAAACAGGTGTGAGAACACCTTGGTTTGAACGCCCAGGTTTGCTGAGACGAAGCGGCTGTTCTGGATGCCCGTCTGTAGCAGGTCGCCTGTACTAGTCTCCATGCGGCCCGTGCTAGCACGCGAGGTGCCGCCGGCGAGATCGGCGCTCAACACGGTCCGCTGATTGATAAAATAACCCAAGCCCAACGCTGCGGAGGTGCGCTGCGCACGGTCCCGCTGATACGAATCGACCGCGATGGATCGCGTCAAGTTGTCGCTCAGCGCCAGCCCGAGCCAGGACGCCTCCAATCCATAGAAGAACTTTCGACCCAACGGTCCGCGAAGACGAAGACCAAATTCGGACGAATGACCTGAAGATCGAGTCGAATCGAGCGGCTCTGGAAGGTTGTTCAATGTATGACTCGTGTCGTTGTCCTGAGCATCGATTAAGCTGAAGCGATAAAAGATCCCGAGTTTTTGATCATGCGGCAGATTTCTTTCAATGCCTGCGGTAATGCGATTCTGCGAGATCGAGGAACCGGAGTCTATACGCTCGATGGAGCCGCTCGGTTGTCCAGTCGAAAGAATCTGTGCCGCCAACGAGCCAGTCCCCCGCAAGCTTTCGACTTCAATTCCAACACTGGTGTTCGCGCCGAAGCGCCGTGCGACGAGCAAAGAGCCCGAGATGAACTCCCCCGTTGACGAACCGCTGGTTTGTAAGCTTCTCGCGCGTACGCTCTGGCTCAAGACGCTTGACAAGCCGAGATCGGACGGCGCGCCTTGGACACCTTCTCCGATCTTCGATCCAGTGACGCTCCCACCGATCACAAAGCTGTTAGCCAGCGGAACGAACATCGAAAACTGCGTGGCAGCGCTGTAATTCAGAGGGCTAAAGGAGGAAAGCCCAGGCGGAGTGGGGTTTTCATCCAGGCCGCCGCTTCCGTTCAGGGACGGTAGGAACACGATACGTCCTTCGGCCGCCTTGAACCCAGTGGCGTATGCGGGGTTTTCCAGACTATCCAGATGCGATTCCGGAAAAGCATTGTAGCGCAGTAGGAAAGGAGCCTGTCCGATTTCAGACAGACCCGCGATGTACTGCTCGTAAATGCTAGCGATATTGCGCGGCGAATCCCAGGTACGCTCGTCGCCCTGGCCGCCGTGGGTATCCGTGCCTGACGCGCTGGACCCACGATTTTGCTCTGCGATTTCGCGCGCCGATGGTACGTTGAACAATTGAAAACCTTGCCCCGGAACCAGCAGCACGCCACGGCCGGCTTCGATGACCACCGATTGCGCGGGGTCGGTGAGACTGGTTACTTCGACGCTGCCCTCGTAAACCAAAACCTGGGTATCGCCTCTGCTATTCACAGTGACGTTGAAGTCGGTTCCACGCACGGCGATCGACGCGGTGGGGCTGTTGATGCGATAAGGATTGGGCCGCCCGCCAAAATGATTGATCTTCACTCGCACGCTGCCCAGCATGATCTCAAACAGTTCACGGAGTGAAGCAGCGGCGCGAAAGTCTTTGATCACGATCACAGATTCCGGCTGAACGACGATCATGCTCCCGTCGGTCAGTTCGATGACGAGGCGGCCGCCGCCGTGTGTATCCACCGTGTCCCCAGGGCCCAACTCGTAACCCTGCGCCAGCGTGAAGGCGGGTGTTCCATTGCCGCTCGAAAGCAGAACGCGTCCGGTCACGCTGGTGGCGCGAGCCACAGTTTGAGCGTCCATGCCGGAACACAATACCAGCGCCGCGCCCAGGATGAACAGGGCACGGTCGCCGATTGTCGCGAGGGCTTGGTGTCTCAAAATCTCGGTGGTCTGCCCCTTCTCCGCAAAGCTCTACTTATTCAGTATGCTCGGCATCCCCCTCCGCGTCACCTTCCGGGTCTGCAGCCCCCTGGAGCCTATATCGCGCGATGAGGCGCTGAATGGTTCGACGGTCAAGGTGAAGGACGGCGGCTGCCTGCCTTCGGTTCCAGCCTGTCTCGTCGAGGATCAATTGCAGGTACCTCCTTTGTAGCTCATCCATATCCGGCCGGTCCGCGATCAATCGCCGTTCGGCGCTGGCCAGACTGCCGGATCTGTGGCCGGCATCCGTGATTTCCGAAGGAAGGCAGTCCACGGTAATGAGGCCGCTGGAGGAGAGCGCCACTGCCCGGCGCAAGGCGTTCTCCAACTCCCTAACATTGCCGGGAAATCCGTACGAAGAGAGGGCGGTCATGGCCTCGCGCGTAAGATGCAGCGGCAACTTCGCGGGATCGCCAAATCTTTGTAGAAAGTGAGTCGTGAGCAATTCGATGTCCCCAGGACGATCACGCAGGGGAGGCAGTTCAATGCTAAATACACTCAGGCGGTAAAAAAGGTCGGCTCGGAAAGTCCCGGTGGCCACCAACTCACGCAGGGGCGCATTGCTAGCGCCGATCACCCGGACGTTGACTTGGCGTGCTTGGGTAGAGCCGACACGCCGCACCTCTCCACTTTGCAATACGCGCAACAAGCTGGCTTGAAACGCGGCGCTTGTGGAGGCCAATTCATCGAGAAATAGCGTGCCGCCGTCGGCGGCTTCGAAAAGGCCTTCCCGATCTTGGGTGGCGCCCGTGAAAGCTCCCCGCATGTAGCCAAAGAGCTCCGATTCGAGCAACGTGTCCGTCAGGCCCGAGCAGTTCACCGAAAGAAACGGGCGGCTTGGTCGAGTACTGAAATCATGAATGGCTCGAGCCACCAGTTCCTTTCCAGTTCCCGATTCGCCCAGAACAAGAACCGTCGCATCGCTGCGCGCAGCTTGAGCGATCAGCTTGTAGACCATCACCATCGGCGCGCTTCGGCCAGCCAGCCCGGAACGTGAAATAACGTTCTCAATGCTCGATGACGCCTGCGCCGACTCGGCTTCCCGTCGTGCGGCCAGGTGACGCCGCAGGAGTTCGATCACCGCCGCAACGTCAAAGGGCTTCCCGATAAAGTCGGTCGCTCCTTCGGCCATGGCCCTGACAGCAGCCTCGACCGAGCCCTGCGCGGTCATCAGAATGATTGGAATCGTAGGGTCGATCTGGTGAAGGTCCCTAACGAGATCGAGACCTCCGCCATCCGGCATGTAAATGTCGCTCAGCACAGCGTCGATGCCGCCCTTCCGAGCTACTTCCAGCGCCTTTGAACCTGTGGGGACAGATGTTACCTGAAAACCATTGAGTTTCAGACCCGCCTCAAGCATCAGCCGTATGGAGCGCTCATCGTCTGCGACAAGAATGTGCGGGGATGAGCTTGGCACAGCTTTCTCGATCATTTCTTTCCCTCAGAAAACGGAAGCCACAAAGTAAATACTGAGCCAGTACCCACAGAACTTTGAACGGCAACCGACCCGCCGTGCAGTTCGGCGATCTCCCGCACCAGCGCTAGGCCAAGTCCAGTGCCGGGAACATCCACGTCTTGCACTCGGGGAACGCGATAGAACTTTTCGAAAATGCGATTCAAGCTGTCCTCCGGAATGCCATATCCATGATCGGCGACTTCAATTGCAACGCCATTGGCAACGTTCCTCGCTGAAATGACAACCTCCGTTTTCGGCGGGCTATATTTGACCGCATTCGACACCAAGTTGCTGATCGCGCGTGATAGCAAGTCCCCATCGGCGATTACGGGGGTCACGTTAGAATCCAAATGTCTTGTCAGGCGTATTCCCCGCTCCGAGGCCAGTGGGTCGAGCATCAATAGCGTACGTTCCACGAGTGCTTCGATCCGTACCGCTGCGCGGCGCAAGACGGTCGCCCCTGATTCGAGGCGAGTAATGTCGAGATACTGGTTGATCATGTGCGTCAGCCGCTTGGCCTCGTCGTGAATCGCGATACTCATTTCACGGCTCCGTTCCGGATCGAGCTCGAATTGCGCCAGCAACTCACTCATGCCTTGAATGGCCGTCAGGGGTGTGCGCATCTCATGCGAGACCAGCGCCATGACGTCATTCTTGGTTTGCTGCAATTCGTGCTGCCGTGTGATATCAGAAAGCGATGCGACTATGCCCCGTACAGCGCCGCGCCCGTCCTCGCCCGAGCATACCGCGGCCATCCGCAAAGTGAAATGGCGCGGACGCGCGCCGCCAAGTATAATTTCCCGTTCGATCTTGGCGCGGTCAACCACCAGGCGCACTAAAACATCGCGGCCGGCTTCGGGAGAACTCTGTTCTGCCTCTGCCAACAGCCCTAGCAGATCACGGCCACGTAGCGCCTGCTCTGAGGAGTCGAGAACCGCCGCGGCGCGCCTGTTTGCAAATGTGATGCGTCCATCTACTCCGGCAATAATGAGTATGTCTTCGACCGACCGCAACGCCAGGTCCACGAACTTCGCGCGGTCCACGATACGGCCGTTCAAATCGCTCAAAGACCGCGCCTTCCACGCTAGTCCTCGCGGCCACCACCATCGAGACGATTCCTCTTCTTTGGCCCGAACTTCCAAGAGGCTGCCGGCGATCGCGGCGCAAAGCTTTTGTATTTCGATGGATGGTACCCGAACAGCATGCGCGATGACGAGCATGCCGGAATCGATGCCGCACGACCCTTCGATTGGAATCACCAACAGTTCCCGGCCGTAGTTGGCCTCAGGTAGCGCAAAACCGCCGCCCTTCCGGAGAATAGCTATTCCGTGCGCTGCCACCAACCGTAAACTCTCGCCTCCCCCCAATGTGTAGATCGCCACAGCCTCGGCGTCCGCCAGGCGCGCGATCGATTCTGCTGCCGACCCCAAGATGTTTGCATTCAGGGACTCTTCAGCACGCTGGATGTCTTCGATACTCCTATCGAGCTGGGTACTTGCGACCAACGACTTTCGCAACAGTCCGAAAACGCCCGCCGAGGCGAATGAAACAAGAGACAGCGTTAGCGGCGGAAACACGAGAAAACGGGTGAACGCGAGATAACCCGCCAACAAGATCAGCACGGTGACTGTAGCCAGAACGCCAACTTGCTTGATTGCCTCATGACGGCCTTGGGCCACTGTCATCGCGAACAGAGTGAGCGCCGCCACGAGAGCTCCGCAAAGAAAAGCAAGCCAATCCGGAGTTTCGGAATAGAAACGGGACCGCAAAATCGTGTTCAGCGTGTTGGCAAGTACTTCAACCCCGGGCATCAAAGATCCGTGCTGACTGGGCCCTGCGTCCGCTTGATGAATGAACGGCGAAGCCAGGCGATCGCCCAAGGAAGCCGCCGTCGCCCCCACCAGCACGTATTTGCCTCGGAACTGGGCGGACCGGATGCGCCCTCCCAAAACGTCCGCGAAGCTGTATGTTCTATAGGATACTGCAGGACCAATATAGTCGATGGTCATCCGGGCGGCGCGCAGTGTCAGCGTCGAGCTTTCGACGCCCGGAACCCCGCCGATGACCACGCGAGGAGCGGTGCTTTCCACGGGGATGACTCGCGAGCCGAGCAATAGGCTCCGTGAAGTCTCTATCAGCGATTGGTCGGCAATGCCATCGCCGATACGGATGATTTCCACTGCCATCGCGCGGATAGCACGCCCCTGGTCATCGGCAACCCGGATCAGAATCTGCCGGGCGATTCCGTCCGTCTCGGTCGAAACGTTCACATGGCCGATTGCCGCCGCGGCCCCCTCTATAGCAGGCAACGGCAGAAGCCAGCTTGCCGGGCCGCCAGGAGCCGGGGGGGCTACCAGTTGCGCCGCGACAACTACGTTTCCCGCTTGTTGTATCGAACGCGCCAGAGTTCCGTCATCCGCGTCCGATGTCGGATCAACGTACAAGACATCTACCCCGATCGCTTTGGGCTGCGCCGCAGCTATGACGTCGATGGCGCGCGCCGACAGAGCGCGCGACCAAGGGAAACGGCCGAAGTGGGCAATGCTCGGTTCATCGATGGCAACAATAGCGATGTCGTCCGGTGGCGGAAGCGGGCCACGTGCCTGGATCATCCAGTCGCGCATGTATTGATCGATACCAGGCGCCCGCCACCAGACAAACGTTCCGAACAGCGCCGAAACAATTACGATTGCTGCCAGCGAAACGGTGTTGGCTGAGTTTGCTCTCACCTTGTTCCTGGAACCTGGAGGAGACTTAACCCTAAAGCTTTCATTGAAACCTCAGAACCAATCGCAATCGTAGCGCCAGTTCGATCCAGAGTGCACTAACGTGTTGCTCAACAAAACGCTAGGCATCGCGGACTCGGCGCACTGCTCTGCGTATTAGTGACGCGGCCGAAGGGCGACAATTTGTCGCCCCTGATTCCAGGAGGGTGGCAGCAAAGTCCATTGGGCGATGTCGTTTCGATCGCTAACGAACGCTGTCGCAAGGAGATTCCTGCCAAAAGAAACTGGCCACGAACGTGCGATTCACCTTCACCTGGTTCACATTCCTGGTTCACATTCATTGCCGCTAGGTATGAGTCTCTTGATGATGCTGGCCCTGTCGGCTGCGCAGGACAGCTTGGCCCAGCCGGAGAATCGCGCGCAGGCAGTTGCGTTGGAAGTCAGTACTCGAAATGACCAGGGCGCTCCTGTACCCGGTGCTAAGGTGAGTGTTCGTTCTCCTGGCGGTTCGTTCCGAGACGGAGAAACCGGGACGGCGGGCGATGTTCGATTCACCGATCTCGCGCCGGGCTCGTACCAGGTCGGCATTACGGCCCCAGGCTTCCAAGAGCTGACAGTTGAGGTTACCCTGATGGAAGGTGCCCCACAGCGAGTCGATGCCATCCTGGCGGCAGGGACCATTCAGAGGGACAGCGTTACAGTCGTCGGAGCCGTGGATAGCCCGCTGGACGAAAGCCTCTCGACACCTGTCGCATTGGATAGAACTGAAGTCAAGAACACGCCGGACCGCCCGGCATCCGTGGCGGACGCCCTTCCGCTTGCGCCCGCAATCCTTCGATTACCGAATGGACAGTTGAGCCTCTCAGGCAACGCGGAACAACGCAGCACTCTGTTAGTCAATTCCGGCACTGCTACGGACCCGGCAACCGGTCAATTTGGCGCCTCCATCCCCATCGACAGCGTGCAAACCATCAACGTCTTGACCAGCCCGTTTCTGGCCGAATACGGCGGATTCACATCCAACGTAGTTGCAGTGGAGACTCGCCGAGGCGGCGACGCATGGCACTTTGAGCTGAACGACCCGCTGCCGGAATTCCGATTCCGTAGCTGGCATATGGTAGGTATGAAGTCTGCCACCCCACGCGTCAATTTCGGCGGCCCGCTCCTTTCCAGCCGCCTCCATTTGGTCGAATCCGTCCAATATGAAATGCGGTCGACCGAGGTGATCACCCTGCCGTTCCCTGACAATCAGCAGCGCCGGGAAGGCATCAACTCATTCACGGCGCTGGATTACATCGTCAATTCGACGAACATCCTGACCGCCACGCTTCACATCGTGAATCAGCATACGCGTTTCGCCAACCTGGACGCATTCAATCCGGAACCCGTGACGCCCAACTCCGCCAATACCACTTACGCCGCCGCATTAAGCGATCGGGCATCGCTGGGCGGTGCACTGCTCGAGAGTGCGCTCTCGGCAACTAGCTTCCATGCCGGAGTGTGGCCGCAAGGAACGCTGGATATGATCTTGAATCCGGGTGGAAATCAAGGGAATTACTTCAGCCAGCAGTCCAGAACTGCATCGCGGCTGGAGTGGCGGGAGGCTTTTGGTTTCACCCGCAACTGGCTGGGTGTTCACAATCTGAAATTCGGCTCGACAATCGCGGGCTCGGCGGAGCGCGGTCTGGTCCAGGATCACCCTGTCAATATCCTTGACGCGGCGGGCGCCCTCCTTGAAACCATCCGCTTCACACCGGGCCAGCCGTTTCAAAGGTCCGATGTCGAGACAGCTTTCTTCGCCCAAGACCATTGGGTGCTTGGCTCGCGCTTTGCGATCGAGTCCGGAATCCGGGCCGAGCAGCAACGCATTACCGACACCATTCGCATCGGTCCACGTGCCGGGTTCGCTTGGACACCTTTTGGCGGGCAGCATACCATCGTGCGAGCGGGCGCCGGAGTCTTTTACGATCGTGTTCCCTTGAACGTGTATGGCTTCGCAGCTTATCCGAACCAGATCGTCACGTCCTATGGGCCGGGTAGACAGATTCTCAGCGGACCGACGCAATTCTACAACCTGACCCAAGCGGCAGCTTCATCCGAGCTCCCGTTCATCCAAAACGAACAGCAGCCTGGCAACTTCGCGCCCTACAGTGTGAACTGGAACGTCCAAATCGAGCAGATTCTCCTGCCTACGTTGCGAATCCGAGCGAACTATCTACAGAGTAGTTCGGACGGCCTCATTGTTCTCAACCCTCAACTGGTGCAAGGAAGCAATGCCTTCGTTCTCAACGGGAATGGCAGTTCGCAGCTTAAACAACTTGAAGTCACCGCTGCAGTTCGCGCTCCGCACAACGACCTTCTCTATTTTTCGTACGTTCGAACTCATGCAACTGGAAGTTTGAACGACTTCAACAATTACCTGGCGAACTTTCCTCCCGCCGTAATATTGCCGAATTACTACACATCGCTTCCAGGGGACGTGCCCAATCGCTTCCTGGCATGGGGTTCCCTTCGCTTTCCGAGTAAGGTACAGTTGATGCCCAAAGTAGAATACCGGACCGGATTCCCATATTCTTCGGTGGATGCGCGGCAGCAATACGCCGGCCTCCCGAACCAGTCCCGGTTTCCTTCGTACCTTTCCGTGGATGCGCGCTTATCGAAGGACATCAAAGTTTCCGACAAATACACTTTGCGGTTTTCGATCGTCGGATCGAATCTGACGAACCATTTCAATCCCATCAGCGTCCATGCCAACACCGCCGATCCGCTGCACGGTGTATTTTTCGGGGAATACCGGCGACGCTACACGGCGGATTTCGACGTGATCTTCTAATGTCACGAACGCGGCAAGCCGTGTCAGACCGAGGCCGGCATCACCTTCAAGGAGACCAATGAAAGCCAGTTTCACAACGCTATTGTTACTTGCATTTGTCACATCTGCATATCCTCAAAATTTCCAAAGCAACCAGCCTCAAAGCATTCCGCTGGTGATTCCAGCCGGCGTTCCGCTCCGTTTGTACCTGACCAAACGCGTTTCTAAGCGGATGGACGCACCGGTGGAGGCAAAGCTCGCCGTGCCGCTGTATGCGTTCGATCACGAGGTGATTCCCTCCGGAACCCGGGCGGTTGGCCACGTGAGCCGCCTCGAATCCGTTCCGAAATGGCAACGCGTAAGGGCCATCCTCGGCGGCGATTTCACACCGCTGCATGTGGCCGAAGTCGAGTTCACTTCTCTGGTGCTGCCGGATGGCCGCGAAATGCAGTTGCACACGATCCCAAGTGCTGGACTCAATTCGCTACTTCCTCTGCGGCCCCCGAAGCAGCGGAATCCAGATACACAGAGCGCCGGTGGGCTGGTGGGCACAACCAAGCAGCAGATCAAGGATCAGGCCAACGTCCAAATCGACCGTGTCAAGAGCATTCCCGACCTTGTGCGGGGAACCGACAAGAAAGAGTGGCTTTCCGATTACCTGATGTCGAGGCTACCCTATCATCCGCAATACGTGCGCAGCCGGACCCGCTTCGATGCCGAGCTTGCAGCACCGCTCAATTTTGGATCAGAAGACGTGACTCCAGGCTCAATGGCCTTCTTAGGATCTCAGCCTGCTGCCGGCAGCGTGGTTCACGCGAGGCTGCTTACAGCCCTGGATTCCGCTAGCTCCACGCAGGGTCAGAAGGTGGAAGCTGTTTTGGAGCAACCCTTATTTTCCGTCGACCACAAACTGATCCTGCCCGAGGGTACGCACGTTGACGGCTCGGTTGTTGTCGCGAAGAAAGCAGGCTGGTTCCATCGTGGCGGCCGGCTGCGGTTTAATTTTCAGAATCTGGAATTGCCGGAAATGGCGGCGTTGCTGGTGCCGCCGCAAACCTCGGCTCCATCGCAAACACCACAAGTACAAGAGGAGAAGAGGCTGCAGATCCGAACACAAGGGACGCTAGCCGGCGCAGAAGGAGACACGGGACCGCTGAAGGTAGATCACGAGGGAGGCGTTCAGGCGACCGAATCCAAGACTCGTTTCATTGGGACGGCAGTCGCGTTATTGGTAGCCCAAGCCGCTGGGGATGCCGATCACATTCGTGCGCCCAGCTCAGGCGGGACTCGCGGAGCAATCATAGGTCAACGTCAAAACATTGGCGGTCGAACTCTGGGAGGCGGCTTGGGATTCGGATTGTTAGGCACGATAGCTGCCCAAAGCTCTCGAACCGTTGGCGCGGCGTTGGGATACTACGGCTTAGCGTGGTCTGTGTTCTCAACCGTGGTCGCCCGAGGTCATGAAGTGCAATTCGATAAGAACGCCGTCGTCGACATTGGCTTCAACACACGCGAAAGCAAACCGGACAGCGGCAATGCAGCGCCGAAACGCAACGAATAACGACGGCCGCATACGCTGAATGGTTCCGCGCCGTTTGTGACTGACCGAGGTCAAATTCAGGCGATTGTTTAGTTGAGATCACGCGACACCATCAACTTCAGAGTCACTTTGTCGGATGAACCGGTCAGGCCGAACCCCACGCCCGCTTCGATATTCACTACTTTGCTGACGTGATCCATGACTGCCCATATTTGATGCGATTGCTGGTGTGCCGAATAGATTTGGCGAAGCGGCCCGTAGGCGGCGTACTCCTCAACGGCCGCTGCCCACCCCTTTGAGAAATTGTAAGCAACTCGTTCCGCAGGCGCGAAGTCGAGGCTCTTGAGGCCGCCAGTATAAGAGGTGTCCACAATCGGATTGACGATGATGTCGACAGGATGCAAATGCCAGCCGATGATCGGCCGGACCTCGGATGTGAAGCGCCTTAGATCCCACTGTTTTTGGTTAACGCTGAATTCGAAATTCACGCCATAAAAGAATTCGCTGTCCTCCGCATGCGGCTTTACAAAAAGCTCGCGCACTTTGAAGCCATTGAACGTGGCGCCATCGTTCTGGGAGAAGCTGTAAAGAGGCAGGTAGAGTCCCTGCTCGAACCAATCGGTCACACCGTAAGCCCATTCGGCAACACCCACCAGCGCTCTGTCCGACTCGACGGCACCAGGGAATGCCGGAGTCTTCCGGCCGTCGGGGGTGAAGTTATTGTGCAGCATGAGATTGAACTTACCCGTCTCAGCAATAGCGGCGTCATAAACTTGGATCTCGTCGGTTTGAGCGAAGGCCACTCCAGGTGCTACAACCAGCGCGCTGGCTATCCACCACAAAGGCGCGTACTTTGCCGAACCGAAACATTTCCGCGTGCGTTCATCCCGATTTTCCATGCCCTTCCGCGCGCAGTTCAAACAGGAGATAGGGAATGGCAAGACCCAATAAGCATGATGGTGTCGTCTAGCGACGCAATGACAGCAGTATTTGGTGGATGCGCTACCGCGACAAAACCGGTCGCCGCCGCCTGGAATCAACGCATACAGAAGACTGGCAGGAAGCTCAGTGTGAACTTCGCGAAAGGCTTCAGGCCAGAGACAACAACACGCTGCACATCGTCCGTAGGGGCGAACAACTTACGTTTTGCGAATGGGCAGACTTTTTCTTGGAGAACTACTCCAAACCGCCGATTCGCGCTGCCGCCACGCACGTAGCTAATAAGGCTGCTCTGAGAACTTTGATACCGATGTTCGGAACGATGAAGCTTGTTGCTATCGACGCATCATTGATCGAGGCACACTTGCGCAATCGTCTCGGGCAGCGGCGCCGTGTTCATCGTAAGGCCGGCGTTGTGGAACTCGGAATCATCAAACCGACGACGGTGCACCAGGAGTTCCGGGTGCTGCGCCGGATCTTTAGTGTGGCGCTTAAGAAGAGCCTCTGCCCCGCAAATCCATGCGCTTCGGTGGAGTTTCCGGTGAGGGTGAAAGGATTGTTCCGGCCGCACTACATGAAGTGGTCGGAGCAGCTTAAGGTGGAAGAGCACGCCCCGGCGTATCTGCGAAACGTGATTCGGTTCATCACGGAGACAGGGCTCCGGGTTTGCCGGAATCGGGATTGAGAGGCCCAACAGGTTCGGCGTTCTGCGAGCCGTTCCATGCAACGTGCACTCGGGCCGGCCTTGCCGATTGCGAGCTGTGCGCCACGAATGGTGCCTGCCGCAATGGCACTTTCTGGTTGGCTATTCACTCGAACCGCAGGCGCGAAGGTTGCGCCTCCATCAGGAGAGCTGGCATAAAACAAATCGCCTTGGTGTGCTTCGCCGCTAAAGTAGAGCAAGTGCAAAATGCCTCGATCGTCGATTCCGGCCTGGGGCTGCAAACCGGCCTGTGGCGTACGGAGGAGGCGTACACGGTCGTCAGGGCCAACCGCACCTTTTGTGGCTGAACTGGTCAGAGCTGCGCTACGTAGCAGCACCGCTTGTCTTCTCGTCATAGTGACAGGGTTCCCCAACGATCCGATGTTAGCAATCATAGAGTCCACTCGCGACGCGGGCCAACGGAAGATTCGATCGAACCGTGACCGACTACTTGGCGAAAGCGATTGCCACATCTTTGAAAGGCAACACCTGGCCACCATGTTCTCGCACGAACTCCACAGCCTCGCTTCGCTGGGCAAAGGCGAGTAGACTGGGTGAGCAGCGATCATACTGCACGTCCGCAGGTCGCGTAGCGTCGGTCATGAGCCCGTGCGTTGTTGCACACATGTTGACATCACTTCCCTTCACGACGTAGGCGCTGTCCGGAGCGAGAGTCGCGCCCGTAAGGAAAGAAGTCAGTTCTGTGACCTTCACCGGCTTGCCTTCTTGCTGGTGCTCGGAAAGGGCACACGCGGGACAGCAGAAAACCCTTGAGCGCCCGTTCACCAACGCCACGGTCCTGGAATGGGCGTGAATGAGGCGCCTGCAGGCGTAGCACTCTTTTGCGCTCGAAGCACGAAAAGCCTTCAGGCCGGCGTAGCCCAGAATCACCGCGAGAATAACCACTACAACCGCTGAGAACCAGGCTCGACGTCCCATACATCCCTCTTTCTACTTTCTATTCTACTGGGCCGCGCCGGCATCCCGATACGAATTCAGGATCTTGAGTCCTTTGGATTGATTCAGCCGCAACCACAAATCGTTGTATCGGGCCTCTTCCAGCCGCTGTTTCAATTGGAATTCGAAGCCTTTCCGGCTGCCATAGTGCATTCGGGCGCGCTCGAATGAGGTGATAGTCAACTGGAATGGTCCCGAGGTGCTGATGTTCTCGATATCTTCATAGCGCCAGGTCCGCGATTCATTGGTCTTCACCGACTTGTATACAATCTCTTCGGTTCCAACCTGGAGCACTCCCTCATCGCCGGCGAATCGGTGCGAATGTTTCACGGGGATCTCCCACAGCACGCGGATCGGACTATCCGCAATTGTCGCGACGAGTCGCTGATCGAGACGGCCCTTTAGAAGATTGTACGCGTCCTCAAGTGTTTTATCCGAAACAAGGTCAAACTGATACATGCGGTCCGCTCCCAGCTTCCATTTGTTGTCCTTGTAGGTCAGCACCGTCACAGATTTCGGCGCGATCTTCAGTTGCTGGATGTCCTGGTAGTCCCAGCGCCATGCGTGCGGATGCTTGGGCGTTCTACCGTCCTTATAAGTCTCTTGGAACGACACGCCGGTATCACTGATGGTCAGCGTTCCGAGGCCACCGGCTTTTTTGATGTGCGGCGGCCGCGAGTGCCCGTGCCAGGCTTCATATTGAAAACTCTGCTGCGCAAACAGCGCCGGTGATAGCAGGAGACCGGTTATGAGTGCGATAGTTCTTTTTTCAGCTCGAAATTCCATTTCCACACCTCGTAGATTGCCGGATAGACCACCAGCTCAAGAATGAATGACGTGAAGATGCCGCCGATCATCGGGGCAGCAATGCGTTTCATCACATCAGCCCCCGTTCCAACAGACCACATGATCGGCACCAGGCCCAGGAACATCGTTGCGACGGTCATGAACTTTGGGCGGATTCTCTTTACAGCGCCGTGCGTGATCGCCTCTTGAAGGTCCCGAAGGCTCTTCAGCTTGCCTTCAGCCTTGGCCTGATCGTGGGCCAAATCCAGGTACAGCATCATGAACACGCCGGTCTCCGCATCCACGCCCATAAGGGCGATCAAGCCAACCCACACGCCGATGCTCATGTTGTATCCGAGGAAGTACAGAAACCAGATGGCGCCTACGGCCGAGAACGGTACGGCCAGAATGATGATCATGGTCTTGGTCATGGACTTGGTGTTCATGTAGAGCAACAGGATGATCAGAAAGATCGTGAGCGGAAGCACTACCATCAATTTCTCGCGGACCCTTTGCATGGCCTCATATTGGCCGCTCCAGGCGAACGAATACCCCGGTGGAAGCTTCACGTTATCGCGCACGACCTTCTTGGCTTCCTCCACGTAGCTGCCGATATCGCGGCCGGCGACATCGACATACACGTAACCATTCAGCATTCCGTTCTCGTCCCGCAACATCGCCGGTCCGCTCACGGTGCGGATCTCGGCCAATTCCGCAAGCGGCACTTGCGTCTGGCCATCCATGGTTGGCACCAGAACGCGCCCAAGTGACTCGCGGTCGCTGCGGTAGTCCCGCATATACCGTACGTTAACGGCGTAGCGCTCACGACCTTCGATCGTGGTGGTGACGTTCTCTCCCCCAATAGCGCTCATGACGACATCCTGAGCGTTGTCGATGCTTAAGCCGTAGCGCGCCAGTTCGTCGCGGTTCCACTTGAAGTCGAGGAAATAACCGCCGCTGGTACGTTCGGAGAAAACGCTTCGAGTCCCTTGCACTTTGGGCAGCAGCGCCTCGATCTGCGTCCCCAGATCCTCGATCTTCTTGATGTCGGCACCGTAAATCTTAATTCCCACTGGCGTACGGATGCCCGTGGTGAGCATGTCCACGCGCGCCTTGATAGGCATGGTCCATGCGTTCGAGGTGCCTGGGATCTTGAGCGCCTGGTTCATCTCTTCGATGAGTTGATCAGTGGAAATGTGGTCCGGCGTGAACCTTCGAAACACGCTTTTGGCCCATTCCGGAGCCCACGCAGAGTACCAGGTGTCCGCCTTGCGCCACTGAGTCTCCGGCTTCAGCACGATGACCGTCTCCATCATCGAGAACGGCGCTGGGTCCGTGGACGTCTCCGCTCGACCCGCCTTGCCGAGCACTGTCGATACTTCGGGGAATTGCTTGATGATACGGTCCTGCACCTGCATCAACTGCTGCGCTTGCGTAACAGAGATGCCAGGAAGCGTCGATGGCATGTAAAGCAGCGATCCCTCGTCCAATGGCGGCATGAACTCAGATCCCAATTTCTCGAATACCGGAACCGTCAGCAGGACCACGGCGAATGCCCCCGCAATTACCAGCCACTTCCAACGCAACGACCAGGCACACACAGGTCCGTATAACCGGATGAGGATCTTGCTGATCGGGTGGGTCTCCTCCGAGTGGATCTTGCCTACCAGAACCGCGTTCGTGACTCGAGCAATCCAGCGCGGACGGAACTCGAAGTTCTTCATGTGGGTGAACAGCAGCCGCATGGCGGGATCGAGCGTAATCGCCAGGACCGCGGCGATGATCATGGAAAAGTTCTTCGTATATGCGAGCGGTTTGAACAGCCGACCTTCCTGAGCTTCCAGTGTCAGAATCGGCAGGAACGCTACCGCGATTACCAACAATGCAAAGAAGCTCGGCCCACCAACCTCTTTCACCGCATCGATGACCACCCGGTGGTAGTCCTCTTTTCGGCCCGTTCGCTCCCATTCTTCGAGCTTCTTGTGAGTCTGCTCCACCACTACGATCGCCGCGTCCACCATGGCTCCCACGGCGATCGCAATGCCGCCGAGCGACATGATGTTCGAGGTGAGGCCCATCATCTTCATGGGAATGAAGGCGATGATGACCGCAACCGGAATGGTGACGATCGGAATGGTCGCGCTCGGGATGTGCCACAGGAAGATCATGATGACGATCGCCACGATGATCAACTCTTCGGTCAGCGTGTGTTTCAGATTCTCGATGGAGCGCAAAATCAATTCGGACCGATCGTACGCGGTGACAATCTTTACACCGGGAGGAAGACCTCCCTCGATGTCATGGAGCTTCTGCTTAACGCGATCGATCAACTGGAGAGCGTTCTCCCCCTGCCGCATGATCACGATCCCGGCTACCGTCTCCCCGGTTCCGTTCCAGTCCGCGACGCCGCGCCGGATATCCGGCCCGAGCGTTACGTTGCCCACGTCGGAGATGCGAACAGGAATTCCGCTTTGATTTTTCGCGAGCACGATCTTGCCGATGTCGTCAGTAGATTGCGCATATCCACGGCCGCGCACCATGTACTCGGCGCCGCTGAATTCCACCAATCGCCCGCCGACGTCATTGTTGCCGCTGCGCACTGCGTCCACTACTTTGCCGATCGGGATATTGAACGACTGGAGCTTGTTCGGGTCAACATTGACCTGGTATTGCCGCACGAAGCCGCCCAGCGGCGCGACCTCGGCGACACCTGGAACAGACTTGAGGTAATAGCGCAAGTACCAGTCCTGGTAGCTGCGCAGGTCGGCCAGGCTCTGCTTGCCCGTTGTATCGATAAGGGCATATTGAAATACCCAGCCGATACCGGTGGCGTCGGGCCCCAGTTCGGTGGTGACCCCCTTCGGAAGGCGCGGTAGGACATTCGAAAGGTACTCCAGCGTGCGGGAACGCGCCCAGTAAATGTCGGTGCCTTCCTCAAAGATGATGTAGACATACGAGTAGCCGAAATCGGAAAACCCGCGAACGTCCTTCACCTTGGGCGCGCCCAGCATCGCGGTGACCAGCGGGTATGTGACCTGGTCTTCCATGATGTCCGGGCTGCGGTCCCAACGTGAATAGACAATCACCTGCGTGTCGCTCATGTCCGGCAGTGCATCCAGCGGTACGGTCCGCATAGACCACAACCCACCCATCACTGCCGCGCCGACCAGGATGAAGACGATGACCCTGTTTTTGGCCGAGAACTCGATGATGGCGTTAATCATCGCTTTTTGGGCTCCATCCCCGGCATTTCCTCCATCCCTTTAGGCTTCGTGGCAGGTTGCCCAGGCTGCGCCTTCGGCGGCGCCGGAGCCTCGTTCGTCATGCCGGGCATTCCGGCCATACCTCCCATTCCCCCAGCCGCCGCTTTCATCTGACTTTCGGAATCGATCAAGAAGTTGCCCGACGTGACCACTCGCTCATCGCCGTTGAGCCCGGAGAGTATCTGAATGCGATTGCCATTTCGTTCGCCGGTCGTGACCTGGCGCGGCTCAAAGAAGCCGTTGCCGCGATCCACAAACACGGTCTTACGGTCACCAGCATCCAGCACTGCTTCTGCCGGGACCGTGAGTTGCGCGGACACATTCACCCGGAACTCCACATCGGCGTACATTTCCGGCTTGAGCATCAGGCCGGGATTTTCCATGTTCAGCCGGACCTTGAGGGTTCGCGTCATCGCATCCACCTGCGGTTGTAGATAGTCGATCCGGGCGTTGAAAGTCCTTCCGGGCAGTGCCTGGAAAGACACGCGAGCGGGTTCGCCTACATGAATGTCTGGCGCTTCGTACTCGAATACATCGGCCATAATCCAGACGCGGCTCAGATCCACGATTGTGTACAAGTCCGTGTCGGGCATAACCTTCAATTGCGGGAAAGCTTTGCGGTCGGTGACGTATCCGGCAATCGGCGAGTACAGCGTGATGTTCTTAACGGTTTGGCCCGTCTTGAGAATCTGGTCGATCTGAGCTTCGCTCAAATCCCAAAGTTCAAGCCTTCGGTGGGCCGCCCGAAGTAACGCTACACTTTGATCGAAAGCGCTCGGCAAAGGATTGTTCTTCATCGTGTCGACCGCTTTCGCGGCGAGCAGGAGCTCCTCCTCGGAGGCCAGCATCTCCGGGCTATAAACCGTCAACAGCGCTTGGCCCTTGCTGACGAGCTGGCCAGTGTAATCGACGAACACCTGGTCAATCCACCCCTCCACTTTGGTATGAACGTGTTGAATTCGGGTCTCGTCAAACGCCACCTTGCCTTCAGCGCGAATGCTCCGCGAGCCGCCGCTCCGCTCTGCCTGGCCGTACTTTACTCCGATCAACTGCTGCTTCTCGGAATTGATTTGCACAGTGCCGACCGGCATCGCGGAAATGTCGCCCACATTGGCGCCAACAGGACCCGCAGAAGATCCGCCATCATTGGCATACACCGGCTCGAGCTTCATGCCGCAATCTGGTGCAGTTCCAGGCTTGTCGGACTTGTACGCGGGGTGCATTGGATCCACCCAATAGAGAACCTTGCGTTCACCGTTGCCCTTTGCGCCTGCGCCCCCACCCCTGATGGCCTTATAAACGTATCCACCCGTGAACGCGGCGGCAACCACAGCCAGGAATGCAATGATTCGAATTATTTTCATTTCAATCGCCTCAATCCGTTAACGGCTGGCCGGTCATTTCTTCGAGACGGCTCAGGGCCAGCGCGTAGTTGAGCGCCTCGTCGTAATAATTCAGTTGGTAATCGAGTACCGTTGTAAAGTTCGTGAGGACGGACAAGAAGTCCACCGCGCCCGTTTCGTAAGTAGCCAGAGATGATTCGAACGCCAGGTTCCCCTGTGGAACGACGGTCTGCTGGTACAACTTCATCAACTTGGATGAGGCCTGCGCCATGGTGTAGTCGTCTTTGATGCGGAAGTGAAGTGACTGGTCCGTGGCCTCGTAGGTTCGCCGGGTTTGAGAAAGCATGCTGACCTGTTCATTCACGCCGGCACGCTGCTTGCGCCAGAAATAGATCGGCGCTTTGAAACTGGCCTGGAACTGGTACATCGGCGCCATGGACCCCTGGTTGAAATAGCCTCCGCTGAGAGTCACGTCCGGATAGTATTCCTTGCGAGCGGAGTTGACAGCCAGTTCCGATCGCTCGATCATCTTCTGGTCGCGCCGAAGCATCGGCGAGTTTTGCGCAGCCGTGGCATAGAGCTCATCCAGCGTCACAGCGAGTTCCTTCGGTTGGACATCTTCGGGACGCCCGACCGTGGCGCCTGGGTGTTTATTCAGAACGCTGTTTATCTCCGCCTCGCTGCTGAGACGCTGTTGTTCCAGCTTCACCAGCCGCGTTTCAAGAATGCTGGACTGTATCTGCGCTTTGAAAACGTCCTGCTGCGCGGCCTTACCAACCGAATAGCGCGCGTCGGTTACGCTCACAAGTGCTTTGAGCAAGTTGCGATAGCGGATCATCAAGTCTGAAGCGGCGTAGGTGTACTGAAGCCGGTAATAGGCTTGTTTGAGCCGCGAGATCACGCCCAGTTCTACTGCTTGATATTGCTGGAAAGAGGCCTCGGCCTCCTTGGATGCAATCTCACCATGGAGTTTTAGTTTGCCGGGATATGGCAGCTCTTGCGAAAACATCACGCCGATGTTTGAGAGAACCTGGCTTCCGAGTCCCGCGCCTGGCAATGGGTTGCCTACGCTGACGTATCCCAGCGAGATCATGGGATCGGGGAGGCTGCTCTCTTGAGTGGGCCGCTGGCGCGCAGCTTCGTAGCTTTTCTGGGCTGCGACAATTTCGGGATTGTTCTGCATGGCCTCGCTGGTCAATTCCTGCAGGCTCACGCGCACATCGGGCGCTTGTGCCGCTGCCGAGAGCGCTAGCGCAAGGAGGGCGCACGGGCATAGATGGAAACACATGTTCTCTTCCTTTCGACTTGACCACCAATGAACCAACGCCCGGTTGTCAGACCAGTGACGGAATTGCAGCCCTGAGCGTCGGGGAGGGATAGATTGTGGTCTAGATCAGGAAGACAGAATTGAGCAGGTAAGGTTCCGGAGACGAGTAGTAACGGGTGTGTGGAACAGATGCTTCAACCCGGCTGAGAACCGGATCAATCCGCTCGGCAACTTCGAGAATCGAAGCGGTGACAACCGGATGCACCCGCACGCCTTGCTTGGTTTGCGCAGCTTCGGAATTGTGCGCTTTGAGGCACTGATTGGAGGACGATTTGTGGGTGGAAGTTTTGCATCGCCCGTCCTTTGTGCAGCAGTCGCCGTTTCGGGATGAGGCAGAGACACTGGTCGGGCAGGAGATACAACCACTCGAACCCACTGCCAGCAACAGAACGGCAGCGGTGAACGCGCTGACGAAACTACGCAACACTGCCTGCATACGTCCTTCCCTAAAGCAATTATCCCACCAAATTACAAATCCTGGCCACTAACGGGCGTGGACCCGGTCCACCGAGAACTCAGCGTTTGGCCCATGGCACGCCTCGCAGCTCTCACCGAGCGCGGTTATGTTGGACAGCGCGTGCGCTGCGGTGCTCTTTAGGGTATGGCAAGAGAGGCAAGCCGCAGTCGCCGGCGGAGTGGTTGTGAGGTAATCCCGCGGCGTTGTCACCGGCAGCAGATTCGGCGACAGCGGCAGTTCCTCGGAGCCATTCACGTGGCAAGTAGCGCAATCGCGCCGGTCACCCGGGAAAGTCACGATATTGAAATTGTTCACCGATCCCTGATAACCGTAGATCGTGTAATCGCTGGTCAGGTTCTTGCCGGTGTGGATCTTGTGCACCATCGTCCTGAAGTCAATCGCCTGCGGCGGATTCTTCGAGGCCGGCCTCATCGAGCTGTCGGTCGCGTTCGGATTGTGGCAAAGCACGCACATCTCTATCTGATTCCGATTGCCGCCATGGACCGAAAGGGTGCTGTGGCAGCTATTGCAATTCTGAAGCGATACAACGGTCCGGCGCGGCTGCATCGGGCTGCCGTCCACCGAGAATGAGACGAGCTTGTTGACACCTCCCTGGTTCTGGGTCATCTGCTGATCAGTGCCGGCGTTCAGGGTGTAGGTCTTAGCGCCCTCAATCCCGATTGTCCAGGTTCCCGTTGCATCCTTAGGGATCTGATATTGGAAGGTGTAAGCGTATGTGCTGCTCGGTCCTGGAACCTTGCTGAGGTCTTCGGTGATCGCCTGCGCGTAATCGGCAGCGGGTCCAGCGAGCACCAACGCCACATGTTCCATGGACGACGGCACAATCGGCTTTCCAGAATCGTCTTTGATCGAGAACGTCACAACAGGGCTGCTCCCGGCGGTTGCGTTGTCAACGTGCACGATTTCGAAGTTGACACCGAGCAGTTGCTTTGATCGCGAGGGAATCGTATGCGCACCGATAATCGAAGCATCGAACTCCCGTTCACCTTGTGGGATATGACAATTGGCGCACTGGTTGTTGTCGAGTTGCACGCCACCAGGGTGGTTTTGCCCGGTCTTGAAGTTGACATTGTCGTGGCAGGACGCGCAGGCCGTATCATGCGGGCACGTGTTATATTGCGCGGCCTGCGAGGCTTGCTGGTGGCACGTTGTGCACTCGCGAATGTCCCGCGGGAAGGTGGTGCCCGAAAAGTCTTTCATCACGCCTTTGTAACCGGTGAGTTGGTATTTCCCGCCCGCTTTCACACTCGGAAGGTTCGGCCCGTCGTGGATCTTGTGGATCATCACAGCCATGTCCAGCGAATTGCCCGTGAACGGGTCGCTTGATTGAGGGTTGTGGCAGAGGATGCAATAGGCCACTTTCTGCCTGGCACCACCGTGCATTGCCAGCGGATTATGGCACTGGTTGCACGCCGGCGTGCCTACAATGTCGCGAACCGTGGTGACCGGACTGCCGTTCGGGACTCACTTATACACATCATCGATACCCTGTACTCCCAGGTTGAACTCTGTCAGGTCGCGTTCGGCTTGGCCACCCACGGAGTGGGTTGCCGTGGGATCGAACCCCGGCACTTTCGTTTTAAAGGTGTAAGCGTAAAGACCGTCGCCAATGTGTTGAAACGTGCCACCGCTATCAAGCATGCCCTGCGTCGCAGTGTTGCCGGACTTCGGATCGGTTACGGTTTGCGTGATGTGGTTCGTGTACTGTTCGCTCACCCCGTCGTTGTATATGGTTGCCAACGTCATACCCACCTTAACGGGTCCGGGAGTCGTCACCCCGTTCAGGTCAAGTGGTAGGCCTTGTGGATCGGTTATCTGGAAGTTCGCAGTGATGGTGCCGTCCGTTGCGATCTGCGCCTTGGTGATCTTGAAAACGATGCCTGGCCGGATAAAATCGATTTGGTTCTGAGGTAAGTAATAAGCCTTTTCGTGGCGGCTGTAGGTTGACTTCGATGAGCCGCCCCGAAGGGTCAGCGTACCCGCCAAGCACATCAAGCCAGCGGCAAGGTGCAGGAGCTTCGACCTGAATATCATACAGGGCCTCCCTTTCGTGACCTTAGAGAGCAGATCCCGTACCAGAGAGTTGTTGTAAGTTTCGCAAATAGCTTAGCGGCTTATTGGGGCAAATCGCGCAACCTTTGATTTTTCGGACTAGGGTGATTTCAGAGCTTCGAACTCTTCGGTCTTCACATGACCGCTTAGTCCCAGAAGTTCCGCACCACGCCCCTGCCAAATGCCAGTTACACGTTCGCCTTCGGCGTAGTAATCGCTGTGCTCCAGGTGCCGGGACGAATACCCCTTGCCGTCCGACATGGCGCGGATCGTCAGCATCGGTTCTCTACGGACGCGCTGGAAGATTCATCTAGTTCTCGCAAGGGAGTGGAGGTTCAAGTCCTCTCATCCGCACCAAAGATTCCAAAGTACGTAACGGAAAAGGCTACCGGTCGGCAAGTATCGGCTAACTGGCAGGCTAAGCGTGGGCGTGAGCGCGCTTGCGCCCGCGGGCTCTCGGTTCATCTTCAGCGATGCCGCAGAGCACTACAGGATTGCGGTCGGGAAATTCAGCTACCAACGAAAGGCGGCCGCCCATGGCCTCGACGGTCTTCCGCAGCGTTGACAGCAGAAGGTCGGACCTTTTTTCCAGTTTGGAGATACCGTCCTGGCTGACGCCAAGCTTCTTGGCCATGCGGACCTGGGTTAGCTTGCGGGCGCGCCGAAGCTCCTGTAGCGTCATTTCCTCGGCAATGAGCTCAGCGGCGCGCGCCTCGACTTTCTTGCGTCGAGCGGGGCTCAATTCCTTCCTTATCTGTTCCAGGTTCGTCATGGTCGTCACTTCCTTTCCTTCTGCTCCTTTTCCTTCTGCCCTTTGATTCGGGCCACGTGTACGTCAAAACGCTCGTCGGCCGTTTCGATCAATTGACGGTAAAACCGTTTCTCGCTGCCGCCGGACTTGTCGCCCGCTACTAGAAGAATGGCTTTGCGGGTCGGATCGAAAGCGAAGGCCACCCGCCAGACGCCATCAGCGGCGTCAAATCTCAATTCCTTCATGTTCGTGCGACGTGAGCCGTTGAGGGTATCGACCCGAGGCCGCCCTAGCTGCGGGCCGAACTGCTCAAGCAGTGCGACGTGGGCCAGCAACTCGTCCTGCACGTCTTTATGCAGGGCGCGGTACTCGGGGACGAAGTCAGTATGTAAGTCAACTTCCCGCTTCACCTAATTCATTATGCACTTAAATAACTATTCATTAAAGTGCATACTATACGAGACCTCGGGCGGGAGTGCTTCGGCTCGGCTTCACGCTTCCCAGGGATTCAAAACCGGCACGTGCGTGTGAGCGAAGTCGCTGATGTTGCGTGATACCACTGTAAGATTGTGGTGTAGCGCGGTAGCCGCCAACAAGCCGTCGATGATCGACAAAGGGCTTCCTTTGCGCTTCGCTTCTGCGGTCAGAAGGCCCCAGCGATCGGCAACGCCCATGTCAATCGGGACGATCCTTCCGGAGAACCGAGCGTGCAGTTCAACTTCCAGCCATGTTTCCAGCCGGGTCCTGCGTTTGCCCTGAGCTAGCCCCGCCAAACCTTTGCGAATCTCGCCGATGGTCAGCACGCTCAGATACAGCATCGTTTCATCAGCCGCTTCCATCCACTCCAAAACACGCGGCTCCGGCTTCGGACGAACCAGCTCGGAAATACAATTCGTGTCGAGCAGGAATCCGCTCATAGCTCGATATCGCGCCCGGTATCCTTGTCGCGTTCGAAATCGAGCTCGACGCCCACCAGTGGTGACGCACGGAAGAACTGTACGATGCTCTTCGGTTGACGCGATTTCGCCACCAGCCGATCGTATTGTTCATCGGAAATCATCACAACGCCTTCCTTGCCCTGCCGAGTAATATGCTGCGGCCCCTCGGTCCGTGCCAATCGGAAGACTTCGCTGAATTTGGCCTTCGCGGTCTGGACCTGCCAATCGACTCGCGCTGTTTTTGTGCCGGTGGTGGGCATTAACTGTCTCTTCGTTACAAACTAGTCTGACTAGTCATATAGTAACTCGAATGACGATATCTGTCAACCCCCGCGCAGCTCTTTCAGCATGCCCGCAGATGCCCAATACGCGATGGCCTGAATCGTTAACGACGGATTGAATCCGCCGTTGTTCACGTGCACGCTGCCGTCCACCACGTACACGTTGTCGAGATCGTGGATTTTGCAGTTCCGATCCACTACCGATGTTTTTGGATCAGACCCCATGCGGCATGTTCCCGCCTGGTGTTGGCCTCCGCTGACACCTCTTCCGGCCACCGACTTCCAGGTGGATACCGCACCCGCTTCCTTGAGCCACTCCTCGCATTTCGCCGCGATGAATTTTCCCACTTCCACATCATGCGAATGCCGATGACCACTAATGCGCAGGCTGGGAATGCCCCAATGGTCTTTCAAGTCCGGCGCCAGTTCCACGCGGCTCTCAAACACAGGCATCTCCTGCACGGGACCCTTCACTCCCACCGTGCGCGTGTAGTTCTCGCGGACGAAACGCTTGTGCTGGATGCCCCAGCGCGGAACTTGCGGAGGAACCGTTCGGGAGTACAAGTAGGGTAGACAAATAAACTCGTTGGCAATCATGGCTCCGCCTTTGAGGCCGTTCGGGAGTCCATGATTGAAATCGCAGCAGGCCACGCGCGCGGCTGGACCCAGACCATCGAAAAGATCCTTCTCAAATAACCCTGACGCGCCGGAATACGCGTGTCCTTGCAGATTTCTCCCTACCCAGTCGTTATTGTTTCCCAGGCCGCGCGGAAAAAGCTTCGTCGCGGAATTGAACAGAAGGCGCGGGCTCTCGGTAGCGGAACACGAAACCACCACCGCGCGGCACGGTTGCTCGTACAATTTGTCGTCTTGAAAATATTCGATCCCGGACGCCTTGCTTCCAGCATCCATGACGATGCGGCTGGCCACGCACCCGGTTCGAAGCTCGCAATGCTTGGTTGCGATGGCACGAGGAATAGTGGTAACCGCGGTGGAGTTCTTGGCGTTCACTTCACAGGCAAACCCCACGCAATGCGGACACGCAATACAACCCGGGCGTCCCTGATAAGGAACGGAATTGATGGCCATCGGAATAGGAAAGGCGTGCAAACCGATTCTCTTGGCTGCGGCCGCGAGCACACCCGCTTCGCGATTGAACGGCAATGGCGGCATCGGATATGGTTTTTGGCGCGGACTCTCGAATGGATTTGCGCCCGCCTTCCCGGATACACCGATCTCCCACTCAGCTTTGGTATAGAACGGCTCCAACTCCTGATAAGTGAGCGGCCAATCCTCTAGCGAACTGCCTTCGGGGGCGCCGTACACCGAACGCATTCGGAAATCGCGCTCCATGTAGCGCCAGGCCATGGCGCCGTAGCTGAAGGTTCCGCCTCCGACGCAGGCCGCGATATTGTTGTACGATCCTTCGCTCGGCAGCACCTTCTGGAAGCTGCCGTCCGGCATTTGCGCCAGCCGGACATAATGCTCGTCATCCGGACCGAAGGCGTTGCCCAGAACAGTGGTCCGCTGGCTCCGCAGTTCGTCATGCCGAGTCTCGGAGAACTTCTGCCAGCGGCCGCGCTCGAGCAGGACCACCCGCAAGCCGCCCAATGCGAGTTGTTCCGCCACGATTCCCCCAGCGGCACCCGCTCCCACTACCACGATGTCGACAGATGGAAGTTTCAATGTGTATGACCCTCCATCACGTCCCGAATCCCGAGCATGTCCCAACTCACTTCATCCCGATTACCGCCATGCGCCGGACTGCCGTAGAAACCCTGCATCGTGTGATCAATCACCAACCTCCAAAACGAATCCAGCTTTTCTATCCGGCCCGCTTCCACGTCCTGAAGGAATTTCGTCTGGTCTGGAAAGGGCAGATCCGCGAAATCCCGGCCGGTTCGGCTCTGGCACGCATCGCGGAGCTTCGAAAGGCCGTCGTGGTAGGCCGGCTGAAAGCGGCGGAGCGGACCGGCCAGTTGGCGATCAATATAGTAGAGAACGCCCGCCTGCTTCGCGCCAGGCGCGTCGTCGGCAGGAATCACCTGTTCGCAAAGAGCCTCCACCAGGCGCGCTTCGTCCCGAGAGAATGTCTGAAGCGGTCCAGCGGCATACAGTGGTATGGCCGCCGCCACTAGGAACTCGCGCCGGTTTACCGTGAACAGTTTGCTCATTTGGTCAGCCTTTCTAATGACTTGTACCATACTCATAGTACGTTCTACTTAGTACTTTCGCTGCGCTCGTACTGCATTGGACAGTACGTTGGGGCGTATACTTAGTACGTGCGGATTCACATTGCATTCATATTGGCAGTTACCTTAGTGTGCCTGGCGTTAACGACGCCGGCCTTCGCAGACGTCATAAACCTGAGCGATCTCCAAACCGAGGGTACCGCCGTTATGTTTGGCCCCACGTTGAGGCTTACCGACACCACCGATCCGGGCCTGCTCAGCGTCCTCGGTGACAAGAGTCCCTCACCGGCCGGCGCCGCTTGGACCAAGACTGAATATAACGTTGCCGATCCTTTCTCCTTGAATTTCCAGTTCCAAATGTCGAACCCGTGCATCGGTGATGGATCGAATGGAGGCTGCATTAGCGACAATTTGCACGGCGGTGACGGAATCGCTTTTCTGATTCAGAACAGCTCCGCTGGCGACACCGCGATTGGTGAGGGGTCAGGCGGCATGGGATTCCTCGGCATTACCGACAGCGTCGCAGTGATGTTGGATACCTACCAGAATGACGCAGTGAACTACTACGGAGATCCCAGTAACAACTACATTTCGGTCAATACGCGAGGAACAGATTTCAACGTTCCTCACCATTTCTGCACGAACGGAATTCTCGCAACGCCGCAGAGCAACGGAAGCGACCTCACCGGCAGCAGTCTTTCGCCGGACTGCACTGGCAGCCCGACGCTCGGAATGACCGGCTACGGCACCGTCCCCACGCTACCTGTAGACATCGACAGCGGCGTGCATGACATCGGAATCACCTATACGGGCTCGATGCTCGACATCTATCTTGATTACTCGTTATTACCGGTTCTTTCCGTCTCCATTGACCTCGCGACCACGCTGGACCTTCAGGGTGGTCAAGATGCGTTCCTTGGATTCACCGCGGGGACCCGGTATGCCTATCAGGACCAGGACATCCTTAGTTTCACCATTGCTCCCGAGCCGGCCTGGGGCCAGCTCTGGGTTCCTCTAGCCATGATCCTGGCGGCGGCCGTAGCCCGTAAATGGCGAAGGAGTAGGGTTTAAAGGACCGCCCTAACCCCTCCTGTCCTTCCTCGGAATTACCGATAAACAGTTGTCCGACCCCTGTTGGACAAGTCTGGTATGCCTCTCGCAGAGTACTTGGAAGGTCCCAAATCCGCGCAACCGGTGAAGAATGCTGCGCCGCCAGCGGATTCCGAGGCGGAGGTCCGCAAGAAGGTTTTCTTGCAGTTCGGAGCGATGGTTGTTCTGGGTCTGGCGCTGGCCGGCTGGTACGTTGGATACCGCATTTTCGCCGCGCGTGACGCCGGGCCGCCGGCTCCAGTGCCAATTGTGAAAGCGGTAGTACCGACGGCGGTAGTGCCAACGGTGGTTCCGGAATCTAAGCCGATTCCCGTCATTACTCCTCAGCCAACTCCGCCGCCCGTGGAATCGAAGCCGGCTGCGCTTCCAGCCCCGATCGCTCCGGTTGCTCCTATTGCGAAACCAGTTGCCACTAAGGTCGAAACCCCTAAGCAACCAGCCATCGTCCACCAGCAACCTATAACCAAGCGGAAGGATTCCCCTGCGCAGCCGTTTACGCGGCATGATGCGAAACCCCGATCGGGCGAAAAGTATCTGCAGATTGCCGCGTTCGGTCCACGCGCACTGGACGGATTCCTCAAGACGTTGGAAGGACAGGGTCTACACCCGGTGGTGGCGCCGGGTCCGGTGGACAACATCTACCGGATTCTGGTGGGTCCATTCCCGAATTCCACCGCGCTGGAGGAAACCCGCAGTCTGATCAAATCCTCCGGCGTTGAGCCGATCCTGCGCACCTACTGAAGGCACCGGGTCCCTTACGGTCTCGGTTCGGTAACGTCAGTTTGCCGACTCTTCCCACGATCGTTCCAGCATCCTGGAATACTCACCGGAAGAATACAGCTCGAAGTGGCAAGCGGCGGAGGAAACGGGCGCGAAGTCGCACTCGCCCTGCTTGACGGCGAATATCTGATCGGCGTAGCGGTAATAACTTCGCACAAACTCGTCGGAGAGAACTTCGCGCGTGGGCGCGTTAGCAAAAAGACAGTGCAGTCCCAGGGCGCGGGTAAAGATGGCCTTGTAATCCGCAACGCCCCATTTCCGTAGTTTGGATTGAACGTTCGGGGGTGCGTCCTTCACCAGCATGGCCGCGAAGCTCTGGTAAGAGGTACCGGCCGGCAGAAACTCACGATTTCGTTCCGCAAACTCCAGGCACTGTTCGATCCATCGTGCCAGATCCTTGCCTACGTAGAACAACATGCGCAATTCGGAGAAGCGACCGTCCAAAAGCGCGCGATCCAGGTCTTCGCGCGAGGACTCGCCGGTTGGTAACAGGCCTTGTAGCTTCAGACTCGCGCGCGAGCTCTCCACCAGTTTGCCGGGGCCGGAGGCGTCCGCGAACGGATGAAGAATCAGGGGCGGTAACGTACAGGCTGGCCTATTTTGCGGGACCAGCGATGCATCGAAGGATAATCTGGGCGTCATATCGTCTGGACCCAGTATGCGAGTTTACTTGCGTGCGGTCAGTAGTACCTTGGCTTCAATTGTCTGGTCCCCTCGTAGTACCTTTACGAGTACTTCCTGCCCAGGCTGTTTGGCCCGTAACGCATAGGTAAAGTCATATAAGTTCTGGATGCGCTTGCCATCGAATTCCGTGAGGATGTCGCCGGCGCGAAGGCCTGCTTTGGCCGCGGGCGATCCGGGCCTGATATCGGCGAACCGGACGCCATTGGGAAGCTCCGTGAAATCCGGGATGCTGCCGAAGTCGGGTCCGTATCCGGATACTTTGCCCGTGTGCGGTGCGGCAGGATCGGCCGGCGGTTGCGTCTCGGCTACGCGTACGAATTGCGGCCGCCCTGGAGCATCCCGCAGGTGATCCATCACGTCGGCCACCAGGTCCAGCAGGCGCACTGCGGCGGGAGCGTCGATCTTGTCCCAGGTGTCGCTCGGCTTGTGATAATCAGCGTGGAGCCCGGAGAAGAAGAAGAGAATCGGGACCTGCTTCGCTGTGAACGAGGTATGGTCGCTCGATCCATATCCGGAGCGCTCGGTCACATCCGTCTCGAAATCGTGGTGGGGGCCTACTTCCTTGAGCAGGCCGGCGAAGGTTGTTCCGGTACCCACGCCGCCGACGTAGACTTTGTGATCGCGGATGCGTCCGATCATGTCCATGTTGATCATGGCGACGGCTTGCTCGAGAGGCAGCACCGGATGGTTGGCGTAGTAATTCGATCCCAGTAAGCCGAGCTCTTCGCCGGCGAAAGTCAGAAACAGGATGCCGCGTGCATGTTTTGGCTCGTGCGAGAACCAGTGCGCCAGCTCTATCACGCCGGCCGTTCCGGAAGCATTGTCGTCGGCGCCTGGATGTACGGTCCCGGCCATAGACGGCGCCATGGAAAACTGTTCTCCCAGGCCCAGATGATCGTAATGCGCTCCGACGATTACATATTCGGAAGTCTCGCCCGGCAGGTAGGCACCTACGTTGTGCACCGTCTTCATCTCACGGCGGATATCGATGTCCATTTCGAGGTGCAATGTGGCGGGTAAGGCGAAGGATTGCGGATGAAGGTCCTTGTCGATCGAAGCCTCAATCGTTTCCAGCTTTTTACCTGCCAGCGCCAGCCATTTGGCGGCGAGATCCGCCTTCACCTGTGCGAATTCGATGCTCGCGTTGCCGGGTCCGGCAGTGGTGCCGAACTTCTCCAGTTGGTCGGCATCGTTCGGATGCGCGGCCATATCGTTGACCAGGAGCACAGCCTTGGCGCCGTGCATCTTGGCGTTCACAGCCTTGTTCACCGTTTGGGAGTGGGCGGTGTAGCTCTTGCCTTCGAATACACTCTTGTCGTCGAATTCCTGCGGTTCGTGACGAAGTACGAGAACGATTTTGCCCTTGGCATCCAAGCCGGCATAGTCGTCGTAGTTGTACTCGGGCGCGGTGATTCCGTATCCGGCGAAGACCACCTCGCCACTGACCTTGCCATCCGAGGAGAGATTCAGCGGCACGAAATCCTGCTGGCTCTTGAGCGTCTGCTTCTCGTGGCCGTTCGAATACTTCAATTGGTTGCGCGGGCCCAGGCGCGCGCTGGTGGTGACTTCGAAATCCTGATAGTAGCTCGCGCCGCTGAGCGGCTTCAGATTCATGGAGTGAAACTGATCGCGGATGAACGCGGCCGCTTTCTCCAGCTCCGGCGATCCGGTGGCGCGGCCACGCATTTCGGGCGATGCCAGGTACTTGACGTAGCCAAGGTATTCGGTGGGACTCAGCTCGGCGGCAAACAATCCGCCAGCTAACGCAAGGAAAAGAGGAATGCGCATCTATTTGTCAAGCGGGTTGGGGATTTTCAATTCGCAACATTTCTCGCCCGCGTTTTTGGCGGTCTTCTGGTAGTTCAACTCGCCGTTGATGATCTGTTGCAAGTTTTGCCAGGGATAATTGCCAATCAAGCGCCGGCCGTTTAGGAACATGGTGGGCGTGGCGTCAATCTTGAGTGATTTTCCCTGTGCGATCGAAGCGTCGACGTCGGCTTCGGTTGCCTTGCTGTCGATGCAACGTCCCAATTGCATTCCGTCCAGATCCTTCACGGTCTGCGCGAACTCCAAAACTTTGGCCTTCAGGTTGTCGGGAGTGATCTCGCTCTGATGTTCGTAAATCCAATCATGAAACTGCCAGAAGGCCGCAGGATTCTCGCGGAAGACGCACTGTCCCGCCATGGCAGCGGGCTTCGCCCAAGGGTGAATCTGCTCGATGGGAAAATCCTTGAAATACACCCGGACATCTTTTGGAAAAGCGGCCGGAAGATTCTGCCGTAGGGTCTTGGCTTCCTCTTTGCAATTGGGGCACTCGAAATCGCTGAACAAGACCAGCACCACAGGTGCTCCCGCTGCGCCAAAGCTGGGAGACAGGCTGGTCTTCAGCTTATCGAGATCTTCTTTGAAGGGATTCTGTGCCAGGTCGTATATATAACCGCGAATGATCCTGTGCCCGTCCTTAGTGACGTAAAAGGTCTCGTCTTGAGTCCTGGCGCCGTAGATGAAGTGCACATCCACTTGTTCCAGATTGGGGACCTGCGAGGGTTTCGGATCGTCGATTTTGATCTGCACTTCCGGAATCACTGCCAGCAGGTGCCGGATGTAGGTCTCCAGAGCAACTTTATCGACGCCCGGTTTGGGTTTCTCCTGCCCGGCCAAGAGAGCCAGGCACAGTGCGGCGAGCGAGACAGAACGCATATATCAGCATTGTATCTAAACCGCTTAGCCACAGATGCACACGGATGAACACGGATAAGCCCTGGCGAAGTTCGTTATCCGTGTCTATCCGTGGCCAAATCATTCTCCCCGGATGAGGTCTTCGTAGCTTTCGCGTTTGCGAATGACGCGATGGCGGTCGCCTTCCACCAGGATCTCGGGCGGGCGCGGACGCGCGTTGTAGTTTGAGGCGGCCACAAATCCGTAGGCGCCGACAGTGCAGATTGCCAGCAGATCGCCGGGGAACACATTGGGCATTTCGCGCTCGCGCGCCAGAAAATCACCGGTTTCGCAGATTGGCCCCACCACGTCGGCGACAATCTTGTCGGCATCCGTCTGGCGCAAGGGCACGATGTGATGATACGAATGGTAGAGGGCCGGCCGGATCAAATCGTTCATCGCGGCATCCACAATCACGAATTCCTTTTTGCCGTTGATTTTGCGGTAGAGCACGCGAGTAACGAGAAGCCCAGCTTCGGCCACGATGGAACGTCCGGGCTCGATAAGAATTTCGAGGTTGTGCCCCGCCACTCGCTGGCACATGGCATGGATGTATTCAGCGATCGGCGGGGCTGTTTCACCCTTATGGTAGGCAACGCCCAGGCCGCCGCCCAAGTCCAGGCTCTGGATGGGAAGGCCCTGAGCCCGCAGCCGCTCAGTAAGGGCCACCATCTTGTCGAAGACTTCGAGCATTGGCTGGATATCCAGAATCTGCGAGCCGATGTGGCAGCTTACTCCTTCGGGAACCAGATTTTGAAAAGTTCTGGCCCGCCCGTAGACTGATTCCGCTTCCGAGATGTCGATGCCGAATTTATGTTTCCGCAAGCCGGTGGAGATGTAAGGATGCGTGGACGCGTCCACATCGGGGTTCACGCGAAGGGCAATACGAGCTTTGACTCCGCGCCGTGCGGCCAGCGAATCGATCAAAGCCAGTTCGGGTTCGGACTCGCAATTGAAGCCTCGGATGTTTTGTTCGAGCGCGTAGTCCAGCTCGGCCGCGGTTTTTCCGACGCCGGAGAAGATAACTTTACCGGGATCACCGCCGGCCTTGAGGACGCGGAACAGCTCGCCACCGGAGACGATGTCGAAGCCGGCGCCCGCTTCCGCCAGGAGTTTCAGGATGGCGAGATTGCTGTTGGCTTTTGCCGCGTAGCAAATTTGGTGCGGGACGCCGCCGAAAGCTTCTTCGTAGGCTTGGAACTTGCCGAGAATTGATGCGCTCGTGTAGACATAACAAGGTGTTCCGTGGCGCTTGGCGATATCAGCCAGCGGGACGTCCTCGAGGTATAGGGTTTGGCCGCGATATTGCATCACAGAATCGTGGGGCGGACCCCCATAAGCGCTAAGTTAAGCCCACATGGGCCAGTTTTTGGCGTCCAGTCGCCGGCCCACAGATCCGATTCCGGAACATTTTCGACTGCGGATGTTTTTATCTTAGCGC
>CABEDY010000554.1_pt1 | contig 44106 bp, 25 predicted proteins | sample 3423171 | NCBI WGS metagenome assembly CABEDY01 (sample SAMEA5534333, study PRJEB31848) | metagenome | biome: tundra; feature: field; material: soil | place: USA | collected 2013-05 | depth 0.15 m | reverse complement strand
GTATATGGCGAGGATTTGCAGAGCAGTAGTTTCAGCGTAGTGATCATTGCTTCTCCGAAATTTGGCTAGCGCTCCCACGCACGACCTGCCAGCTTCGACAAGCCGGTTTTGTTTGAGCGCGAGCAGAGCGAGGCTAACTAGGCTGAGTGCGGCGCCGTGATCATAGCCTAGTCTTTCCCATAGGCCTAGCGCTTTTCGGTGCCAATTCTCAGCAGCCCCAAAGTCGCACTCCTTCGAGTCCAAGGCGCCTAGGCAACGATAAACCTGTGCTGCGTGGTAGTCGTTCCCGTTCCTCTCCCAGATCGCGAGCGCCCTCATATACCAACTTCTAGCGGAATGAAAGTCGCAAACCTCAGATGCCAAATTCCCAAGTTCGGCGTAGGTGTAGGCGGCTCCATCGTCATCGCGATGTTTTTCCTTGATGTCGAGAGATTTACGATACCACTGTTGCGCGCAATCGAACTCCCGCCGCATTTGAGCAACGTTTCCGAGATGGTGATAGGTTGCCTTACAGTGTTCCTCATCACCAAGGTGTTTCTTGATGTCGACGGACCTCAGATACCAGTGTTCTGCGGCGTCTAGGTCCAGGCGTTCTTCGAAAATCGTGCCTAGCTGGTGACAAGTTATCGCGACGCCTAGTTTGTTATCGTCCTGTTCCTTCATCTCGATAGACATTAGATACCAACGTTCAGCTGCATCAAAGTTCCTATTCAATTGCGTCACAATTCCGAGTTGGTGATAGCTGATCGCAACGCAATTCTTCCTTCCATGGAGTTTTGAGATCTCAAGCGCTTTTTGATGCCACTTCTCGGCGTCCAAAAGCTTGTGCCGCTCCTGAGCCACCAGCCCCAGGTGGTGAAACGCAGTCCAGCATGCGCGTTCGTGCCGGGCAAGCCGGAGCAAAAGCCGTTCTGCTTCCGCGAATTCACGAACGTTTATCGCACAAAGAGCTAGAGCCTCGGTCAGTTCCTTTTCCTCTGATTCCATCGAGAGGCGTTCTGCTTCTACCAGAGCTGTGTGGAGGTTGGCATCATGCAGGTGGAAGCGGATCCGCTGGTCGTGCAACTCGCGCGGCGCGAGTGAGGCTGACACGCTCGCCATGACATCTACGAATGCCCGGTTCCACTCGTCCGATCCCAAGCTCTCCGTGGTAATTCCCAAGTGCGATCGCAAGTATCCGGTGAGCGCCGGGTGCAGTTCATACGTCGCTTGGCCGACATCCCTGAGAAGCCCAGCGTTGGTAAGAGCACCCGCCAGTTGATCGATCTGCGCACGCGACCAGTCTCCCGGCACCTTCTTCGCCATGTCTTCCAGATAATCGAGGTCGACGTAGGCTTCGTGCAAGGACAGTGGCTTCAACAGAGGTCGCAAGGATTCCGGAAGAGCTTGCTCGATGAAGCGTAGCGCTGCAAATAGTTGCTCATACGCCTCGTCGCCGGCGGTCAGCTTCAGTTCCTGGAGGTTCCTGCGGAGCGCGTTGGCGATTTCCGCGGCGCTGTGCTTCTCCAGTTGCGGTAGCATTACTCGCATGGCCAGCGGATGGCCGCCGAGTTGCTTCATCAGGTCGGCGTAGTCCTTGTCATCGCGATTCACTGTCAGGCCTAGGTCGCGTAGTATGGTCTCGCAGTATTCCCAACGCTCTTCTCCATCCATGCCGCTCAGCGGAAGCTTCCAGCGGCGCTGTGGGCCTAACCAGTCTTCTTCAGAACGGGTGGTGATGAGAACCTTCGTTGCTCCGCCTCGCAAGCCGTCCAGAAACTGCGCTAGCAGGGCGCGGTCCTTGTCAGGAAGATTTGCGGTGATCGAAGTGCCCGCGATGCCGGAGGCGGATTCGAAGTTGTCCCAGACAATTACGAATCGATGCTCCCGCAGCGCCTTCACTAGAGCTTCCAGCTTGGCTTCTACTCCAGCTAATCCGAAGTTTGGTCCAAAGATTGGCTCGCCGATCTGGTTCAGAACGTACTCCGCGGAACGGATTTCGCGGAAGTCCAGCCAGAGCGCTCCTTCCCCCAGGCCGTTGGTGTCCTCCAGCCAGCGCACGAAGCCTCGGGCTAATGTTGTCTTTCCGATGCCACCTAATCCTTGAATAAGGATGCCGGCTGGTGCTCGATGCATGGCTCGTTCCAGTGCTAGGAGCGCTCCGTCGCGGCCGATGAATCCGTAGGGGTTGTTTTCCTTGCGGAATTCCTCTGGCAAGCGCGATTCGGGCTTTGGAGCAGTTGTATTTGCTGTGAAGGAGAGATCTAACTGACTCTGTTGATAGAGGACAGGGAGTAGCCAGTCATCCAAGTCGAACTTTCCCCTGGCGCACACGCGCTTTCGCTGGGCTCTCATTTGCTGGCGTCCAGCGCGTGCGGCTTCCGCCATGCTGCCTGTTTCGAACAAGGCCTTGTAGAAGGCTAGGAGGAACTCCTGCGCGCCGGAGACGTAGAGTGAATAGGCCATCGCGACCACGCTTCTTGCGCCTGAGCGTAGTAACGCTGCCGCTACTGAGGTGAAGGCGTCTCCAGATTCTTCCGTCACCATTGCAGATTGGCAGGCATTCAGGACGACGCCGGGAACGGCATAGTCGCGTAGTAGGTCGTTTAACTGAGCGGCTGTGATCGGATCGTCTTTGCCTTCGTCCGTTTCGAAGACTAGCTTTCCTTCAACGCTCTTGTAGGAGTGCTGAGACGCGCTCCCCGCAGAAGATGAATAGGACCCGTGGCCGTCGAAATGGAGGATGTGATAGTAACTCGGGTGAAGTTTCAGATGTTCGCGGAGTTGCGCAAAGGTCGGCGGGCGGAGGAGGTCAACGTGGGCGGGAAGGTTGTCTTTCTTGATCAGTTCCACTAGTGAGCGGGCGATGGAGCGATAGCGGACGTCCTCGTTGCCGTAGGGGCGGGCTACTACTAGCAGGATGTTTACTCGATCAGTGGGGAGATTTGCGGATAGCGCTGAGGCATCCCGGATTTCGCTTAGGCGTCGTTCGATTTGGCAGGCGTGTGCTAGGGGGGTGCCAAGTTGCGGGTCGCGTAACGCCTCCCAGGGCCAGGAGAGTACGCCGGCGTCGTCGGTTGCGATCTGGAGGGTGAGACTCTTGTAGTCGGCTACTGTTGCGGCTTGAAACAGCGGGCCTCCGCTTAGGTTGCCGAATAGGGCTGTGAAGGCTTCTTCGCCCCAGCTTTTTAGGGCTTCGATTATTCGATCGGCGTGGTCGGTTTCGGGTGGGAATGGATATTCCAGGAATTTTTCCAAGTACCATTGCAGCTCCACCATCAGGTTGCTGTTTGGGCGTCCTTCTACTGGGTAGGTGTAGGGCGACGGGATCGTTACTGGTTTCGAGGTTTTGAAGGGGTGGGTGCGGGTTACTTGGAATTCGGCTTCGCCTGGGACCTGTTGGATTACCAAATTCGTGGGCATTGTTGGTTTCTGGACGGCATATTCCAGTGCAATGTTCGGTTAGTAGTAATGATATCGCGTGTGAAACAACTGGTTGGCAGGCGAAAGCGCCTGCCCCACCTTGGCCCAACAAGCGACCGATGGTAAGTAACATGTTGAGTAACAATGGATGAGGAGGGATCTGTGAAATATCAACAATTGGGTCATACCGGAATCTTCGTTTCGCGGCTGTGCATGGGGGCGATGACGTTTGGCGGAGCGGAGGGGATCTTCAAGGCAATCGGCGGATTGCCGCAGCATGATGTGGACGCGCTGGTGGACAATTCCATCGACGCGGGGATCAATTTCTTTGATACTGCCAATGTGTATTCTGGCGGTGAGTCGGAGACGATGCTGGGGAAAGCGCTGGGATCGAAGCGCAAGGACGTTGTAGTGGCAACGAAGGTGTTTGGGCGGATGGGAAAAGGCGCGAATGAGGTTGGGCTATCGCGGCTGCATATCCTGCATGAGGCGGAAGCGAGTTTGCAGCGAATGAACACCGACTACATCGATCTGTATCAGATTCACGGTTTCGATCCGGTGACGCCGTTGGAAGAGACGCTCAGCGCGCTCACGGATCTGGTCAGACAAGGGAAGGTTCGCTACATCGGCTGTTCGAACCTGGCGGCGTGGCAGATCATGAAGGCGCTCGGGATTTCGGCAATGCGGCATCTGGAAAAGTGTGTGACGCTGCAAGCTTATTATTCCTTGGCGGGGCGCGAGCTGGAACGCGAACTTGTTCCGATGCTGCTGGATCAGAAGCTGGGCCTGTTGGTATGGAGTCCACTAGCGGGCGGCTTGCTGTCCGGTAAGTTCACACGCGGAGGAGCTCATGACAAGGAGGCGCGGCGGTCGAGTTTCAGTTTCCCGCCTGTGAATCAGGAGAAAGCTTTCGACATCGTGGATGTGATGGCGAAGGTTGCCGCGCGGCGGGGCGCGACAGTGGCGCAGGTCGCGCTCGGATGGTTGCTCTATCAACCTTCCGTCACCAGCGTGATCATCGGCGCGAAGAAGACCAGCCAACTGAAAGACAATCTGGGCGCCGTGGAGTTGAAGCTGGATCCGGAGGACCTGAAAGAATTGGACGAAGTCAGCAAGCTCACGCCGGAATATCCGGGCTGGATGTTCAGTATGCAAGGATCGGATCGGCGGCCGGGCGAGGTTAGGGATTGGTCGAGGTTCGCGGCAGCGAAGTGACGGGCGGCAGAAGGCAGGAGACAGAAGGCGGAAAGCAGTCGGCGTCCGCCCTCGGCTTTACAGGGCGTTAGACCAGTTGTTTTCTGACCACTAATGGTCGTTTGTGAATAATTTGCAGGCTCACCTCCCGGACGAAACCACAGCGCTGGTTCCGGCGTCGCTGGTAAAGACCTGAGTTCTCAGTCTCTTGCGGTATCTTGCGCCCAGGAGATCCTTTCGTTTCTTCGCGGCACGCCACTTGCTCGCTATGAAGCAATGGCTTCCGCTTCCTCACAGAAAACTGTTTGGCGCGACCGCTTGGCTGCCTTGCGCAATGTTCCGCCCGTTTTGCGGTTGGTTTGGAAGGCTGCGCCTAAGGTGGTCGCCGCGGGATTGGCGCTGCGGGTAGTTAGCGCGCTTACACCGCTGGCGGCGCTCGCGATTTCAAAGTGGATCATCGATCTCGTGGTGGCGGCTGTCAAGCATCCCGGTCCCCTGCCGCACCAGATCTGGTTTTTACTTGGCGCGGAATTTCTGGTGGCGGCGCTCGGGAATGTTCTGGGCCGTGGCATCGATTACACCGATGCGCGGTTGGCCGACGAGTTCACACGTGAAGTTAGCCTGCGCGTGATGGAGCACGCTGCGCGGCTGGATCTGGAATCCTTCGAGGATCCCGCCTTCCAGGACAAGCTGGAGCGCGCGCGGCTGCAGGCTACCGACCGCATCGGAATGCTGAATTCGATGGGGCGCCTGCTGCTGCAGTCGATCACGCTAGTTTCACTTTCGATCGGCGTCATTGTTTACTCGCCGTGGCTGTTCGCCGTGCTGGTGATTTGCGTCGCGCCGGCGTTTGCCGGGGAAAGCCATTTTGCGTTTCGGGGATATTCGCTGGCACATAGCTTGACGCCGGTGCGGCGAGAGCTGGACTACCTACGCATAGTCGGAAGCGGCAAAGAGAGCGCCAAGGAAGTGAAGATGTTCGGACTGGGCGGGTATCTCGAGAACCGCTACGCCACGCTCACCGATGGAGTGATCCAAAAGAACCGCGAGCTGACGCGGAAGCGGCTATGGTGGGGATCGGCGCTGGCCATCATCGGATCGGTGGGCTACTACGCGAGCTTTGCATATCTCGTGTGGCGGACGCTACTGGGCGAATTGAGCGTCGGAACGTTGACATTCCTGGCGGGCGCGATTGCCGGATCGAGCAACCAGTTGCAATCGGTCTTTTCGCTGTTCTCGAGCATTTCGGATCAGGCGCTATTCCTGACGGACCTGGTGGACTTTCTCGCGGTCCAGCCACGAATTCAATCCAAGCCGAATGCGATCATGGCGCCGCGGCCGATTCGGGAGGGATTCGAATTCCGGGATGTATCGTTCCAATACCCAGGGTCCACGCGGCTGGTGCTGGACCATCTCAACTTCCGAATTGAGCCGGGCGAGCACATCGCGTTGGTGGGTGAGAACGGCCAAGGGAAGACCACGCTGGTGAAGTTGATGGCGCGGCTCTACGATCCATCGAGCGGCCTGATTCTGCTGGACGGGGTGGATCTGCGCGAATACAGCGTGGAGGATCTGCAGCGGGAGATCGGCGTCATCTTTCAGGACTTCGTGCGTTACGACATGCCCGCGCGGATGAATATCGGGGTGGGGCGCATTGAGGAGACGGACCAGGACGAGTCGCTATGGACGGCGGCTAAGAAGAGCCGGGCGGATAAGACGCTGGAGCGATTAACGGGCGGCCTGGATCAGATGCTGGGGCGCCGCTTTGAGGGCGGCGTGGATCTATCCGGAGGCGAGTGGCAGAAATTCGCGCTGGCCCGTGCCTATCTGCGTAACGCGCAGGTGTTGATCCTGGATGAGCCGACCGCTTCGCTGGACGCGGTGGCAGAGTCCGAAGTGTTCGCGAGATTTGCGGACCTGGCGCGTAACAGCACGGCGATCCTGATTTCGCATCGCTTCTCCACTGTGCGCAAGGCCAGCCGTATCGTCGTGCTGGAAGGTGGAAGGATACGTGAACAGGGAACCCACGAACAACTAGTGACGATCCGAGGCCGGTACGCCAGACTTTTCGAGTTACAAGCGGCAAATTACAGATGAGTACAGCAACAATCGTGATGGAAGGAGAAGGCGGGCGGGTCCGGCGGCCGCTCACCGGCGACGACAACGCTGCACGGCGGCTTGACGAATGCGCACGCGCACTGCGGGCCCGTGTAAAGAAGCTGCATTCGGAAAGTGGGGAGCAGCATCCGGCCGCGCCGTGGTTAATCGAAAATCATTCGTACGTGCAGTTCCAGATTCGTGAGACGCAGCGTTCTTTGCCGGCGCGTTATCTCCGGCTGCTTCCGATGATCGGTGAGGGAACCGCGGCCGAGCTGCGGGTTTACAGGCTGGCGGCGGATTTGCTGGAGCAGGCGGAGGAGTTAATCGATGCGGCGGCGCTGGAGAAAGCTGCTATCGCTTTGAAAGAGGATCACGGCCTGGCGCTGGCAGAGTTGTGGGCTTTCGGCGCCACGCTGAAGCTGGTTCTCATCGAGCATCTGTGCGCCAATCTGGATTCGGAGCGAGTGGTATCGCTTATGGTCCGGGGTCTGCGGGCGTTAGAGCAGATTAACTGGCACGATTTTGTGGAATCCGTTTCGGCGGTGGAGCGCGTTCTGGAGCGCGACCCGGCGGGAGTTTATGCGCGGATGGATTTCGTGACGCGCGACCGGTATCGCCACCAGGTGGAGAAGATGGCACGCCGCTCGAATCTGACGGAGAAAGAAGTGGCGGAGAAAGTCATTGCATTGGCTAGCTCCGATTCCAAGCCGTTCGCAGGCGAAAGCGTCTGCGCCACTATGCATGTCGGTTATCATCTGGTGGGTCCCGGTGCGCGGGAGTTTCGGCAACTGATTGGCTGTAAGCCGTGGTGGGGCTTCCGCGCGATCGTGGAGCGGCGGCCGAGCCTGTTCTATTTCCCGAGCATCGCCCTATTCACGGCGCTGATCGTGGCGGGATTCGAGTGGCTGGCGAGGCCTTTCCAACTTTGGATCGTTGTGCTGCTTCTGGTCCCGGCCAGCCAGGCTGCGCTTGAGATCGTTAACGCGCTGGTGAGCCGGTTGATGCGGCCGCGCTTGCTTCCCAGCATGGATTTCTCGCATGGAATTCCTGACGACTCGAAGACCATGGTGGTGGTTCCGACGCTGCTGGTTTCGGAAGCGAATGCGGCCCGGCTGCTGGAGGATTTGGAGATCCGATACCTGGCGAACCGCGAAGCGAATTTGTACTTCGCGCTGCTCACCGATTTTTCGGATGCGGACCGCGAGCAGACTGCGAACGATTTAGTGTTGACGGGATGCGTGGAGGGAATTGAGCGCCTGAACGCGCGGTACAGAGGGAACGGGGCGGATCCGTTTTATCTTTTCCACAGGCCCCGAAAATGGAACGCGGCTGAATCGAAATGGATGGGCTACGAGCGCAAACGCGGAAAGCTGAACGACCTCAACCGGCTTCTTCGAGGACGCGGCAATTGCTTCGAGACGGTGACCGGAGACCAATCGCTGCTGCGAGAAATTCGTTACGTGATAACGCTGGACACGGACACACAGTTGCCGCGGGATACGGCGGCGAAGATGGTGGGGGCCGCGGCGCATCCTCTGAACCGGCCGGTGTTAAACGCGGAAACAGGGATGGTAACGGACGGCTACGCAGTGATTCGCCCGCGCGTCGCGGTGAGCATGGAATCGGCCGGCCGATCACGCCTGGCGCAAATCTATAGCGGCCAGACCGGGTTTGATCCGTATGCGACTTCGGTGTCCGATGTGTATCAGGATCTGTATGGACATGCCAGCTTCACGGGCAAGGGAATTTATGATGTACAGGCGTTCGATCGGGCGGTGGGCGACCGGTTTCCTGAGAACGCGATTCTCAGCCACGATCTGATTGAAGGCGAGTATGCGAGAACGGGGCTGCTCTCGAGCGTGGAGTTGGCGGAAGATTCTCCGGCCACGTATGAAGCATTCACCAAACGGAAGCATCGTTGGGTACGGGGCGATTGGCAATTGCTGCCTTGGCTTCCCAATCGCGCGCCGGCGCCTCGCGGGGAGTGGACCAGGAATCCTTTGCCTTTTCAATCGCGCTGGAAAATGTTCGACAATCTGCGCCGTAGCTTGTTCGAGATCTCGATTCTGCTTTTGTTTGTGGCCGGTTGGCTCACGGTGGAGCATGCCACGCGATGGACGCTGGCTGTTTTGGCGCTGCTTCAACTGGCGGCTTACGCGGATCTGACGCTGACCATCGGATCGGCGCCCGAGCGCCGATTATGGCCGGCCTTTATGCGCAATTTCGGCGAGCGGGTCTTCGAAAGCCACCGCGAGGCGTTCTTGACGCTGGTCTTCATTCCGCATCACGCCTGCGTGATGGCCGACGCCATTGTCCGAACGTTGATCCGCCGGTTCGTGACCAAGCGGAATTTGCTGGAGTGGGAAACGATGGCGGAGTCGGAATCAGCGGATGCGGCGAAGGTCAGCGTGATGTCCCGCTACCTTTACTTGTCCTGTGGGATGGCGCTGCTGCTGTTGCTTACCTCGGCGCATTCAAGCATCTTAGTCGCGTTGGTTTGCTCGATCTGGATTACGGCGCCGCTGGTCGTGGGTTGGCTCAACGAGCCGCTGCCGGATGCACGGGCGCTATCGGACGACGACCGGACCTTTCTTAGGGGAACCGCGCTGGGGACGTGGCGATTCTTCGCCGATCATTCGAAGGCGGAGCAGCACTGGCTGGTTCCAGACAACGTGCAGCAAGACCCTCCGCTAACGGCGCATCGCGTGTCACCCACGAATCTGGGGTTGCTGTTAAACTCACACCTGGCCGCATTGGATCTTGGATATTTGAACATTGAGGACTTTTCGCTCGGGCTGCGACGGGTGTTCGATGCGGTGGACCGGATGCAGCGATATCGCGGGCACTTATTCAACTGGTACGACACGAGAACGCTTCAACCGGAGGCTCCGTATTTCGTTTCGACGGTGGATAGCGGAAACCTGGCGGCGTGTCTGTGTACGGTCAGGCAGGGCTGCCTAGCGCTGCTAAAGCAGCCGGTGTTTGGCGCGGCAGTGTTGGACGGGTTGCGCGATCATGTGCTACGGCTGCGCGAAGAATTGCCGTATGCGACCAGAAGCGGATCATTGATGCGTCCGGTGGCGAGCCTGCTTCGGCAGTTGGAGAGCCGGCCGAGTGATCTTTTCTTTTTGGAAGCCGTGCTTACGGAAGCTCGCGACACTCTGCAACGCATTCGCGAACCGTTGGCGGCGACGCGAGCGCGGCTTCGCAAACAAAGGGACTTGGAACAGTCCGAGGAGCTCCGTTATTGGGAATCGCTGCTTTGGGACAGAATGGACGCCGCGCTGGAGGAGTTGTACCGTTTGGCTCCCTGGCTTGGTCCCGGGGTTGAACCGGAGCTGCGCTTAAATATCAGAGATGCAAGCCTGGCGCCGCTGCTTGCGGAGCTTTGCTCGATGCCGGCTTTGGGGGATTTGCCGGAGGTCTACGAACGTATTCGCACCGGCTTGATCCGGCGGCTCAGTGATGCGAACGTGCTTTATCCAGCTTTGCGCCAGGCCTTGGAAGAGTTGCTACGGCGTCTACCGGCGGCTCAAGCGTCGGCGCAGGGTTTGATTCGGGAATTTCAAACGATTGCCGAACGATCTTCGAGGCTTTTCGACGAAATGGATTTCGGGTTTCTGTTCGATCCGCAAAGGAAACTCTTGCGCATCGGTTACGATACCGGCACGGAGCAGGAGGCCGAGTCCTGCTATGATTTGCTGGCATCGGAAGCACGGACCGCGGTGTTTCTGGCGATTGCGAAAGGGGATATTCCGCGCGAGGCGTGGTTCCGGCTGGGAAGAAAGCTGACAGGGTATCGCAATCGGCGGTCGCTACTTTCCTGGAGCGGCACCATGTTTGAATATCTGATGCCGCTGCTGCACATGCGCAGTTATAAAAACACGCTTCTGGATCGCGGCGCGCGCGGAGCACTGGCCATCCAACAGGTCTATGCGGGGGAGCGGGGTCTGCCGTGGGGAATATCGGAAGCGGCGTGCGGCGCGCGTGACGAGCGGATGCAATATCAATACCGGGCGTTTGGCGTTCCTCCGTTGAGTGCCGGTTCACAAAAGGCCGATCGCATGGTAGTAGCGCCTTACGCCAGCATGCTGGCTTTGATGTTGGACCCCAAGCAAGCCACGGCGAACTTGCGATTCCTGGCCGCCAAGGGATGTGTATCGCGGTACGGATTTTGCGAATCGATTGATTATTCCTCAGGCGGCCACAGCCCGGAACTGATTCGTTGTTTCATGGCCCACCATCAGGGGATGGGGTTGCTCGCGATTGATAATGCGCTGCTCGGTGAGCGGATGCAGGAGCGGTTCCATGCTGACCCGCTGGTGCAGGCGACAGAGTTCCTGTTGCAGGAGCGGATGCCCGCGCTGGCGGAGGTACTGGGTGAGAGCGGCGATGTCGCTGCTTAGTGGAAGATACGACCTTAGCCGAAGGGGGTTCGGAAAAGCCCACCAAGTCCATGGCGTGCGGTACGGCGGGGTTGGTCATGAACCAGCGCCAGACGTTCGCAGTCAATAAATTCTCGGCGCTTAGCAGGGTGATGCCGACATCGATGCCGATTACATCGGTATCGAACCATTTTTGCGCGGGATTGAAAGCATCCACGAATCCATACTTGCGATAGACGTGATCCTCGAAATGGTCGCGCATGGCGCGCAGAGCGGGGATAGAAATATCGGGCGTGAACATCAGGGAGCCGCCGGCGGCGCAAGGGGCGACGGTTCCATCCACGGCTTCAAATTGTTTGATCTCGCCATACACCTTGTAGCCTTTGGTGCTGTCGGAGGCGGTAATGCCCCAAATGTCGGGTCCGAAGCTGAGCGGAAACAGGTGTGCCAGGTTCAAGCAATACAGGTCGTTGGCGCGCGTGGCGTTCACGGAATTCTGGAAGAAATCAACGAAGCCGCGGTCGCGCCGATTGCGAAAATCTACCCAAGCCTCGGAATACTGGTGGGTGAACAGAGGGCCGCCGCTAATGAAGTGATAGGGTCCGTAGGAATAGAGCGGCCGTTGCCAGGCGTACCAGGAGTCCGGTGATATGGGATGAGTGGAGGAACCAATCGCGAGAAGATATAGCAGCGGCAGCTCGCTGTAGGCATCCCATTTGTATTTCAAAAAACCTTTTCCACGGACCCAGCCATGGGAGAGCAGGAGCGGATCGCCGTTTAGCATCCAGGCGAAATCCACGCGGTCGTAAATCTGCTTAGCGAGTTTCGGGATCTCGGGGTCATTGGAAAAATATTGCGCCGCGGTCAAGACGCCGGCCAGGAGGAAGGATGTGTCGACAGACGACATCTCGCTGTCCCATTTGCGTTCGCCGGTGGAAACATCCATCCAGTGAAAGAACCAGCCATGCTCCTGAGTGGCCTTGGAAGCGAGGAACTCTAAGGTGGTCTGGACGCGCGTTTTGGCTTGATCGCGAGGGATCCAGCCATGTTCGGCGCCGATGCAGATGGCGGTGAGCCCGAAGCCGGTGGCTGCGAGGCTGGCGATGTTACCGCTGGGGCCTTTGGCGCGGCCTCCCTGGGCGCTCGCGCGATCGAGCACCAGGCCGGTGGAGGGATCGCTTTCATTCCAAAAATAAAGGATGCTACGGCGTTCCAGGTCTTCGAGCAGGGCGCGGTCCTGCGGTGAGATGGTGCGCGGCGGCTCGGCTGCGGGGAGACGCGTAGGAGTTGCGGCGGTGAGCGTCACTGTGAGAACAGAGGCAGCTAAGGTTGCTGAAAGCACTTTGTTTTTGACACTCGCCGGCATCTTCTACTTCCATGATAAACCCTGCGCAATTTCGAAGCCGGAGGCTTGCGCTACGGGGAAAGCGGACGGGGCGGAAAAAGGTGCTCGAAAAAGGTGCTCGATCACTTTTCTAACGTGGATCTTTTTGCCGGGCGGAGCGTCGTAGCACTTGGATTCATTGACCTTAGAGCTTAGAATCAAAAATGCATGGTTAGGCGGGAGGAGTGAAAGAACGGCTATGAAATATTTCGGGAACTTGATGTTGGTTTCAGCGCTGGGAGTTTTGTGTGTCTTCGGCGCGGGCGATCCACAAAAACGGATAAGAGTATCCGGCGAGGTGCTCAACGAAAATCCTGGACACAAAGGATAGAGGCATTCCAGAGGACCTGCTGGGGAGGGCGCAGTGCGTGGGCGTGATTCCCAACCTGAAGCGCGCGGGATTCATTGTTGGTGCGAAGTATGGCAAGGGAGTGGTGGTTTGCCGGACTGATAGCGGTTGGAGCGCTCCCTCTACTGTCATTGTGGAAGGCGGCAGCGTCGGATTCCAGATCGGGGCCGGAGAAACGGATCTGGTTTTCATCGTCATGAACCATCGAGGGATGGATCATCTCATGGCGGATAAGTTCACTATTGGCGGCGACGCCAGCGTGATGGCGGGACCAATTGGCCGGACCGGCGAAGCGCAAACGGATGCCATGATGAACGCGGAAATCCTGTCTTATTCGAGGTCGCGTGGCGTGTTTGCGGGAGTGTCGCTGGAGGGTGCGACGTTGCGGCCGGACCATAAGGACAATCGAGAGATGTACGGGCGCGACGTGACGCAACGCGAGATTTTAACCGGCGCGGCGCCACGGCCGGCGGGCGCGGACGCTCTGTACGCGGATCTGGATCGTTTTCCGAAGCGTACTGCCAGCCGGTAGAAACCTGAAGAAGTCACATTAGTCCATTAAAGCCGCGTTTCGTGCGCGGCTTTTTCTTTTTATTTGTCCGGCTTTGATATGCTGTCGGCATGCGCGTCATGAAAATGACTTGGCCGCGGATGAACACGGATGGACACAGATGTTTTCGGGGATCTGTGTTCATCGTAACCGCGGCGGTTGCGATCTGCACAGCGCAGGAAGGTCCCTTCCGCGCCGGGAATGGGGTTAGCACACCGACTGTTCTACAGAAAACGGAGCCCGGCTACACGGAGGAAGCTCGCTTGGCCGCCGTCGACGGGAGCGTGAGGATTTCTTTGGTGGTGGACTCGGAGGGGAATCCATCAGATCTGAAAGTGACGCGGCCGATCGGGTTTGGCTTGGATGAAGCAGCACTTCGGAGCATTGCTTCATGGAAATTCAAGCCGGGCATGAAGGATGGGGTCGCGGTTCCTGTGCAAACCTCGATCGAAATGAATTTCCGGCTTCTGGACAAAGGCGACACGTTGCACATGGAGCGCTTCGTGTGTAAATTACCGGAGGGCGCGTCCCGTCCAAAGGTGTTGAAGAGCGAGCATCCTCCATCGCCCGGTCCCGATGAAACAGTTTCCGTCACGATTTCCATGGATGTGAACGAGCGGGGTGTGCCTGAGAATCTTCACTTGGTGAAATTGACGGAGGCGAAGTGGGAGAACGATGTGATCGCTGCGATGCGCGAATGGCGATTTCAGCCTAGCGTTGATGGAGGGGATGGGAAGCCGGTGGTGGCGCCGTGTACGTTGAGCTTCGCTCTGGGAAAAATGCCCGTGTCCGCGAGTGCTTACCGGATCGGCGGAGGCGTTTCACCGCCTTCTGTTGTCACTAAAGTCCCGCCGGATTACTCGGATGAGGCTCGCAGGGCGAGGTTCGAAGGCACGGCAATATTGTTCGTGGTTGTCGATGAGAATGGCGCGCCAAGAAACCTCAAGGTTCTTCGGCCACTGGGGCTGGGTCTGGACGAGAAAGCGATAGAAGCAGTCAGCCAATGGAAGTTCCGACCTGGAATGAAGGATGGGGAGGCAGTGCCTGTTCAAGCGACGATCGAGGTCAATTTTCGATTGCTGGACAACAACGGCAGAGTGGGCTGGCATTCGAATAGCATTACATTTAAGCTCCCAGAGGGCGCTACGCGGCCGCGCGTAGTCAGAACTAAGTTCCCTGGGCCTTCAGACGATGCTGGTTCTTTTGTTACGGTGTCGTTTGAAGTTGACGAGAGCGGGAAGCCCGTAAATCTACACACGGACAGAGCGTCGGACCCGCAGTGGGAACGGAAGATTCTGGCGGCCGTGAAGGATTGGAGATTCGACCCGGGGCTGAAGGATGGAAAGGCGATCGCGGTTCCGTGCACGGTCAGCGTGGCTACGGGGCGGTAGCGGGGCTGCATTGTTCGAGGTTCTGATTTACTAAGTCGCCGATTCGGTCGATGCTCAGGTCGGCGGGTGGGTATTCGGCTAGCGTCTTGGGATCGCGGGCGTAGTGGCCTTGTTTCACAAAGACCGTAGTGACGCGGGTGCCCCAGATCTTTTTTATGGCGTGCAGGATCCGGAGCTTGTCGTCCACAACCACGTAGTGCGCGGCCGGAAAGCGCTGCTCGACGTCTTGGAGTTCGTGTTCCTTGTGGACATAAATAAGGACGTTGCCGTCGACCGTCTCATAGAGACCTGAGCGATAGATCTTGTGCGGTTGGAAAACGACATCGCCATCGGACAGAATCGCTACCGGCCCCCATTGGGCGACGTGCTCGACGGCATCGATTGATCCTGGGAACAGACGATTGGCGAACGGATAGCGGATCAGAAAATAGGAGACGGCCAACAAGCGCGGATCGCGGGGGTATTCGATGCGATAACGCTGCAGGGCTCCCAGATAATCCGCATAGCCGAGTTCGGTCCGCAGGATTTCGAAGAACTCCCAATAGTGTTGGGCACGTTCGGGACCGACCTCGTTTTGGAGATAACGTTTCAGATCGGCCGTGACGTGATCGTTATCGAGTAGGGTGTTGTCAACGTCGAACAGGAACACTGTGTTGGTGGACGACATAGTATGACTAACATACCAAGCTTGAGGGCGTTCCCAGGAGTGGGAACGCGGCACGCAGAGTGCGTGCGCTACTCCTCGGCTGGGGAGAAAACGCATTCCAAGAGGCGGCAACTTGAGTCGAGCAAGTCATCCACGTCGGGGCGGGCCAAAGTGGACCGGGCGATGGAGGTGAGGCGGCGTGAGATGGCTTCCCAGGTTGCCTTTTTGCGCGGGGACGCTGGCCAATGGCTGACGACTTCGAGCCGGTATTCGAGGAAAAGGACGTCGGATCGGGCGGGGACACTGGAGAGTGAAGTTACCATGACGCTTTCCTTATCGGTAGGGGTTCAGGATATGAGAGGCGGAACTCATATTTGGCCGGGCAGGTCCGATAAGAAAACCGAGGTAAGAACATGATCGACACGGAAGTGCGAAGAAGCCAGCGGAAACCGCCGACCAACACCGCGCCCTGGGCGTTAGACAAGCTACCGCCGTTTCCAATGGTGGCCAGCCGCTTGATGCAGTTGTTAGCCAAGGAAGACCCAGACATCAGCGAAGTAGGGCGGATGATATCGGCCGAGCCGGTTTTTGCGACCAGGGTATTGCAGATGGCGAATTCGCCGCTCTTCGCATTGACCGCTCAAGTAAAGACGTTGTCGCATGCGATCGTGGTTCTGGGGCTGGCGCGGGTAAAGTCGATTACGGTGACGCGGGCCCTGGGCGATTTCGTGGCGCCGGCGCTCAGCGTCCGTTCGCTGCGCGTATGCTGGCAAAACAGCCTGGCCGGGGCACTGCTGGCGGAAAAACTGGCGCGCGCTTGCAAGATGGATGCCGATGTCGCTTACGTGGCCGGATTGTTGCGCGACATAGGCAGGTTGGCATTGCTGGTGAAATATCCGGATTCCTATGCGAACCTGCTGGCTGTTTCGAGTGAGCACGCTTTCGATCTGCTGAGCACTGAGCGCGAATTGTTCGACGTGGATCATTGCCAGGCGGGCGAGTGGCTGATGGGGCGGATGCCGTTCCCGCCCGAGTTGACGGAGGTAGTGGCTCATCACCATGACACGCCAACCGATAACACCTTCCGAATGGTGCATCTGATCCGGACCGCGGACCGGATGGCGGACGCATTGGGCTTTGCGGTGGTGGCGCAAGCGGACCCGCTGCAGTTCGGGCAAGTGCTGCAGGACCTTCCCGAAGCGGCGCTGGCGCGGTTCCATTATGAGGAGGAGGACTTGAAAGCGGAAATCGACATGCGGATCCAGACCTGGGGGTGATTAAAGTGTCGATTAAAATGTCGATTAAAATGATGGGGTGACCCTGCACCTCGCGGTTCTCTGGATGACGTGTACTGTTTTGGCGATGGCTCAAGCCCCGCAGCCAAATGGCGGTGGCGTGCGCCCGGGGTCTTTGCCAGCCAAGTGGATTACGGGCGGCGAGAATTGCGTCGAGGTTCCGGACTGGCAGATCCACGCGTACAACGAAGACTTCTACATTCTGCGTCAATCGGGCTGCGTCAGCTACGAGAAGCCCTTTCTCTATCTGTTATTCGGAAAGGATAAAGCGCTGCTCGAAGATACCGGCGCGCCGCCCAGCGATGCGGCGCGCGTAGTGAGCGACGTGATCGCGAAGTGGCTCAAGCGGAAGAGCCAGACTTCGATTGCGCTGATTGTGACGCATTCGCATTCCCACGGCGATCATGTGGCCGGTGATGCCGGGTTTCGAGGCCTCGCAAACGCGACGATGGTTCCGCTCACGGCGGGTGGCACGCGCGAGTTCTTCGGGATTGAGAAGTGGCCGGACGGAATCGGGCACGTGGATCTGGGCGAGCGCGTTCTGGACGTGATTCCGATCCCAGGCCACAATGCGCTAAGCCTGGCGTTCTACGATCGCGAGACAGGGGTGCTGCTCACGGGCGACAGCTTGTATCCCGGGCGATTGTACGTGCAAGATTTTCCCGCGTTTGTCCGCAGCACGGAGCGGCTGGTGGAATTTACCAAGGGGAAGATTGTGGCGCATATACTCGGGACGCACATCGAACAGATGGCAGTGCCGTATAAGGATTATCCGATCGGGACAAAATACCAACCGGAGGAACACGAGTTGGCACTGTCAAGAGGAGCCCTGCTGGAATTGGAAGACGCGTTGCACGCGATGGGGGATAAGCCGGTGCGGATGGCGTTACGTGATTTTACGATTTGGCCTAAATAGAGTTGCTGGTTTCTGGTTTCTGGTTTCTGGTTTCTGGTTGCTGGTTACATGTGATCGGGATCTAGGTTGAGGACTTCTATCATGTAGTCGTAATGGCCTTCCAGGAGAAAGACCAGGTAGATTTCGTGGACCAGGTGGATCAGCTTGCGCGTGGCATACTCGTAGTCGCCGTTCTTCACGGCTAACGTGAGCGCGACGTTGCCGGAACGATTGGAGGGCCGGACGGCGGCCTTCTTCAGGTCGATGCGGCGGTGGTCCGGCAAACTTTCGGAGTGGCGCGACTTCACGAATTCCTTGAACTCGCGATACATGGAAGAGCCGGCCGGAACCTCCGGCAGGACCACTGGGAATCGCAGCGTCTTTTTGTGGGTATCGAGGATCAGATCGAAGAATCGATCGCGATGCCACAGTATTTTGAACGTGGCTACCCCGGATCGGACTGAACCGCGCGAAAAACCCTTGAACGTTCCGCGGTTCGCGTAGTTTTCAAGAATGCCGGCAACCGACTCAATCGTCTTCAGTGGGCGAACGCTCCGACGCCGGGTTCGGTGGGCAGTGCGATACCGGGCGGGTATACATTGCCGGAAGTAAATTCCTTGAGCGCCTGGACGTTGATCAGCGACGAAACGGTTTCCTTGGAAGCCGCATCGTAGCTGCGTTTCAACGCGGCACGAAGCTGCTCGGGAGTTCGGACATACTCGCCGCGGGCGCCCAATCCTTCGGCCATTTTGTCGTAGCGAAGGTTTTCCTGAAACAGGTAGAGGTGCATGGAGCGCGCGGATCCCATTGCGGCCGGGAACATGCCCCAGCAATTGTTGTTGTAGACCACGGCGATCACCGGGATCTTGTACTTCGCCGCGGTATCCAACTCGAACATGCTGTATGCAATTCCGGCGTCGCTTGTGATGCAAAGAACCGGCGCACCTTTATAAGGAGCTTGTGGACCGACGCCGCGCTGCACGGCGGCGCCAGCACCAATCACCATGGCCAGGTCGGGACCGATGGCGCCGTACTGATAGCCGCACGCCAGACCTTGTCCGGGACGGTTGGCGCGCATCCAGCGGCCGCTGAAAATTCCAGTGGTCCAGCCGCCGATGCCTGTAACGGTTTGTTTGGGATCGATGTCGCCCTTGTAGAGAAAATCGTGAACTTCCTTGGCCATCACGGCGGGATGAATATGATCGGTGGCGGCGCTGTGTTTTAGACCGAGCTGATAGTGTGCCAGGTTGGTATCTTCGAATTTCTTGCGCGCGGCTGCCAATTCATTGACCCAAGCATCGCGCTTCTTCGAGGGCAGTTCGCTCGCGAGCGACTCGAGGAAGATCTTTTCGTCGCTGACGATGCCGAGATCGAGCGGCCAGTTGCGTCCCAAATCTTCCTGCACCGGATGAACGCGAATAGTTTTGACGTCGGGATTGAAGCGGTATTCGCCGGGACTCGGCATGCAATATTGGCCGATGAACACTACCAGGTCGGCACTCATCAGGGCATCGGGCGCGAGACTAGCGGATAGGCGATGGTCATCGGGGAAATGGCCGCGCATTGGCCCTGAGGTAACCACGGCGAACTCGTGTTTCTCAGCGGCTTGGAGCAGAGCTTCGCAGGCCTTGCGCTGGAACACTCCCTGGCCAGCCACCAGAATGGGCCGCTCCGCTTTGCTGATCATGTCCACCGCGCGCGCTACTTCCTTGTTGGAAGGTTGCGGGCGGGATTCGGTTCGATACTTGTCCTTGGTGTAAAAATCCTTAAGATTGGCTGGATCGGTGAAGCGGGCTCGGGCCACTTCGCCTGGGAAGTCGAGATGCACGGGACCGGGAACACCGGATTTCATGTTTCGGAAAGCGTAGGCGCCATATTCCCACACACGATCGGGCGCGATGAGACGCTTGCCGTACTTTTTCATGCCGGTGGTGATGGGCTGCTGATAACCGGTTTGGATGAACGCTTCGCGATCGTCGCCGGCGATCTGCATGTTGCTGGCCAGCACAAGGAGCGGCGTGCGGGCGGCGTGCGCAGAGGCGATGTTCATGATCATGTGCGTGAAGCCCGGGCCTTCGGTGCCGGAGCAAGCCGTGGCTTCGCCGGTGACGCGCGAGAATCCATCGGCCGCGGCGCACATGGGACCTTCGGAGCGGCCGCCATAGCTGGGTACTCCGGCCGCAGCCATGGCATTGATGACCGTGTAGTTGCCGGGGCAGCAGAACATCGCGGCGAGATCTTCCTCTTTACAGAGCTTGGCAAACACTTCGGCGCCGGTCATGCCACGGCCTTCGAAAGTTCCGACCTTAGGCGCTTCATTCAAGGTGGCCGGGATCTCCTTAGGGATGGTTATGGTGGGGATGGTGGCCGAGGTGCCGGCGAATAACTGGCCGGGAGTGGCGATGGCAGCGGCGATGGCGCCGGCTCCTGCGGGAGTCATCAGGAAATTCCGGCGGGAAGTCCGCGGGTCAGGCTTTGAATCAGTTGTCTCTTTCATGGAGTTACTCCTCTAGTTGCTCTTGCTTTTGTCGTCCTCTTGTAAAGGTGGCCGCATGGACTCAGGCCACAGGCTGCGAATATAGTTGACCAGGTGCCAGATGTCTTCTTCCTTTAGCTGGTTCTTAAAGGTTGGCATGCTGGCGCCTTGGCCTTCTCGGATGCTGCGGAAGATCTCGCCGTCGGTGGTTCCATTTTTCCAGAATTTCGGCGAAGTGAGATCGGTAGCGTCGGCGACCACGTCGACGGTGGCTTTACCGTCGGCGCCATGGCATCCGGTGCAATTGCGCGCGAACAGGCTTCGGCCCTGGGAGATGGATTTTTTCGTGTAGGGAACGGGGCTGGTGAGTTTCTTGGCGTCGGCTACGGTGAGGGGGTCGGCGATTTTCGATTTTTCGTCCGCAAAGGCGATGTTGCGCGAGGTGACGAACACACCGCTGGCGAGCAACATAGCGATAGTGACGGACTTTGTCAACCTTATAAATCATAGCGCTTTTGGGTATTGCGAGGTGTCCGTTATGCGGGTCCCATCAGCCTGGGAGGCGCCATGCCATGGAACGCGGGACCTGCCGGATCGCCGGACTTGTCGGAATCCGGTTTCTTCTTGCCCCAGGTCCAATAGAGGCCGAGGTAGGCGTAGTTTTCGCGTTGACCGACGGCGGTGTGGCCGTAACAGAACAATAACTGAAAACCGGGATCGCGAAATTTGTAGTAACCACCGATATCGACCAGCGTCGCCGGTCTGGTTTGCGCGGTCGCGAGCCCTTGCGGTCCGTGATAAAAGATTTCGGTTCCTAGCGTCCACTTCTTGCCAAGATCCCGTTGCACCAACCAGCCCGCGAACGGATAATTACGATATCCCGGCGCTTTTACTAGCGTCTCGCCGCCTCCCCCGTAGGTGGTCCACGGGCCAAAGCTTTTCTGAACCCAAAGCGGAACTTTGAACCAGGTGCTTCCGACCCCCAGACCTCTCGTGGCGTTGCCGGAGGGCACCTCGATCATCGTAAATGTTCCGATCATGGGACGATGCTTAGTTTCCTGGATAAAACGCAACTTGATGCCTAGCTCTATGTCGCCTAAGCCGAAAGCTCGCGGACCCATGCCGGCGGGTGCCAAGGCGGGATTGTTGGAAGGAAAAATCGCCGCGGCGGGAATGATGATGTGGAGGTGAACATTGGGAAGAGCTCCCCAGTTGAACTCCAGCGCGGGCCCAAAGGTGTCCGTTTCCACCGCGGTTCCGTCCGAGGTTGCGAAGGTGTAGAACTCGTAATTTCGGAAGTCAATGGGTTGCGGATCGTCGGTTTGAAAGGGGGGCCCAGCCAGGGCCGCGGTAGAAACCGAAAACAACACGGCAATCGCTCGGAAGAAGACCATTCGCATTGGGTACCTTAGATAACTATCCATCGGTGAACGTTGGATGTCAAAAAGGGGCAAAAGGTTTGCAATTCACGATACTCAACAAACGACTCCCTTACGGTCGCGGTTCGGTTTGATCTGTGAGAGTATTTTAGCTGGAGGAGAACCCCGGATGAGTGTGAGTCCGAATGCTGGCGAGCCCGCGCAGGCTTCGAATCTGGTGAACGTTCCGCGGCTGATCATTGCTTATTTTGCGGATCGGCCGGATCCGGGGGTTCCGGAACAGCGCGTCTCGTTCGGGACGTCTGGGCATCGCGGATCGTCGTTTGACCGAGCCTTCAATGAGTGGCATATTCTCGCGATCACGCAGGCGATTGTGGCTTATCGAGCCGGCCAGGGGATTGACGGTCCACTGTTTATCGGAATCGATACGCATGCGCTCTCGGAGCCGGCGCTGGGGAGCGCGCTCGAGGTGCTGGCCGCGAACAATGTGCAAGTGATGATCGCGCCGAACGGCGAATACACGCCAACGCCCGCGGTTTCACACGCCATCCTGAAATACAATCGCGGCCGCCGAACGGGACTTGCGGATGGCATTGTGGTGACACCTTCGCACAATCCTCCCGAGGACGGCGGTTTCAAATACAATCCGCCGAATGGCGGACCCGCGGATAGTTCGATCACAGCGTTCGTTGGGGCTCAGGCGAATCAGCTTCTGAAAAACGGCTTGAACGGCGTGAAGCGTGTTTTGCTGGAGCAGGCGCTCAAAGCGGACAGCACACACCGGCATGATTTCATCAGCGAGTATGTTGGGGATCTGGGCGGTGTTCTCGACATGGACGCGATTCGGGATTCGAAACTGAAGCTCGGGGTGGATCCGCTGGGCGGCGCCGGCGTGCATTACTGGGGACCGATCGGCGAGCGCTATGGGCTGAACCTGACGGTAGTGAATTCGGATGTAGACCCGACATTCCGGTTTATGACGCTGGATTGGGACGGCAGGATCCGAATGGATCCATCGTCGCCCTACGCGATGCGGCGGCTGATCGGGTTAAAGGATAAGTTCGATGTTGCGTTCGCCTGCGATACCGACCATGATCGTCATGGAATCGTAACGCGAAGTTCGGGATTGCTTCCGCCGAATCATTATCTCTCCGTTTGCATCCACTATTTGTATGGCAACCGGACGGGTTGGCCGAAGGACGCATCGGTTGGAAAGACCGTGGTGAGTAGCAGCATGATCGACCGTGTGACTGCTAAGTTAGGCCGGAAGCTGTACGAGGTGCCGGTTGGTTTCAAGTGGTACGTGGACGGACTTTTTGGCGGATGGCTGGGATTCGCCGGCGAGGAAAGCGCGGGCGCATCCTTTCTGGCGCGCGATGGCTCGGTGTGGAGCACGGATAAAGACGGCATCATCGCAGCGCTGCTTTCGGCCGAGATCACGGCGCGCACAGGGACCGATCCAGGAGAAATCTACGCACAGTTGACCCGCGAGAATGGAGAATCCTCGTACGCGCGGATTGACGCACCGGCGAACCCTGAACAGAGGGCCAGGCTCGGGAAATTGTCGCCAAAGGATATTTCGGTTTCCGATTTGGCGGGAGAAAGGATTGCGCATATTCTCACGACCGCGCCGGGCGACGGCAACGAAATCGGCGGCGTAAAAGTAATTGCGGAAAACGGATGGTTCGCGGCGCGGCCCTCGGGTACCGAAGACGTTTATAAGATCTACGCGGAAAGCTTTCGGGGCCAAGAACATTTGCGGCGAATCCAGGAAGAAGCGCAGAGCATTGTTGGCGCCGTTTTGAGCAAAGCCGCAGTTTGACTGATTTATGAATCCACAATATACGAATCTCGCATCGGAGGCGCGGAGCGACGATCCACTAATTCGTCTCGCGCTGGATCTGCATTGGGCCTGGAATCATTCCACCGACAAGCTGTGGAAGCGGTTGGATCCAGAACTGTGGGAACTTACGCACAATTCATGGGTGGTGCTGCAAACGGTTTCCAAGCAAAAACTGGATAGTGCATGGGCCGATCCTGAGTTTCAGAAGATGGTGGCGGAATTTGAGGAGGCGCGGGCGAACAGGGAGGCGCCGCGCTGGTTCGAAACCGCGCATCCGGCCGCAACGCTAAAGACGGTGGCGTACTTCAGCATGGAATATATGCTGAGTGAGGCACTTCCGATTTATTCCGGAGGGCTTGGAAATGTGGCCGGAGATCAATTAAAGGCCGCGAACGATCTGGGTGTACCGGTGGTGGCGGTGGGGTTGCTGTATCAGCAGGGCTATTTCCGCCAAGCGCTGGACCCGTATGGCACCCAGATCGCGCTCTATCCATATAATGATCCCGGGCAACTGCCCATCAAGCCGTTGCGCGATCCAAGCGGCGACTGGCTGCGTTTGCGGATCGGACTGCCTGGATTTCCGCTGTGGATACGCTGCTGGGAGGTGCAGGTGGGATTCAGGAAGCTGTATTTGCTGGATTCTAATGATCCGGCGAATCTACCGAAATACCGTGCCTATACCAGCGAGTTGTACGGCGACGGCCCGGAACTCCGGTTAAGACAGGAGCAAATATTGGGAATTGGCGGCTGGCGGCTGCTGGAAGCTTTGAATATCCATCCCGACGTGTGTCATTTAAATGAAGGGCACGCTGCATTTGCCGTGCTGGAGCGGGCGCGCAGCTACATGGAAGAAACCGGACAGCCGTTTCCAGTGGCGCTGGCGGTGACGCGGGCCGGGAATCTCTTCACCACCCATACACCAGTGGAGGCCGGCTTCGACCGCTTTTCGGCCGATTTGATGCGGTCCTATTTCGCGGCTTACGCCCAGGACCGACTCCACATATCATTCGAAGATCTAATGGCGTTGGGCCGGCGCAACCGCTACGACGAAGGTGAGCCGTTCAATATGGCATATCTCGCCATCCGAGCGAGCGGCGCAATTAACGGCGTGAGCCGCCTGCACGGCCAGGTGAGCCGCAAGCTGTTTCAACCATTGTTTCCGGGGTGGCCGGAAGGTGACGTGCCGGTGGGTTATGTCACAAACGGCGTGCACGTGGCGACCTGGGATTCCACCGAGGCCGATCGTCTTTGGACGGAGCGTTGCGGAGCGGGGTGCTGGCGCGGCGATTTGAAGGGTATCGACCAGAGCATCCGAAACGCTAGCGATGAACAACTTTGGGGTATGCGCATGAGTGAGCGGCGTTCTCTGATTGAAGATGTCCGCATTCGTCACGCCAGGCAAGTAGCCGTTTGGTCCGCATCGGCTGAGGAAAACGCCGCGGCGGAACGAGTCTTCGACTTTGACACGCTGACGATGGGTTTTGCACGCCGCTTCGCTCCGTATAAGCGGCCGAATCTGCTGTTGCACGATCCAGCGCGCCTGGTTCGGATTCTCACAAATCCGCAACGACCGGTTCAATTATTGCTTGCCGGGAAGGCTCACCCGCAGGACTTGGCTGGCCAGGCGATGATCCGGCAATGGAACGAATTCGTCCGGCGGCCGGAAGTGCAGTCACACGCAATCTTTCTTGTTGATTACGACATGCTGATGACCGAACGCATGGTGGCGGGCGTGGATCTTTGGATCAACACGCCGCGGCGGCCATGGGAAGCCAGCGGCACGAGCGGCATGAAGGTGTTGGTGAATGGAGGATTGAACGTCTCCGAACTGGACGGCTGGTGGGTGGAAGCATACACGCCGAAAGTTGGATGGGCCATCGGCGACGGGAAAGAGCACGGCGATGATCCCGGCTGGGACGCGGCCGAGGCGGAGGCGCTTTACGATTTGTTGGAACGCGAGATTATCCCTGAGTTCTACTCTCGCGATGAACATGGGATTCCGAAGGCGTGGGTTAACAGGATGCGGGAGAGCATGGCGCAATTGACACCAGTGTTTTCGGCGAATCGAACTGTGCGCGAGTATACCGAGGATCACTACCTTGAGGCCGCCGACGCTTACGCTCGGCGTGCAGCGGATAAGGGCAACCTAGGAGCGGTCCTGCTCCAGTGGCAGGGGGATCTGGCGCGCGGTTGGAAGGATGTGCATTTTGGTCCGGTGGAGGTGAAGTCCGAAGGCGGCCAGTTGATTTTTGAGGCGCAGGTTTATTTGGGCGGGATAGATCCTGGGGCCGTACGCGTGGAGCTATATGCCGATCCTTTGCATGATGGCGAGCCGTTCCGGCAGACGATGGATCGGGGCCAGCAGCTTACCGGTTCGGTGAATGGTTACTTGTATTCGACGCGGACGCCGGCTACGCGAAATGTCAACGATTTTACTGTGCGTGTGGTTCCGTACCATGCGGAAGCGTCCGTGCCGCTGGAGGCTGGGGAGATTTTGTGGCAGAAATAAGGTGGCTGACTTTTCAAAAGGCGTTCACACGAGTGTGAACGCGGCACGCAGGAGTGCGTGCGCCACGTTATAGGGGGACGGCGTTTTGTTCGATGTAGCGCTGCAGGCTTGAATCGGGGCCGATGTAGTGGAACTCTTCGGCGTATTCAAGGCCGTGCCTTTTGCCGATGTTGGCGTCGCGTTGCTGGAACGCCTGTTTGATGAACTCGTTGTTCGAAAGGGTCGGGAGACGTAAATTTCGTTCGGCTAAAGAAGTTTCAAGATCCTTCACCATGTGATCGATCATGGTGCGGCAAGCGCGAATGCCGGCGAGTTTTGTTTCGAATGTGGGGGCGATATCGACCACGCGGTTCACTAATTGAGGGCCGCGTGCGAAATAATATTTCTCGCTCACGCTGTGCGGATGCAGTCCCGCAGCGAAATGTTCGGGAAGATCCAACTTGCCGCCGGACATCCAGCAAGCGGCCTCCACGGCGCGCGCCGTCACGTAATGGTCAGGATTCTCTTCGTAGTGGCCCCAGGGATCGTAGCTGAAAATTGTATCCACTTTCAGCAGGCGGAAAAGGAAGATGAGCCGGGCGCGCAACTCCGTGGGGGCAATATCGTCCATACGATGGTTGCGGTAGCTCAGGTCGAAGACTTTCGTGAGGCCGAGCGCTCGGATCACCTCGGCTGTATCGCGTTCATTGGCGAGGACGGTTTCGCCGAGCGAGAGATTGAAGGAATCCTTTTCGTCGTTGCTGGTACGAATGAAATATCCGGTGGCTCCTTCGCGAAGCAGTTTGGCAATGGTGCCGCCGGCGAAGATGGGGCCGTCATCCAGATGCGGCGTAATCAAGGCCAGCACTTTTCCTTTGTCCGGAGTTCCGGTGGCAGGGCGCTCGATGGTTACTTCGTTGGTGGCTGTTTGCGCGGCTAGGGCGCTGCCGGCCAAGGCGCTGGCAAGAAAGTCACGGCGGACCATGCTTATCTAGGCCACCGCTTTAGACAGCACTTCGTGCAGGCGGCGCGCGACGATGAGATCTTCGCCAGGCTCCAGCATCCAGACGCCGACCACAATGGTGTTTTCGTCCGAGGGCAATCCCGCCGTGCCGGATTTGCGGCCGGTGGATGGATTGAGCTCAATAGCGGGCGATCCAGTGCGCAGAATTTCCGCGACTTCGAGCGGGCTCTTTTTCACGCGGGCCTGATCGTAGCGGATTACCAGATGCGGAACGTTGTTGGCAACGGACGGAACGTGAATCTCGTGCGTGAGCGTGGGGATATCTTTGAGCTGCACGGCAATGCGATTGGCACGGCGGCGAAATTCAGCGGCCATACCTTCGTCAGTCTGGCTCAGGAACCAATCCACGGCGGCCACCATCCCGATGATTTGTTCCTTGGCGACCTTCATGCCGCGGCCCACAGTTTCATCGAATGGGTTATTGTTCCAGGCGGCGGCTTCGATCAGATCTTTCCGGCCGAGCAGCAGGCCGGCGTTCTGCGGTCCGCGCATTCCCTTCCCGCCGGAAAAAGTGACGAGGTCGAAACCCATCTGGGTATAGTTCCAGAGATTGGAGATGGGCGGCACGTCGGCGGCGGCGTCGTTGAAACAGGGCACGCTGTGTTTGTGGGCCACACGAATCCAATCTTCGCGGCTGATCTGGCCCTGCTCGGCTGCGTTGTAGAAGTGGCAGAGCACGGTGCGATCCGTGAAAGTTCGCTCATATTCTTCGAGAGTTTCCACTTCTACAAAGCGTAGGCCGCAATTTTTCAGCGCATGGTCATAGCCGTAGCGGTGTGTCTTCTGAACGATGACTTCGTTCTTCAGGCCGGAGACATCGGTGGGCAGTAAATCCGCGGATTTCCGGTTTCCCACTGTCATGCAGGCGGCTGCTCCCAACGTGAGGGCGGATGCGGCGCCGGCGCTGACTAGGGCTCCCTCGCACTTCAGTTTCTTCGCGAGATATTCGCCGGCCTTTTTCTGCAGCTCGGCTAAGCGAACGGGATGTTTCGCGGCTTTGGCCACCGCGGCCTGGACGGAGGGCGGCATGATGGACGCGGTGAACATTGTGTATGTTCCGGCGGCGTTGATGATTTTCGTGACGCCGAGCTTGTCGTAGTAATCCTCGCCGTCGGGATGCGCGGGATGCGCGGTGTCAGTGCCCGCTAGGGCGGAGGCTTCGAGTAACCCGGCTGTTGCCAGTGCGTTTCCGAAAAAGCGGCGTCTTGTTGCGAAATTCGTCATAATTCACCTCAACTAATTACTAGCGCCGATTGGCAATCGGCGCGCAGGTTAGCAACCTGCCCTACATTTACTCCACTAAACCGAATGCGATGATGCCGGAGTTGACGGCGACGGCGATATATTGCTTGCCGTCCACGACGTACGTCATCGGAGATGCGTGCCAGCGCGCGCTCAGAGGAAGGCGCCAGAGCGGCTTGCCGGTCTGGGCGTCCAGCGCGGTGAAAGCACCATCGTCATCGCCGACGAAAACCAAACCAGTGGCGGTGGCCAACAGACCGCCCCAAGCTTCGCCTGGACCCGCCTGCTCATACTCCCAAACGATTTTGCCGGTTTGCGGATCCACGGCGCGCAAATACTTGTGCGGCTCTTCGGATGCGACAGGCCGCGCCGATCCACCGTAGAAAGATTCGCCCTGCTTCCACCACTCCGAGTTTTTGCTGAAGATGTTGCATTTCTCAAGGGCGAGCAGGTAGAACAGGCCGGTGCCAGGGTTGTACGCCGTAGACATCCAGTTGGATGCGCCGTCCATGGAGGGGCAGATCTCGGTGCCTTCGACAGTCGGCAGCCATGCATCGGCGAGCACAGGGCGTCCGTCGGACGCGATTTCCTTGGCCCAGGTAAGTTTTTTCACGAACGGGCTGGCCGCAAGAAACTTGCCGTTGGTGCGATCAAGAACGTAGAAAAAGCCATTGCGATTGGCCTGCAGAAGCAGTTTGCGCTGCTCGCCTTTGTATTTCATGTCGACCAGCATGGGCGTCTCGGTAGCATCCCAATCGTGCAGATCGTGCGGCGTGAACTGGTAGTACCACTTCAGCGTGCCGCTCTTCGGATCGAGAGCGACTACGGAATCCGTGTAGAGGTTGTCGCCCTTGCGCTCGTCGCCATTGAAATCCGGGCACGGATTTCCGATGGGCCATACCAGGGTGTCGGTTTCGCGGTCGTACGTGCCGGTGAGCCAGGTTGCGCCGCAGCCGTGTTCGAGAGCGCGGCCGATCCAGGTTTTCGCTTCCGGATCGCCGGGTGCGGGGATGGACCAGAAGCGCCAGGCGCGTTCGCCGGTGGAAGCACGAAATGCACCGAGCTGGCCGCGAATGCCTTCGTCGCCGCCGGAGACGCCAGCGATCACCAGGTCGCCGACAATTAACGGCGCGGAGGTGGAACCGTAGTGCTGATGCGAATCGGCCATCTGAACATCCCACAGCAGAGCGCCGTTCAGCCGGTGGAGCGCAAGCAAGTGGGCGTTGTCGGTGACCAGAAAAACGCGGTCGCCCAACACGGCGACTCCACGATTGATTCCGCCCGAGGCATCGCCGGTTAAGTTTTTCGTTTGCGGTCGAGCATACCGCCAGATCTCGCGGCCGGTTCTGGCATCCAAGGCGTAGGCCGAATTTACTTTGGTGACGTACATCACGCCATCCACCACGACGGGCGTGACTTCGAGCGAATGACCGCTGCCCATGGAATAGATCCACTTCGGCGCCAGATTTCGAACGTTGCGCGGAGTAATCTGCGACAGCTCCGTGTAGCGGTTGCCGTTTTCCTGTCCATCATAAGTGGGCCATTCGCCCGGCTTGGGCTGCTCAACGTCGCGCCACTCGACAGCGCCCGGCAGTTCGGCGATCGGCTTCGCGTCAGAGCCGGGCTTCCACTCGGGCGCGTGGGCAAGAAATGCGATGAGGTCGCGTGTTTCAGAGGGCGAGCCGGTCCAGGCCGGCATATAGGAACTAGACTCGCGATCGATGCGCGCGACTTCGCTTTTCCAAAGCAAGTGTAGGCGGCCATCAAAACCCTGCAACTGGATATCTTCGCCGCTCTCATTGCGGACAAAACCGCGCACGTCGCCGCCCTTGACTAGATGAACCGTGGCCACTTGATATCCATCCGCACGACGAGCACCTGGTTTACGCAGAGCGGTTTCGACTTCGGCCAGGGTGAGTTTGGCGGCGGATTCGGTGAGATCGGGACCGTTCAAACTGCCGCGACCCCATACCGCATGACATTCCCCGCAGCGGGCCTTGCCGAAGAACAAGTTCTCGCCCGAGTGCGCGTCACCTGAAACGACGGTCTTCGCGAGCGGCGAAACTCTCGACTGCAGAAAAGCCACCAGGTGTTGCAATTCGTCGGCGGGTAAATTAAAGGCGGGCATTCCAGCATCCGGGATGCCGTGCAGAATGGTGTCGCGAAGGCTAGCTTCGCTTTCCATGCGAGAGCGCCAGGCATGGCCGATGGCGGGTGCTCGCTCGCCTCCGAGACCGTCCTGGCCATGACAGCCGGCGCATCGAACGTTGAATCGTGCGCGGCCGGCGTCCACGGGGTTGGGAGGCGCGGAAGACGGAGTTTGGGCCGAGAGGGTGAGGGCAAAAAGAGAAACGATGACTAGCAACCGGGGATATAAGGCGCTCCCTTCCGGTCGCGGCTCGGTACGTGGGTCGGAAAATGCAGAATGTTTCCGAGCCGCGCGCGGAAGCGAGCGTTCGAGCAGGCCGCAGCGTTTCCGAGTGCGGGTCTTCATTGCTCGAAAATAATGCTCCCGAAATTTTCCGGAACGTGATTGGGATCGCGGTTCACAACGCAGGTGGGTTGCCAGCACAGAAAATGCCGTTGCGGATCTCCGCCGACGCCATCGATGCGATACAGATTCGCGCGCCACTTGGTGCCCGGCTTTACGTGCTGATCGCTAATGGCAGAGAGCGGAATCCGGGCGGCCGCGTACCAGACCTTGGCCTTCTTATCGATGCGCGCAACGGTTTTCCAACCGGATCGCCAGGTTTGGTCGTAGCTTTCTTTATCCAGGTTGATGGCGAGATCGATCCAATCGCCGGTGGGCGCGAGCTCGAACTCGCGATAATGACGGATGTTTTTCCAATCGTCGCCGAGGAACATTTCGACGACGTCGCGATCCCACAGTTTGTTGCGAGGACCTCCGCCCATGGGAGGTAGCCAGAGATTGAGCACTTTGTACGGGCACTCGAACAACAGGTACAGGTCTTTGTCGGTCCAGAAACCGCGCACTGTTGAACTGATATCCGTATACTCGATCACGTGCGTGCAATCCTTCACGATGACGGCGCGGGCGGCGGAAGACCAGAGGGCGGAGCTCGGGTCCGCGTTCAATTCCTGCTCGCCGGACTGGTGGTGAATGGCGAAGCTGGCGGTGGGCTGGGTGACCTTGCAGACTTCCTGAGACTGGGCGAGCAAGGCCGGGAGGCAACAGGAGAAAAACAAGAGAGCTGTCTTCATGGGCGTTAGAATCTTCTGGCTGATAGTAGCATGTGAGAGCTATTTGTACGGGACGAAGCCGGTGACTTTCGTTCGGAGCTTGAGCACGGACGTGCTAGATGTGATGTAGAGCGTTCCGTAGTCGGGATCGCCCCAAGTGAGATTCGCGGTTTGTTCCGGGAGCATGATGGTGCCCAGGTGAGTGCCGGCGGCATCGAAAACCCAAATTCCGGATTGGCCCGTCACGTAGAGATTTCCGGCGGTATCGATGCGCATGCCGTCAGGATCGCCCGGGCCATCCAGCTTTCCGAAGAGGCGGCCATTGCGGACACCGCCGTCGCGCGTGACGTCCCAGACGCGAATTTCTTTGCGCTCGCTGTCATCCACGTAGAGCTTGCGGCCGTCGGGGGAAAACGCGAGGCCGTTGGGCTGCGCCATATCTTTGATCAGCAGCCGGACCTTGCCATCGTTTCCCAAACGGAACACACCTTGATACGGAAGCTCCTGCTTTTCGCCTTTGACAAGATCAAGCGTGGGGTCCGTAAAATAGAGCGCGTTATCTGGTCCAAGGACGACATCGTTGGGGCTGTTGAATTTCTTGCCTTGATAGCGATCGGTCAGCACTTTGTATTTTCCATCGGGGTCCACGACGATGATGGCGCGCAGGACGCTAGCGCAATCGATCAGGCGGTGCTGCTTGTCGTAGGTGTTGCCGTCCGGATCGCCCAGGCTGACGATATCTTGGTGACGGCCGTCGGGAAACAATTTGAAAATCTTGTTGGTGACTTCGTCGCTGACGTAGAGAAAACCGCGTTCATCCCACACCGGTCCTTCCGTGAAACCGAAACCGTTGGCGATGGTTTCCAACTTGGTGTTGGGCGCGATGAGATCCCAGAACTTTGGCGAGTTGGCTTTCAGCTCATATTTCGCCGGGCCTTTCACAGCGACTAGGGAGATCTGTTCCAGGGCGGGATATCCTTCGCGTGTGTTCGTCTTGTGCTCCACAGCGGCACGCTGCTGGACCGTGGTTCGCGTGGGAGGAGTGTCGCCGAAGAAGAGCTTGTAAATGCTATTCATCTTCGAGAAATCCTGAACGTCGTCGAGATAGACGTTGGCGGCCACTACATTCTCGAAGCCGAGGCCGGCTTCTTCAAGACCATCCAGCAGGTTGCGCATGGTCTGGCGCATCTGGCCTTCCACGGTATCGGCAAAGATGCCGCTGTGAGGGCCGGGGATGAATCCGGACTTGGCGGAACAATAGAACGTATCGCCGGCAAAGACGCAGGGGCTGGCGGTGGGGCTGGGCGGCATGTTCTTGGGACGCACCGCCAGGCGCTTGCTGAGGTCACGAACCGCGACGCCGGTGAACTCGATGTGAGCGCCTCCGGGGAGCGCGGCTACGTTGATAGTGGCTCGCGCGGGAGTGTTGCCGAACTCGAAGTATTGAGCGTAGACATGGCCCATTACGTCGTAGCCGACGGAGTCAAGCATGTAAGGATTCACGAACACCATGTGACGATGGTCCAGGCCTGCGGCTTTTAGAACCGCTCCCATCTGGTCGAGCGCGGCTTTCACTTCGGCTGAGATGTCGCTCGCGCCCGCGCCGCGGCAGTCTGAAATGTAGGCGCGGTCGGGGGTTACCACGGCATCCGGTACCGGGCTCGGGAGGCCGGTCACGACCTTCGTTCCAGCGAATACGGATTTTTTCGCGGCGGGATCGCGAATCACAACCGCATTCACTTCCACAGGAGTGTTGTCCGGCAGATTAGCCACGCCGATGATGGAGCGAGCCGGGCGATTGTTCGGGAAATAATGCGCCCAGACCTCATCGACTTCCGCGAACGCCGCCGGATCGCGCACGTAGACTTGCGAGTAAACGATGCCGGCCATTTGGAATCCCGCTTCCGCGACGATGGTCTTGATCTTGTCGAGACATTCGCGCGTTTGCGCGGCGGCGTCGGATGGAAAAGTTCCGTCGGCTCGTCTGGCTCCCTGGCCCGACACGTAGAGATAATCTCCTGCCACGATGCCCGGACTGTAGGGGCCGATTGGTTTGACGCCCGGGGGAAAGATGGCTTTCAGAGTGGCAGCATGAGCGCCAATGAAGGCGAGAAGAAGCATCGAAAAGACAGAGAAGCGTAATTTGATTGACATCTTGGTGTATGTCATATCATAATCGCTCCCATGGATCACGGGGTACGAGGATTACGAAACTGTCATAGTCTACGGATTGTCGCGCTGATCGTCTTCTGCGCGGCGGTCTTGCGGGCCGACGTTACGGGCTCAATATTTGGGTTCGTTCGAGACAAATCACAAGCCGTTGTAGCCGGCGCGCACGTCACGGCAACCAACGTGGAAACGAACCTGGTGAAGGAAACCACCTCCGGTCCTGACGGTGAATACCGCTTGTTGGCGTTGCCAGCCGGGACTTACAAAGTGCAAGCCAGCGCCAGCGGTTTCCAGGACTTCGAGACTACTGGCATCGACGTGAAGGTGAACGATCGCCTGAAGATCGATGTGGTTCTCGAGGTCGGCACGATTAAGCAAGCCGTCAGCGTGGAGGCCAACCCCGTCCAAGTTGAAACGGAGTCGACGCAGCTGGGCGATGTGATCGAGACCAAGAAGCTTTTGTCGCTGCCGTTGAACGGACGCAGTTACATCGATCTGCTCGGACTGCAAGCCGGCGTGATTCCGGTTACTTCCGGGGCCATGCAGCAGGACCGGCCGGTGTCGGGCGATCTTTCCGCGGGCAATGTTTCGGTGAACGGGCAGCGTGAGACTGCGAACGCATTCCTGGTGAATGGCAGCGACGTCAGCGAGGGACGGAACTTGGGCGCGGGTCTTATTCCTAACCTGGACTCGATTGCTGAATTTCGCTTGATCACGAACAGCTTCGACGCCGAGTACGGGCGCTTCAGCGGCAGCGTGATGAACGCGATCACGAAATCGGGCACCAACGGCGTGCATGGAACTGCCTTCGAGTTCCTGCGCAACGATCATTTTGATGCCCGCAACTTTTTTGATCCGACTAAGGCTGAGCTCAGGCAAAACCAGTTCGGATATGCGGTAGGCGGACCGATCTGGAAGAACAAGATTTTCTGGTTCACGGACTATCAGGGGACCCGGCAGGTTTCGGGGGCGAGCACCGGCTTGGTATCGGTACCAACAGACGCACAGCGCGCAGGGGACTTTGGTGCGAATGCACTCACAGGCTCCGTTCAGGGCGCTTATTGGGCGCAGGTGCTTTCGCAGCGACTGGGTTACCCGGTTCAAAACGGAGAGCCATATAATTCAGTGTTCCCGAATGGCGTAATCCCGAAATCAGCGTGGTCGGCGCCGTCGATTGGGATTTTGCCGTACATTCCCGCTCCAAATCAGCCGGGCGGGTTCGCGGACGCCAGCCAAAAGGGCAGCATCAACGACGACAAGATTGGCCAGCGCGTGGACTTCAACAACGAGAAGACTGGTAACTGGTCGTTTTATTACCACAACGATTGGTCGAGCGTGTATAACCCGTTGGCGGCCGCGAGTGTTCCCGGATTCCCGGCCATCACGCCGGCCAGTGTTCATCTTGGCACTTTGAGTAACGTTAAGACATTTGGTCCAACGATGGTGAATGAGTTGCGCGTGAGCTTCTTTAGGACCGTGACCACTACGACGAAGCCTGCGGGCAGCTTTGCGAGCCTTTCCTCTCTCGGCTTCGTGACTGGCGCCGGCACTCTGGGCATCATCCCCTCCGGCCCCGCTGGGTTCCCGCAAACTGTGCCTCCGATTTATTTCAACAGTTTCTCCATTGGAGTGCCGACGTTGACAACCGGGCAGCCCGACAATACCTGGCAATTCTCCGACAGTTTGTCGAAGGTGATGGGGAAGCATTCGATGAAGTTTGGTGGTGAATTCCGGTATCTGCAGGTGAATGAGCGGAACACGTGCGCGCCGAACGGTGATTTTACATTCAACGGATTGGAAACCGGTATCGATTTCGCCGATTTTCTGATTGGCGCACCCAACAGTTACAACCAGTGCAGCCAGCAATTTCTTGACTCGCGAACGCGGTATGGCGGCGCTTATTTTCAGGATGTGTACAAATTGAAGCCGAACTTCACGCTCAATCTGGGTGTGCGCTGGGAAGTGAGCATGCCGTGGTACGACACGCAGGGGAAGATCGAGACGATCGTTCCGGGAGAACAGTCCACGCAATTTCCGACGGCGCCTCTGGGTTGGGTGGTTCCGGGCGACCCCGGCATTCCAAGCACGCTGGCGCCGACACATTACAATAACTGGGCACCGCGAGTTGGTATCGCTTACTCGCCCGACTTCAAGGACGGATTTCTTTCGAAGCTGACGGGAGGGCCGGGCAAAACCAGCATTCGCGCCGCGTATGGGATTTACTACACGGCAGTTGAAGATTTGAATCTGTTTTACGAAGTCGGCGATGCGCCGTTCGGTCAATATTGGGTGAGCCCGTCGCCCACGATGTTCGCCACTCCTTTCCAAAACCGCTCGGACGGTACTTCGCAGACCCAACGCTTCCCATTCGTCTTCCCAATTCCAGGGTCGCCGGCGAACAAGACTCTCAATTACTCTATCTATCTGCCGATTTCCGGCTCGCCCGGTTACGACATCCACAACCGGCTTCCGTATGCGGAGCATTTCAACTTTTCCATCCAACGTGAGCTGTCCCGCAATACGGTGATGACTCTGGCCTATGTGGGAACCGAGGGGCACCGTCTCATTTCACTACGCGAAGCGAATCCGGGCGATCCCGCCGAGTGTCTGCAGCTGGCTAAGGAGGGTGCGATACCCACTTGCGGTCCGGGCCTGGAATCGGCGACATTTACCTTGCCTAACGGGACCCAGGTATTCGGTACCCGCAATGCATTAGGACCGGCTTTCGCAGGCGGTAACACCTTCACGGGCAATATTTCCAATTCGAACTACAATTCCCTTCAAGTCAGCGTAGAGCGCAAGGCAGGTGACATCACGTTCCTGGCTGCCTACACGTATTCGAAATCGATTGACGACGCCTCCGGCTTCGGCGATCTGGTGAATTTCACGAACTACGGGCTGAGCCGCGCACTGTCTTCGTTCGATATCACTAACAATTTCGTGGTTAGCTACAACTGGACGTTGCCGTTCGCGCGGGCTTTCAGCAATGCGCCTAAGCGGTTGGTCAATGGCTGGAACATGGTGGGCATCACCCGTTTTGCTTCCGGGTTTCCCATTAGCTTGAGCGAGGGCGGGTTGGACATCTCACTAGTAGGCAGCGGCGGCACGGACACGCCGAACGTGATTGGTCAGGTTCAAATCCAGAATCCGCGAAATCCGGGCCCGAATGGCCCTAACACCTATTTCTTGCCCGGCGCTTTCGCCGCGCAGGCGCCGGGAACTTTCGGCAGCGCAAACCGACGATTCTTCCACGGTCCGGGTCTCCTCAACACCGATTTCGCGCTGGAGAAAACGACCGCAATTACCGAAAGAACCGCCGTCGAGTTCCGAGCGGAGTTCTTCAATATCTTTAACCACGCACAGTTCAACAATCCGTCGGGCAATTTCGCTAGCGGCAACTTCGGAGTGGTTACCAGCGCGCGCGCTCCGCGCATCGGCCAGTTAAGCTTGAAGTTTGTGTTCTAGGTCCAAGTCATATCTCTTAATCGCGGCGCTGCTTGTAGCGAGCGCCGCTGGCGCGGCGCAGACGGCCGGCGAGTATCGTGCGCGGGCTCTCGAAGCTGCCCAGGCAAAGAAGTGGCCGGAAGCAATCGCTCTGTATCGCCAGGCCTTGGAGCTCGATCCAAAAGACGCGGTAACGCACTATAATCTCGGTGCAATCCTGCTCGCTCAAATCGATATCAAAGATGCACTGGCTGAGTTGCGCGCGGCCGATCAGTTGCGACCTGGCGATGCGGGCATCGAATGCTCGCTAGGGCGTGCTTATCTGCAGAATGGCCAGCCGGCGGATGCTATCGCGCAGTTTCGAAAATGCCTTCCCCTGCGTCCGAAGGATGCCGAAGGGCGCTACTATCACGGCATCGCATTGGGGCAGGAGGGGGAAACGAAAGAAGCCGTGGCTCAATTCCGGCAAGCCATCGCGATCCAGCCGGAGTTCGGGCCGGCGCATCAGAGTCTGGGAGTGGCATTGCGGCGCGATGGCGACGAGGCGCAGGCGCTGGAGGAATTCAAGGTGGCCGCCAAACTGATGCCGGACAATCCGATCGCCTGGTGCGATCTTGGACTGGCGCTGAAATCGAATGGCGATAACCATGGCGCCGTCGATGCCTTTCGCCACGCGCTGGCCATCCGGCCTGATTACGAACGCGCACAGTACGGGCTGGGCGTGGCATTGAAGAAGGAAGGGCAGAATGAGGCAGCCGCGGCTGAAATGCAGACGGTTTCGAAACAGCACCAGCAGCGGGCGCTGCGGGATCAGGTTCAGAAACTTCTGCTGGATGGCGCCGGGTTCGAGAAGCAAAAAAAACCGGAGCAAGCGAAATCGGCGTACCTGCAGGCGCTGGAACTGATGCCGGATTCCGCGGCTGCGCACATGGCTTTAGGTATCCTATATGCCCGCAGCGGAGATGCCGGACAGAGTGCCGAGCAACTTCGGCAAGCTACGCTCAGCGATCCCGACGCGGCCGATGCGCACTACAATTACGCGCTGGTGCTGGCGGGGTCCGGAGAGTCGGATGCGGCCGGGAAAGAGCTGATGGAAGCTATCTCAATTGAACCGGAACATTTCGAGGCGCGCATGCAGCTTGGTCTGGTGCTGATGCGGGAAAAGAATTATGAGGACGCTGCCGCGGTTTATCGGGAGGCTATCCGGAGAAAGCCACGATCCGCGGAAGCTTATAACAATCTTGGATTGGTTTGGCTGGACGCCGGAGATCCTCGAAAAGCGAAAGAGGCGCTGAAGCAGGCGGTGCAATTGAAGCCGGGTTACGCGGTGGCGCATTATAACCTGGCGTTGTCGCTGCATCAAATGGGGGAGGATGCGGAGGCGCAGAGGGAATTGGATAGGGCGTACAAGCTGGATCCGAGGTTGAACAGGCAGTAGGACAGGGAGCTTTGTGTTCGCAAGAGTGCGAACACGGCACGCACGAGTGCGTGCGCCACGGCGGCGGTGATAAGCTGAGTATCCGCCAAGTATGATTCCGACCGCTCTTTTACTTCTCTTCGCTGCACAGACACTTCCGCCGGCCGCCACATGGACGCGTTCCGCGTCCACTAAAGAACCGCCGGTGTCAGTTCAAACGGATGGGAAGGCGTTGCTGGTATCGGCCGAGAATCCCACGCATTTCGTGCTGAGCAGGGAGATGTTTCTTCCGCCGGGTTCGCTGTGGCGCGCCACGGGCCAGGTGAAATCGAGTGGCTCGATTCCACGGCTGGAAGTGGACACTCCGGTGGGTGGTCAGGGAACCGCGGCGGCAAGGCCAGGAGGACCGGAATGGCAACAACTGGAGCTCCTCTTTCGCGTTCCGTCTCCGGGCCGCATCTGGCTGCGCTTGATCGCGTTCTCAAATAGCGCTGGCAAGGTTTGGTTCGATGACGTAAAGCTGGAACCGGTAAACGAGCTGGGCGATGCCGTGGAAGATGTCCGCATAACGCCCAGGCGGATCAGCGAGCGGCCGATCGATCTGAAGCAGGGCGGGCAATTTATTGAGCCGCTGTGCCGCCTCACGTCGTCTATGATCGCGCAACAGGTGGATGGATCGAGCTTCGAAGAAGAGCCGCCCTGGAAACCAAGTTATAAACGCGAGATCGATAAGCCGTATCGTCCGTGGTATCCGGAAGGCGCGGTGCATCTGGCGAAATATTCTCTGGACACGGAGAACGCGTTCAACGGCAAACGCAGCCAGAAAATCGAACTGCCGGTGGCGCATTCGCGGGCCGGAATTTCCCAGGACGGATTCTATATTGACCGAGATCACGAATACCGGCTGCGGCTGCATATGCGGAGTGAAGGGAACGTCAAGGTGCGGGCATCCTTGCACGGCGAGGGTGGCGTGATCGCGGGTCCGGTTGATCTGGGCACCGCATCTCATGGCTGGCAGGGTGCGAGCGCGGTTCTAAAAGCTATTCACGCCGCGCAGAATGCGACGCTGACTATCGAGTTCGAAGGTCCTGGGACGCTGTGGTTGGACCGCGTCTACGTGATCGATGCAGATGCTGTTCTCGGCCTTTGGCGGGGGGATGTGGTGGCGGCCCTCAAAACGCTGAACCCGGGTGTAATCCGGTTCGGCGGGAGCACGCTGGAAGTCTTCGAATGGGACAAATGTCTTGGCAACTGGGATCTGCGAGCTCCCTACGTCACAGAGCCTTGGGGTGGCCTGGATCCCAATTTCGTCGGCGTGGAAGAGTTTGTACAACTCACGCGATACGTAAACGCCGAACCTTTGATTTGCGTCCGCTGGACTGGCAAAACGCCTCAGGATGCCGCTTTTGAAGTGGAATATTTCAACGGCGCCGCGGATACGCACTGGGGCAATGTGAGGGCGCAAAACGGCCATGTTGAGCCTTATCGCGTGAAGTATTGGCAAATCGGAAACGAAATTGGCGGAGCGAAATACGATGAATCGGTGAAGGCATTCGCGGAGGCGATGAAGCGCGTCGATCCCAATATCAAGATCCTGTCGTCCTTTCCGTCGGCGGAGACATTGAAATTGGGAGGCGGATATCTGGATTATCTCTGCCCGCATCATTATGAGGTGGGGGATTTACAAACGGAGGAGGAAAGTTTCCAGGTTCTTCGGGATCAGATCGCGAACTATGCCAACGGAAGAGAAGTGCGCGTAGCGGTTACCGAATGGAACACGACGGCTGGCTGGATGGGACTGACGCGTGGAATCCTGCTGACGCTTGGAAATGCGCTGAGCTGCTCCCGCTATCAAAACCTGATGCATCGCTACAGTGGACTGGTCGAAATCGCGATCCGCTCCAATCTCTCAGATAGCTTCGGCTCCGGCATTATTCAACCTGGCGCAGGTTGGATGTACCGCTCGCCAACTTATCACTCCCAGTTGCTATACCAACGCGCGGCGGGATCGTTCGCACTGCAGATCGACCGTTCCACTGCCCTTGCTCCACATCTTCGCGAGCCGGATTTGAGCGCTACGCTGAGCGCGGATGGAAAGACGCTGCGGATTTACGCGGTCAACTCCACATCCGGAATCCGGCGCACCAGAATAAACCTGGCCGGCCTCGGGGAAGTCGCGGATGGACAAGCGTTTGTACTGGGCGATCGCGAGCGCGCTGGGGATTCCGAGGCAATGAACGGCCACGACGATCCGGACCGCGTGGGGGTTTCCATTCGGAAAGGCATGGTGCGGGGGAGCGAGTTTGAATGTGCGTTCGAGCCATTCACGGTGACGCTGCTGGAGCTGGAGTTGAAGGAGCGCTGAGCGTTCGGGCAAAACCGGGCGTCGGCAGGAGTGCCGACGCGGCACGCATGAGTGCGTGCGCCACAATGGATTATTCCGCTAGAACTTTGTGGACGAACTGGACGGCCATTGATCCTTCGCCCACAGCCGAGGCGACGCGCTTCACGCTTCCGGCACGCACGTCGCCCACCGCGAACACTCCGGGCAGGCTGGTTTCCAAAAGATACGGAGCACGACGCAGCGGCCAGTCGGATCCGAGGTCGGAACCGGTTCGGATGAATTGCTTGGCATCCAGAGCCAGGCATCCTCGGAGCCACGCCGTGTTTGGATCGGCGCCGGTCATCAAGAAGAGATGGCGGATTTCGTGAGTATTGGTGGCTCCGGTTTTATTGTTCCGGCAGCGTACACGCTCGAGATGTCCGTTACCTTCGAGCGCATCCACCTCGGTCCAAGGCTTGAGCGTGATATTTGGACATGCCTCAATACGCGCAATCAAGTATCGCGACATGGTGTCCTCAAGCCCAGGCCCCCGGACCGAAAGATGGACATGTTTCGCGAATCCGGAAAGGTACATAGCGGCTTGGCCGGCTGAGTTGCCGCCACCGACGATGGCGACCTCCTGGTCCTGGCAGAGCTGGGATTCCACCGGAGTGGCGCCGTAGTAAACGCCGACACCTTCAAATTGAGCCAGGTTCGGAAGATTCAACCTTCGATATTGGGCGCCAGACGCAATGATGACGCTGCGAGCCTGCACCGATACGCCGTCGTCCAGTTCCACGGTGTACGGCGAGCGGCCGCATTTGAGCGAGGAAGCGGCTCGAGCGACGGAAATACGCGCCCCGAATTTTTCAGCCTGGAGAAAAGCGCGATTCGCGAGAGACTGGCCGGAGATCCCGGTGGGAAAACCCAGGTAGTTCTCGATTCGAGAGCTCGACCCGGCTTGCCCGCCCGGCGCGTTGCTTTCAATCACCAGCACGTTCAGTCCCTCGGAGGCTCCATAAACCGCCGCAGCCAGGCCGCTGGGTCCGGCGCCAATCACAATCAGGTCGGACACACCGTCTTTGTCGATCCCCGCATTCAATCCGAAGCAGGCCGCCGCTTCGGCATTGCTGGGATTTCGAAGCACCAGTTGGCCGCGGCAGATGAGGACCGGGATGTCTGTCACACGAATCGCGAAATGGTCGAGAACACTTTGGATATCAGGCTCGCGCTCCACATCGATGTAAGTATGAGGGTGGCCGTTGCGAGCTAGAAACGCTCGAAGACGTAAGCTATCGCTCGAAAGGTTGGATCCGATCAGTATCGCGTCGCCGACCGAATGGGCGATGAGATAAACGCGCCGCAGTATGAACGCCGTGAGGAACATCTCACCGAGTGCAGCGTCGGTTTGCATCATACGCTGAAGATTCGCGCGGTCGATTTCCAGCAATTTGCTCGCTTCGCGCGCCCGGCACCGGACCAAGGCGCGCCGTCCCGAAAGCTGGCTTACTTCGCCGGCGAACTTTCCGCGGCCGAGGACTCTGAGGACGGCTTCATCCGCGTTAGAGACGCCAATGATTTCGATGCTTCCACTGAGCACAACAAAAACGCCCCGGTCCACGTCTCCCTGTTCGAAAAGGATTTCACCAGCCTCGGCGCGCAACTCCACTCCGAATGCGGCCACGCGCGCAATTTGCGCGTCATCCAGGGTGGGAAAAGCGGCGGGATTCATTTCGGGCGTTTCAGGCATAGCGATATCCACATATTAAGTGTCTTCGAAAGAGGCCATAGATTGAATCCCCAATACTTGGGACTTGGCGATACCACGTTTGTGGGAGGCGCGCACGAAAAGTTGAGCAAGGCACCGACTCCCTTACGGTCGCGGTTCGGCTTGGAGCCCCGCACGGTACCTGATTTATTTTGCGATTTTCGCGTCCAGCTCAGCCCAACGCTGGTACAACTCGTCCACTCGCGCTTGCGCCTGTTGGAGCTTCTCGTAGGCCTGCGGCAATCGATTAGCATCTGAAGAAGCGTCCTGAACTTCATGATGCCAGGCTGCCAGCTCTCGTTCCGCTTCGAGAATTTTCTCTTCCATGGCGTCCCACTCGAGCTGATCGATGTAAGACAATTTCTTTTGCGACGCCGGGACGGGCACTGGCGCCTCTCGCTCCTTTGCGACGGTCTTTTCGACAGCCCGCTCTCCTCGCGATACCTCCCACTGCGAGTAGTCGGCGAACGCACCCACTTCGCCAGATCCATCCAAGGCAATTACAATGGTGGACACGCGGTCCAGCAAATAGCGGTCATGGCTCACCAGCACGATGGCGCCAGGAAATTCGAGCAAACTCTGTTCGAGCACCTCGAGTGTCGGAATATCCAGGTCGTTAGCCGGTTCGTCGAGCAGCAGCACGTCCGCCGTCTGCAACATCAGCCGCGCGATCAGCACACGCGCACGTTCGCCGCCTGAGAGGCTCGAGACTGGCATCTCAAGCTGGTCGGACCGGAACAGAAACCGCTTGGCCCAGCCCGCCACATGAATCGGCCGTCCGCGATAAATTACCGAATCACCCTCGGGACACAGAGTGCGTCGCAGGCTTACTTCAAGGTCCAAACGCTCGGTTCGATCCTGAGCGAAGCTCACCACGCGCAGCAAGTCCGCTCGACGGATGGTTCCTTCGTCGGGTTCGAGTTTGCCCTCCAGGATCTTGAGCAGCGTAGTTTTTCCACTGCCGTTCGATCCCACCAGACCGATTCTCACGCCAGGCGAAAGCGTTAGGCTCAAGTCGCGGAAGAGAGTCCGGCCGCCCAGCGTCATTCCGATATCCTGGGCCTCAATCAACACTTTTGTTTTGCGATCGGATGAAGTGAAGTCGATCTTGGCAGTAGCCGTGCGGCTGCGTGCAGTGGCGGCCGAGTATTGATCGATCAGGCGTCCCGCTGCATCGATTCGCGCTTTGGATTTGCCGGTCCGGGCCTTGGGTCCGCGCCGAAGCCACTCCACTTCTCTTCGAACTTTCGTCGCGAGTGATTCCTGCTGCTTAGACGCCGCCTCGAAAAACTCCTCGCGCCGCTCCAGAAATTCGCTGTAGTTCCCGTTCACCTGGAATGCGCTGTCGGGATACGCCGGATTGATTTCCACCATTCGCGTAGCAACATTCTCAAGAAAATATCGATCGTGGGTTACTACCAGACAGGAGTTCGCGGCGGCAATGGCGCGCTCCAGCCAAAGGATGCCGTCGAGGTCCAGATGATTGGTGGGCTCGTCCAGCAACAGAACGTCGGGCGATGTTACCAGCGCCGCGGCGATTGCCAACCGCTTCCGCCATCCGCCTGAGAGCGAGGCGGCCGACGCGGTGGGATCCTCGAATCCGGCACGGCGCAGCATCATTTCAATGCGAATGGTCTTCTCTCGTTCTTCCAGGTGCACGCCGGCGAGCGCGTGATTCAGAACTGAAACGACGGTGTCCTCCGGCGCGAACAGAGAATCCTGAGGAACGTAGGCCAGCCGG
>CABEDY010000488.1_pt1 | contig 49054 bp, 37 predicted proteins | sample 3423171 | NCBI WGS metagenome assembly CABEDY01 (sample SAMEA5534333, study PRJEB31848) | metagenome | biome: tundra; feature: field; material: soil | place: USA | collected 2013-05 | depth 0.15 m | reverse complement strand
TTTGTGTTCGCAGGAGTGCGAACACGGCACGCAAGTGTGCGTGCGCTACTTTAGATTCTTCTCGAAGAAATCGGTAGTCTTCTCCATTAGCTGCCTGCGGACCGGTCCGCCTACGCCGTGGCTCTTTTGCGGATAAATCACCATGTCGAAAAGCTTGCCGGCAAGCTCGAACGCGTCCGCCATCTGCATAGTGTTTTGGAACAACACATTGTCATCCTCGACATTGTGTACCATCAGGAGCTTGGCTTGCAGCTTCCCAGCGTATTCCACTGCTGAACTCGACTTGTAGCCTTCCTCGTTTTCGGCCGGGAGTCCCAAATAGCGCTCAGTGTAAATGGTGTCGTAATTCCGCCAATTCGTAACAGGCGCGCCCGCGATTCCCGCTCGAAAAACGTCCGGCGCATTGAGCAATGAATACAACGTCATGTAACCGCCGTAACTCCAACCGGACATGCCGATGCGTTTCGGATCGACGAATCCCTGCGCGATCAGATACTGGATGCCTTCCATTTGGTCCGCCAGCTCAACCTTGCCCATCCGATGATAGATGTGCGTTTCAAAGGCGTGGCCGCGGCCTGTGGAACCGCGGTTATCCAGCTGCCAGATCACAAATCCACGAGCGGCAAGGACCTGATCCCAGTTGGCGCCCGACCAGGCATTGCGAACGCTTTGAGCACCGGGACCGCCATAAACCATCACGACAGCGGGATATTTTTCTCCGGCACGGAAATTGGCAGGTTTGATAAGGCGGGCATAGTAGAGTGTTCCATCGGCGCTTTTGAAGTTGACGATTTCCGTCGGCAGCAGCTCATATTCATCGGTCAATTTGTGATTCGCCTCGCGATACACAGCCCATTCGGCGCCTGTCGAGTTGTGCAAAGTCTTGCGCGATGGCTCGGTAAGGCTGGAGAACGTGTCCATGTAATATTCAGTGGTGGGGCTCATGGAGATGGAGTGGGTGCCGGCGCCCTGGCTGATCCGCGTGCGATCCTTGCCGTTCAGTTTGATGGAATAAAGCTGCCGTTCGAGCGGGCTTGTTTCCGAGGAGACGAAATACAGAGTTTTATTCGGCTCATTCAGACCCGTGACGCTTTCCACTTCCCAGTGGCCCTCGGTGAGCCGCTTGCGCTGCTTGCCGTCAAGATCATAGAGGTAGAGGTGCCGGAAACCGTCGCGCTCGCTGCCCCAGATGAATTGTCCGTCCGGAAGAAAACGGAACAGATCGTTCATGTTGATCCAGTGGGGATCGGATTCGTGCAGTATGGATCGCGCGCCGCCCGTACTAATATCGGCGAGCATGAGATCCAACTGGTTCTGCACGCGATTCATTCGTTCGATGGCGAGCTTGGAGGAATCCGGAGTCCAGCGCACCCGTGCGATGAGAAAGCCCCGCGCCTCACCCAGATCCATCCAGCGCGTATTTCCTCCTTTCGAAGAAACCACTCCTACATGCACGTCCGCGTTGGGTGTTCCCGCCTGCGGATAGCGCTCTGGTTCCATCACGGCGCGCAATCCGAGTAAAGATACCTGCGGGTAGACCATTTCCCGCGCGGTATCGAATTGCAGGTAGGCGATGCGCTTGGAATCGGGCGACCACCAATAGGCAGTGCTCAGCTCCAATTCTTCCGGATACACCCAATCGAGCTCGCCGTTCAGCAGCGTCGGGGCGCCATCTTCGGTGAGCCGGGTAATGTTGCGCGAGGCGATGTCGAGCGAGTAGAGATCGTGACCGCGCCGGAAAGCAACCTGCGTGGCGTCGGGTGACAGTTTCGGATCGTGCTCAGGTTCCGGAGTTGCAGTGAGCTGGTCCCACTTGGAACCGTCCATATGAAAAAGAAACAGGTCGCCGCCCGCGCTGATCAGCAGTTCTTTACCGGAATCGGACCACTCGAAGCTGCTTTCGCTTACGCGCCGGTTTTGCCAATCGAAGCGTGTAGCCCCGGGCACCGGTACGGCCGCCTTTTCGAGCGGCTCAAGAGAAAGCAGCTCCTTCTCGGTTTTGGCGGCAATATCGTACAGCATGATCTGCTTGCCTTTGAGATAAGCGAAGTGCGCGCCATCCGGAGCCCAGATGGGAGGGCCGCCGAAATCGCGCCGGCCAGCCGGGGTTTCCATCAATGTGTCGATTGTGATGGGTTTCTTCTCCGCACACAGCGCGAGCGCGCAAATAGCGCAGATGACGAACGATCGGAACGGCATTTGTAGTGATTGTACGTTACTTGCGGAGCGTGTTACCGAGCTGTGACCGGTAATGGAGCCGCGAAAAAATAACAACAACCGGTCGCTTACGCTCGCGGCTCGGAAAGATGGTGTTACCGAACCGCGACCGTGAGGGAGTCGGTGCCTGCGCCGATTTTGTCTCGCGTCCTAAGGGAGCCGGGGGACAAGCGGTAGATAGCTGCAGAGGGTGACTTGAATGCCGGATGGAACGCGCCGCTCTGTTCCACTGCTTCGGACAGATGCCGCGCGCCCGGCTCATGCAGGTCGCGATAGAAATCGCTGGGCGTGAGCAGCACGTAGCTGAGCTGATATTGGCGTGCAAAATCCGGAATGGAATGCAGCAGCTTGTCGATTCCCGCGTCGTCGTTGTGATAAAAGAGTGTCGGCGGAATCGGCAGATTGCACGACTTACGGCCGGCATAAAGGTACATCATGGGATCATCGTAGGCGAACACGTTGGCATCCGGCGGGGCATTCTTCGCGATCCACTGGTAGGCAGGGCGGCGGGATTCTAGGGCGTCGCGGTAACTGCCAAACAGGTCGGGCAGGAAGTAGAAGAGACCGAAGCAAGTGGTGAAGCAGACGAAGAGCGCGAGAGCTGCCAGTGCGCCCGCTCCCAGGAAAGCCACGGCGCGTTCGGCGGCGGCGGGCTTCTTCCAGGCGGCGCCCAGTGCCTGCCACACATTCGAAAGCTCGGTCCAGAGGCCGGCTAGCAAAAGTGGATACAGCGGAAAAACGAAGCGTTGATCCGGGACGTAGTGCCATACCAGAAGAAGTGCGGATACTCCGGCGGCCGCCAGCGGATATTGCAGCTTCTTCGTGCGTCGCGCCAACCGGACCGCTCCCGCGATTGCAGCCACGGCCACCACGCGTTCCAAAGGCTTTGCGCCATACGGCACATCGAAGGTCAGAAGTTTACCAGCGCCCAACAGGAAACCGTCCAGGTTGTGCCAGAACACCAGCGGCAGGTCGCGCAAGGGAACGTTGTAGATCTGGAACCCGAAATAATTGGTGTAGTACAGCGTCACCAGGTCCCACGAGTGCGAAACGTGGCGCGCGGACCACCATTGCCAGCCTGCAACCGCGGGCAGCATCGCCGCAAAAAACAGCGCGGCTTTGACGAATTGCCTGCGCCACACGAAGTAGATGGGGGCAGTCAGCAGCAGAGGCCCAGCGGCGGATTTGGTGAGGTACGCCAACGCTCCACACGCTCCGGCAAGAGCTGGCAACCAGGCAGACGCGTCATCTGCGAGCGAGCGCTCGGCCAAGAGCACACTGGCGACTAACAGCGCGGTGAACAGCAGTTCCGGCATCAACGAGACGCTAAACGTCGCGGCTATCGGGCTCAACCCCGCCACCAGTACCAGGATGCACCGCTCGCGCCAGCCGAATCCGTACTGTCGAAGGAACAACCAGACCATCGCCAAATAGATAGGAAGCAGGAGCCAGGCAAATAGCGTGGCGAGTGGCAGGTTGGACGGGAAGTTCGGATTGATCTTCCAGATGCCGGCTAGCAGGGCGGGGTAGAGCGGGGGGTACTTGGTTTGATAAGGCTGTCCCGGCAAGCTGGCAATCCGGTATTCATGACCGTCCGCCAGGCTCTTGGCCGACACCCAGTAAATGCTGTCGTCATGATAGAAGCCGAGGTGGGGCATGGCTCGAAGGGTCCAGGCAAGGTACGCAGAAGGCGCTAAGGCGAGGACAAACACACCGAGAGCTATCAGCTTTCTCAGCATCCAACCTGAATTTAACAGCGGTTGGGCGCGGGACCAATCGGGGATTCACCCTAGGGTCCCGTACGGGAAACACCTGATCGCCACGGATGCACACGGATGGACACGGATAAAACGAACCCATGCTATCCGTGTTTATCCGTGTGCATCCGTGGCGATCTTCTGGGCAGGAGACGCTATTCTTTAAGGAATGAAACTCACCTTCTGGGGTGCGGCCAAGACTGTCACCGGCTCCATGCATCAACTCACAGTGGACGGCAAGTGTTATCTCTTGGATTGCGGGCAGTATCAAGGACGCCGGGAAGAGGCCGAGGAACGAAACAAGAACTTTCCGTTTCCCTGCCGGGAGATTTCCGCAGTAATGCTTTCGCATGCCCACATCGATCACAGCGGAAACCTGCCGCTGCTGGTTAAGAACGGATTCCACGGACCGATCTACGCGAGCGCAGGGACCGCCGACCTGTGCCGCCCTATGTTGGCCGACTCCGCTTCCATCCAGGAAAAGGACGCTGCATTTCTGAACAAGCGGTACTTGCGCCGCAAGTCCCTCAACGTGGGAGCCGAGGCCGGCGATCACATGGTGGAACCGCTCTACACGGTGGAAAATGCCGAGGCCACTTACCCTCTATTCCGGCCCGTGCCGCTTCACGCGCCCACCGCAATTGCGCCAGGTATCCGTTACCAATCGTTCGAAGCCGGGCACATGCTAGGGTCCACCTGCATGCTGCTCGATCTGGAATCACAGGGACGGAAAACGCTGTTGGGTTTTACCGGCGACCTGGGACGCCCAGGTCTACCCATCATCCGCGATCCGGAGCCGCTTTCTGCGGCGGATTACCTGATCATGGAGAGTACTTACGGTGACCGCGTGCACGAACCCATCCAATCTGTCAGGGAAAAACTCGCGCACATAGTGAACCGTACGTACCAGCGCGGCGGAAAAATCATCGTACCGGCCTTCGCGGTGGGCAGAACGCAGCAATTAGTATTGATGCTGCATCAGCTCATCAATGCTAAGGAGATTCCCAGCTTCCCGATCTTTGTTGACAGCCCACTGGCGGTCAACGTGACGGAAGTCTTCCGTAAGCATCCGGAACTGTTCAATCGAGAAGCGCAGGAGTTCTTGACTAACCACGAAGATCCCTTTGGATTCTCGCGCCTCACCTACATCCGGGATGTGGAGCAATCCAAAGCGCTCAACGACCTGCATGGTCCCTTTATGATTATCTCGGCGTCAGGCATGTGCGAGGCTGGCCGGGTACTGCATCATTTGAAGAACAACGTTGGCGATCATCGCAATACGGTGCTTATCACCGGCTATCAGGCCGAGAATACGCTGGGCAGAAAAATCGAAGAACAGCACGCAGAAGTGCCGATTTTCGGCGAACCCATGCCACTCAGAGCCGAGGTCCAGAAGTTGGATGCATTGAGCGGTCATGCAGACCGGGAAGAGATGCTCACCTGGATGAAACCAATTGCCGGCGGACTGCAGAAGGTGTTTCTGGTGCATGGCGAGCCGGACCAGCAACTGGCGTTCCGGGCGGCGATTCGAGAAAGGTACGGCCTGGAAGTAATAATTCCAGAACGAGGCCGAAGTTTTGAGTTGTGACTTTCGAGTAGCAGTGCTTGCTCCGGGAGATCTTCTTTCATTGCAACAGAGTGACGTGGCTCGATTCGACGAAGGAGGGTGAAGTGAGTTATACCCTCAGGGTGTGGGGCTCAAACGTGCTAGGTAGCTTTTTGAGGAGAAGATTTCGACTCCTCAACTACTAAGCTAAACGTACACATAATCTGTCTCCTCGCGGGCGTGGTCTGCGCAAGCGATCCAGGGTGTCGCGTTACCGGCTCCCCCCCTTTTATAAACGGAGTAGGTAATGGAATCTTCTGAACATAGCGTCGTTATCGTAGAGGATGAAGGTTTGATCGCTGCCGACTTGCAGGGCCGCTTGGAGCGGGCGGGTTACCGCGTGCCGGCTGTCGCGGGTACCGCGCGCGAGGCACTGGAAGTGATCCGGGAGCAGACCCCTGACTTGATCCTGATGGATATTCGCCTGCGGGGAAATGTGGACGGAATCCAGGTTGCAGAGCAGGTTCGGAAGGATTTCGACATCCCGGTGGTCTATCTCACCGCCTACGAAGATCCGAAGACCTTGGAACGAGCCAGCCAGACCCAGGCGTTTGGCTATATCAAGAAACCAATCGACTCAGTTAGCCTGCGGGGCTCCATCGAGATCGCGATCTCCAAGCATCGCCACGAGCGGTTTCTGCGCGAGCAAAGAGATTGGTTCAGCGCAAGTTTCGCGGCTGTGCCGGATGCGGTTCTGGTTGCCGATGGTGTGGGACGGATTTCCTATATCAACCCGTTGGCCGAAGACTTGTTCGGGTGCAAGGTGGATGATGTTCTGGGTAGCCCTCTCTATGATCTGCTGCGGATCTCGCACCAGGACGGCAGGGCGGTGGACGACCTTATCCCGTTGGCAAGGCTGCAGGGGACGCCGGTGTCATTACCCAACGATACCTGGCTGGACGGCGGCGCCGGCCGACGCTATGCCATTGAAGGCAGTCTCGCTCCCAGGTGGCATGAGGGTCGAGCGGACGGTGTAGTGGTTACCTTCAAAGACGTAACGCTGCGACGGTTTGAAGAGGAGCAGTCGAAGCAGGACCATAAGCACAATGCGCTGTCGCGGCTAGCGGACGGAATTGCCGGCCAACTCGACATGGAACTGAGCGTAGTAGCCGAGGAGAGTACACGATTACTCAATTCGCTGCCCGCCGAGAGTACCCTGCGTTCCACCGCCGAAACCATCGAGAACGCTGCTCTGGACGCATTCGGGGTGACCTGCCGGCTGCGCGCCTTTGGGCAGGATCGGGAAATCAAACCGCAAGTCGTCAAGGTGAATGAAATCCTGGATAATCTGCGGAAAACCTGGCAGAAAGCTTTGCCGGGTCTTACGGTACAGCTTGATCCAGCTCTAAGGCCGGTACACGCGGACCCACGCGAGCTGACCCGAGCTCTGGACATGTTACTAAAGCATGCGCATCACTGGGCAGACGCCGATGGCGGCATCGCGGTGGCGGCCTTCGGGGCCGAATTGGAAGGTCTCGCCGAATGGGTCCGAATCCGAATCTCTTACACCACCACGAAAGAGGATGCGGCCAGTGTGGATCGTGTTTTCGATCCTTCCTGGGACGGAAATTGGGAAGGTCTGCCTTTTGCATACGGCATTACCAAACGAATGGGTGGGATATTGAGTGCGCGGATGGAGACCGATAAAAAGGTCGTCTTTGACGTTTATTTGCCCTCGGTTGAGGTTGCCGCCGCAGGCCTACCGATTGAAGGCGAGAACCAGAATGTACTTCTGGTAATCGATCGGAATTCTGAAGTGCGGCGGTTGCTCCATGGTTATTTTGAGGAGTATGGGTACAGCGTCCTCGAAGCCAGCAACTGTGAGGAAGCGCTGCAGCTGGCAGAGACGTACGAACGGCCCATTCGACTCGTGATCGCCAATCCGGCCGCGGACGACAATGGCCGGGCGGAACTGGCCACCAGGCTAGTGGACTTGAAGCCGGGGATTTGCGTGCGGATCATCGACGGCTATCGCGAGGAGGCGCCATGGACAGATGCTGCGGAAGGGCAATCCACCTGGCATTACCTGACCAAAGGGGAACTTCTGGAGTGGGCCAACGACGTGTCGGGGTCGGTCGGCCGATTGGCGGTCGCGAATTGATGCTGTTCACGACGAGACAAAACTATGCCCGCACCGCAAACTAAAATTCTGATCGTGGAAGATGAAGCCATTGTGGCATCCGACCTCGAACGGCGGCTCCTCAAGGCGGGCTACACGGTTCCGTCGATCGCGGCCTCGGGCGAGCAGGCGCTTCGGAGCATCGAGCAGACGTCTCCGGACCTCGTCCTGATGGATATCCATCTTCAGGGGCCCTCCGATGGCATCGCGGTGGCGTCGGAAGTGCGCAATCGCTTTCATCTTCCGGTTGTCTTTTTAACGGCGTACGCCGACAAAGACACGCTGGAGCGAGCCAAAGCAACCGAACCTTACAGTTATCTGGTGAAGCCGATCAATCATATCAACTTGTCCAGCACGATTGAGGTGGCACTCTACAAGCATCGGGCCGAACAGGAATTGAGAAAGCGCGAGGCGTGGCTTGGCACGGTGCTTCATTCCCTGGCGGATGCGGTGGTGGTAACCGACGCCTCCGGCAGCATTCAATTCTTGAATCCCCATGCCGAGCGCCTGACAGGTTGGGCGCAAGCCGACGCGGTTGGCCGGCAACTCTCGGACGTGGTTAGTTTAATGGATTTCGCGGACCGCGATCTGGCGGGAGAACTGAGCGCGGCAATTGCGTCTGGCGCCGGTTCGGAGCTGCCACGCGGAGCGCGGCTGACCCCTCGCAACGGGCAGGCTGTTACGGTGGAGGGTCATCTTGCAATTAGCCGGATGAATGACCGGCCATCCGGAACCGTAGTGACCTTCCGCGACGTGACGGCCCGCGATTGGGAGGAAAAACAGATTCGGCAGCAACAGAAGATGCTGGTAGCCGGGCGGCTGGCGAGCGGCATAGCGCGCGATTTCAGTCGCTTGCTGACGGGCATCGTCAGGTACAGCCAGGAAATGCTGGACGAGATGGCTGAGGGCGATCGCTCCAAACGGCGGGTCAAAGCGATCCATCGGGCTGCGTACAGTGCGGCGGTGCTTGCTGATCAACTCCTCGGTTGTGCCGAAAGGGGCCTGCGGAAGCTAAGGCCATAGACTTGAATTCGCTAGTGAACCGTCTTCTGCCGATGCTGCGGCGCATGGCCGGTCCCTCGATTACTGTAGAAACCAGCTTGGCTCCCGAGCTCGGCGAGATTCGAGTAGATACCAGTCAGATGGAACAGGCTTTGCTCAATCTGACCCTTAACGCGCGAGATGCGATGCCGCGCGGCGGCAAAGTGTCCATTCAGACCAGCAATGTCGAGCTGCCGGGTTCGCAGGCATTCGTGCGGCTGGCGGTGGAGGACAATGGCGCCGGCATGGATAGCGAGATCGCCGAGCATTTGTTCGAACCGTTCTTCACCAACAAGAAACGGGAGGTCGGGAAAGGTCTGGGCCTGGCGGTGGTGCATGCCGTGGTGACTGCTGCGGACGGGTTGATCAATGTGGATAGTAGTCCAGGCGCAGGGTCGCTCTTCGAGATTTTTCTTCCGCGCTGGGAAAACGAAAATGTGATCCCCGCTCTAACGCTCGGGGCTATAAACGGTGCGAATTTAACCAAAGCGGCGCGTGTTGCAACCATGGCCCCAAGCGTTAGCGGTGGCACCGAGCTGAGTTAAGGATCAAAGCGTATGTCAAAGGAAGCCGTCGAACTGCTGCTGGTGGAAGATAATCCCAGCGACGAAGAGCTCACCCTCCATGTGTTAAAGAAAAACAACCTCACCAACCGGATTCACGTGGTGCGCGATGGCGCCGAGGCGCTGGAATTTCTATTTGACAACTTTGACAACGGTGTGCGGAATGTCCCCAAACTGATTCTGCTGGATTTGAAATTGCCAAAAGTGAACGGGATCGAGGTGCTGGCCCGAATCAAAGGGGACGACCGGACCAAAATGATCCCCGTGGTGGTGCTCACTTCTTCGCGCGAGGACACGGATCTGTCGACTTGTTACCAACTCGGCGTCAACAGCTATATTGTGAAGCCGGTTGATTTCGCGCAATTCACCGAATGCATCCGGCAGCTTGGGCTCTATTGGCTGCTGCTCAACGAAGTGGCGCGTAAATTTGATCAGAAAACAGCCTGAAAAACGAGAGCATGTATGCGGGAGTTCACACGATCGGTTCGACTGGGTGGGCCGTTGGCCCGCTATACGGCAGCCATCGCACTAGCAATCCTGGCTCAGCTTGTACGCATCCCGCTCCATCTAGCGACCATGGTGCCGTTCATCACGTACGCGCCTTTTGTCGTCGCGAGCGCGATAACGGGTGGCCTGGGGCCCGGCCTCTTTACCACGATTTTGTGCACCCTGGAGTCGGTATATTTCTCCGTCGAACCAGTCGGTTCCTTCGCCGTAGCTAACCCGACGAATTGGATCGGCATTGGCACCCTCCTGGTAACTGGCGTAGTAGCGAGCGCGATGGCGGAACGGCTGAAACAGGCCGGGCAGCAATTGGGAGAAGCCCACCGCGAGACGACTGCCATTCTGGAGCGTATCTCGGACGGTTTCACCGCCTTCGATCGTGAGTGGCGTCGTACGTATGTCAATGCAGCAGGAGCGAAACTGCTCGGCAGGACGAGCGACGAACTGCTGGGCACCAATTTGTGGGAATTCTGGCCCGGGCTAGAGGGTTCGGCATTCGGGGCTGCCTTCCGCCGAGCGCAGGCGGAGAACGTCCCGGTCCAAGTGGAGGCGTTTTTTGAGGACCCGCTCAACGCGTGGCTCGAAGTCCGCTGCTATCCCTCGCCCGAGGGGCTTACGCTGTTCTTTACCGACACTACCGAGCGCAAGCGCACCGAAGAACAGATGCGGCTGCTGGAATCCGCAGTTTTGCAGACCAGCGATGGGGTGTTGATCGTCAAGGTCTACGGTGAAGATATCTGTTGCCAGGAGCCAATGTTTGCCAACTCGGCATTCGAGCACATCACCGGCTTCACCCTGGACGACCTGAAAGAGGGGCCGCACGTGCTTCTCTTCAGCCCCCGGCTAAGTCCGCATTTGGTGGAACGGCCTGGGAACGCCGCGCGCACGATGTGCCCTACGCACCTGGAGCAACCCACAGAGCGCAAAGACGGAACGGAGATCTGGCTGGAATGGAACTTCAAGCCGCTGGCTGGTCCGGACGGCCACCACACCCATTGCGTGTGGACTTGCCGGGACATCACGGAACGTAAGAAAGCGGAGGAGACAGCCCGGCTGTTCACCGCAATCGTGGAGCATTCCGACGATGCCATCCTCAGCAAGAACCTGGACGGCATTGTTGTCACCTGGAACAAAGGCGCGGAGCGTATCTATGGTTACTCATCCGAGGAAATGGTGGGACAGTCCGTATCGGTTCTCTTGCCGCCGGAGCGGGCCCAAGAGCTTCCGGAGATTTTGGATGCGTTGCGCCGTGGGGCGCGCATTGAGCACTTCGAGACCGAGCGTGTGAGGAAAGACGGCCGCCGGATCATCGTATCGCTGAGCGAATCACCGATTCGGGATTCGAGGAACTACATCGTAGGAGCTTCCGTAATCGCACGGGATATCACAGCGCAGAAGCGGGCGGATGAGGCGCTGGCGCTGAGCGAGGAGCGTTACCGCTCGCTCACGCTTGCCACCTCGCAGGTGGTCTGGACGACTAACGCTCAGGGTGAGGTGGTTGGGGACGTGCCCATGTGGCGCGATTTTACCGGCCAAGCCGTGGATGAAGTCCCGGGCTGGGGGTTGTTCAATGCACTGCATCCCGACGATCGCGAGCGAATCTTGGAGATCTGGTCGAAGGCCGTGAAAAACAAGAGCTTTTACAACACGGAATACCGCCTGCGCCGTCATGATGGCGAATATCGCTGGGTGGCTGTGCACAGCGTCCCGGTACTGGAAAGGGATGGGAGCATCCGGGAGTGGGTCGGGACGTGCTCGGATATCCAAGACCGCGTCCAGGCCGAAGAGGAGATTCGCAAGCTCAATCAGGAACTGGAACAGCGCGTGGTTCATCGCACTGCCGAACTCCAGTCCGCCAATCATGAGTTGGAAGCTTTCGCGTATTCGGTATCCCACGATCTGCGCGCGCCATTAAGAGCAGTGGATGGTTTTTCCCGAATCCTGCTTGAAGAGTATTCGCCGCAGCTTCCCGAGCAGGCACAACATTATCTGGCAGTAACCAGGAAGAATGCCGTGCAGATGGGAGCGCTGATTGATGATCTGCTGGCCTTCTCCCGCCTCAGCCGGCAGCCGCTCCGTAAGCAACCCATCGCTCCGGCTGATTTGGTGCGGCAGGTTCTGCACGACCTTCGCGCAGAACTGGAGGGCCGTCGAGTGGAAATTACAATCGGCGACCTTCCGCCTTGCGAAGGCGATCCTGGGTTACTCAAACAGGTCCTGGTCAACCTGCTTTCCAACGGATTTAAGTACACGCGCAAGCGAGAAGTGGCCAAGATCGAAGTGGGCGCTCTGACGCCCGGCGGCGGCCAGAGGCCGGTGTATTACGTTCGCGACAACGGCGTAGGTTTCGATATGCGCTACGCGAACAAGCTTTTCGGCGTATTCCAGCGCTTGCATGGAGCCCAGGAATATCCAGGAACGGGCGTCGGTCTGGCGATTGTCCAGAGGATTGTCCATCGCCACGGCGGTCAGGTGTGGGCGGAAGCGGGCGTAAATCAAGGCGCAACGTTTTATTTCGTTTTGGCTGAGGCCGGACCACCCCCGGCGGCGGAGGAACTGGAGACATGTTCGATCAATCCATAGACGGTCAACTCGCCGAAGACGGTCCCAGCGAGCTCACTGCTGCTAATCGCCCCGACGGAATCTCTGTTCCCATCCGCGTCCTGATTCTGGAGGATCGTCCGGAGGACGCCGAGCTGATGGTGCACGAGCTGCGCCGAAGCTGGTTCGATCCAACCTGCGTCCGATTGGAAAGAGAGACCGAATACCTGGCCCACCTCAAGTCGCCACCCGATGTGATTCTGGCGGACTACCGGATGCCGCAATTGGAGGCCCCGCGAGCACTGGAGTTGCTCCAGAACCTGGGTTTGGACATTCCCTTCATCGTTGTGTCGGGCGCCATTGGCGAGGATCTCGCCGTAGCAATAATGCGCCAAGGCGCGACCGACTATTTGCTCAAGGACCGTCTGCGGCGCCTGGGGCCGGCAGTAAGGCGCGCTCTCGCAGACAAACAGGTGCGCGAGGGAAAGCGCGAGGCTGAACTAGCTCTGAGAGCGAGCGAGGCCCGCTTCTATTCCTTCATGAACCATAGCCCAGCGCTGGCCTTCATCAAAGACCCGGACGGCCGCATCCTTTACATGAACAACACCTGCGAGCAGGTTTGGACCACGAGCCTGTCCCAGTGTGAAGGAAAGCTGGATCATGAGCTTTGGCCTGCTGCAGAGGCCGCGCGGCTACGGGCCGGCGATCTTTCGGTGCTCAAGAGCGGAAACCCATCCCACACCGTAGAAGAGCTTTGCCTGGCTGGCGGCGATATTCGTCATCTGCTTTCCTACCGCTTCCCATTTAACGACGCGACCGGATCCCGCATCCTGGGTGGAATATCCATCGATATTACCGAGCAAATACGCACGGAGCGCGCGCTGGCGGCTGCTCTTGCAGTTCAAGAGACGCTGGTGAAAGAAGTGCATCATCGGGTCAAAAACAACCTGCAGATCATATCCAGCTTGCTCAACATGCAAGCGGAGCTTTGCGAACCTGAACAACAGGCCGTGCTGCGGGATAGCCAGCTCCGAGTACAATCCATGGCATTGATCCACGATCGCCTATGCGGCAACAACGATCTTGAACACGTGGACTTCCGCGAGTATGTGGAAACGCTGGCACGCGAGCTTTTCGCCGCCCATGGCGTGGGGAGCGACCGGGTTCGATTGCGGCTTGCGCTGGATCCGCTCTCACTCGATTTGAATCAAGCTATTCCCTGCGGTCTCATCCTGAATGAACTCGTCAGTAATGCTCTCAAGTACGCTTTTCCAAGTGCGCGGACGGGCGAAATCCTAATTGAGTTGCACTGCGATGAGCAGGATCGCGTCACACTGCGGGTGGCCGACGATGGAGTTGGAATGCCCCCCGGCGCCGCCCGCAAGAAATCGCTCGGTCTCGGAATTGTGGATGTTCTGACGCGCCAGTTGGGTGGAACGCTCAAGCGGGAACCCGCACCGGGCGTCAGCTTCTCTCTGGTTTTTGAGAAAACCGCAGCGCAACCGGTCCCGAAGCCATTGCAAACAAAGACCTTTCATTCGGGACGTTGACTCGCCTGCAGAACTGGCCCCTGGATTGCTAATGAATACGACGTGTATGCGGCGTTGCCCGCGCACACATTTGGAGCGACGGTTCCGAGTTCCATTCAAACAAAGGACTTGCTATGAAAACGGTCCAATTGGCGATCCCAGATTCCAACTACGTGCAAGCGCTCAGAAACCTATTGCTGCGCGATGGCGCGCATAATGTCCACCTGGTGGAGCGGCCAGACCTGAAGTTGGACGGGGTTGTAGTGATCGATGCGAACAGCCCCGAGAATCTTTCCTTGCTCGAATCAGATCCAGAACGGTTTGTCGTAATCGCGCGAAAGGGAACCGATAACCTTTCCAGGATATGGGAAGCCGGTGCCACGCACGTGGTATTCGAGAAGGACTCCCCAACCACCTCTCAACTGTCAATTATCGCCGCCGAACTACGGCTCGCCAACTGAGAAATCTGTCCCCTTGCTTACCGCGCGTCAGGGTCTGTGAAAAAATCACAACAACCGGTCGCTTACTCATGTTTAGAGAGCGTTACCGAACCGCGACCGTGAGGGAGTCGGTGCCTACGCCGGTTTTTTCAAGAGACCCGTCAGCAAAGGGACAATCTCTCAAAGATCCAACCCGGTTTTGTTTCCGTACATACTGGTAGGAACAGCATGAGAATCCTGACCATTCTTGTCGCCGCAATGGCGTGTTGGGGCGCACCAACATCCAAAAAACCCGCCGCGATTGAATGGCAGCCCTGGTCGGATGCCATATTCGATCAGGCCAAGCGGGAAAACAAGTTCGTCCTCCTGGATCTCGAAGCGGTGTGGTGCCACTGGTGCCATGTCATGGATGAAACCACGTACAAGACGCCGGAAGTGATCGCGCTGATCGGGTCCAAGTACATTCCGGTCCGCGTGGATCAGGATTCGCGGCCGGACCTTTCGAACCGGTATGAAGACTACGGCTGGCCGGCCACGGTGGTGTTCTCGCCTAGCGGCGGCGAGATCGTCAAGCGCCAGGGGTACATCGAGCCGCGCCAGATGATCGGAATGCTGAAGGCGATTATCGCCGATCCGACGCCGGGCCCCTCCGTTCGTCCGGAACCAGAGGTGAAATTTCCGGAGAACGCGCTGCTGCCCGCCGAACTCCGGGCTGAGCTGGAGCGCCGCTACTTCGGCCAGTACGATGTGAAGCACGGCAGTTGGGGATTCGATCAGAAATTCCTGGATTGGACCTCCACCGAATACGCCATGGCGCGTGCGCGCACCGGTGACGCGAAATCCGGAGAGATGGCTCGGCAATCCCTCAACGCGCAATTCAATCTGATCGATCGTGTGTGGGGCGGCGTCTATCAATACTCGGTGGGCGGAGATTGGAACGAGCCGCATTTCGAAAAGATCATGAACTTTCAGGCCGGTAATCTGCGCATTTACTCACTGGCATACGAGGAATGGCACGATCCGGAATACTTGAAAGCTGCCCAGGATGTCCAGCGTTTTTTGACGACGTTTCTCGCGGAGCCCGAGGGTGCGTTCTACACCAGCATGGATGCTGACTTGATAGAGGGCAAGCATAGCGCGGCATATTTCAAGCTGGACGATGCCGGCCGCCGCAAGCTGGGCATTCCACGCATCGACAAGCATGTTTATTCGCGCGAGAACGGTTGGGCTATCGAGGCGATAGCGTTGCTCTATGCTGCTTCGGGCGATCAACAGTATCTGGACCAGGCAGTGCGCGCGGCGCAGTGGATCATCGAGAATCGCGCGCTTGACGGCGGTGGATTCCGGCATAACGCGAAGGATTCGGCCGGGCCATATCTGGCGGACACCCTCACCATGGCTCGTGCATTCCTGACCATCTATGAAGTGACGGGAGACCGGGCGTGGCTTGCGCGCGCCGAGTCGGCCGCCAGCTTCCTCAATGCGAACTTCGCGGGCGACCAGGCAGGTTTCATCACTTCTAAAGCTCCCACCGATCGTTCCTATACTCCCCGGCCCGAGCGCGAGGAAAACATCCTGCTAGCGCGTTTCAGCAATCTGCTTTCGCATTACACAGGAAACCAGGATTACCATGCCATGGCGGAACGGGCCATGCGGTATCTGGCGGCTCCTATGATCGCGAAATACTTGCCAACGGGTGGAACGTTACTTGCCGATCGGGAGTTCTCAAGCGATCCGATTCACATTACGATCGTCGGTCACAAGGATGACCCGGCTGCCCAGGCGCTGTTCCACGCCGCAGCCGCGTATCCATCGGGCTATTTGCGCCTGGAGTGGTGGGACACGCTTGAGGGGCGGCTCCCTAATCCGGACGTGCAATATCCTGAGCTGAAGACCGCGGCCGCGTTCATTTGCACCGGCAACACTTGTTCGTCACCCATCCGCAGCGCGGAAGCTGTTCGGACGAAAGCCGACAAGCTGACGCGCATTACGACCGTTAATGCCGATTCTGAACCGCGACCGTAAGGGAGTCGGTGCTCGTGCTAAAACGCGAAGTATCCGAGATATCCGAGCGCGGTGCCAATCAGCGCGCCCGCCACCACGTCGCTGAGAAAGTGCATGCCCAGCAGGATGCGAGACATCGCGATACTGAGCGCACAGAAGAAAAGGCCGATGGTCAAGTCCGGATAGAACAGCGAGAGCGGAATGGCGACAGCGAAAGCCGTCATAGTATGGCCGGAGGGAAAAGAGAACTTGTCTGGTGGCAGCAATTTCGCCCAGCAATGCGGCTCGATATGACACGGCCGGCGCCGTCCCGTGAGTCGCTTCAGCCAGAGGAACAAGAGGATGCTAAGCACCGAGGACAATCCGGCGGCGCCCAAGGCCGCGAATCGCACTTCGCCGCCGAAGAATAGGATCGCGAGTCCCATCGCATACCACAACCAGCCGTCACCGCCGCGTGTGGCGCCCAAAACGTAGAAACGCACCCAGCGCGGCGCCACCCAATTGTTGGCGCGGTGCATGATGCTGTAGTCGCCACGAGTGATTAGGCCACGCATAATCCTGATTTCATGATACCGCCGCCCAGGTTACATTCTGTTGAAAGAATGATTGCTACATAATGTCCACAAAATGTTTTTGTCCCTGCGCAGGTACTATGACACACTGTACGTTGGACTCCAGGGCCGCAATTTCGTTGCATAACGCCTAAAACGTGAAGAAACTTGACTTCGTGTTCTTTGAAGCCGGCGGCGGGCATAAGGCCGCGGCGAACGCGCTTAAGTCCGTGATCGAGCAGGAGCAACTGCCCTGGGAAGTCCGGCTGGTTAACCTGCAGGAGATCCTGGAGCCACTCGACATTTTCCGTAAATACACCGGTATCCGGATGGAGGACGTATACAACGCCCTGCTTAAGAAGGGCTGGACATTAGGTACGCCGCAGTTAACGGTGGCGATGCATGGGTTGATTCGTCTGTATCATCAGGGCCAGGTTCGCATGTTGAAGCAATTCTGGAGCGAAGGCGAGCGTGACCTGGTGGTCTCGCTGATTCCCAATTTCAATCGCGCCTTGCGACAGAGCCTGCCGGAAACCCCGCTAGTAACAATCCTCACCGACTTGGCCGATTATCCACCGCACTTCTGGATGGAACAACAGGAGCAGTATTTGATTTGCGGAACCGCAAGAGCTGTGGAGCAAGCGTTGGAGCTTGGCCATGCGCCGGAGCGCGTGTTTCGCGCCTCAGGTATGATCCTGCGGCCGAAGTTTTATGAGCCTGTGCCCGCCGATCGATCCCAGGAGCGCCGCCGGTTAGGTTTGGATCCGGATCTGCCTACAGGGTTGGTCCTGTTTGGCGGTGCAGGATCGAGCGTGATGTTGGACATCGCCAAGCGCGTTACCGCGAACGCGCAGTTCATCTTCATCTGCGGGAAAAATCAAAAACTCGCTGAACGTCTGCGCGGCATCGAGACGCGCTTTCGAAAATATGTCGAAGGGTTCACCGCCGAGATTCCTTATTACATGCATCTCTCCGATTTCTTCGTGGGCAAGCCAGGCCCTGGGAGCATCAGCGAAGCGCTACACATGAAGCTGCCCGTGGTAGTGGAACGGAATGCCTGGACGCTGCCGCAGGAACGTTACAACACGGATTGGATTCGCGAGATGCAGGTGGGTGTGGTGTTGAAATCGTTTCGAGAGATCGATCGTGGTCTCGCGGAACTGTTGGACCCGGTTAATTTCGCCCGTTTTCGCTCGAACGCCGCAGCCATCAAGAACCGCGCGGTATTCGAGATTCCTGAAATCCTGGATTCTTTGTTGCGGCGATAAAGCCTGCCACCGCGATCGCTTCGCCCGCCAGGAATAGCGGCCAATTGAACGGGTTCGGCTGGCCGCCGGCCGTGGTGTTTCGAAAATCCCAGACGAACGCCAGGATCACCACCATTCCTCCGGCGATCATCGCCATCCACTGCCAGGGTTTCGCGGGCAGGCCTCCGTGGAAAAGCGAAACCAATCCGCAGGCAATCAGAGTGATGGAGACCAGCACGGGCGTGATCACCGGACCCACCCACGGCAGCGGAATAAGAAACAGAATGTCCCAGGTGAAAAGCGACTGCGGCCAGCCGATCATCAGCTTCAGGGCCGCATAGAACGAAATATCCCACAGCCCGAATGCGATGGCGAAGGCCGCCATGCGCTGATTGAAATTGCGGCCGGCCGCCATGCCGAACGCGGCGAGCATGAGAATAGTGGCTGCTTCACGGCCAATCTCGATAGCCAGGCGTCGCGCGTTCTCCGGGCCAGCGGCCTTCAGTTGCTCAGGAGAAATGAGTGGAAATAGGTCCTGAGGATTGCGGCCCGGATGGATGCGTTCCCGTATGGGATCGTAGATCGCGCGCAGGTAGACTACAACTGCCGCTTCGAGATAGCCGAAGGAAACGCCGAACAGTAGAAGTGCCGCGACCGTACGATACATGTACACCATCTTAAAAGAATTAGCCGCGGATGAACGCTGATAAACGCGGATAAGAAAGACTGTTTTATCCGCGTTTATCAGCGTTCATCTGCGGCCTAATAATGCCGTATGGGTTTTCCGGCCACGCGTGCTTTGGATAGCGCCGGCTCAGTTCTCGCCGGACCTGGGGATAGAGCCGCTGCCAGAATCCCGCAAGATCCGATGTGGTCTGGACCGGGCGCTGATTGGGGGCCAGCAGATGAACCACTAGCGGAACCTTGCCGTTCGCGATGCGCGGCGTTTCCCGCATGCCGAAAAAATCTTGCAGACGCGACGCTACCCAGGGCGGCTTGCCGGCTTCGTAATGGATCTGCGCCTGACGGCCGCTGGGCAGGCGTACCCGGGTGGGCGCAATATCATTCAATAATTTCGGATTGGCGCGCTGCTCCAACATCGAAATCATGGATGGCGCCGCGCCTCGGAGTTCGGCGAAACTTTTGCGGCCGCGGCAAAGCTCGCTGAAGGCGGACTCAACATCAATCTTGGGAACTGCTGCATGCTCGGACGCGAAAGACACTCTGGCGAGAAATTCGTCAAGCTGGTCGTTATCAACAAATCTCGAGACGCCCAGTTCGAGCGCTCGCTCGGCCAGCAGCGCGGCAGCCTGCTCGGGGTCCGGTGAGCCACTGCGCGTTTCTTCGATCACCAGGCCGTCGTAGAGCAATGCACTGATTGCATCCACGCGCTCGGCACCGCGGTTCCATTCCACGCCGCTACGTTCGCGGACGCGATCGGGAAACAGATCGATGAGCCATTCCGGCTGGATCGCGCAGTACATCCGCACCAATGGCAGCGCGTGCTCGGTGCGATCCTCGATGTCCACTGCGACTAGGAAATCGGCGTGGCTTTCGCACGCAAGCAACGCCGAACCACCTGAAGCCAGCAGAAGCTGGTTGTCTTTCCGGCGCCGGGCGACCCTATCGGGAAAAGCAGCTAGGATCGAAAGAGGCAGTGCGTCGGCGGAGTGCTTCTTCTGGCTCGGAGGCTTTACGATGCGCCGGATTTGCTCTACATGCTGCTTGGTGCGGCCATCCCATTCGCTATCGAGCAAACGCAGCAGGTCGCAAGAATCGGCTCGCGCGCCTGAGCTAAGGAGTCCGGCCACGGCGCAACCCTCTTCGCCCGCGCCTCGCTCCACGGCTTCCAGCACCAGCGTGGCCAGGCGCGGATGCAAAGGATAGCGTGCCATGCTGCGTGCTTTTTCGCCGGTTGCACCTAATCGCTCCAGCAAATCCTCGGCACGTGACACAGCAGCTTCCCCCGGAGGATCCAGCCATTGGAGCAATTGAGGATGGGCGATTCCCATGGCTCGTAGGCTAAGGCACAGCTCCGAAAGTTCTCGCCGCGTAATTTCCGGCGCGTCATGATCGGGCCGCCGCTCAAAGTCCTCGAGTGTGTAGAGACGGATGACGCGGCCGGGAGCGGTGCGCGCGGCACGGCCGGCTCGCTGCGTGGCGGACGCTTTGCTCACGCGGCCGATTTCGAGTGTTGGAAGCCCGGTCCAGGGCGAGTCGCGTGCGATGCGCGCCAGTCCACTGTCGATCACGGCGGTGACGCCGTCAATGGTGATGGAACTTTCCGCGACATTGGTGGATAGAATCACCTTTCGTTGGCCGGCAGGCGACACCGCGCGGTCCTGCTCAGCGGGCGTGAGATCGCCGTGCAGCGGCAGAACCAGAAGATTGTGTTTCGCCACCAAGGGCTGGCATTCGCGAGCCGTTCGTCGAATTTCGGCTGCTCCGGGCAGGAAGACTAGAATGTCGCCCGGGTGTTTGTGGTCTAGAACCTTTTCAAGCGCGGCGGTCACTTGCTTCTTGAGCGGCAGCGCCGAATAGGGCTGATGGGTGATGGAGAGATCGAAAAGGCGCCCTTCGGAGCGAAGAATCGGACAGCTATTCAGGTAATGGGCGATGGGCGCGGCGGCCAGCGTTGCCGACATGACAACAATGCGCAAATCCGGCCGCACCGTGGTCTGGAGCCTGCGGAGTAAGGCCAATGCCAGATCGCTCTCGAGATGGCGCTCGTGAAACTCATCCAGGACGACAGCATCCACGCCGGCGAGTTTCGGATCTGAGAGAAGCCTTCGAGTGAGGATGCCCTCGGTCAGGAAGCGCAGCCGGGTGCGAGCGCTCGCGACCTCTTCGAAGCGAACCTGATACCCAATGGTTTCGCCCAATCGCTCGCCTCGCTCTTGGGCCACTCTGCGGGCGGCCATTCGCGCGGCAATGCGGCGCGGTTCCAGCACCAATACCTGGCCTCGAACCAGCGATAGCAATTCGGGTGGGACGCGCGTGGTCTTGCCGGCGCCGGGAGGTGCTTCAATTACCAGATTGGGCGACTGCCGCAATGAACTGACAATTGCGGGCAGAAGATCGTCAATCGGGAGACGGATCTGATCCAAATTTCCCGCTTACGGTTTCTTGGGCGGAGGAGGCGTCTTCCCAGCCTCGTCGGTATCGTACTTAATCACGGTATCGCTCTTGAACTGCTTGTAATCCTCGTATTTCACGGTCAGCCGCATGCGTATCGGGCCGGACTGGAAATTCAAGGTATCGTTCGCGATGGTGTACGTCGGGAACCAGTACTTACCGTCGATCTGTTCGCGATAGGTCTCGAACTTCGGGTACTGATTGTCGTCGCCTTTCTTCAGCAATCCGACGCCGCGGCCGTAACTTTTCACAATCTGCAGGTCTTTGTCATCCACCCAGACCTGGCCCTCGAAGTAGCGCTTACCTTTCTCGAGTTTCTTGGGCTTCACGGCGAACGCATAGGTGCTGATCTCATCCAGTTGCTCGCGGCCGACGTAGCGGATGAAGTATTTCGACAGCTCGGCAGTCTGAAGAACGAAGGGTTGTACTTCGCGGAGATCCTGAATATCGCCGGGATCGAGCTGGAACGCTTCCAGCGTGCTCATGGGAGCGCGAATCACCTTTTCGGTGCGTTTCCCTTCGGGTGTGAAGACGATATCTGCTACCTCTTCCCACTTGCCGGTTGGGTTGCCATCTCTATCGAGCGACATAACACGCGCAGTCTGGCGATAGGTATAGTTGCCACGCGCCACCGCAAACTCAGCCTCTTTGGCTGAGAACTTGGCGATGATTTCATCGATCTGCGCGGGGGTGGGGTCGGGTCCAGTGCCGGCGAAAGCCGTGCCCGCAAGTAAAGCACACGTAGCGGCAAGACGCATAATACCTCTCCAGTTGACGATTCCGGCAACCCCAGGGTTTCCTGGTAACCGTCTATTCCTAGTTTAAATCACACACCGAATTGCCGCAGGTGATGATCCGTGTGCAGGTAACCCCATCGTAGCCACTCCGGATCCGGCATTTGTCCAAAGATGGGATGCGGGCTCCATTCGAAATCCCGTTTAGGATTCGAGAACCGCTCGATCACGATGACCAGCGCTCTTTTGTCGTGCTCAAACTCGACCGGCGCGGTTCCGCCGATCAATTGATCCATCTCCGGGCGCGTAGGAACTCCTTTGGGCCACGGGATCGGCGCATAGAGCGCCACCCATTTCACGACGGTCCTTTGCAGTGGCCCTGTTGCTGAGCTGACGTACTTCTCTCCCATCACGGCCAGGAACGAATCGTTTAAATGGCAGAGCATTTGATGAGCGGACATGCGTCCCCACCGGGCGCGGTGATCAGGTTGGACTTTCGCCAGGCGCTCCAGTGTGGTTTGTTTGTCCTCGGGATTCGCGAGCGTTCTCATACGGAACCACTATGGCTCAACCCAGATAGTGAGCGGCTGTGAAGTTTCGGCGGGGAGACCGGGCGATAGGTCCGGCATCAGATAAAACGGGCCGACGGGCAGACCGCTCGCGCGCATGGTCACGTTGAAGCCCTGGGCCATCCCTGGCGTCGAGGTCACGCTCGCTGGTAGGCGCACATCCACTCGGGTCACCCACTCGTTTTCGTTGGTAACATTCACCACTTCAGCCGACCCGCCGTTGATCACCACATCCCAATCAAAAATGAAAAAGATACCCATACCTGCGCCGTTCAGGTACAAAGAAATCGTCGATCCGGGTTTTGAGGGCTGTAAGCAGGAGTTGATGGATCCATCGGCGTTGCGCGCGAGGGCCTGTGGTGCAGAAGTCTGTGCACATGAGGCCGGCAGGCTGGCGAATAAATCGGCAAAGAGCGACGGGGTGCTGGATGTTATAGGAAAAAGTCTAACCGCGGCTGGGGCGCCGTTCACTTTTATCTGCATCACGGAACTGGGTTCTATGGATGCGCCGGTTTGCGATAGACCGGTAACAGCCACATTGATCTGCGACGAGGAGACATAGAGCAGCTTGGCGGGAGTATCGTCGAACGTGACCGTCACACCCGCGAGCGATGTGGATCCTCCGGCGGGCGCGCTCACGCCTTCTTCCGGACCGAGGTTCGTTCCCATAAGGGTGAGAAGCTGGCCGGGCCCGATCGGGCCCGCGTGCATCATATCCGCGCTGTCCAGGACGCAGCCTAGCTGGGGACCCGCCGGCGTTGTTGACTCGGAGAATGCAATCGAAGCGAGGTACGCGCCAGGCTGCGGCGCTGGTCCGAGATTGGGCGGAAATAACGGATTGAGCGTGAATGGAATGTCGGGACGCGATATCGCTCCGCTTATCCAGACTTTGCCCTCCGATCCCAGCGCAATCACCGCGGAACTAACGATAGAACCATCCAGGAACTGGGCAGAGCGCACAGTTCCCGTAGTTGGATCCAGTTGCTGCAAGTAGCCCTCACTGAGGCTGGTGACGTTATTGGGCAGGCATAGGCTTGGAAAATTTGCCGGCAACCCGACCATGGCGTTGGTGGTCGTGGATGGGACAGGAACGGGGCCGTAGAGAATGCCGGCGGCATCCAGGTTTCCGAAGCTATCCAACTGAAGGCTCGATCCGCCGGCTGGTACCGAGAAGAGCAGCTTCGAGCCGGTGGGATCCAGTTTGCTCACAAAGGGAACGGTCACCAGATTGGGCGGAGGAGGGGTGGTGAACGGGTAATGTGGATATACCGTCTCTCCGGTGACGTAAGCGTTGCCGGCGGCGTCTACCGCCAGGCCTGCGTTCGTTATAGAGATAAGGTTGGGATCGTCGCCGTTATAATCCAGTCCGTCTGCAATGGGGGGATTGAGGCCTGTGGAATAAATCAACTTCGATCCAGTGGGGTCGATTTTGGTGACGTACTGACTCCCGCCTGGAGAATAAAAATGGCAAGGGAATTCACAGACCAGATTTTCGTAGAATTGGGTCTGGTAAGCGCCGGGAGTGGTTGGGTAGTCTGATGGAAATCCGGTCAACCCGGAAACAAAGATGTCGCCCGTGCTGTCCTGGGCTATGGAAGTTCCGCCGATGCCGGTGGCCGAAAACAGAATCTTGGGAGTGGTGGGATCGAGCTTAACCAGGAAAGCGCGACCAGTTGTGTCCGGGACGCTGTAGGCGCCTGGAGTGGATGGAAACCCTTTCTGGCCGCTTCCACCACTCACAAGAATATTGCCGTCAGCAGCGATTGCTACGGCGCTTGCGCCGCCTTGGCCACCGAAGATTGTGGACAGCGTTACGATGCCGTTGGAATCGAGCCTGACGAGGAATGGGCGCTGGTCGTTGGGTCCCGTAGCGGGCGAAGTCAGAGCGCCGCCGGGCGTCAACGGGAAGTCGGACGACATGGTTGTTCCGGCAATGTATGCGTTACCTGTGCCATCAACTGCGATGCCGCCGGTGTATTCGCCTGTGGATCCGCTGATATATGTTTCATACAGGTACTCGGTGCCTTGCGGGTTCAGCTTGACCACGAGGACCCCTTGCCGGCCGGTTACTGAATCGAGCACGATGTTCCCAGCTATGTAGATGTTGCTCGCGGCGTCCGTTGCAATTGCCGCTGGGGTGAAAGAGGCTCTGAGGTAAGTGGAACTGGTGAGTTGCGCGCCGGCAAGGTACGCCGCCGCCAGAAATAACACGCCTGCAGAACGAAATGTCGTCATATATTCCTTGGAATTCAGAAATGGCACAGCCTTCAGTGCCCGGCAGGACGCGTTGGTAGGATTGTAGCAGACTATCGCGGATCAGGTACCCAAAATCTGTTTCGCGATGGTCATCTTCTGCATGTTGCTGGTGCCTTCGTAAATGCGGCCTATTTTGGCGTCGCGATAAAGCTTCTCCACCGGATAATCTTTGGTGAATCCGACGCCGCCGAAAATCTCCACAGCGCGCGAAGCTACGGTTTCGGCTATCTGGGAAGCGAAATATTTCGCCATGGCAGCCTCGGTGACAAACGGAAGGCCGGCATCCCGCATGCGCGCGCCGTTATAGACCAGCAAGCGCGACGCTTCCACGTCGGTTGCCATTTCGGCCAACTCGAACTGGACGGCCTGAAAATCGGCGATAGGTTTACCGAATTGCCGCCGCTCTTTGGCGTAGGCAATGGCGTGATCGAGCGCGCCCTGAGCCAATCCGGTCATTTGCGCGCCGATGGCGATGCGTCCTTCATTGAGCGTTTGGATGGCGATCTTGTAGCCTTGGCCGATTTCGCCCAGGACATTTTCAGCCGGCACGCTGCAATCGTCCAGAATCAGCTCGCAGGTCGAGGAGGCCCGAATCCCGAGCTTGTCCTCCTTCTTGCCCACCTGAAATCCGGGGAAGCTGCGTTCCACCATAAAACAAGTGATCCCACGATGGCCGGCGTCGGGGTTGGCGTTGGCGAACAGGAAATAAATGCCCGCTTCCGCTGCATTAGTAATCCAAAGCTTGCGGCCTGTGATCAGAAAATGATCGCCGTGCCGCGAGGCACGCGTAGCCAGCGCGAACGCGTCTGATCCCGAGCCGGCTTCCGACAGCGCGAATGCAGCTACCGTGTCGCGGGCCAGCTTCGGCAAATAACGCCGCTTTTGATCGTCGTTCCCCCAACGCAAAAGAATGTTATTAGCGATGGTATTCTGCACATCCACGATTACCGCCGCTGAGGGATCCACTGCGGCCAGCGCCTCCACGGCGAGAACGGACTGGAAGAAGTTCCCGCCTTGCCCGCCGTGCTCTTCAGGAATCTCGATGCCCATCAGGCCCAATTCGAACATCTCGTGGAGCAAATCTTTTCGGAAGACGCCGGCTTCGTCCATGGCGCGCACGTGTGGGCCGATGCGTTCGCGAGCGAAGCGGCGGATGCTCGACTGGAACATTGTTTCTTCTTCGTTGAGCACGCTGAGCGGGAGCACTGCGAGAGATTTTGCTTCAGTGACGGCAGGCATGCCTTCAGTTTACCGCTGTAGCGTAAGCCTCCGGCTTGCGCGGGACAAGCCGGAGGCTTGTCCTACAGTGCCCGTCCGTAGGGTGTATAATCGCCAGCGATGCGTATGAGAACTTGGCTTGTTGCCACCCTGTTGTGCATGGCCGTTGCGCTGTATGCGTTTCAGGCGCTTCCAAGATGTAACTCCGTGGATCCGGATACCGCTAAGGTGGGGGACGTCGTCAGCGTGAAGGGAGAAAACCTGGACAAGAAAAGCTCCGCCGATCTTTATCTGACCGATGGTTCCAAAGATACCAAGGCTGCCATCTCGGAACAGTCGGAGACCGAGATCAAGTTCAAGGTGCCGCAAATAAAACCGGGCCGCTATCACCTGGCGATTCTAACGGCGAACAAGGCCTCGATCATTGAGCAGCCGGTGGTGCTGACCATAGAATAAGAGCGTTCACTTGGCCGGGAGCAGCATGTAGGTGACGATTGCAATCGCGGAGAGGCGCCTTTGCGCATCCAGCAAATCCACCCGCGTCACGGAGAGTTTTTTCCCTGCGCGGAGGACGTAAACTCGCGCCACCACTTTTTTCCCTGCCATGGGACGTAGATAATTCACTTTTAGCTCGGTAGTGGTCATTTCGCGATGGCCTTGATGCGCATGAACCAAGCCATGCCAGGCGGCTTCGTCCGCGATGGCGGCGATGACTCCGCCATGCAGCACACCATTGCCGTTCAGAAATTCTTCACGCAGCGAAAAGTCGACCGTTACTCCGTCGCGATGTTTTCGAACCACCCGCAGGGCAAGGCTGTTCTCGAAGGCCATGCCGGTATGATAGCGAACTGTCCCCTTGCTCACGCGCGGGGCTACATCTCATGCCCGACGACAAAGCGGTCCGAGGTAGCCCCGCGCGTGAGCAAGGGGGCCTGCTACTCGGTTACGATGTTGTTCAAATACCGATCCAGCGCGCCCACTCCATCGCGAATTCGCGCGGCATCTCCGGCCAGCGCTGATTCTTCGAGCGTGCCGCCGATCTCAGTAATCTGCACGAAACCGTAGCCCGCGCCGGAACCGGCCATCTGGTGACCCAATGTGCGGATGGTGGCATAGTCGCCCTGCTCCAGCGCGAATCGCAACTTTGCGACATCGGCCCTGCGCTTTTCGAGGTACGCAGGGACCACTGGTCTGAGCCAGGATTCCACGGTAATCGGGATTTTCTCGGCGGCCGGCGCCTCCGGTGCATACCGGTGGATCGCTTCGAGCAATGCCGTTTTCGTGATCGGCTTCGTTAGATGGTCCGTACAGCCCGCCTCGATGCTTCGGTCTCTCGCTTCTTTCAGAGCGTGCGCCGTCAGAGCGAGTATCGGTGTCTCGGGTTCGCCGCGCTCTCTTTCGACACCCGCATTGCGCGAGTGGCCGAATAGCCATCCATCACGGGCATCTCCGCGTCCATCAGGACCATATCGTAAGCGCCCTCCTTGAATTTCTCCACCACTTCCGCCCCGTTCGTCACTTCGTCGATCACGCAGCCTGTATCCCTTAAATATCCGCGCACCAGAAAACGATTGTCTTCCGAGTCGTCCGCCAGGAGAATTCGCAAAGCACGATTTGCGAGAGCGGCCGGAGCGGTTGCTTTCGCGGCGGGGGCTTCCAGCGCCGTGGTTGTTTCGGCGACCGAGAAGCAGGCCGTGAAGTGGATAGTGCTACCATCGCCGGGCGTGCTTTCGGCCCAAATTCGTCCACCCATCAGCTCGACGAACCGCTTGGAGATCGCCAATCCCAGGCCTGTGCCGCCATATTTCCGCGTTGTGGAAGTGTCTGCCTGCGTAAAGCTGTCGAAAATGGTGGAGACGCGATCGGCTGGAATTCCGACACCTGTATCGCGGACCGTGAAATGAAGCGTACACGGCGCGGCTTGGTCGGGCTCAGGTTTCACCCGCACGGTGATTCCCCCACGATCCGTGAATTTGACAGCGTTGCTCAGCAGGTTCAGGAGAATCTGCCGCAGACGGCCCGGATCGCCCATCAAACGCGGCGGAACTTCCGGGCGAATGTCGGAGTTCAAGCAAAGCCCCTTGGCGCGCGCCCGGACTCCGATGATCTCAATCGCTTCTTGGACTACATCAGCGAGCTCGAACGCGATGCATTCCAGTTCCACTTGGCCGGCTTCAATCTTCGAGAAGTCGAGAATATCGTTGATGACGTTCAGCAAATTATCGCCGGCGCGCCGGAAGATGCGCACATACTCGCTCTGTTCAGCATTCAACGGAGTTTCCGAGAGCAACTCCGCAACACCCAGCAGAGCGTTCATCGGTGTCCGGATCTCATGGCTCATGCGAGCCAGAAACTCGCTTTTGGCCTCAGTGGCACGCTGTAGTTCACGGCTCAGCCGGGCGACTTCGTCGTGCGCCAGCTTAGTCTGGTGCGCGTATTGCACCAACTCTCGCGTTTGCTCGAAGCGATGCCGGGTGCATTCGATCAGCAGGAGCTTGCGTTCTCCAGCCACTGCAATTGCACAGAAGTGCAGATTGTTCCCGGCTGCATCCGTCTGGGTCCAGAAGTCAGAAGAAAGCGGGGATTGGTTCCGAGAGGGATTAGCCCAAAACGCTTCGGCATCCGGAAGGAAAACCTCAAGGAATGGGAAGGCTTCCATGAGGGAACCGGCCGGGAGCCATTGAGGAGAGTCTCCCAATAAATCGAACGATCCATCGCTCGATCGCTCAAACACGGCATAACCGAGCGCGGCCAGCAGATCCAGCTGTGCTGTCGGGCTCACTGGTTCCCAGCCTCGTTCGCCGCATGATCGCGGATCAGTGTCGCGGCCAGCCCAAGGAACATTTCTTCCACACCGCTTCCGGCTTTGGCGCTGGTTTCAAAAGTGGGCCAACCGTATTGAGCCACCTGTGAGCTTTGCACTTCCCACTGGTCACGTAGGTCGGACTTATTCACCACGAGAACGAACGGGAGCGGACCCAGCACCTGGGTGATGCGTTGCTGCAGCTCGGCCGCTTTTTCGAGCGTGGAGGCGCGGCAGCCGTCGGCTACCAGAATATAACCGGACGCCCCGCGTAGATGGGACACGTTGAGTTGCGCTAATTCATCCTCGCCAGCCAGATCCCAAAGCATCAGCGTGAGGGATTTGCCATCGATGCTGAGGTCTTTGCGATCGATCTTAACGCCGATCGTAGTGAGGTAGCGCTCATCGAAAATACTATCCACGAAACGGCGAACCAGGCTGGTTTTTCCGACGCCGAACTGGCCCACCATGCAGATTTTCTTCTTCAACATCGTGCACCGACTCCGTTGAAGATACCCGTGGCGCACGCACTCCTGCGTGCCGTGTTCGCACTCTTGCGAACACCCGTAGCGACCGAGCCCAAGGCGTTCACACGAGTGTGAACGCGGCACGCAGGAGTGCGTGCGCCACGGGCGTCTTCATCACCTTTGGTCGGCCAGCAGGCCCATGGGAACTCCCTCACGGTCGCGGGCTCGGTATAGAGAGTTCATGTCACGGGACGCCGATGACTCGAAATGACGCACTGCGGCAAAACAGGCGCTCTTCTTCCTTGACAGCCGCACATGTCTCCCGGTCCTTATCCTCTGGAACCACGGCCAAGCGGGCGGCGGGCACTCCCAAGGAAATCAGTGCGGCTTCGACGTTGTCCGCGCGGGAACGCGCCAGCATGGCGTTGAGCTGCTCCGTTCCGGCGGGGTCGTGATTGCCGCGCACTTCTATCTGGATGGACCGGCCGAGAGCCAATGCCGCCTTGATGAGCGAAAGGATTTGGGCCGCAACGTCGTCCAGCAGGAATCGCTGTTCGGGAGGGATTGCCGAACTGCCAGTCGGAAAGCGGAACGCGCGTCTCTGGAGCTCTTCCTTCAGCTCCACTAGCCGGCGTTGAGCCGCGAAGCTGGGCTGCAGCGAATGGTATTCCTCAAAATGGAACGCGGCCTGGTTGGATGGCAAGCCCTCGGCATAGAGCAGCGCCGCGGGATCGGCCGCCAAAGGATCACGCAGTCCGGCAATGTAATGCGTTCCGCCTCGCTTTTCGAAACTGGTCAGCACGATGCCTGGCTCGCTACTCAAGCGATGAGCGAAGTTCGACCACCGGCGCTCCACCGCCGCCGAATAAATCCACCAGCCGGCCAGCGCGATGATTACGAGCGCCGGTAATCCGAAGAGAAGCGCGCCGGCCATCCGGGATGTGGCCTTCCGCTCGCCGGGTTTTCCTTGGCCGGCCAGACAAGCTTCCAATCGCGGACGGCAACTGTCAAACTCAGACGTTTCGCCCGTGAACGAATGGAGCGCCTCGGCCTTCTCCCGTTCGATGGTGTCCAGAGTGTCCTGAAATACGCGGCTCAAATTGCGGGGCGCAACGCCACGTACAAAACCGGACAGGATCGCGTCCGGGCCGTAGGTGAGCACCATTCCGATGTCTCCCATGCGAACCGTTTCCAGATTTTCCCCCTCGGCTACGCTAACGGAATCCCGAACGAAATCCTGGATTGCGGTCAGCATTCCGGAAACCATTTCCGGATCCTTTGTTTCAGCGGCGTCCGTCGCTGCATGCTGCAGCAGCAAGCCAGTCTTGCGATGAATCAGGAACACCTGTTCCACGCGGTACAGCAGGCTGCGCAGGAGAACAATCTCGGCGTACGGCTTCCCGGTCCGGATGGACTCCCATCGCCATCGCAAGCTGCGCCACGAGAATCGTTGCTCCAGCGTCTGGCTAAGCGATTGCAGCATTCCATCCAGTTCGGCAGTGATAGCCTTGCGAATGGCTTTGCCGAAAATCGGAAATAGCGCGTCGGCCAGCATGCGCGGATTGGATTGCACGGAGAGCTGGAGAGCTTCCTCGAGAAGTGGCTGCAGCGCGCGTCGGAGCTTGGCATCGGAGCGCAGGCGGACGGCCTCTGCCAATACGCTGGCAACGTCTTCGGCGCGCCGCGAGGGATTGTCCAGGCGCTGGCGCATGCTCTCCCAAGCTGCGCGGTCCGGCCCCAGCAGGATCGCGCGCAGCTCCGCCAGCGGCTGATCGTCCGCGGCTGGGCGCTTGGCTGCACCGTCGGTGGGCATGATCCGGAAGGGAACTAGTCCGCGCCCGTCACCTTGAACTGATCGGTCAGCCGCAGCGAAACCTCGGAGAAAAGGCTGGCCAACGCGGCGCGATCGGTCTTCTGGTGTTGAAGCTCCTGAGAACGGCGCTCCAGCAGGGCCACCAGTTCCTCACCCTTGGCCCGGATGGCTTCGGTCAGTTCCTTGGATTGCTGGAGCAGATCATTGCGGATCTCGCGCTTAGCTTGAGCTTCCTGGTTTTCCACTTCGCCAATCTTCTTGAAGAGGGATGCAGAATGAGTCGCGAGGTCCGCCGACAGCCGGCCATGGCTCTCCGCCCGTTCATCGCGCTCGGTGTTGAGCCGGCCTTCCAGTGCGGCCAGCTCTTTATGGACGAAAGCCTCCAGCGCTTCTAGATGGCGCCGGGTTGTATCGCGAATATCCAGGGATTCTTTCTTCAGCGTTTCTTCGAGCCGCGTAAAGCGCTGCTCGTAATCCCGCATGTGGGTGCCGAAAATGATATCACGGATCTTGTCGATATTCCCCGTGCCGGTATCGTGCGAGGCCGGCTCCGTGTGCGACTCCGGCGGCTGGTCGCGATAACTTGGATGTGTCATTTCCGGAGGAATATTCTGGTTCGCTTCTACGCCGTCATGTGAGGAGCTTGGGTTCATATGGTTCCTGCCTGTTCTCTTGTCGCTAAAGATACTTTATGAGGATCACTTCGTTTCCCTTCGCGCTGTAGATCAGCTCGTCAGCGAAGCTCTGTGTCAGGAGCAAACCGAATCCGCCCGGCCGGGTTCCAGTTTGCTCGCGCAGCTCGACATGGTGGAAGGGATCATCGGGAGTGTTGGCAACGGCGGCGTGGGCCAGGTTATCCATCGAGAAGCCTTCGCCGGGGTCGCGGATATAGTAGACGATGCAGCGGGCGGTTCGGATGTAGCTCAGATCGACGATCTTCTCCGGGTCCAGGCGGCCGCCGTGTTCGATGGCGTTCATCAGCAATTCGCGGAAGGCGATTGCGATCTGCTCGCGCTCTTCCGGCTTCAAGTCGCTCGGAAGCTCACGCATGAACTGGGTGAGGCGTTCGGCAGTGGTCAGCTTACAGCGGATTTCGAGGGATATCCAATTGGGTTTGTCGGAAATCACCTTGATGTCGTCCTGGTCCACGGTGGTGGATAGCGCGTTCTCCAGCGTTCCGAGCAAAAGGTCGCGATCGAAGGGTTTGGCGATGTAAGCGGTAGCCTGGTGCCGCAGAGATTCCAGGATGTGGCTGGACGTGTTCTTGACGGTCATCACCACGATACGGGCATTGGCGTCGCGATTCCGCATGTGGCCGAGCAGGGTGAGGCCATCCATGCCGGGCATCAGGATGTCGGACAGCACCAGATCGTATGAGTGGGCAGCGAGGCGGGCAAGAGCGTCCTCGCCGTTATCCGCGCGGTCCAGCTCCCAGCCTTTGCCAGCGAGCATCGCGCCGATCAGTTCGTGAATGGACGGATCGTCGTCGACAACGAGCAAGGTTCGTGGAGTTGCGGCCATGGAGTACATAGATAGAATACATAAATCCACTGACCATGTAGGACAAGCCTCCGGCTTGTCCAGGCAAGCCGGAGGCTTGCGCTACGGGGGATGTGATAGACTTCTTTTATCCGCGCCCTTCTTCCACCTCTCAGGAGGGATGATGCTTCCCCGTTACGCTCCTTTTCTAATCGCCTTGTTCGCGCATGCCGCCGGCAATTCCATTCCGGCCGGTCTCAGAAACCATCCGCTCGCCTTCGAGCCGAATCGCGGACAGGCCGCGGCGCCAGTTCGATTTGTGGCGCGCGGGAACTCCCGCGACTATCTGTTGAGCGGTTCCGGCGTGACAGTAATGGGCGCTTCGTTGCGTTTTTCAGGCGCGAATTCCGAACCGCAGGCCGTCGCGCTCGATCCGCTGGCCGAGCGGCACAATTATTTCCACGGTTCAGTGAGTCAAACGGACATTCCAACTTACCGGCGTGTTCGTTATTCCCGCCTTTATCCGGGCATCGATTGCGTGTTCTACGGCGATCAGAGGGGACTGGAGTTCGACTTCGAAGTGTCGCCCGGCGCTGATCCGGCGAAGATCCGTCTCCGCTGGAACGATGCCAAGCGGGTGCGTCTCGACACGAACGGGGAGCTGGTGATCGAGACCGCTTCGGGCGAGTTACGCCAGCGGAAGCCCGCCGTATATCAGGAACGCAACGGGCAACGCGTTTTGATTGACGGCGGCTATCGCCTGGCCGCGAATGGCGAGATTCGCATTTCGCTCGGACGTTATGATCGAACCCGTCCCCTCATCATTGATCCCGTGCTGTTTGCGCTAGAAGCCATCCAAATTTCCGCAATGGCGGTCGATCCAGCGGGGAACGTGTATCTCACGGGTGAAACGTTCGCTTCGGTTCTTCCCACCACCGTGGGAACAGTGCAGCCTGCTTATGGCGGCGGTACCTGCTTTGCCTCGATTGGAAGCACATCGCCGTGCCCGGATGCCTTCGTCATCAAGCTCGACCCGATGGGGCAACTTATTTATGCGACCTACTTGGGCAGTAGTGACGCCGGAAGCGCCATCGCCGCCGATGCGTCTGGCAATGCTTACGTGGCCGGCAGCGGTTCAATCAATTTCCCGACAACGCCAAATGCCGCGTTTTCAAAGAACGGCCCTGGGTTCATCACGAAGCTGAACCCGGCAGGCAATCAGCTTCTATACTCAACGCTGATACCGGCGCCCATTAACGGAATCGCCTTAGATCCGCAAGGAAACGTCTACCTGGTAGGCACTACCGATCCCGTGGGGTCTCCTTTTCCGGTTACCCCCGGAGCTTTTCAGACCTCGTCCTCGAAACCAGGAACTACCGGCGTTGTCGCGAAACTCAACGCGGCTGGCTCCGCACTGGTATACGGGACTTATCTTGGCGGAAGCGGCACGGACACAGCCCGTGGAATCGCCATCGATGCCTCTGGAAACGCCTTCGTGACCGGCGATTCCCAGTCGTCAGATTTTCCCACGACGCCCGGAGCCTTCCAGACGAAACTGCCGTCACCATCGGCAACGGCTTACGTAGCCAAGGTCGCGGCGTCCGGCGCGAGCTTGGTCTACGCCACCTTCATCGGCGGAAGCGAGGGCAGCAGTGGCTCAGCAATCCGGGTGGACGCCCAAGGGGACGCAATTGTACTTGGCGGCGCCCCAGGAAAGGATTTCCCGGTTACCCCAGGTGCTTTCCAGCCGACAGGGCCCACCGCCGCGTGGGATTTGCCTGGTAGCGGCTTTGGTGCCTTTCTGTCGAAGCTGAACCCAACCGGCTCGGCACTGGTTTATTCCACGTATATCGACGGCGGTAGGGCCCTCGACGTGGATAGCGCGGGGAATGCGTATGTGCTGGGCGCGGCCTCAATTGGGTTTCCAACAACGGCGGGCGCATACCAATCGTGTAACCACGGAGGAGGCATCGACCTCTTCGCGGCAGAGTTCGCCCCGGATGGAACGCTTAGCGGAGCCACCTATCTAGGCGGGTCCGCCGAGGAAGTAGCGGGCGCTGTCGTCGCTCTGGGTGGGGGATCCATCTGCCTGGCGGGCTACACTGGCTCTTCCGATTTCCCCGGGCTCGTAGGCGCGTCGAAACTGAACTTTGTGGCTAAGATACTCATCAACGATCCAAGTCATTCCAACGGCCCCTGTCTGGCCTACACTCTTCAGAACGCCGCTACCCTCCTTGAGGGGCCTGTTGTGGGCGGAGAGCTTGTCACGTTGCGAGGTACCGGCATCGGCCCCCAGAAGCCGGCCTTCGAGCAGATTGGGCCGGATGGAAAGGTCGCCACCGAACTGGCCGGCGTGCAGGTGTTTTTTGACGGCATGCCAGCCCCGTTGCTCTACGTGGAGTCCCAGCAGATCAACGCGGTCATCCCTTGGGAAGTCGCCGCCGACATCAACTTGGACAATGAGAATACAAAAGTTTACGTGAAGTACAACGGTGCTTCCAGCAATGTTTCCAGCATCCAGGTTTACCTGGGCGCATTACCCGGAATCTTCCTCGCGGACTATTCGACGCAACAAGCTGCCGTGTTCAATTCTGACGGCACTCCCAACTCGCCGTCGCATCCCGCAAAAAAGGGAAGCGTGGTTACGTTCTTCGGCACCGGAGGAGGGCTTACGAACCCGCCGGGCGTCACGGGGGCCATTTGGCCGAAAAGTCCGCTGGCTCAGCTCGCGCCGGTAAGCGTGCAGATCAGTGGAGTCGATGCTGACGTTCTCTACGCCGGATCGGCGCCAGGGCAGGTTTCGGGTATTTTCCAGGTCAACGTGCGGGTGCCAGACTCCGTGACTGGGTCGGTGAATCGAATCGTGGTGACCGTGGACGGTACGCCGAGTCCGCAATATGCTGCGTACCTGGTGGTGGAATAGCGCAGGGCTTCGCCGCCGCGCTATCGTCGATCTAGACGGCGCTCTTTGGAGTGTGATACCTTTCATCATCCGCGCCCATCTACCTTTCGAATAGCGTCGACCACGCTCGAAAGGCTCCAATCTTCACACCCAGAGGGATCATGATTCGTGCCTTTACTATTGTCTTCATAGCTCTTTCCGCGTATGCCGCCAGCAATACTATCCCAGCCGGTCTCTTAAACCGTCCTTTGGCTTTCGAGCCGAATCGTGGACAAGGCGCGCCGCAGGTTCGATTTGTGGCGCGCGGGAACTCGCGCGACTATCTGTTGAGCGGGTCCGGCGTGACAGTAATGGGCGCTTCGTTAGGTTTTTCAGGCGCGAATTCCGAAACGCAGGCGATCGCGCTCGATCTGCTGGCCGAACGGCACAATTATTTTCACGGCACAGTGAGCCAGACGGACATTCCAACTTACCGGCGTGTTCGTTATTCCCGGCTTTACCCGGGTATCGACTGTGTATTCTACGGCGATCAGAAGGGACTCGAATTCGACTTTGAGGTGTCTCCCGGCGCCGACCCGGAAAAGATCCGGCTGCGATGGAGCGATGCCAAACGGGTGCGTCTGGATGCCAACGGCGAACTTGTGATTGAGACTCTGTCTGGCGAGCTACGCCAGCGGAAGCCCACGGTATATCAGGAACGCAATGGGCAGCGCGTTTTGATCGCCGGTGGCTATCGCCTGGCTGCGGATGGCGAGATTCGTTTTTCGCTCGGCCGTTATGATCGAAAGCACCCGATTGTCATTGATCCCGTAATATTCGCACTTGATCAAAACCTCATTCTCGTCGACGCGATGGCGGGCGATCCAGAGGGGAACTTGTATATCACCGGTCAGACATCGTCGTCGATTCTTCCGACCACAGTGGGAGCAGTACAACCGGCTTATGGCGGCGGGACTTGCGTGGCTTATAGCATCGGCCCGGGGGGACCGGGTAACTTTCCTTGCCCGGATGCGTTCGTCATTAAGCTTGACTCGAAGGGGCAAATTGCCTACGCAACCTATTTGGGCGGGGACGGTTATGACAGCGGAAGCGCCATCGCGGCAGATACGTCAGGTAATGCTTACGTGGCTGGCTCAACCAACACAAGCACAGCAACCCAGAACAATTTTCCGACCACCCCAAACGCAGCGTTCCCGAAGCCGAGCGCGGTCGGCAACAACGGTTTCATCACCAAGCTCAACCCGGCCGGCAGTCAACTCGTATACTCTACGTTCATCCCGTCCGGTGCGCAGTTGGCCGGAATCGCCGTAGATGGACAAGGAAACGCCTATTTCGTGAGTACCACGAATCCCAACTCTTCTCCTTTTCCGGTCACGTCGGGAGCTTTCCGGACCTCCAGCTCGAACCCAATATCCACCAGTGTCGTCGGGAAACTAAATGCGGCTGGCTCGGCCCTGGTATACGGTACCTATCTTGGTGGAAGCGGCGCCGAAAATATCGGGGACTTAGGATCTGGCATCGCTGTCGATGCCTCCGGAGATGCTTATGTAACTGGCTTTTCCGCGTCGCCGGATTTTCCCACGACGCCAGGAGCCTTCCAAACAAAACTGCCAGCGCCGATAGGAATTTTCGTTTCCAAGATTGCGCCTTCGGGCGCGAGCCTGGTCTACTCCACCTTCGTTGGCCCAAGCGGTGACAGCGCGGGCGAGGGCTTAGAAACCGGCGGAATGGCAATCAGGGTGGACTCCCAAGGGGATGCTATCGTACTTGGCGCGACCCTATCCAACACTTTCCCTGTAACCCCAGGTGCTTTCCAGCCGACCGGGCCGTCCGCCCCTTGGACATCGGGCGGCCAACTGAACGTTCTCTCAAAGCTGAATCCGGCCGGCTCAGCATTGGTCTATTCCACCTATATCACCGGTGCTTCAGCCCTTGACATCGACACCGTGGGGAACGCATATGTGGTGGGCGCGGCCTCGTACGGGTTTCCAACGACGGCCGGTGCGTTCCAGGCGTGCAGTCACGGAGGGGCCACCGACATCTTCGCGGTGGAGTTCGCTCCGGATGGAACGGTTAGCGGAGCGACTTATCTGGGAGGGTCCGGCGCGGATGCCGCGTCCGCTGTCGTCGCCCAGGGTAGCGGATCTATCGATCTGGCGGGTACGACGAATTCCACCGATTTCCCCGGGGTCGTCGAGTTCAGCCCTTCCAACCTTGCATTTGTGTCCAGTCTTCTCATCAACGATCCAAATCGTTCCAGTGTTCCCTGTCTCGCCTACACGATTCAGAACGCTGCTAGCTTTGCTGAAGGCCCCATTTCGCCCGGGGAGATTGTCACATTGCGCGGCAAAGGCATCGGGCCGGCGGAGGGCGTCAACGCGCAGGTTGGGGCTAACGGATTCCCTACCGAACTCGCCGGCGTGCAGGTGCTATTTGGCAACCAACTGGCTCCGTTGCTATACGTGCAGTCCGAGCAGATCAACGCGATGGTTCCGTGGGAAGCCGGCGCCGGCTCGCCGAATCCAGGTACAACGGTTCAAGTAGAATATAACAGCGCTTCCGTCAGTGGTTCCGTCAACCTGAATCAGGCCGTGCCTGGAATCTTCCTAGCGAACGACCTGACACAGCTAGCCGCCATCACGAATGCCGACGGTACTCCCAACTCGCCAACCAATCCCGCAAAACTGGGAAGCGTGGTGACGTTCTACGGCACTGGAGGAGGCGCGATGAGTCCGCCTGGCGTGGATGGCATCGTTTGGCCGGCGAGTCCACTGGCGCAGTTCACGCTGCCCGTCAGCGTGCAGATAAACTACGTCAATGCCGATGTTACTTACGCCGGTTCCGCGCCGGGGTCGGTTTCCGGTGTCTTCCAGATCAACGTGCGGATACCGAACCTCTTTTCTCCTCCGCCGACGGTTCCTGTTGTGATTACGATCGGCGGAGTATCCAGTCCGCCCGCGATCCTGGCGGTCGAATAGCGAATTGATGTAGCGCACGCAATCGTGCGTGCCGCGTTCACATTCGTGTGAACGCCTGCGTCTCCACGGAACACTTGTGTTCGCAAGAGTGCGAACACGGCACGCAAGGTGGGTGCGCTACAATTCTCGGGGCGCGGCGCTGCAGGCAGACTGTTGATCCGACACACCAGCAATCCGTTTGGCTGTTCCCGTTCTGATATACTCGTGCGAGATTCGTCATTATCTATGTCGGAGTTTCGCTTAGGGGATGTAATCGACGATCACTGTATTAAGTGCCGCCGGATTACCAACCATTCCATCGTTTCCATCGTGACCGCGAAGCCAGCCAAGGTCCGCTGCCGCACCTGCTACCACGATCACGACTTTCGCAACGGGGAGGCGCCGCCCTCCAAGAAGGACCTCAAGAAGGCGGAGTTGTTCAAGGAGGTTCTGGCTGCTGCGGTTCCAGCGGTGACTGAGGCGGTGCCCGAGGCCGAGCCGGAAGCGTCCGAGAAACCCAAGAAGGCGAAAGCGCGCGGCAAAAAAGCTTGAGCGCCTGGAACGCGCAGCAATACGAAGGCAGGCATTCCTACGTTTGGCAGTTCGGAGGCAGCCTGCTTGAGTTGCTTCAGCCGCGCTCCGGTGAACGGATTCTGGATCTCGGCTGCGGCACGGGACAATTAACTGCTGAGATCGCCGCGAGCGGCGCGCAGGTGGTAGGCCTGGATAGTTCTGCTGAAATGCTGGGCCAGGCGCGCCAGAATTATCCGAATCTCAAATTCGTTTTGGCTGACGCTGCCAGCTTCCGGTTAGAGGAATCATTTGACGCCGTGTTCTCGAACGCCGCGCTGCACTGGGTCAAGAATGCGGAAGCGGCGGTGCAATCCATAGCCGCGGCGCTTCGGCCGGGCGGACGCTTCATCGCGGAATTCGGCGGCAAGGGCAACATTCGGTCGATCCTGGCTGCGCTTGCTGTGGTTTTCGGCGCGGCCGCCGAGGAGCGCTGTCCGTGGTGGTTCCCGGGCATCGGTGAATACGCATCCTTGCTGGAGCGGCACGGCATGGAAGTACGCCAAGCCAGCCTCTTCGACCGGCCGACGCCTATCGAAGGAGAGCGCGGCATGGAAGACTGGATCGAGATGTTCTGCGGCAACTATCTACGCGGTCTGGACGCTAAACGCGTTCAGGAAAAAGTCCGCGAAGTGGCCGCGCATCTGCGCCCGAAGCTCTACCGCGAAGGCGTCTGGACACTGGATTATAGACGCCTTCGGGTGGTAGCGGTCGCCTCCCAACGAGAAACGAGAAACGAGAAACGTTTTTAACTTCTCCGCAACTCGTCGCTCAAATCTTTCAACACTTGGTCCCGTTCTTCGGACGTCAAATCCTTCTCCAGCCGCCGTAGTGCGACACCAACGATATCGCGATGGTGGAGTTTCGAACCCACCCCTTCGGCTTCGCTCATCCGCCGCCACAGCTCGTGCAAGCGATCGACATCTTCCGGCCAAAGACGCGGCGGATGTGGGCCCAGGTTGACATACATGGATGGTCGATCCGGGCTGATCACTTCGAGCGAAAACGCGTGGCGGGGCTCCGGCAAACTTTCCCAGGCCAGGCCAATGCGATGCGCCAATTCCTCGGACGTCATACGAGCCGAAACGCCGGTCACCAATCGCGAAACCTTGAGCTTCGCGGCGGATTGCACCATCGCGTCGAAGGGATTCACTGCTGGAACTTCCAGAAGTTCCACCGGCTTTCCTTCCTTTTCAGCTATCTCCACAACGTGGGTGAATAACTCCCGCTCGTAGTCGCTGAAAATCTGATCGTCCGAGAGATCATATTCGCCCGCGCCGGTTGTGATGGTTCGAACGGTCATCACCACGATATCGTGCCGCCGCAGATTCGTCTTTTGCAGAACGGTACGGAGATGCTCCATGTTATGGTAATCGCGGACAGCCACCAGAATGCCGCCGGGGCGGGCGTGCAGCGTGGAGGTGGCCTGAGGTTGGTGTTCCAGATTGAATTCTTCAAGCGGCTTCTTCTCCAGATGTTGAAGGGCGCGCTTCCTGGAATTGATGCGCTCCGAGACGGTGAAGATGATGAACACAACCAGCGTGAAACCCACGCCGTACTTCGTGGCGTACTCCTTCGAAAACAAATTCGCAATGGCAACGAAGCCCAGGATCAATGTAGTGACTCCGAGGCCAATGGGAATCTCCACTCTGCCGAGCCGGATGTTGAAAGGGAATTTGTACTCCTGATCGTGACGTTGATAGCGCAGCACCAGCACGCCGAGCGACTTCAAGAAAAAGCTCCACACCACGCCAAACGCATAGGCTTCGCCCAGCAGGTACACGTCGCCGCGGCTCACAACGATGGTGGCTAGTTGGAGAAGCGTGATGGTGTTAACCATGCGGTGTGTGGTTCCAAAGCGTTTGTGGGGCTTGCGAAACCAATCCAGCAATACGCCATCTTCGGCCACGCGGTTCAGGACGCCGTTGGCGCCGATAATTGATGTGTTTACGGCGCCGGAAAGAATCAGCACGCCCACAATCACTACGAAGATGTGAAACACCAGCTTCAATAGCTCCGGCCCGGCTAGCTGCATTGCAAGTCCACCGAGGAGATTGTCGGCGTACAGATTGCGAATATCCTCGGGGCTGATGATCATGCCGGCGAACACCGTGATCACTCCGGTGCACACCACCGCGTACCAGCAAACGATGTTCGCCGTAATTCGCAGGTTCTTCAATTTGGGATAGGCAATCTCGCGGTAGACTTGCGCGAGCGTCTCGAATCCGCTCATGGAGAGCAGCGAATGACCAAAGCCGATGATCAACGCGACAATCGGAATCGTCGGCCAGATAGTGCCTTTGAACCATCCGAGCGCGGTGGGACCGAATCGCAAATTACGTGGCAGCGGCGCCGGAGGAAAGTGCACGTGTCCTCGCAACAAAATGGTTAGCGGACACCAGATCAGCAGAGCCACTACCATGATGGTGGTGATCTGCATGATGCGTAGCGCCTTGCCACTGGATTCGTGAATCCCTTTGATGTTCTGCCACCAGAAGTAGAGCGTCACCAGCGCAGCGAAAAACGCGGCAAAGTAGTTCACGTTGAACGGGGACGACTGTCCGAGCATCTTTGCGATTTCATCCAACAAATGGCCCAGATAGGCCCCGGCGCTGACCACGCTGATGGGTCCGGTGAGAATGTAATCGAATATGAGGGATGAAACCGACAGGCGCGCGATGAAAGGCCCCATGCTGTCTTTCACCACGATGTACACGCCGCCGCGCACGAACATGCTGCAGCTTTCCATGTAGACGGATCGCACCGCGAAGCTGAAGAGCATCACCGCCAGCACGAACCACGGCGCCGCGGGGCCAACCGCGGTGACCGCAATGCCGCCGGCGTAGAATGCCGAAGACGCGAGGTCGGAAAGAACGATGGATGCGCCACGCCAGAAGCTGATGAAGGACAACGCTACGGTGGTGGCCACCACGACTTTGGCTTGGGTCGTGGTAGGTTTGCTAACGTCCGATGCCATCGAGGGGACTAATTCCCATGCTCCAGTCTACGTGGGTCACGTTTCTATCCTACGATGATCACATGGGTCCCAGCACGGCCATCCGAATTGCAGCCCGTCTTCGCGAGCACGGCTACCAGGCTTGGCTGGTGGGAGGCTCGGTGCGCGACCTGGTGTTGGGGCGCGAACCGAAGGACTATGACATCGCGACCGAGGCGCGGCCCGATCAGTTGCTCCAGATCTTTCCAGGGGCTCAGTTGGTGGGCGCACAATTCGGCGTAGTGCTGGTGGATGGCGTCGAAGTAGCAACTTTCCGCAGCGATCATTCATATCAGGATGGTCGGCATCCCTCAGATGTTACCTTCGAAAGCGATCCAAAGCAGGACGTCCTGCGGCGCGATTTCACCATCAACGCGTTGTTGATGGATCCGTCTTCATTGACTTCCGAGGTCGTCGACTACGTCGGCGGCGTCGCCGACCTTCGCGCAAAAATCATCCGCGCCATCGGCAACCCCGAGCAGCGCTTCGAAGAGGATCACCTGCGAATGCTGCGCGCCATCCGGTTCGCCGCGCGATTCGGTTTCGAGATCGAACCCGGCACGCTAGCCGCCATCCAAAAACTGCATCAGCGGATCACGCGCGTTTCCCCGGAGCGCATTCGAGATGAGCTGGTGCGGATTCTGACCGAAGGCGCGCCACGCCGGGGTTTTGAGTTGCTGGACGCCTCCGGATTGCTCGGCGACATTCTTCCTGAAGTAGCAGCCATGAAGGGAGTGGAGCAGCCGCCCGAGTTTCATCCCGAGGGCGATGTATGGACCCACACGCTCATAATGCTGGAAGGACTGCGCGAGCCAACGCCGACGCTCGCGCTGGGCGTATTGCTGCACGATGTTGGCAAGCCCGGCACTTTTCGCGTGGCCGATCGCATTCGCTTCGATGGCCATGTGGAGCTGGGTGAGCGCATCGCGCGCGATATCCTCACGCGCCTGCGGTTTTCGAATGCGGACATCGATCAGGTGATCGCGCTCATTGCGAATCACATGCGATTCATACACATTCTCGAAATGCGCGATAGCAAACTCAAGCGCATGTTGCGCATGGACCGGTTCGAGGAGCACCTGGAGCTGCATCGTCTGGATTGCACATCCAGCCACGGCCATCTGGAGAACTACGAGTTTGTGAAAGCCAAGTTTGAGGAATCGCCGCCGGAAGTGTTGCGTCCGCCGCGGCTGCTTTCGGGAGACGATCTGAAGGAAGCCGGCTACCGTCCTGGCCCTGCTTTTGCACGCATGCTGGAGGCTGTGGAAGACGCGCAGCTCGAGTCGAAGATTCACACGAAGGAGGAAGCTCTAGAACTTGTCCAGTCAACATTTGGATTACCGAATCGTCCCTGTTGAGGAGTATTTGAGAACCAACTACGATCCCGACTGCGAGTACGTGGACGGGCAAATAGTGGAGAGGAACTTGGGCGAAAAACCGCACAGCAGAATGCAAGGCGAACTCATCTTCCATCTCACGGCCATAGCCGAGGATCTTGGTATGGAGGTCCTACTCGAGCAGCGGATGCAAGTTAGCCCAACACGCTACAGAATTCCAGACGTTACGCTTCTTCGGATATCCGATGAGCCAATTGTCACTTCGCCACCTTTCATTTGCATTGAAGTTCTCTCCAAAGACGACACCATGGTATACATGCAGGAGAAGATCGACGACTATTTGGACTTCGGCGTGCCGTATAACCGGGCACTGCGCCGTACCGCACGTAGCCCAGGGATTCGCACATCTTCTCGGCCTCTCCGCCCTGGCGCGTATCCATGACAAGCAGTGTCCGCCCCAGTTTGCGCGCAGTGGATTCCAGCTCCACCATCAAGGCCCTGGCCAATCCACGCCGCCGTGCGCGTCGATGCACCGAGCCCTGAATCAGGTCACCGTCAAGAGCCACCAGCAGAACCCGGGTTCCCTGGCGCATGGCCGCGATGACGCTCTCCCAATAAATCCGCGCCTCGCTTTCCGCGAGCGGCGGCATGAAACCCACGGACGCCCCGCTATCTACCGCGTCAATCAATAAAACCACGAGCTGTTCGATGTGATTTTCCGCCTGCTCTGGAGTGAACGAAACGACCATCTAGCGATTTTCCCGCACACCAGCCACTAGCCACCAGCCACCAGCCACTGCTAAACTTTGTCCGTGCCCGCTACAGCAACTAAGCAGGCCTACTCGCGCGAAGAAGTGCGCCGGTTGCTGGACATATCGGCCAGCCTACTGCGCAGTTGGGAGAAGCAGAAGTTCGTTTCATCCAGCGGTTCCTTCACGTTTTCGGACCTGCTTGCGCTACGCACTTTGGTGGAACTGCGAGAGAGCAAGATTGCCCCCGCCCAGATCCGCAAGGCTCTGGAGGCGCTCCGGAAGCGGTTGAGCGACGTCAATCCGCTCACCGAGCTCAAGATTTATTCCCACGGTAAGAAAATCCAGGTTCTATTCGAAGGACAGCGAATGGAACCGATCTCGGGGCAACTGCTGCTGGATTTCGACGCGGCCGAGATCAAGAAGCTATTGTCCTTTCCACACAAGTCCAGCAAGGAGGTCGGCGCCGGCGAAAAGCATAAGACGCGGCGCGAGGCGGAGCATTGGTTCGAAAAGGGTCTGGAGCTGGAACAGACCGGCGCTCCGATGAAGCAGATCATTGAGGCCTACCAGAAGGCGGCCGAGATTGATCGAACGTCGGCGGGGGCCCTGGTCAATCTTGGCACCGTGTATTTCAACGCGCGCGATTGGCGGGAGGCCGAGCGTAACTATCGCAAGGCCCTGGAGGTGGATCCCGAATATGCGCTGGCGCATTTCAACCTGGGCAATCTTTTCGATGAGAGGGGCAATCGAAACGAGGCATTGTCCCACTACCTGGCCGCGCTGCAGATTCATCCAAGCTATGCGGATGCGCATTACAATGTCGCGCTTCTTTACCAATCCATCAGCCAGTCCTTGAAAGCCGTACGCCACTGGAAACTGTATTTGAAGCTGGACCCCAGCAGCTCGTGGGCCGCCATCGCCCGCCGCGAGCTGAGTAAATTGAAGGAATCTACCATCGTTCGCAGTCCGCACGACAGCTAAAAGTGTTACCGAACCGCGACCGTGAGGGAGACGGTGCCTTTCCGCCGCCTTAAGCGACCGGTGGCGGCTCGATATAATTGGAAGAACCCCGCGTCGCGACAGGAGCACTATTTCCTAATGAACAAGCGGCTGGTTCTTTCAGTAATCCTAATCTCTTCTCAAGCTTGTCTTGGAGCCGACTCATCCAGCGCGCCCGCGTTGCAGTGGTTCAAGACGGTAAGTGGATCAGGCACGAGCGCCGTCGCTGCCGTCGCGAGCGACGGGCACGGGAACTTCTATATCGCCGGCAGCACCACTTCCTTGGATTTGCCGACTGCGGCCTCCGCCCAGCCTAACGCCGGTGGGTCACCTCTCACCCGGATCAATACCACCACCAGCGTGTCACAGAAACTCTATTCGCCCGTATTAACCACCACAACAAGCTTAACGGTGGATCCCAGTAATCCTCAGACTCTATATGCCGCTTCGAACGCAGGGCTGCAGCGCAGCACGGATGGCGGAAACACATGGAACGCCTTGCCGGGATTCCCTTCAGTTTCTAATCTCAATTCCGTGGCGGTAGATCCCACCAACAGCAAAATTCTCTACGCCGCCACTCAACCCCTGGGCGTGCTCAAGAGTACGGACGGCGGGGCCACTTGGACCGGGATCAATAACGGCATCCCAACCTTTACCGAAAATAGCGTCCAAATGATGGACGCTTACGGAATTTGGGTGGACCCAAAATCCACCGGCATCTTATTTGTCTCGGTGATCCCCTACAATCTGATGCGAAGCACCGATGCCGGTAAGAGCTGGAGCGTGTCATCGCTTCCGGGAGGCTTAGAAGGGACGCCTGTTGCCGATCCGTTTGCCAAGGGAACCATTTATGCGCCGGCACTGGGTTCGTTTTCGAAGAGCACGGATAACGGCCAGACCTGGACCTCGCTGGCTGCTCTGCCGGACAATTCCCAACCAACCGTGATCGCCGCAGATCCATTTCATCCAGGCGTATTGTACGGCGGGTCCTATACCGGCCTCTATCAGAGCACGGATTCAGGCCAAACCTGGACACAGAAAATCACGGCGACAACTACGCAAATCGCGTCCGATCCGAACCAGGCGGTGACGTATGCGAATGTGACTGGACTTGGAATCGTGGCCAGCACGGACGAGTTTACAACCTACAAGTCCATCGCACCTGCGAACGCATCTGCGCAACTGGAATTCGCGGGAGCTTACCTCTTTGTCGTCGCACCGCCTACTACCGACGTATTCGTTACCAAACTCGACACTGACGGGAACATCGTATACTCGACGTACTTCGGTGGCTCGGGCTCTGACAATGCGGTCGGCATGGCGCTTGGAAACGACGGCAGCGTTTACGTCACCGGCTCGACCAACTCCACCGATTTTCCAGTGGCGAAAGGCGCGTACGCGACCAGTGGTGCTAGTTTTGTCTTCAAATTGAATCCCGATGGATCGCTGGCATGGTCGACGTATTTCGCGGATGGCAATTCCGCGCCCCACGCGATCGCTGTGGACGCCGCTGGAAATCCGTACATTGGCGGTCAAACATCGGGTGACCTACTCGTGACTCCAGGCGCTTACGAAACAAAATTCACACCAACCGGTTGCGAGCCGGGAAACATTGGTCCCTGTTTCGTTAGTGCCTCGGCGTTTCTAACGAAGTTCAACGCGCAAGGCTCGTCGCTCCTGTTCTCTACTTACATCTTCCAAAATCAGCAACAGCAGTTGATTCAGGCTGTAAACGCGATAGCATTAGCTCCCAACGGCAACATTTATTTCGGCTATAAGGGATTCAACAGCCCCATTCCTAGCGCTAGTGGTGTTTATCTGATGAACGCCACGGGCAGCGCTCTGCTCGGATCCAATACCCGCGAACAAGTCGCAATCAATTCGATTGCGCTGGGTAAGGATGGCAGTCTGTACGCGACCGGCAGTACGGTCGGCGGTTTCGTCGCAACTCCGGGAGCGTTTCAGTCCGTTCCGCGGCCTGCTATTCCGAGTCTTCCGGACGGCCCGGCTGCTGGGGGCGGTGCTGATGCGTTCGTCGTGAAGTTCGACAGCACGCTTTCCAAAATCCTAGCCGCGACTCTCCTCGGGGGCGAAGGAGTGGATATCGGCGAGAGTGTGGCGCTCGATGCTTCCGGCAATGTCATCGTCAGCGGCTATACGGATTCCAAGGCTTTCCCGCTGCGCGCGCCATTCCAGGGGTCTTTCTCGGCCCGCTCCGGATTTGTCGCTGGGTTAGATTCCAGCTTGTCCAACTTGTTGTTTTCGACCTACCTGGGCGACGCGCGGCCCTTCATCGTTCAGGGTGCGGTTCCTGATGGAAATGGAAATGTGCTGGTGGCGGGAACAACCGAGACCCCCTTTGACGGCTATGAACTAGGGGATACGGGATTTCCGTTCGCGGTCCCGTCCACCGTAATCTTGAACAAGATTGCGCTTCCCCCGGCTCCGGCTGTGCGGTTGGACTCCCTCGTGAATTACGCCAGCCGGTTGGGCGTGCCTTTGTCGCCAGGGGAAGCTATCGAAGCGATCGGTTCGGGCTTTGGCTCGGATGCGAAGTTGCTCCTGAACGGTAACCCGCTGCCGGTTGTATTCGCCAATGCGAACCGCATCGTGGCCGTCTTGCCGAATGATCTGCAGACATCCGGCGGCGTGCAGCTAACAGCTTCCAATAACGGTGTCATTTCGAATCCAGTCAACATGCCCGCGGCCGCTGCTTCCCCTGGGATTTATTCCGCCGACAATAGCGGCTTCGGCCAAGGCTACATTTTGAACGCTGACGGCACGCGGAACTCGCAATCGAATCCCGCCGTGCCAGGTACGCCTATAACAATCTTCGCCACAGGCGTGGGTCAGGTCTCGAATGTCGGGCCGTATGTTGTCACAGATCAGACCGTGGCTGTTTTTATAGATGAATTCTACGTCAGCGGTATTGCCGCTGTGATGAAACCAGTCCCAGGTTTACCGGGCAACGTCTACGAGATCAGCGTGTACGCTCCGGATCTTGCCAAGCTGTTTAGCGCCAACCCGGATGTCCACAATCCAGTGATTCCACCGGAGGTTCCCGTCACGCTATTCATCGGATCGGCCGAGAGCCAGCAGGGAGTCGCGATTTGGTTGAAGCCGGACTAAGCGGCGGAGGAGCTCAGCTTTTCCACAAACCAATCCCGCGCCAGCTCCGCCACTTTCTTGAGCGCACCCGGCTCCTCGAATAGATGCGTGGCGCCCGGAACCACCTTCAGCGCTTTCTCACAATGCATCGATCCCAGCGCCTGCTGATTTAAATCCAGCACCACCGGATCCGCTCCGCCGACAATCAACAAAGTTGGCGCTTTCACGTGACTGAGCGCGTGCCCCGCCAGATCCGGCCGCCCGCCGCGCGAAACCACCGCGCGTACCAGGTTCGGAAGCTGAGCTGCGGCAACCAACGCGGCGGCCGCGCCCGTGCTTGCCCCGAAATGGCCGATTTTCAACCCCGCAACTTCCGGATGCTCCGCCAACCATTGAGTAATGGCCACCAGCCGTTTTGCCAGCAGCGGGATATCGAAGCGAAGGTGCGCGGTCTGCAGGTCCACCTGCTGCTCGTCTTCGGTCAACAGGTCCATCAGCAGTGTGGCCAGTCCGCTCTCATTGAGTAGGTCGGCCACATACCGATTCCGTGGACTCCGCCGAGAGCTGCCGCTGCCATGCGCGAACAGCACTGCGCCGGCTGCCGCCGTCGGGATGCTGAGGTCCCCTTCCAAGCGAAGCGATTCCACTGGTATCGTGACGGCCAGATGCTCAATCGCAATACCCGTTCGTTCTTTGGTCATTCGATGGCTCCTCCTTTTTGTGGGGCGGACCCCAATAAGCGTTAACTTAACAAAAGGCATATCGCAACCGTTTTCGGCGGGGCTCTGCCAACTGCCATACAATCTCATCCCAGTCCCTAAAGGTTGCGGCCAGACTGTGA
>CABEDY010000466.1_pt1 | contig 50337 bp, 47 predicted proteins | sample 3423171 | NCBI WGS metagenome assembly CABEDY01 (sample SAMEA5534333, study PRJEB31848) | metagenome | biome: tundra; feature: field; material: soil | place: USA | collected 2013-05 | depth 0.15 m | reverse complement strand
CAAACATACCCTAATCCAAGGTAAGAACCGTGTGCGTTAGCAGCGCCAGCACGGGTCTGTGCGGGGGGTGTCGGGAAACCGGCATCCCTACCGCGACCGCGGGTCCCCCTGGACCCGCTCTCTTCGCCAGCGAATTCACCCTCATCCAAAATCCAGCAAGCCGACGTGGGCGTCGGCTGCGGTCCAGGGGGACCGCCCCACCAAGAGCTCAGATCATCCAGTCTTCGGAAACCTTGGCATTTGCGCTCTTCCGCCTACGCCTCCGCAAACAACCAAGTCTCCCGTAACCACACCCTTACTCAATTCGCCCTTGCTACTTGGCTTTGGGAGGAATTACCGGATGCTCAGTCTAATGACCGCGGCGTTGAGTGGTGGGGCAGGCGCTTCCGCCTGCCAACCGATTTTTTCACGGCTTTTCACCGTCCTGCTGCTCTTCGTCCCGACCCTCGCGTTCGCGGAATCAGCGCACGAGGCCGCTTTGAAGAATCTGAAATTCCGCGAGATCGGCCCCGCCATCATGGGCGGCCGTGTGGACGACTTCGCGGTGGTGGAATCGGACCCGCGCATCATCTACGTCGCCGCCGCCGCCGGGGGGATTTTCAAAACAACCAACGCCGGCGTGACCTGGGAACCGATCTTTGACGATCAACCCAACTCCACCATCGGTGACCTCGCGCTGGCGCCCTCGGACCCCTCCATCCTCTGGGTGGGCACCGGCGAGCCGAACAATCGCCAGAGCTCGTCTTGGGGCAACGGAGTTTATAAATCCATGGACGCCGGCCGCACCTGGACGCACATGGGCCTTCAGGAAACCCGTCACATCGGCCGCGTCATCATCCATCCCTCCGACACCAACATCGTCTACGTTGCGGCGCTCGGCCATCTCTGGGGACCGAACAAAGAACGCGGCGTGTTCAAAACCACCGACGGCGGCGTTACCTGGACGCAGTCGCTCTTCATCAATGAGGACACCGGTGTTTCCGACATCGCCATCGATCCTCAAAGCCCGAACACGCTTTACGCCGCGGCCTACGAACGCAGGCGTACCGTATTCGGTTTCAACGGCGGAGGGCCGGGCGGCGGAATCTACAAGACTGTCGACGGCGGCGCTCACTGGACCAAGCTCGCCAAGGGCCTCCCGGCTACTGGCGATATCGGACGCTGCGCGGTGGATATCTCCCGCAAGAATCCCAACGTCGTCTATGCGCTGGTGGAGCACGTGAAAGAAGGCGGCATCTACCGCTCCGAAGACAAGGGTTTCACCTGGACGCGCATGAGCGACACCAATCCACGCCCTTCCTACTACAGCCAGGTTCGCGTCGATCCAAACAACGATCAAAAAGTCTGGGTGCTGGGCGCGCCTCTTTATTACACCGAAGATGGAGGCCGCACCTTCCGCCAGGACCGCTGGCAGAAAATCCACAGCGATTTTCACGCCCTTTGGATCGATCCCGCGAATTCCGATCACATGATCCTGGGCTCGGACGGCGGCATAACCATGACGTACGATGGCGGCCGCAACTGGGATTACGTCAACAACGTTCCGATCGGCCAGTATTACGAGATCGCTTACGACATGCAGAAGCCGTATCATTTGTGCGGCGGCCTGCAGGACAACAATTCGTGGTGTGGCCCCAGCGCCACCACTATGCCGCGCGGCATCTCGAACGACGAATGGATCACCGTAGGCGGGGGCGACGGCTTCTACTCGCAGGTGGATCCAACCGACGCCAATATCGTTTATGCCGAATCCCAGGATGGCAACCTGCTGCGCCGCGACCTTCGCACCGGAGAATCGCGCTCCATCCGTCCGCTCGAAGAGAATGACCAGGCGCCGCGCTACCGTTTCCAATGGAATTCGCCGGTGATCATTTCCGCCCACGATCCGAAGACGCTTTATTACGGCGGCAATCACTTGTTCAAGACCACCGATCGCGGCGAATCGTGGGAGCGCCTTGGCCCCGACCTCACCACCGGCGTCGAGCGCGACAAGCAAGCAATCCTGGGAAAAGTTCCCGATAAGGACACGCTGTCCCGTCATGACGGTGTTCAGCAATTCCCTTGCATCAGCACGTTGAGCGAATCGCCGTTGCGTGCCGGCCTCATCTGGGTGGGCACTGACGATGGCAATGTGCAAGTGACGCGCGATGGCGGCAAAACCTGGAACAATGTTGCCGGCAAAATCCCGGGTGTGCGCAAGGGAGGGTATGTGAGCCGCGTGGTGGCCTCGCCGCACGACGAAGGCATCGCGTATGTGGCCTTCGACAATCACCGGAGCGACGATTATTCGGTGTACCTATACATGACCACCAACTACGGCGACACCTGGACGCGCATCAGTAACGGCATTCCGGAGGAAGCCGGCACCGTTCATGTGGTCCGCGAGGATCCGAAAAATCGAAATCTGTTGTTCGCCGGAACGGAGTTTGGCCTTTTCGTTTCCTTCGATCGTGGATCCAATTGGCAGCGCATGAAGAATGGGCTGCCCACGGTTCCGGTGGACGACATCCAGATCCATCCGCGCGATCATGATCTGATTCTGGCCACGCACGGCCGCTCGCTGTGGATCATGGACGATATTACGCCGCTCGAAGAGATGAGCGACAACGTACTGGCAGCCGATCTGCATCTATTCGACATGCGCTCCGGAATCACATGGCACTTGGCGAACAACAAAGGTAACGTCGGCGCGCGGGATTTCCTCGCACCTAATCCGCCCTATGGCGTGATTGTCGATTATTTTCTGAAAGCCAAGCTGGAAGGCCGCAATCCAGTCAAAATCACGGTGACAGACAAGGCCGGCGTGAAGATTCGAGAGATCAACGGCGCGGCCGAGACCGGTATTAACCGAGTGGCTTGGGACCTCCGTTATGACACGCCGGTGCGGCCGGACGGGCAGGGAGGTCCTGGAGGCAGCGGCGGTGCGGCGGGTGAAGCTGGCGCCGAAGCTGCAGGCGAACCCGGCGGAGCGGGTCCGGCGGCCGGTGGTGCGCGCGGCCCCGGTGGTCCTGGGGCTCCCGCTGGTCCCCCTGGTGCTGCTGCAGCCCCCGGTGCGGGCGGAGGAGGTGGCGGAGGAGGAGGATTCGGATTCGGCGGCGGACGCGGTCCGCTAGTCGATCCAGGCGACTACACCATCACGGTGGCCGCAGGTGGTAAGTCCGAATCGAAAACCGCAGCGGTTGAAGAGGACCCGCGGGTCACCATGTCGGCTGAGGATCGCGCTCAGCGCCGGCAAGCGCTCGCCAAGCTGTACGCCATGGCGCGCCAAGCGGATGAAGGCCGCCGGAAAATCCTCGCGATCCGCACTTCGCTCACTGCCTTGACGGATGGCTGGAAGCGGCCAGCCGCCTCCAAGGTCCCCGATGACGTTAAGAAGGCTGCGGACGACCTGTTGGTCAAAGTGAAGGAAGTGGCCGCCACTTTCGAAATGGAGCGCGAAGGCCAGCTCGGAAGCGCGGGTCCACCGCTCAAGTACACGCCGCCGCCGGTCAATCAGAAAATCGGCCGGCTGATGGGATCCATCGATGGTTACTCGGGCCCGCCCACCGCGCGTCAATTGGAGGATATCAACCAGGCGTCCGCGGAGCTGGAACCCGGCCTGGCTGCGGTAAAAAAGCTCGAAGATGAGGATCTGCCCCGGTTGAACAAGATGATGGCCGACGCGGGTATTCCGTATGTCACCGCCGACGTTCGTCCAAGCAGGTAGTCGCGGCGCCCCGGGAACTGTCCCCTTGCTCACGCGCGGGGCTACCGGCTGGATATTGCGATTGCATGAAGGGAGCTACGATCAATGAGACGCCACAAGGGAGACACCGCAACGTTTGAGGAACCGGGCTGCTGTTATCGACTGTTACGCTCCTCGGCGCATACGCCGTTCAACTAAACACACCGCTACGCGAAAATCGCCGGGCGGCATACTTGGAGGTTGGAAATGCAGCTGTCTCTTTTTCAAGACGATCTTTAGCGGAATGCCTGGGAACATTCTGGTTGGTATTCGGAGGCTGTGGCGCCGCGGTTCTGGACGCCGCATTCCCGAGCCTCGGCATCGGTTTCGTGGGGGTGGCATTAGCGTTCGGGCTAACAGTGCTCACCATGGCGTTCGCCATTGGTCACATCTCCGGGTGTCATCTCAATCCCGCTGTTTCGGTCGGGCTGGCCGTCGCCAGGCGATTTCCCGCAAAAGAATTACCGGCCTATATCGTGGCGCAGGTGATGGGCGGGCTTGCCGGAGCGGGCGTTCTGCTGATTATCGCCAGCGGCAAAGCCGGTTTCAGCCTGAGTGGAGGTTTTGCATCGAACGGGTACGGCGCTCATTCGCCGGGCGGGTATTCGTTGAGCGCTTGCCTGACAGCGGAAGTCGTTTTGACCTTCATGTTTCTCGCCATCATCCTGGGGGCGACGGACCGGCGCGCGCCGCAAGGCTTTGCGCCCATCGCGATCGGCTTGGGACTCACGTTGACCCACCTCATCAGGATTCCGGTGCCAATCTCTCGGTCAACCCCGCGCGCAGCACCGGTCCCGCGATATTCGTGGGTGGATGAGCAGCGCTGGCCGGGATCGTTTATCCCGCGCTGGCCGGGGAATCGTCGACTGAAACCAGCCGCGGAGCGACCGCTTCGGCGTAAGGGTCTAACGCATGGCGCGCAGCCGAGCGATCCGATCCTCGGTGGATGGGTGCGTCGAAAACAATCGCATGAATCCGCCCCCCGTGAACGGCTTGATGATAAACAAATGCGCGGTGGCCGGATTCACATCGGACATAGGAATTCGTTTCGACCAGGTCTCCAGTTTGCCGAGCGCCGAAATCAGTTCATTGGGATTGTGCGTCACATGGGCGGACGTCTCGTCCGCGGAATATTCGCGCGTGCGCGAGATGGCCATCTGAATCAGCATGGCGGCGAACGGCGCCAGGATCAGCATAATCAAGCCAGCCCAGCCGCTGCCGCGATCCTCGTCATCGTCGCGGCTGCCGCCGAACCAGAATGCCATGCGCGCCAGAACGGTAATCGCCGCGGCGATAGTGGCCGCCACGGAGCTGGTGAGAATGTCGCGGTTCTTCACGTGTCCCAATTCGTGCGCCACAACGCCCTCCAGCTCCTGATCGTTCATCAGCTTCAATACGCCGGCGGTGAATGCAACCGAGGCGTGCTCGGGATTCCGGCCGGTAGCGAATGCGTTGGGCGATTCATCCGCAATCAGCCACAGCTTCGGCATCGGCAGGCCCATGCGTTGCGTCAGACTTTGCACGATGGGAAAAACGCGCGCGTACACTTCGCTGTTCTCGGTGGGCGTCACCGGCTGCGCTGAGTACATCGAAAGGGCCATCTTGTCGGAGAAGAAGTAGCCGAAGAAATTCATGAAAACCGCAATGGCCAGCGCGATGTAGAGGCCGTTGCGGCCTGCGAACATCTCTCCGCCGGCCAGCAGCAGACCACTCATGATACCGAGCAACAGCGCAGTCTTGAGACCGTTCATAGAGGCCTTCTATCTTAATTATCGCGCAGCCCTCGTAGGGCAAGCCTCCGGCTTGCCAATGGACAAGCCGGAGGCTTGTCCTACTATAAAGATTGAACGTTTATCGATTGCTTGTGCTCTTCGCGGTTGCGGCCGACCCGCAGGCAGCCAGGGTCTCGCACAAGATCGAAATCATTGAGAGCGGGAAGGCCAAAGCCGGAACGGTCTACACGTTCACCGTGGCGGAGCTGAACGCCTGGGCCCGCGCCAAGGTTCCGAGTGTGGTCCCGCAAGGCCTTCGCGAGCCGCGCCTGGAACTTGGAACGAACAGTGCCACCGGCTATGCGCTGGTGGATTTCATCAAAATGCGGCAGGGCGCCGGTGAAGAAACGAACTGGCTGGTGACGAAACTAATCCAGGGCGAGAAACGCGTGAAGGTAACCGCGCGCATTCAATCGGCGAAGGGGCGCGCCACGGTCTATTTGCAGCGCGTGGAAATTGGCGGATTAGCCGTGAGCGGCAGCACTCTGGATTTCCTGATCCACACATTCTTCATGCCGCTTTATCCGAACGCGAAAATCGACGAGCCATTCGAGCTGGCCGACCGCATCGATCACATTGAGGTAACGCCGGCCGCGGCGCGCGTTTACATCAGGAAGTGATGCGCGTGGCGGCTTCCTTGCCTGCCTTTATGCAATCCGGCAATCCGATGCCGCGATAGCCGTTGCCCGCCAAGTGAAGTCCAGGGATGCCTTGCACGATGGATTCAATCTGCCGCAGGCGCTGTTCGTGTCCCACGGTGTATTGCGCCATCGAGTTGGGCCAGCGTGCGATGCTGTGCAACACCGGCACGGCCTTTATACCCATGATGGTCTGCAGCTCGCGTTGCGCGGCTTCCACCAGCGACTCGTCGCTCTCTTTTAATGCATCGCCACCCATGAAACAGCGCAGCAGCACCATATCGTCCGGCACTCGGTAGCTGAATTTGTTTCCCACCCAGGTGCACGCCGCCATTAATTTGCGCTCGCGCTTGGGCACCAGAAATCCAAATCCATTGAGTGGATGATCGAACGTGTCCTTGCGATAGCCGAGCGACAACGTGACCGATGATGTGTATGGCACCGATTGCAAAAGCTGAGCCAGGTTGCCATTCCACGGCTGCAACAGGCGCGCGGCATCGCCGGCAGGAGTCGCTATCACCACTTGATCCGCTTCTATGAAATCCCCGTTCACGCGCGCGCGAAAGCCGGACCCGTTGCGTTCGAGACTCTCCACTGCGCTGTGCACAACATCCGCGCTCCCCTTTAGCTTGTCCACCAACTGGCCCAGGCCATTCTTCAGCGTGCGGAACAGCGATCCGGATCCCGAGCCTTTGGGACGGGGCGCCGCCAGAACTCCGCGCGTCAAGCTGCCATACTTGGTTTCGATTTCGACGAAGCGCCCCAGCACACTGTTCACGCTCATCTCGCGCGGATCGCCGCCATAAACGCCCGCCAGCAGCGGCTCAGCCAGGTAGTCGATGGATTCCTGCCCATAGTGATCCAACAGAAAATCATAGACCGAACGATCCGCAAGAGGAGCTTTCGGAGGGCGGCGCAGAAATTCCAGACCCATGCGGATCTTGGTGCCCCAGGTCAAGAGCTTGGTACCGACGAGCGGGAGAATTTTGGTCGGCACCATCATCATCAGCCCATCCGGAAGAGGAACCAGCTTCCCATGTTTGAGGATATAGGTGACGCGCAAGTGATCGTTCGAGCCGATCACCTGGTCCGCCAGACCCACTTCGCGGATCAAATCCATGGCCCAAGGCTTGGCGGCCATGAAGCTGTCCGGACCGGCCTCGAGCAGACAGCCTTGCTGGGTGGAAGTGCGGATAACGCCACCCAAGTGCGCAGCTTTTTCGATCAGCTTGGCGCGGACACCGGCCTTGTTGAGATAGTAAGCGGCGGATAGGCCCGAGATTCCCCCGCCAATGATGATTACGTTTGGCATGTAGAGAATATCACGAGCATGTATCTTGCCAGTCTCTGTAACGCAAGCCTCCGGCTTACTAATTGGGCAAGCCGGAGGCTTGCCCTACGGTTAGAGCTTGAACTCGCGGACGAAATCCACCACTGCCCGCACGCTGTCCACCGGTGTCTCCGGCAGAATGCCATGGCCCAGATTGAAGATATGGCCCGGACGCGAGCCGGTGCGCTTCAAAATCTCATGGACTCGCATTTTCAGCTCGGGCAGCGGCGCGAACAGAACCGCTGGATCGAGATTGCCTTGCACAGCGGAGCGATAGCTGATATCCATCCAAGCCTGGTCGATGTTGATGCGCCAATCCACACCCATCACGTCGCCACCAGCGGCGTGCAGCTCGCGGAAGAAGCCCGCCGCGCCGGTGCCGAAGTGAATCACCGGGACGCTAGCGGTGCGAATGCGTTCGATCAGAGCGCGCGAATACGGCGCTACGTAGCGCACGTAGTCGTCCGGGCCTAGCGCACCCACCCAACTGTCGAACACCTGAATCGCGCGCGCCCCAGCCGTCACCTGCGCCAGCGCGAACGGTCCCAGCACATCCACCAGCTTGCCCATTAATCGGCGCCACAGCGTTTCGTCGCGATACATCATCTGCTTGGTGCGGATGAACGTCTTCGAGGGTCCGCCTTCGATCATGTAGCTGGCGAGGGTAAACGGCGCGCCTACAAAGCCGATCACCGGAACTCGGCCGGCCAATTGACGCACGACAAGCTGAATCGCTTCCCCCACATAACCCAGTTCGTCCGTGTTCGAAATTGAGAGCGAGTCAACGTCGTCAGAAGTTCGAACCGGATTATCGATCTTCGGCCCCTCCCCCGATACGAACTTCAACTTCAGCCCCATCGGTTCCACCGGAAGAAGCAGGTCGGCGAAGATGATGGCTGCGTCGACATCCAGAACTTCTACGGGTTGCAAGGTTACCTCGGCCGCCAAATCGGGCCGCTTGCAAATTTCCAGGATACTGGCCTTGGCGCGGATATCCCGGTATTGTTTCATGTAACGTCCGGCCTGCCGCATAAACCAAACCGGCCGTACATCGGTGGGCCGGCGGCGGCAAGCATCTAAAAATCTACTGTTCATTGAAGCCAATCGCATGTTGCACCTGGTCTCGCTTCGCAAAAATAAACGCGAAAGTCGTTGTGTCTGTGTTTAGCTGCCCATTGGGGCCCTAAGATATAGTAGGGCTTGGTCCAAGCCTCACTGTCAAGGGTTCGAGGTGCAATAACTGAAGTTGATAGCATTCCTTGGGATGGATACCCGGTCCGAGGGTCCATGATATGGCTGTACATCTTGCCTTCGGCATAGAAGAACTTTTCATAATTGCCGGAGGTGGACATGGATTCGTCCTTCAGGTACACCGTTTCGATTGATTCTTCAGGGTTTTTTGGATTCTTGATGTCCACTTTCCAGCCTTTTTCGTGGGGTGGCGCGCCAATGGCGTAGATGCTGGAGCCGCCGCCGGATACCAGGGCCTGGCGCACTCCATCATCCTTTAGAATCTGCGCGATACGGTCAACGGCGTAGCCTTTTCCGATACCGCCGGGATCAAGTTCTATGCCGGGTTTGGCGAACCGGACGGTTTGTTTGGCGGGATCTAGCAGGATATTCTGGTAGCCAATCTTGTTCAGAGCCCCCCAGACCTCGGCCCGGTGCGGCAAGTGGCCGGAGCCCTTGTAGAATCCCCAAACCTTCATGAGCGGTCCTACGCTGATATCGAAAGCTCCTTCGCTTTCCCGGCTGTATTCCACGCAGGCGGTGAGCAACTGGAACAGCTCCGGCGTGATGTGGACCGGCCCGTCGCCAGCCGCCCGGTTGACCATGCTCCATTCGCTCGCGGGTTTGTAATTGGAAAGCATTTCATCCAAGCGGCGCGCCTCTTCCAGACCTTCCGAAACGGCCGACTGCAACCGGCCGCGGTCCTGGCCATAAGCCACGATGGAAAATGCCGTGCCCATGGCGTCCACGCTGCCTTCCACGCGCAGTAGGTCGGGTTGGGCGGCGAGGGCGTTGAGCGCGATGAGCAACAGCAAAGCACCGACTCCCTGACGGTCGCGGTTCGGTAAGCGAAGCCTCTTTCCGAGCCGCGAGCGTAAGCGACCGGTGATTTTCATTCCACTAACGATCATCCGGCGGGTTCCGGATCGCGAGGCCGGCCTTTCCGGATGCGCTTCAACAAATGTTCCATTTTGCCACCCAGCTCGCTGGCCACGTCTGCTTCGAAATGCAATTCCGGGATGCGGTATACAGTCAGCCGGGTGGCGAGTTGACGCCGCAGAAAATTGCGGGCATGCGCCAGCGCTTCGAGAACGGCTTTGGTATCCGAATTTTCCGGGATGCGGACCCGCACCATGGCATGCCGCTTGTCGGGCGAGATCTGCACTTCGGTCACGATCGCGGAGCCTACGCGCGGATCCGCCATTTCGTATCCGATCATCTCGGACAGTTCCTCGCGGATAGCTTCGGTGATGCGCTCAGTGCGATGATCCATTGGTACTCAGGAAGCAGGAGGCAGGCGGCAGGCGGCAGAAATCGTCGCTGGCTCCTTCGGTCTGTCTTTATTCAATCCATTCCAACGTCGTGCCTACCAGAGCGGCGCCCAACATTGAGGACGCTTCCCGTTCCACCAACTGCAGGGTTTGTTCAGCGCGCGTGTGGTCGCTCGAAACAGTGACGGCCGAGATCAGGGACCGCTGCCAAAGATCCTGATAATCGATCTCGGCCACCGCCACGTTGAATCTTCCGCGAAGTCGATCCTTCAGGCCTTTGACAGTGTGCCGCTTCTCTTTGAGCGAATGCGCCTCGGAAAGCTGCAGCTCCAAGGTCAGGACACCGACGGTAGGCATAGCTCAAGTGACAGGCGTCCTGCCGCCTGCCGCCTGCCTCCTGCCGCCTGTCTTCACGCCAATGCCTCCGCCGCTACTTTCTCGGTCGCGAACGCCTCAATCACGTCCCCCGGCTTCACGTCGCCGAAATTCCGGACGGTCAAACCGCACTCGAATCCGTTCTTCACTTCGCTGGCGTCGTTCTTGAACCGCTTCAGAGACTCCATTTTCCCCGTGAAAACCACCACGTTGTCGCGCAACACGCGGACCTCGCTGTCGCGCCTGATCAGGCCGTCCGTCACCACGCACCCGGCCACATTGCCCACCTTGCTGATGCGGAATACGTCGCGCACCTGCGCCCGGCCCTGATACACTTCCTTGAAAACCGGTTCCAGCATACCGGTCATGGCACGCTTCAGCTCGTCGGTCAATTCATAGATGATGGTGTGCAGGCGGATGTCCACCTTCTCCTGTTCCGCCAGCGCCGTGGCGTTTCGCTCCGGGCGGACGCTGAATCCGACGATGATGGCATTGGATGCCGAAGCCAGCAACACGTCGCTTTCATTGATGGCTCCTACGCCCGCGCGCAACACGTGGATTTTGACCTTCTCGTTGGACAGCTTTTGCATCATGTCGCTGATGACTTCCGCCGTGCCGCCGACATCCGTTTTCAGGATGATGTTGAGTTCCTTGATTTCGCCTTCCTTCAACTGCTCATGCAGTTGTTCCAACGTAACGCGTCCGGTCTTAGCCATGGCCACGTCACGCGCCTTGGCTTCGCGGTAGATAACGATCTGCTTGGCCTTGCCGGTGTCGGTGACCACCTGGAAGGTATCGCCAACCTCTGGGAGAGATTCCAAGCCCAGCACTTCAGCGGGCATGGATGGTTCGGCTTCGCGCAGCGGCTGCCCGCGATCGTCGAACATGGCGCGCACCTTGCCGAATACCGAGCCGCAAATGAAATAGTCACCCACGTGCAGCGTTCCATCCCGGACCAGGACGGTGGCCACGGGGCCGCGTCCGCGATCGAGCTGGGCTTCGAGTACAGTGCCGACCGCAGGACGTTCGGGATTGGCTTTGAGGTCCTGCAGGTCGGCCACTAGCAGGATCATTTCGAGCAACAGATCGAGATTGGTCTTGGCCCGGGCGGAAACGGGAACCATCACGACATCGCCGCCCCAGTCTTCCGCCAACAGATTACGGTCGGCCAGTTGCTGCTTGATGCGCTCCGGCTGGGCATCTCCCTTGTCGATTTTGTTGATGGCGACGATGATGGGCACCTTGGCGGCCTTGGCGTGATCGATGGCTTCGACGGTTTGCGGCATCACGCCGTCGTCGGCGGCCACCACCAGGACCACGATGTCGGTCACCTTGGCTCCCCGCGCGCGCATACGCGTAAACGCCTCATGACCGGGAGTATCGATAAATACAATCTTGCGGCCGTTCTTTTCGATGTGATAAGCGCCGATGTGCTGGGTGATACCGCCGGCTTCATGCGCGGCCACATCGGCCGATCGTATAGCGTCGAGCAGCGATGTTTTGCCGTGATCGACGTGGCCCATGATGGTGACCACCGGCGCGCGCTTCACGCGGTCCGCCGTCTCCTCGGCCAGCTCGATTTCCTGCGTGCTCTCCTCTTCGAAGCTGACCTTGTTGGTGGAGGCGCCGTAATCGCGCGCCAGGTCTTCGGCCATCTTCACATCCAGATTCTGGTTGATGGTGGCGAAGATCTTTTTCTCTACCAGCTTCTTGATCAGCAGGTTGGCCTTGATGCCCAGCTTTTCGGAAAGTTCCTTGACGGTGATGCCTTCCGAGATCGTAATCTCGCGATCGATGGGTGGCGGCGCCGCGGGCTGCTCGCGCCGCGACACAGGCATCCGGAGCCGTCCTTCTTCCTGTTCCTGATCGCGATGGCGGTCGCGTCCGCCGGGCTTGGCTTGATGCCTGCGCTGCTGTTCGGTAGTGGGAAGCGGGGCGGCCGGCTCCATCCGCAACGGCGAAGTGGGATGCAGGGTTCTGGTGCGGCGAAATCCGGGCGATGCGCCTCCCCCAGGACTTGGAACGCCAGGACCCCTCATCACCGGCTGGCCAGGACGAATGGGTCCGCGATAAATGGGCTGGCCGGGAACCGGCGTGGAGCTGCGAGTGGGCATGCCAGGCCGCGGTGCTTGCGGCTGCACCTGACCGGGCGCCGGACGTGTTTGCTGCAGTCGCGCCACCATATCCGGACGTGGAGGAACTATCGGACGTGCCGCCGGCTGGCCGGCCAGATTGGGCCGCGGGGGCGCCGCTCGCAAAGGCATGGCGGGCGCTGGTCCAGGCGTTTCAACAGCGGGAGGCGCCGACGCTCGCGCCGTAGAAGGAACCGAGGGCGAGTGAGCTGCCGGCGTTGATGGAAATGGTGGCGGCGTTCCGGGCGGCAGGGGCTGGCGCGGTCCCGAAAGTATCTGACCAGGCCGGGGCGCGGCCGGTACAGGGCGCGCAGTTACCGTGCCGGTGCGCAGAGGAGGATGCAACGGCGCGCTTGGGCCCGATGCCAGAGGCGGCCGTACCGGAGCCGGCTTGCCGCGAAGCGGTTCTTCCGTGACCGTGGATGTGGAGCCGTTCTCAGACGGCGGAGCTGCGGGGGCTTCCACAGTATGGCTGGGCGCGCTCTTTGCTGCGATCACCGGTGGTTCCTGTTCGGGCTCCGCAGCAGCGTGAGGTTGCTCTTCAATCTGCTCGGGCTCCTCCACTGCCGTGGCGTGTCCACTGCCTTCCGGGTGGCCGGCGCCTTCTCCGTGGACGCGCTTCCGCACCAGTTCCGCGACCGGCTCATCAATCGAGCTGGAATGCGTCTTCTTTTCGGTGACGCCAACCTCTGGCAACATTTCTACTATCACGTGCGATGGAATCTCCAGTTGCCTCGCTAGCTCGTTGATGCGGATTTTGCTCATATTTAAGACTGCAACGCTCTCGTAACGCGGCGCTTAGCTGACTTCCCCCGAATCTTTAATGGTATCAAATTCTTTTTTGGGAACCGTAGAATCCTCCGCGGCCGAAGACCCATCCCCATCCGCTTGCGCAACAGGTTCCACAAACTCATCCGTCGGGAGTTCCGGCGCGACATCGGCCGCGATCTCCGACGTTTCTTCCGGCACAACCTCCGCAGCCGCAGAAGGCTGTTGTTCGAACTGCGAGTAATAGGAATTGACGGCGACCAGGATCTTCTCGACGATAGTTGGCTCGATCCCGGGAATCGCTTCCAATTCTTCGGGTGTCATAGAGCCAAGTTTTTCCACCGTACCTACGCCCGCTTCGATGAGCTTCTCGGCGATTTCTTCACTGAGGCCATGATCGATCAGTATGGAAACCGGCGCTCCGGTAGGTACCAGGGCCGACATAGCGGACTCCACTTCCTGACGCTTCTCTTCTTCGCTCTTTATATCGATCTTCCAGCCCAACAACTTGGCGGCCAGCCGTACATTCTGGCCTTTCTTGCCGATTGCGAGCGATAGCTGCGTATCGTCGACAATCACTTCCATGTGCTTTTCGACGGCGTCGATGATGGAGACCCGGCTGATTTTGGCCGGACTCAAGGCATGCGTGGCGAACGAAACCGCGTCCTCTGAGAATTCAATGATATCGATCTTCTCGCCCCGCAGCTCACGGATGATGGATTGCACCCGCATGCCCTTCATGCCGACGCAAGCGCCCACGCTGTCCACGTCGCGATCGCGGCTGGAAACGGCGATCTTGGTTCGCTCGCCGGGCTCGCGCGCGCAGCCTTTGATCACCACCGTGTTGTCGTAAATCTCCGGGACTTCCTGCTCGAATAGCCGCATCACCAACTCCGGCGCGCCGCGCGAAACAATGACGCCCGCGTTCTTGCCGGCCTTCTCCACGCTCTTGATCACGCAGCGGACGCGCTCACCCACGCTGAAGTTTTCGAGCTTGCTTTGCTCCTTTTTTGGCACTCGCGCTTCAGTCTTCCCGAGATCAACCACCAGATCCTGGCCTTCGATGCGTTTCACCGTGCAGTTCACCAGTTCGCCGACGCGGCCGGAATACTCCGAGTAAATGGTTTCACGTTCGGCTTCGCGGACCTTTTGCAGAATCACTTGTTTCGCGGTTTGGGCGGAAATACGCCCCAAGGCTTCGGTGGGTTTCGGAAAGCGCAGCTCGGACTCCAGCTGCGCGGCCGGATCGATCCGAATCGCATCCTCGAGCGAAATTTCTTTCACCGGATCCAGAACCGACGCCACAACTTTCTTCACTCCGTAGATTTCAAGAGCACCGGCATCGTTGAAAGCAGCCACCAGGTCCTCGGTTGTTCGGAAGTGCTTGCGAGCCGCCACCAGCATGGCGTCCTTGACCGCGTCGATAACGATCTGCGGGTCAATGCCCTTCTCCTTACTCAAGATCTCGATGGACTGATAGATAGTTCCCACTGTGTCCTCTTCTTAAACTGTTCGGGGGTTCTTTACCACTCAAACTTCAGGTTGGCTTTTTCGACCTGCGTTAACGGGAAGTGAATGACTCTTCCATCGCTCGGCTCCAGCGCGACCACACCCTGCGAAATACCGGCCAGCTTGCCTTCCCAACGGCGCTGGTTCTCCACTGGTTCCCGCAGTACGACTTTTGCTTTTTGCCCCACAAACCTCTCGAAGTCTTTTTCTTTAAATAACTTGCGTTCCAAGCCCGGCGAGCTTACCTCAAGTGTATAATTCTCGCCTGGTATGACGTCTTCCACATCCAAAATAGTTCCCACCTGGTGCGAGATGAACTCGCAGTCGGCGTGAGAGACCCCTTGCGGCCGATCGATAAAAATGCGCAGAACCCGGCCACGCCCGGCGCCCAGCAACTGGACGTCGACGATTTCGATCCCTTCCGGACCGCCCACTCGTTCGGCGACCTGGGTGATCTTGGCAACAATTTCTTCCTTGCCGATCGCGGACATGGTCTAATGCAATAAAAAAGTGGGCTTTCGCCCACTGACGTTACCCGACACTCCTATTATACACATTTACCGAGCCGCGCCCGGCAGGAGGCGCTACCACGATAGCAGCAGCCTTGCCATCTCGTTACGCTCCGTTCCCGTCGCGGCTCTGCTATGGTCTACCGTATGGACATCAATGGGAAAGTCGCGCTGGTTAGCGGTGGCGCGTCGGGATTGGGAGCGGCCACGGCCAGAATGATCGTCTCCGCGGGCGGCCGCGTGGTCATCGTCGATCTCAACGAGAAAGTGGGAAATTCGCTGGCCGCGGAGTTGGGCGAAGCAGCTCGCTTCGTTCGCGCCGACGTGAGCGATCCTAACGAAGTGGAACAGGCCGTGAAGGCCGCAACCGAGGCTTTTGGCGCGCTACACATCTGCGTAAACTGCGCGGGCATCGGAGATCCGCAGAAGATCATCGGCAAAGATGGCCCGGCCGATCTTGCGCGGTTCACGAAAGTGATCCGCGTGAACCTGATCGGGACCTTCAACGTCGCGCGGATCGCAGCCTGGGCCATCGCTCGCAACGAGTCGGGTTCCGATGGCGAACGCGGAGTCATCATCAACACCGCATCGGTGGCCGCCTTCGATGGACAGATCGGACAAGCCTCCTACTCGGCGTCAAAAGGCGGAATTGTCGCGTTGACGCTGCCGTTGGCCCGAGATCTTGCCGGCCTCGGGATTCGCGTGATGACCATCGCGCCGGGGCTGTTCGATACTCCGCTGTTAGCCGCCTTGCCCGAAGATGTGAAGGTCGCGCTCGGCTCGATGGTGCCGTTCCCCAAAAGGCTGGGGCGCCCGGCGGAGTACGCGCAACTGGCCCGGCAGATCATAGAGAACCCGATGCTGAACGGCGAAGTGATTCGCCTGGACGGAGCCATCCGGATGGCGCCTCGCTAGCCGGGTATCCGACATAAGGTGTAACCGAGCCGCGACCGGCAGGGAGCGATACCATACGCGGCGCTACCTCTGTGTCCGGGGTAGCGCTTCCTGCCGGTCGCGGCTCGGTTTTCGTACGCGCGAGCGATATAATGAAAAAGTTCGCAACCGTTCTTGAACCAGCCGTCTCCAATAAATATGCGGATCTTGCCCATTCTTTGTCTCCTGGTTTTGCCGGCCTGGGCTTGGTGCGCAATGTCCGGGAAGGCGGAGGCTCTTTATCAACATACGGACTATCAGGCTTCGCTCCGGATTCTGAGCGTCGATACTTCGCCCGACGCGGCCAGCTACGCGCTGATGGGCAAGAATCATTTCATGCTGGGCGATTACCGCGAGGCCACGCAGCTTTTCGAAAAAGCGCTTTCTCTGAATCCGCGGAGCTCGGAATACGAGTTGTGGCTGGGACGCGCGTATGGGAAACGCGCGGAGACCGGCGGATGGCTGACGGCGCCTTCAAATGCGTCCAAGGCGCGCCAGCATTTCGAGAAGGCGGCGGCGCTGGATGCTCATAATGCTGAGGCGCTGAACGACCTGTTTGACTATTATCTGAACGCGCCAGGATTCCTGGGTGGTGGATTGGAAAAAGCGGAAGCAGTCGCCCAGCAAATCACCGCGACGCGGCCCGCTGAGTATCATTTCGAACTGGCCCAGATCGCGGAACGGCGCAAACAGTATGCGGAGGCCGAGAATCATCTGCGGCGAGCGATGGAACTCGCGCCCGGCCAGGTGGGACGCGTGCTGGACCTGGCGCGCTATCTTGCAAGACGGGGCCGCGTGGCTGAAAGCGACGCTGTTTTCGCGCAAGCGAGCCAACTGGGACCCCACGATCCGCGCGTCGCTTTCGCGCGAGCAAAAACCTATATCGACCAGCGGCGCAACCTGGACCAGGCGCAAAAGCTACTTCACCAATACCTGGATTCTCGCCTGACACCGGATGATCCCCCCAAATCGGCCGCCGAAAAACTTTTGCGCCAGACCGTGGGCGGATGACTGCTTCCAAAACGAAGCCCGTGACGCTTTTGCGCGTCTGGGCGATTGTGTTTCTGTTCATCGCGCTGAAGGCCGTGGGTAATCTATCGCTGGCCTGGGGGATGAAACATTTCCCGCAAGTAATGTCGGCCAACCCGATCCCGTATATAGAAGCAATGTTCAATCCTTTCGTCGCACTCGGGGTGCTGGCTCTGATTCTGGCGTTGCTCACCAGGATGGCGTTGTTGAGCTTGGCGGACTTGAGCTATGTGCTTCCCGTCACTGCGATCGGATACGTCATCGCGGCATTCATGGGCAAAACGTTCTTGAGCGAAACCGTATCCGGACAGCGCTGGCTGGGGACTGTCCTGATTTTTCTTGGCGCTGCCCTGGTAGGTTCAACCTCGCATTCCACTACGAGCGTACAAATCGAATGAAATGGATTCTGGTCACCGTGATGGTGCTAGCCACGGTTCTGAGCGATCTGCTGCAGAGCTTCGAGATGAAACGCGCGGGCGAGCAATCCGTGGGCGCGCGAGGCTTGATGCGATTGCTGGGGGAAATCGCGCGGCGCCGCTTTTTGATCCTGGCCATTGGATGCATGGCAGTTTCGTTTTTCTCATTCATGGCTCTGGTGCAGACCGAGCCGCTCAGCTTCGCAGTGCCCGCTTCAGCAGCGAGCTTTGTTCTGGAAACGGTGCTGGCAAAGTTGATTCTTCATGAACGGATCAGCGCGCGCCGAGCCGTCGGCGCCTTGATCGTGCTGTGTGGCGTGGCTCTGGTCGGAGGCTGATCCATAAGGGCTAACTTGAGCCAGAGACCCTGTGGCGCGGACACTCGTGTCCGCTGCGTCGAGACTCATCTCGACGTTCTTCTATGCGCCGGCTCTCGGTAGTTTGACGGCTTGCCCGGACATCGAGATGAGTCTCGATGCGGCAGCCTGAAGGCCGCGCCACGGTCTGAGCGCCGATTGGAATTTCGCCTACGTTATCAGTCTTTCACTGGGACCAGTTTCCCTTCGCGGATGTAATAGTCAGCGCCGCGCCAGCGAATACTCTTGCGTAGAAAACTGGCCAGCCAGATGAGAAACGCGAGTGCGTCCCATAGCGGGATGAGTGGCATTTGCTTCCAGAAGCGCGGTTGCTTCAATCCATGGATGCCGATCATCCACGTCATCGCTACGCGCAAGCAGCAATATGTCCCCAAGTACGCGAGCGCGACGGCGGCGGAAGGATGCACCAGGACGGCCGCGATCGACCACGGTAGCCCTTGCGTCAGCAGCAATCCAAGATGGCCCGACGGACGCACGTGCCGCATCACCACCAGCCAACGCAACCGTTTGAGGATTAGCGCGCGCATGGAATGATAATCCGGTACGGTCTCAATCACGTATGGCAGGAGGACCACTTCATAGCCTTGTTCGGCGATCAGGCGCCCAACAAGAAGATCGTCGGCGGGCTGGTTCTCAATGGACGCGTAGCCGCCGAATCCGGCCAGCTTCGCGCGCGTGGTGGCGATTGTTGTGCCAAGAGCGAACTTGATCCCGTCCAACTGCCAGGCCACCAGGACGCCGGCGTAAAAATCCGAGGTCATGCCCGCGGTCTGCAGGTGGTCCGTGAACGTGTTGATCGCGGTGGGTGTATAAAAGCACGTCACCGCGCCGATCTTCGGATCGCGAAGAGGAGCGGTTACCTGCCGCAGATAATCCGGCTGCACCCGCACATCACTGTCGCTGATCACCACCACTTCGTGCGCGGCCTCGTCCACCAGGCGCGCCAGCTTCGCCACCTTGTCATTGGTTGCGACGCGGCCCGAACCATACAGCACGCGAATGCGGCGCTCCGGGAAACTCGTCTTCAAACGATCGATGACGGAAATCACCGCTTCGTCATCGGAATCGATACAGAAAACGATTTCATAGTCGGGATAATCCTGCCGGCAGAAACTCGCGAGGTTTTCGTAAGCTTCCGGATCGAGCCCTCGGATCGGCTTCAGGTTGCTCACCGGCGGATGGAAGTCCGGATCGGGAGTTTGTAAGGGTTGGTTGAAATATCGCCAGGAGCTGTAGATTGCGATCAAGTAATAGACAAACGGGATGGCCGCGATAGCGAGGAACACGTAAGCGACCGTCACTGCTTCAGGCTAACCGACGGCGAGGGTAAATTGGTAGCCCAAAATCCGGCGTTGGACAAGCCTTCGGCTTGTCTGGGCAAGCCGGAGGCTTGCCCTACGATCGCCGTGCGAGCAGATAAAGCGTCCCCGGGCGCGTTCCTTCTTCAAGAATTTGAAAACCTGCTTCTTGGAGACGTGAGGCCCACCACGCCGGACCACGAGCTCCGCTGTGCATGATCAGCGGCCCGAAAGCAAATTGTACCCACGGCTCTTTGCCCACCAGAATCAATAGAAAATCTCCGCCCGGTTTCACTACGCGGGCTGCTTCAGCGAGTGCTTGAGTGATGCCCTCGCGATTGAGATGATCGACCGCATAGGCGCTGACGATGGCATCGAATGTGGCGGGTTCGAAGGGGAGCTTGCGCATGTCAGCGGTTGTGATCGAGGTACGCTCGGCCACACCCGCCGCTTTCAAGTTTTGAAGAAGTCTCTCCTGCGGACTTTCTCCGGGGCCGAAGTGGTGTTCAAACGAATCGCCGAAAAGATCCAACGCGACAAGACTCGCTTGCGGGCGAGCTTCGAGCACCATAATTGACGACCTGCCAGTCCCCGCGCCAAGATCGAGGACACGTCCCGTCCCGGAACGGAAGAAATTTTGTGTCGGCAAGGAAGCCCGGCCGTTAATATCGAGGACGAAACGCTCCACCACAAATGCAGCGCTCGACCAGAGAGCCAGGACGGCCAATAAGAACATCGGCCACTTGGACCACTTGCGCGTATATCCAAGCAGCAATAACGCGAGAGCGCAGGCTACTATCGGCAGATGGCCATAGCTAAGCCACCACGGGTAGCCAAAATTGAGGTGAGCGTTTGCAGATACCGGCATCAGTCTGATTGTGAGCCATCGATGCTGAACCGTTCCTGAACGGCGCGTTCATCCGCCGTTCATCCCCAGTGAGCTATAAAGGTGTAATTGCGGGTTCTAGTAGTCGAGGACGAAATACGGTTGTGCAGGCAGTTGGCAAAAGTGCTCACTGAAGCCGGCTATGCTGTCGACCGCGCCATTGACGGGCAACAAGCCGATTTCCTTGCGAACACAGAGCAATATGACGCGGTAATCCTGGATCTGGGCCTGCCGAAAATCGACGGGCTTACATTGCTTCGCCAGTGGCGGAGCGCCGGGATGCTGGCGCCGGTGCTCATCTTGACCGCGCGCGGGAGCTGGCACGAAAAAGTGCAGGGCATCGACGGCGGAGCGGACGACTACGTTTCAAAACCTTTCCGGATGGAAGAAATTCTTGCGCGTATTCGAGCTCTGATCCGCCGCACAAGCGGGCTCGCACATCCTCAGCTTCGGTGCGGTGCGCTGGAGCTTGACCCACGCTCAGCGCGCGTGTCCGTCGGCGGAGCTCCTGTGAAGTTGACCAGCCACGAATTCCGTGTGCTCTCTTATCTGATGCACCACAGCGGTCAAGTGGTTTCGCGCACCGAGCTCACCGAGCACATCTACGCGCAAGATCTCGACCGCGATTCCAATACCGTCGAGGTTTTCGTGGCCCGTCTGCGGCGCAAGCTAGGGGCGTCTTTCATCGAGACAGTGCGGGGATTGGGCTATCGCATGCGGGAACCATAACCCATGCTGCGATCCCTACGGTCCAGATTGATTCTCGCTTCGCTGCTGTGGACGGCGGGGTTACTGGCTTTGATGCACATGCTTACGTTGATGGTCATACATGTTGTTCCGGCCATCCGCTCATCGAACGCCATGTGGCCCGTCCTGAGCGGACTCGGTCTCATGGCTGCGGGACTTATTGGATTGCGCCAAGGCCTAAAGCCCTTCCGCCGGTTGCGCGAACGACTAATGGCCGTTCGTATGGGCGAGGACCGGCGAGTGGAGGGAGTGTACCCAAGCGAAGTGCAGCCCCTCATCGACGATCTGAACGCGCTGCTCGAAGAACGGCAGAAAGCCGTGAAGCGCGCTACCGCAACCGCAGGCGATCTTGCGCACGGCCTCAAGACTCCGCTGGCGCTGCTGGCACAGGAGGCGGATCGCGCCGACGCTGAGGGAAACCGCGAGCTCGCGGAGAATATCGGCCAACTGGTGGAACGCATGTCCCGCCAGGTAACTTACCATCTCGCGCGTGCTCGCGCCGCGTCGGGAGTTGCCAGTGCAGTACCTTGCTCCGTGGCCCCTTCGACCGACGCGCTGATACGCACGGTCTTGAAGCTGTATGCGGGCCGCGCACTCGAAATCTCGGCGGATATCGCCCCGGACCTTTGCGCTAGAGTCCAGCGGCAGGATCTGGATGAGATGCTCGGCAACCTGCTGGACAATGCATGCAAATGGGCTAAAACTAAGATTGTTCTGAAAGCATCTCGAAGCGGCAGCATGATCGTGTTCACCGTGGATGACGATGGACCAGGTTTGGATCGTGCTCTCCAATCCGCGGTTTTAGAGCGAGGAGTACGCATCGACGAGAGCGCGCCGGGCTCGGGGCTCGGTCTAGCAATCGTCCGCGACTTGGCCGAGTTGTACGGCGGATCCGTCTCTCTGGATGACTCTGCTTTGGGCGGATTGCAGGCCCGCGTTTTGCTGCCGGCCGCATAAATCGAGCCTGCCGTCAACTAATGTTGTGTCACCGAAATTCGGCGTGGGGCGGACGCCCTCGTCCGGCTGTGCTGTCATCCGAAAAAGCCGACGGGGGCGTCGGCTGCGGACCAGGGGGTCCGCCCCACTTGGTGAATTTCACAACATCAGCTACCTTTGCGGAAGATTCGTGAGCACTACCTTCCCACCACTTTCGGCGACAACATTCAGCCGGTCGCTTCCCACCAGATTTTGAAGGCGTGGCAGCGCGGAACGGCTCGCCACCAGATAGGAACGCTCGGCCGCGTTCCACATCGTCTTCCATTGCTCGTCGTTGATAAAAATATCCGGCGCGCCCGGCGCGTACGAGCCGTACACAAGATTGTTGATTCGTCCGTTCAACAGCAAGGCAGTCCGGTTAGTATAGAAAAAAATGGAGGAAAACGTGTAGTAGTGGTGGTCCACGATGAGCTTGCCGGGTGGTGACCGCAACAGCGCTTCAGCCAGCGGACGCGAGGACATGTAGGGGTCGAAAACCACTAGAGCCATTCTGGCAGCTTGAAAAAAAAGAACCGCCATGATGGCCGCAGCCAGAAATGCTTTCTCGCCGGTTGCCCGCAGAGTCCCAATGGCTCCGATGAGAAACGCGATTGAAGCGACCAGCAGAGGAGCGCGAAGATAAGCGAACGACCTGAGGGTTAGATCCTCGATATGTCCGAGCGACAGCGTATAAGCGCCGGGATGGAGCCGCAGCGCTGCGGAAATATCTCCCGGCGTAGGAAGACCCCTTGCCAGAAACCATAGAGTGGCGGCGGCCAGCGAAGCGCACAGCAGAATCCCGCAAAGGACGCGAGTCCCTCGGCGAATCCAATCGCTTCCGGCAGCCATGGCGCACCCCGTCAATAGCGCGAGCGCGGGATAACACGGCATCGAATAGTATTCCTGCGTGGTCGAAAACGTGAAGAAGACCAGGATGAAGCCGGTCCAGCAGAGCGCCAGCAATCGGGCGCGTCCGGCGCGCTCGGTGGGTTTGAAAGAAAGCTTCGCTATGGCAGGGAAGTAGACGCTCCACGGAAACAGCCAGATCAGGTGGAACAACCAGAAGTACACGCGCGGCACTGTATTGTAATCGCGCGGGTAGCGCAGATTCAAGAATCGCAGCACCTGCTCGTTCATGAAAAAGAACCACAGGAACCCGTGATATTCGCCCGGAGCGCTGTGCATCGTGAGATCGAAATAAGGCGGGTTTCCGAGTGTAGCCAGTACGTGCCACGGCGCAGCGATGGCCAGAATGATCAGCGACCCACTCACCGGATGGAGCCGTCGCCAGATTTTCGAGTGGAACAATTGCCGCGTGATGGCGAGATAAACTGCGGCGGCGGCCAGCGGGAATACCACGCCGATCAAGCTTTTGAGCAACAGGCTGACGCCCAGGCTGGCCGCCAGCAGGAACGCCCACCAGCCAGGCCGCTGCTCCTCGTCATCGATCGCGCGCAAGAACGCCCACATGGAGAGCGTCATCAGCGCGGTCACCATCACGTCGGGAATCAGAATTCGCGTGAAGAGAAACAAGCCGACGCAAGTTGAGATGCACAATCCTGCGTAGAATCCCGCGCGTTTTCCAAAAGCCCAGGTTCCGAACGCGGCGGTGAGCCAGGCCAGCGCCAGCGCGGAGAGCACCACGGGAATTCTCGCGGCCCAGTCGTATGGTCCGAAAATCTTGAACGAGACGGCCATTAGCCAGTAGATGAGCGGGGCTTTTTCTAGATAGGCGATGCCATCGATACGTGACGTCACCCAGTCGCCCGAGGCCAGCATGTTGCGCGCGATCTGGGCTTGCACGGCATCCACATCGTCCATTAAGGAGGGCGGCGAAACCATGCAGCCCACGTATACGGCGGCGGCAAAAAGAAGAACGATTAGATAGAGCTGAAGACTTTTTCCGGAGTTCGTGCCTGATCCGCTAGCGGGATCGTTTGAATACGCCATTTGTTCATCCACAGTAACAGTGTCAGCAAACCCCACAGATGATAGCCGACGTTCGTGCGCCGTTCCTGGTGCGCCTGCTCCAAGGCCATGATCTTGTCGAAGCGGAAAAAACCGGAATGCTGTGCGGCGGCGATCGCTAATGTGTCGAGCAGCAGTGGCCGAAGGGGTCCTCGGAACCATTCGTGAGCGGGAATATCGAAACCAACCTTTTTTCGAGACAAAACCGAGGGCGGAAGCTTGTCCCGCATCAAATCTTTCAAAATCACTTTTTGCCGCGACCCGTGAATTTTGAGGGCCCCGGGCAGCGTGGCAGCAAATTCGACGATGCGGTGATCGAGAAAAGGAGGACGCACTTCAATGGAGTGGGCCATGCTGATCCGGTCCACCTTCGTGAGGATATCGTCGGGAAGGAAATACTTCTGGTCGAACCACAAATAAGCCGCGAGGTCGTCGCCGGCGGCTGCAAGATCCCGGAGGGTGGCATCTAACGCGCGCGGGAGCGTGGACTGAACTAGCTCGCGCTTTTCATCGTCAGAAAAAGTCCCGTTCCAATAAACGTGGGCGCGTTCGGGCGCCATCCGGCAGCCGTCGAGGAACCGCTTCACTTTGTATTCGAAGCCGATTTTCTCATCCGAAACAGGCCAGTGCCGTAGGATGGTCTGCATGAGATCGATCGCCTGAGAGGGCAAGCGGCGGAGGGTGCGGGCCAGTAAACTTGCACGATGCGTCAGGTAGCCGCCGAACAACTCATCGGCGCCCTCCCCGCTCAGAACGACAGTGGCGTGACGCTTGGTCAGCTTCGAGAGCAGCCACAGGGGCACCGCGCCCGCGTCTGCGCTTGGCTCGTCGGAATAATACGCGAACTCCTCGATGGTGGCGGGTAGGTCCTCGAAGTCGCTTATATCCAGTTCGTGATGCTGGGAGCCGTATTGTCGCGCAACCTCCCGGATATAGCGCGTCTCGTCGAAACTGCGCCCGCGAAATGAAATGGAAAATGTTTGGAGCGGACGTGGGGATGCTTCCGTCGCATAATGCAGCATGGTTGAAGAGTCAACGCCGCCACTCAACCAAACTCCCAGAGGTACGTCGGAGAGAAGATGTTCGGAGACCGACTGTTTTAGTAGCTGGTCCAATTCCTCTTGCGCGGCCGTCGGATCCTGCTGGCCACTTTCCGGCCGCAACGGCAGCCGCCAGTAGCATTCTTTTCGGATGGAACCGCCGCGCCATTCCATCCAATATCCGGGGCGCAGCTTTTCGATGCCCTCCACCAACGTCCAAGGCGCAGGTACGTAGTTGAGCGACAGATAACAATCCAGCCCATTCAAGCTCAGGGAACGGTCGATCTCCGGATGAACGAAGATGGCCTTCAGTTCCGATCCGAAATAAAGATCCTCGCCGCGCTGCGCAAAATATAGCGGTTTGATCCCCATCCGATCGCGAGCCAGCACCAGCCGCTCGGTGGATTCGGTCCAGAGCGCCACCGCAAACATACCTCGCATCCGCGAAAAGCAGTCTGTGTCCCACTCGAGAAACGCCTGCAGCACCGTTTCCGTATCGCTGTGGGAATGGAACCGGCGCCCGCGGCTTTCCAGTTCGCGGCGTAGCTCCAGATGATTATAGATTTCGCCGTTGAACGCGATTACCGTTCCGCTGGGTGCGTTAATGATGGGCTGATCACCGCCGTGAAGGTCGATGATCTTTAAACGTGCCGCGCCAAGCGAGATTGCCGACGATTCAAAAACGCCCTGCTGATTCGGCCCGCGATGAATCAGCGTCGCTACGGCATCCTGAATGCGGCCGGGATGCGCAGCATGTTTCAGGTGCGTGAACCCGGCTATCCCGCACAACTCAACTACCCCCGCTAACCGATTCGCAGACGAAAACGCCTGCGCCACGCAGGCCGGTCAAGACTTGCGCTCCAAAGCTGCAACCGCCGCAGCCGCCTGGAGTTTGGAGCGACGGTTCCGGGCGTTTCGCCAATTGACCTGCGGCAGGAACGTTGAGGTATCCACGCGATCCTGATATTTCACCGCGATGTTCATCAGCGAATCCAGTAGCGAGTCGTTCAAATAATGAGGCTGCAGGCCGAGGTCGAGCAACTTGGAATGCTTGGCGTTGTAGTAATGCTGTTCCGCCTCAACACGCGGGTCCGGGAGGTGATCCACGTCCACGTGCAGGCCCATCTTCCGGGAAGCGGCTTCGACCATCCGCGCCAGTTCGAGCACCGAAAACTGTTCGGTGAACTGATTAAACACGCGGCATTCGCCGGCATTGGCCGGATTCAGACAAGCCAGCTCGATACATCGAACCGTGTCCCGAATATCCAGGAATCCTCGCGTCTGGCCGCCTTTTCCATAAACTGTCAGAGGGTGTCCGGTAACGGCCTGGACGCAGAAGCGATTCAAGACCGTGCCGAAAACATCGTCGTAGTCAAAGCGGTTGATGAGAGCTTCATCGAGCGAAGTCTCATCAGTAACAGTGCCGTATACCACGCCTTGATTCAGATCCGTGGCCCGCAATCCCCAAATCTTGCAGGCGAACATCATGTTGTGACTGTCATGCACCTTCGAAAGGTGATAGAACGATCCGGGTTGCTTCGGAAAAGGAAGCAGGTCCGTTCGCCCATTGTGTTCAATCTGGATATATCCTTCCTCGATATCGATGTTCGGCGTACCGTATTCACCCATCGTGCCGAGCTTGATCAAATGACAATCGGGCTTGAATTCCTTAATCGCGAACAGCACGTTCAACGTTCCGACAACGTTGTTCACTTGCGTAAATACGGCGTGCTTGCGATCGATCATCGAATAGGGCGCGGAGCGCTGTTCGGCGAAATGGACCACAGTGTCGGGTTGAAAGTCTTCAAACATCGACGACAAAAAGTCGTAATCCGCTACGTCGCCAATGAACAGTTCGATGGACTTTCCTGTCAGCTGCTGCCAGACGCGGATGCGATCGGCCAAGGGCTGGATGGGCGTTAATGTCTGTACGCCAAGCTCAAAATCCCATTGCCTCCGCAGGAAATTGTCGACAATCGCCACCTCATGACCGGCTCTCGAAAGATATAGCGCAGCCGCCCAACCGCAGTAGCCGTCGCCACCCAACACGCAGATTCTCACGCGGCTTCGCCCTCCGTTTTTCTCAAGCTAAAGTCTAACAACGCCAACCGCCGTTTCGCAAACCAGCCCGTGACGTTTGACACTTCCCGCGCGTCCATTAACACTGGAAGTCACGGAGTGAACATGTTCATCAAGGATCTCGTATACGCGGCGCGCTCGCTCGCAAAAAGCCCTGTGTTTATGGCCACGGCGGTACTCACCATCGCGCTCGGTATCGGCGCCAGCACCGCTATATTCAGTGTAACCAACGCTGTGCTGCTGCGCCCGCTTCCTTATAAGGATCCCCAGCGGCTAATCATAGCCTGCGGTGACATGCGAAAGCGCAACGTCAAGGACTTTCCGTTTTCGAACGCGGAGTATTTCGATATACGTGAAACGGACAAGAACACGTTCGAGGACTTCGCAGGAGTCCTGACTGGCCGTGGGCCGGTGCTGCGCGAGGATGGGACGCCGGAGCAGGTGCGGTTCGGGGTTGTCACTCCCAACTTCTTTCGCCTCCTGGGCGCGAAGATCCACGTCGGCCGCGATTTTTCAGATGCGGACGGGCAACCACAACCGCCTCAGCCCGCGCCCGGCAACGCGCCGAACGCGGCGAATGGTCCTCCGCCGCCACAGCTTCCCGCGATCGCGATTATCAGCTACGAATATTGGCAGCGGCGATTTGGGGCTAACACCGGCGTCCTGGGCCAACCCATAAAATCAGCCGGAGGCGGCCCTTCGCCGCAGATCGTAGGGGTGCTCGCCCCACGCTTCGAACTACTGTTCCCTCCCGATGCCGCCATGGAGCGCCTGCCCGATATCTGGATCGCGAATCGGCTGTCCTATGACGGCGCCAACCGCAACAATGTCTCGCTTCGCATCATCGGCCGGTTGAATCCAGGCGTGACCCTCGAACGGGCGCAGTTCGCCGCCGACGCGTACTCGCTTCACGAGCAGAGCCTGGACCGTATTCTGACTACAGCGGATTGGCATGTCCGGCTGGTCCCTATGCAGCAGCACCTTGTGGCGGAGGTTCGTCCGGCGATACTGGCGCTGATGGGCGCAGTGGTCTTCCTGCTGCTCATCGCTTGTTCGAACGTGGCGAATCTGCTATTGGTGCGGGCATCCTTGCGTGAGCGCGAACTGGCCGTTCGCACTGCGTTAGGTGGAAGCCGGTGGCGCCTGGTGCGTCAGATGCTCGCGGAAGCGTTGCTGCTGTCGGGGCTGGGCACAATTCTAGGGCTCGGCTTGGCTTGGGTCGGCATCCATGAGCTACTGGTCATCGCGCCGGCGAATCTGCCGCGTCTCGATGCGATCAGAATCGATCCGATGGTGGTGGCCTTCACGGCGCTGGCGGGCTTAGCGGCCGCGGCAATCTTCGGAGTGGCGCCCGCGCTGCGTGCCTCGCGGCCGGATGTGATGCACGTGCTAAGAGCGAGCGGCCGTACGGCCGGATTGGGTGGAGGCCGGCTGCTGCGAAACGCCGTAGTGATCGCGGAGGTCGCGCTTTCGTTTGTATTGCTCATCGGATCAGGCCTGATGTTCCGCAGCTTTCTCGAACTGCAGCGCATCAACCCCGGTTTCGATTCGCATCATCTCCTCACATTCCTGTTGATCGGCGGCCGCGCGGGACAAACCCCCGAACAGCGCGCCGCTTTCCAGCGTGAGACACGCCATGCACTCAGCTCAGTGGGCGGCGTTGAAAACGTCAGTGCGGCCATCCCCTTTCCGCTTGCAGGAGGTTTCAGTCCAATACGTTGGGGACTGGAGCCCGCTTTGGCCGATCCCAGCAAGTTCCAGGCAACCGATTGGCAGATCGTGCTCCCGGGTTACTTCGAAACCATGCGCGCACGGTTGATAGAAGGTCGCACTTTCACCGAGGCCGATAGTGCGCCGGACCGGAAGGTAGTCCTAATCGATCAGCTTCTCGCGTCGAAGGCGTTTCCCAACCAGTCAGCGGTGGGTAAGCGTATTCTCACGCGCATCATCACGCCAGAACCCGAGTGGGTTCAAGTGATCGGTGTCATCGGCCACCAGCGCGAAGAATCGTTAGCCGCGCCCGGCCGCGAACAAATCTACTTCGCGGACGGCTTCTTCGGCCACGGCGCGGCCGGATACTGGGCCATTCGAACAGCGGGCGATCCGGCCAAGTACAGTGGGGCGGTCCGAGCAGCGATCGCCAGGATCGATCCGCAAAGCGTCATCTCGGATCTGCAGCCGATGGACGTGTTGGTGGATAAGGCACAGGCGGGTACGCGTTTCTCGCTGCTGCTAATCGGAGTGTTCGCGGTAATCGCGGCGCTGCTGGCTGGAGTGGGTCTGTACGGCGTGCTCGCCACGGTGGTTCGCCAACGTACCGCCGAAATTGGCGTACGCATGGCCCTGGGCGCGGCGCCCTCCCACGTTTTTCGTCTCATGATCGGCCAGGGACTCCGCTTGAGTGCGGCGGGAATTGGGCTGGGGCTGATCGCGTCCTTCGGTCTGACCCGCGTGATGATCAGCATGCTGGTGGGCGTGAAGCCGACGGACCCGGTTACCTACGCCGTTATGGTCGGGATCTTCTTCATCATCGCCGCTTCCGCATCGTGGATACCCGCGCGCCGTGCGGCCACGCTAGATCCGACGCGTGCCTTGCGCGAAGAGTAGCCTCTTCCCTCCACACGCGCTGGGCGACCAACAGCTTGGCCCTCGTAGGGCAAGCCTCCGGCTTGCCACTCGCAAGTCGGAGACTTGCGCTACGCTGAAACGTCATGAAACAATTTTCTGTTCTGTTGCTCGCCGCGGCTGCTTTCTCCGCGGACACCGGCGACCGCATGCGGGCTCACGTGAAGTATCTCGCGAGTGATCAACTGGAAGGCCGTGGCGTGGGGACGCGCGGCGAAAAGCTGGCTACGGAATATATCGCCGCGCAGTTCGCGGCGGCGGGCGCGAAACCAGCCGGAGAAAATGGAACATTCTTCCAGCGCGTTCCGATGGTGGGCACCGCCACCGAGCCGGGCGCGACGCTCTCCGCAATAGCCAACAATCAGCCGGTCTCTTTTCGATGGTTGGACGACTACGTCGGCGTCAGCGAACTCCAGCAAGCCGCCGATCAATTCGACGCTGAAGCCATCTTCGTCGGCCATGGGATCGTTGCGCCGGAGTTCCAATGGGACGATTTTAAAGGCGTGGACGTGAAAGGCAAAGTGCTGGTCCTGTTTACCAACGAGCCGCCTTCGAACGACCCGAAATTCTTCGGAGGGCCGGCGCTGACCTACTACGGCCGCTGGACCTACAAGTACGAGGAAGCCGCCCGTCACGGCGCGAAAGCCGTTTTCATCATCCACACCACGCCCACCGCGGGCTATGGCTGGGAGGTGGTGCGAAGCTCCTGGAGCGGCGAAGATCCGCAGTTGAAACTCGCGCCCGGTCAGCCGGCGCTAGCCTTCGCCGGTTGGTTCACTCGCGACGCCGGTGAAAAATTGCTGGCCATGTCGGGACATCATGTGGACGAACTATTGCAGGCTGCCAACTCGCGCGACTTCAAGCCCATTCCTCTCGGAGTTCACCTTCGCGGTAACATGCCGACTAAAATTCGAAAGATTGAGTCGCGCAACGTAGTCGCGATGGTTCCGGGCAGCGATGCAAAGCTCAAATCCGAGGCCGTTGTATTCACCGCGCACTGGGATCATCTGGGAATCGGGGCGGCCGTAAATGGCGACTCCATTTATAACGGCGCGGTGGACAACGCCACCGGATGCGCCATCTTGATGGAACTGGCGCGGGCCTGGGCCGCGCTGCCTGCAAAGCCGCGACGCTCCGCAATTTTCGTCGCCGTCACAGCCGAAGAGGCCGGCCTGCGTGGATCGGAATATTACGCCGATCATCCGGTGCTGCCGCTGGGCAAAACGGCCCTGAACCTGAATTTCGATGCCTTCCCTCCGTTCGGACGCACCAAGGACGTTGAGGTGACGGGCGCCGAGCGCACCACCGTGTGGGCGACGGTTCAGGAAGTCGCGCGGCGAATGAACATCGCGATAAAGCCCGATGCGCATCCTGAACAAGGCCATTTCTACCGGTCCGATCATTTCGCGCTGGCCCACGCGGGCGTACCGGCTTTTTCCATTGACCTGGGCACCGATTACGAAGGCAAGCCGCCAGGATATGGAGAAAAAGTCTTCGAAGAATACAACGAAAAGCATTATCATCAGCCATCGGATGAATATCACGACGATTGGGATTTCGGCGGGATGGAAGAAGTAGCCCAGTTCGCCATCCAGATCGCTACGACCGTAGCGAATCAGGAAAGCCTGCCTACGTGGAATGCGGGCGATGAATTCCTACCCGCGCGGGAAAAGTCACGCGGACAGTAGGCAGAACGCAGAAGGCAGAAAGCAGAGAGCGTCAACGATCGTGCTCGTTTGCTGCTTTCTGCCTTCTGCACTTCACTTCGCGTCGCGCCAGTTGTCGCCGATTCCTACATCCACTATCAAAGGCACGTCTAACTTCTGGACGTTCTCCATTTCGCGCTTTACCATTTTGGAAACTTGCTCGGCTTCGTCAGGGGGGCTCTCGAACAACAATTCGTCGTGTACTTGCAGCAGCATCTTCGTTTCCAGCTTTTCCTGGCGCAGGATTTCGTCGATCCGAATCATGGCCAGCTTGATGAGATCGGCGGCGGTGCCTTGAAGCGGCGTATTTACGGCGGTCCGTTCCGCGAAGGAGCGCGCGTTTGGATTGCGGCTATGCATGTCGGGAATCGGCCGCTTGCGTCCGGACAGTGTCAGCGCCATGCCAGTCTTGCGAACCTCGGCGATGGTTTCCTGGATGAACTTCTTGACGCCTGCGTGCAGTTCGAAATAGGTGCGGATGTATTCTTCCGCCTCCTTGCGATCGATCCCGAGCGATGCTGCTAGTCCAAACGGCGTCTGTCCATAAACGATTCCGAAGTTGACGGCCTTGGCATTTCGGCGCATCTCAGAGGTAACCATCAAAGGCGGAACGCGGAAAACCTCAGCGGCCGTGCGGGTGTGGATATCCTCACCGTTGCGGAAGGCGGCGACCAAAACCGGATCGTGCGACATGTGCGACAGCAGCCGCAGCTCGATCTGCGAATAGTCGGCCACCACCAGCCGCCAGCCCTCGCGTGGAACAAATGCGGCGCGTATCTCGCGTCCCAGCTCGGTGCGAATCGGGATATTCTGCAGGTTCGGGTTCGATGACGACAAGCGGCCCGTGGCGGCTCCGGCCTGGTTAAAGGTGGTGTGCAAACGGTGCGTCGTCGGATCGATCAGGGCGGGCAAGGCGTCAATGTAAGTGCCTTTTAGCTTTGCGAGCTGCCGGTACTCCAGCACCTTGCGTGCAATTTCATGATCGGCCGCCAAGCCCTCCAGCACATCCGCCGCCGTTGAAATGGTCTTCCCTTTGCCGTACTTCACGGGAGCGGGGAGATTCAATTCTTCAAACAGAATTTTCCCGAGCTGTTGCGGCGAATTGATGTTGAATGGCTTGCCGGCCAGTTCGTAGATCTCTGCCGATAGCCGCTGTATGGTGGCGTCCAACTGCTCGGATAACACCTTGAGCTGCGCGGGCTGGATGCGAATGCCGGTCTGTTCCATCCGCGCCAGCACGCCTGCCAGCGGCAGATCGATGCGCTCATAGATTTCGCGCAAACCCTGCGTGTCGATTTCAGGATTCAGCCGCTCAGCCAACGTAATCGCCAGATCGGCATGCTGTTCCGCGGCCGCTCCGAGCTTGCGATCGATATAACGTTCAGCCAGTATTTCAGGCGAGCAACCCGACGGATCGGCGCACAACAGAAAGGCATACAGCATTACGTCGTGCCGGAAGCCCCGTGCCTCGATTCCATACTTGGCCAACGCAAGCATCAAACTTTTGACATCGTGCGCGACCTTGGTGCGATTTGGATCTTCAAGAATTGGTTTCAGGAGGTCCAGAAAGTCGGTGGACAGCGCGCGCCCGATGCCTGGTTGATGAGAAACGCCGATCATGGTAAGCGGCAAATCACCTTCGAGCGAGGATTGTATGGCGAACGCAATCGGCTTCGCGCTGTCGAGTTTCGCCAGGCTTTCCGCGTACTGCATCGCCTCGTCAAGGGTGGCGATAGTGGCGTAGTCGCGAGTGTGCGCGTCTTCGGTGGGACCTACTTCTTTCAGGAGGCTATAGAATTCCAGTTCCTTGTAAATCTTCTTGAGTTCGGGAATCTCCGGTTCTGCAGCCGTGAAATCCTGAAGCTGGAATTCGATGGGAACCGTAATGTCGATAGTCGCCAGCCGCTTGCTCATCAGAATCTGGTCGCGGTTGTTTTGGAGACTTTCGCGATACGTCTTGCGCTCCACTTCAGCGGCATGCTCGATAGCCGCTTCCACCGATCCGAAGCGCTGGATCAGATCCCTGGCTCCTTTTTCACCGATTCCGGGAGCGCCGGGAATGTTGTCCACCGAATCACCCATGAGCGCGAGCAAATCGGATACCTGGCCGGGCTTCACGCCCATGAACTGCTCGGCCGTCTCCGCGTCGTACCAGATGTCTTCCTTGACGGGATTGTACATGTGCACTCGATCGTTCACCAGTTGCAGCATGTCTTTGTCGCTCGAAACGATGACTACATCCGCGACATCGGCCGCGCGATTGGCTAGCGCGCCGATCACGTCATCAGCCTCGAAACCTGGGAACTGCAGAATCGGGATGCGCATGGCTTCGAGCGTGCGCCGGATGTAGGGAATCTGTTCACCGAGGTCGGGCGGCATCTCAGTGCGGTTGGCTTTGTACTCCTTATGCAACTCTTCGCGGAATGTTTTCCCGGATTCGAAGATGGCCGCGATATATTCAGGCTTGTACGTTGCACGAAGCTTCCGCACCATGTTGTGAAAGATGTAGACGGCCTCCGTGGATATTCCGGTTGTGGTGCGCATGGGCGGAGCTCCGCTGCGGGCGCGTGCATGATAGGCGCGGAAGATAAAGCCGTAGCTATCGATCAGGAAAAGGCGGGGACGCTTCATCTCAAGTTCAGGATAGCTTGCGCGGGAACCGCCAGTGCTACTGTGTAGCAAATGAGCGGAGCGCATCGAGTCGTTTTGGTAACGGGAGCGTCCTCTGGGATCGGTGCGTGCTGCGCGGCGTTCCTTGCTAAGAGCGGCTACCGAGTTTACGGCGGATCGCGCGGCGCTGTTACTGCACCGGGCGTCGAAGCTCTCACTTTAGATGTCACTGACGATGCTTCTGCAGCGCAGGCGATTGAGATAATCCTGACGCGGGAGGGCCGGCTGGATGTCCTGGTCAACAACGCCGGGTTCGGAATCGCCGGAGCCATTGAGGACACCTCCATCGACGAAGCGCGGGAGCAGTTCGAGGTGAACTTTTTCGGCGTCTCGAGAATGTGCCGCGCGGCGTTGCCTAGCATGCGCGAGAAGAAAGCCGGTTACATCGTCAATATCGGATCCATAGGCGGCCTCATCGCGATTCCCTTCCAGGGCTTCTACAGCGCCTCAAAATTCGCGCTCGAAGGCCTGAGCGAGGCTTTGCGGCTGGAGGTGCGGCCGTTCGGTATTCACGTAGTGCTCATCGAACCCGGCGATCATCGGACTTCCTTTACTCAAAATCGCTGTTCCACGCGTGGTTCGGCGGAAGGTTCCCCTTACCGGGATCGTTTTGAGCGCGCGATCGCCCGCATGGCGACGGACGAACAAGGCGGGCCCAGCCCGGAAGCAATCGCGCGGTTGTTGCAGAAGGTTTTAAATAATCCGCACCCGCGCCTACGATATACCGTGGGCCCGGTCGCGCAGCGTGCCGCAGTCTGGCTAAAGCGAAGCATGCCGTACGCGGTCATTGAGAAGATCATGCAGGATTACTATTCGCGCTGAATTTGTCGTTGGGCCAGACCGGTTACAATTAAAGTTGTGACCGCACTAACTGAAAAAGAGGCGCGCCTGGTACAAGCTCTTCGCGCTCTTCCACCCGATGCCGCGGACAAAGTAGTTGCGTGGGCAACCCAGTTAAGCGACCTCGCAAAAAGCGGAGCCGTTGAGTGGTCCGATACGTGGACTGATGAGGACTTGCGAGATGCCCGCGCCGCTTCCTTGCGCAACTTTGAGGAGCGGGAGCCTGAATAACCTTGACGGCGGGGGATATCGTTATTGCAGCCTTTCCTGGCGCAGAGATCAGAAAGATGCGCCCCGCCGTGGTTTTATCCACGGCGCTTTATCAGCGCCATCGTCCGGACGTTATCCTCGGCTTAATCACCACCAGACCTCCGAATCCACTCACCCCCACGGATTGTGAGATCAGGAGTTGGAGAGCGGCAGGCTTGCATGCGCCTTCCTGCTTTCGACTCTATTTAGTTACATTGCTCCAGCAGGAGGTACGCGTTGTCGGAAGGCTGGCCGCTGAGGATTGGCGGGATGTTCAGAGTTGCGTCCAGATCGGGCTGATTGGAGAATGAGCATCTCGGGCGCCGGCAATGGAGAAGAGCATGCAGGACAAGTGGTTTGGACCAACGCTTCTTACTTTTATCATCTGGCGTGGTTGCTCCCTGGTGGCTACTTCACCCACCGACTACAACCGACGCGGCGTTACTCGATACTCCGCCGATCGTGAGGACCATGGGATAAGTGCCAGCGGTAAGCGATGGTGGTTTGAAATTCGCTTGGTACAGTCCCACGAATCCAGGTGCGAGCCCGACGTACTGAACCTCGGCTGGCTGTCCGCTGACAGTGAGAGAATAGGGGGCCTTGACGCTCGAGGCTCCTCCCGGCGAATCAGCTCCGGCGATCCACGGACCCGCTGCGTTCACGGCACCACCGCCGGTGAAGTAAGCCACCAGAACGTCCCCGGGATGTCCTGGATTAGCCGCAGAGTTCATCGAACCGTTCGGGTTCTGGACGACGGCTTCTTTACCGTCCAGCGTAAAGAACCCCGGCGCAGCAGCGAGTGCTGTCAAGGTGACGCTGTTACTTGATCCACTGGCGTTCGTGACCGTGAGCGTGACCGGTTGGCCTGTGGGAATGTCGACGGGCATCTGTGCGTTGACCTGACTATCGCCTACGTACAAGAGCGGCGCTGGCTCACCATTCACCAGGACCTGTGTTCCACCAAGGGAATTTGGAAGTGGCACCGTTCCTGCGGACGTGGGCTGAGCGGACAGTCCGCTTCCAAAAATCGAGAACAACGATCCCGGCGAAACCATCTGGGATCGAAAACTGGCACCGTTCACCACCGACTGCTGCGGCGGAGCGAACTGCCGGTTCCGCTGCCAGTAACCTGAGATATGCTACCGCCTAGATTGACAATACTCGCAACGGTTCCATTGCCGTTGCCGTCCGCGGCGAATTGTCCCACTTCCGTGTACGGCAAACCGCCAGGGGCAGCACCGGTGGTGAGGTAGCCATATGCACCGCTCAATGAACCGTTTCCGCACTGGATCGGGGTGGCTCCCGCCGTTTGTCGATCTGCGGCGCCCGTTGCGTATGCGTTTGGGGTGGTGATCGCTAGGATCATACCTTGCCCGTTGTTAACCACCTGGAACGTGGTTCCTGTCATGCTTCCGGTGCAATTTGGTTGGACCGTGTAGGTTCCACTGAATGAATCGGCGGCTTGTTGGCCATTGCCGCTTCCAAAGGCGTTGCCGTAGTAATTTCCGTTTCCATCGGCCACGAGCTTTCCAAGTTGCGCGAAGGCTACGCTCTGACCTGATACGATCGCGCCGGCGAACAGGTAAAAATAGGTTCCCTTCACCATCGAGGTCGAGCATGTACCACCGCCGATTTGGGGTGTTGATGCGTCGGCCTGGACGCCAAGCAACATCGATCCCAGCAAGGCAACGAGGGGCAAAAGGCGTGTGCTTCGCTCTTGTTGTTTCCAAATCGACATAATTTCCTTCCGTTGGGTCGGACGCATCTCGCTTTCAAATTGGCCGAGTCTATGGTTATCCGCCTAGTAGGTGCGGCCGTGTCGTCGAAATTCTCAGTCCGATATTTCCGAGGCCAAGGGTTCTTGTGCGTCTTCCCGTCGATGGAGCGAGTAGGTCCCGTCATTATATGGGGGAGCGTCCGACGCGCGTCTTACATTTGTTGCTAACACTCGCGTCGGAATCGATATAATTGGCCTGGCAGTCAAGGTGCTCCGTTGCAACTTAATGTTGAAGACTTGCGCCGGCATTATGCCTCGCTCTCCGATGAGGCGCTCCGCGCGATCAACAGGACTGAGCTGGTGGATATAGCGCAACAGTGTTACGACCAGGAATTAGCGCAACGAGAGCCGCCCGAGAGGAGGACTGAAAGGCTGCCTCGGCCAGTAATTCACGCTGCCCCTCTGGATGAGCCCGAGGATGAAGAAACGCAAGAAGTGGAGGAAGACGAGTTAGACGTCGAAAGTGGAGACACGCCGAAATGGTCTCGAGAAGCCGCTTGCGTTTGCACCTTCGCCACGTATGCCGGTAATAACGCTACTTCAGATGCCGAAAATGCTCGTGACGTTTTGACGGAGGCTGGAATCCCCTGTTACGTCGCTTTGCGCCACATCGACGCCAACCTGGCGCCGCCGTCGCGGTCTGAATATCGTGTCATGGTTCCCGGCGGACTCAATTTCGAAGCCGCCAGCGTGCTGGACAAGGAGATTTTCAACGCTGAGATCGAGGCGGAATGGCGAGCACATTTCGCAGTCCTCTCGGATGAAGACCTGCTGGGAGTGAACAAAGAGGTTCTCTTCGGAGGCCTCCTGGACCGCATTGAGCGCGTCAGGAGAGCCTACGACGAAGAGGTCGCCCGGCGGACGAACACCAGCAACCAGCAACCGTAAACCAGCAACCTGCTCTGTAGGCGGCGAGACATTGACACGCTAGGCTACAATTCCTATGCTTGTGGCATGGAAGTGCATCTCTCGGCCGAAAAAGAGGCCCGGCTCCGCGAAGTCGCAACTCGGACTGGCAAGGACGCCGGCCAACTGGTCGAGGAAGCCGTTGACCGGATGCTGGAGTATGATGTCCGATTCATCGAGGCCGTGGAGGAAGGACGCACCTCCGCCCGCCGCGGCGAGCTCATAGAGCATGACGACGTCGTTGAACGCATCGAGCGAATGTTCCGCTCTTGATCCAAGTCCGATGGACTTCGAGGGCGGCGGACGATCTTACCAGAATCGTTGACCGCATCCGCCAAGACAATCCCGACGCTGCCCAGCGCATTGCTCAGACGATTTACAATGGCGTCGCCGCGCTGCGGGTTTCTTCCAAACGTGAGCGTGCCGGCTTAGCGCGCGATACCCGAGAGCTTGTCTTTGCACCGTGGCCTTACATCGCCGGATACGAAGTTATCGACGGATCACGTACAAGTGCTCCGCATCCGGCACACCTCGCAGGATTGGCCATGAATCTCGACCGTTCAGCGTGCTGGCCGCGGCTACGCTTCCAAAACCATCGGCAGTTTCGCGGCATCCCACGCGGCCAGCCCGCCGGCCATCTCAACCAGATTAGTGATCCCATACTGGTGCAGGATGCTGGCGGCGATGGAAGAGCGGTAGCCGCCCGCGCAATGCACGGCGATACGGCGATCGCAAGGGATTTCCGCGACGCGCTCCTCGATATGATTGAGCGGAATATTCACGCTGCCGGCGATATGTTTCGCCAGCCACTCGCGCGGATTCCTGATGTCCAGCAACAGCGGCGGATTAGCGCTGGCTAACTCCTCCACCACCATCGGGGCGCTCAGGCGATCAGTCGGCCACACCAAGTCTGGCCGCGAGGCAAGCGCTTCCATGCCTCCATTCAGGTAGCCTTTGACGTGATCGAAACCAATGCGTCCCAAGCGTAGCGCGGCCTCCGGTTCGCGTCCAGGCTCGGCAATAATCAAGATCGGCTTGTTGCGGTCGAGGACCGTGCCCGCCCAAGTCGCATATTGGCCGCCCAGCCCTATATTGATGCTGCCAGCGAGGTGACACTTCGCATACTCGGCGGCATCGCGGACGTCCAGGATCTGAACACCCGCATCTCCCATCCGGAGGACTTCATCAAGATCGATGGGATGCAGAACCTGTTCTAGATTATGCTCCAGAGTGGCGCGCTCGCGAGTGTTGAGAATGGCGTCGTAGGTGAAGTACGGGGGAGCGTCGGGTTGCTCCGCAGTGACCAGACGAATGAATTCTTCTTTCGACATGGGCTGTAGGGCGTAGTTCAATCGCCGCTGATCTCCCAGCGAGGAGACCGTGTCGGAGGAGAGCTTCTTCCCGCAGAGCGAGCCGGCGCCGTGAGCCGGGTAGACCAGCGTCTCATCAGGAAGCGTCATCAGTTTGGTTGCGCAGCGAGTCGTAAAGATGGGCGCCCAGGTCGTTGGCACTCCATCCCAGCGACGCGCGCAGGTCGGGCCGGCCGACGTCGCCGATGAACAACGTATCGCCGGTTAGGACGGCGTAGGGTTGGGCCGGGGCCTTCTCGAGATCGAACACCAGGATTGAGATCGACTCGATGGTGTGGCCGGGGGTCTCGAGCACTTTCAGGCGTATTCCCGGGAATTCGAGTGTGTCGCCATCTTTCATTGCCACGAAGGCGTATTCCGCCTCGGCGCGGGAGCCAAGACGGATGGTTGCGCCGCAACGGTCGCGCAGTTCCAAATGGCCGGCCACAAAGTCAGCGTGAAAATGGGTGAGAAAGACGTCGCGGATTTGGAGGCCCAATTTCTCGGCGTCGGCCAAGTACTGCTCGATATCACGCTGCGGGTCGACGATGATAGCACTAAAACTGGCCTCGTCTCCCAGCAGATACGAGGTGTGGGCCACGCAGCCCAGATAGTACTGTTTTAAAATCATGGAGACTTCTTCAGTTTAGCGTTTCGTTAGCGCCGGAGCCGCGGTCGCGGTAGAATGAAATTTCCACTCCAGGGGCCCCGGCGCGATCCGCGCTGAGCCAGTAGACGAAAGATAATTCAGAAACGATCAATGAAAGAACGAGTACGTTCCACCACCATCCTCTGCGTGCGCAGAAATGCCAAGGTTGTCATGGCCGGCGATGGGCAGGTCACCCTCGGCCAGGAAGTGCTGAAGGCGTCGGCCAAAAAGCTGCGGCGGCTGTATAGCGAAAAAATCCTGGCCGGTTTTGCCGGCTCAACGGCCGATGCGTTCGCGCTTTTCGCGCGCTTCGAGGCGAAGCTTGAGCAGTATAACGGCAACCTGGCCCGTAGCGTCGTCGAACTCGCCAAAGAATGGCGAACCGATCGCGTGTTGCGCCACCTGGAAGCCCTGCTTTTGGTGGCCGACCCGAGCAGCACCTACATCGTCAGCGGCAATGGCGACGTGATCGAGCCGGATAGCGACGTGGCTGCCATCGGCTCCGGGGGTCCGTTCGCGAAGGCCGCCGCCACCGCGCTGATCGAAAATACTAAACTGGGAGCGAAAGAAATCGCGGAAAAGGCCATGAAGATCGCCGGGCAGATCTGCATCTACACTAACGAAACTATCAGCTATGAGGAATTGGGCTAAATGGTGATTTATCTGCCCACGCAAGCTCTGGACGAAACGCCGCTCTTGGATGAACTGACGCCGCGTGAAATCGTCCAGGAACTCGACAAGTACGTTATTGGCCAAGCCGACGCCAAAAAAGCCGTAGCCATCGCCCTTCGCAATCGCATCCGCCGCCAGAAACTCGAGCCGGAGATGGCTGACGAGGTGATGCCCAAGAACATTCTCATGATCGGGCCCACCGGCGTGGGCAAAACCGAGATCGCGCGGCGGCTTGCGAAACTCGCCAATTCGCCATTCCTGAAGGTGGAAGCCAGTAAGTTCACCGAAGTGGGTTATGTGGGCCGCGACGTGGAAGCCATGATCCGCGATCTGGTGGACATCTCCATCGACATGGTGCGCGAGGAGCGCATTGAGGAAGTGGCGGAACGCGCCGAACGCAACGCGGAGGAACGGCTCCTGGATCTGCTGATGCCTCCGCAGCCGGAAGCTTCCGAAAGCGCGGAGCGGACGCGCGAGAAGCTGCGCGAGAAACTACGCGCGGGCAAGCTGGACGACCGCATGGTGGAAATCGACGTCCGCGATCGTGGGCCCACGTTCGAAATCTCGACCGGCCAGGGCATGGAAGAAATGGACGTCAATCTGAAGGACGTTCTGCCGGGCTTGTTCGGACAACGTACTCGCAAGCGCAAGATGCGCGTGGCGGAGGCCGCCGAATACCTGGTTCAGGAAGAAGAGCAGAAGCTGATCGACATGGATCAGGTGACGCGAGTGGCGCTCGAACGCGTGGAGCGCAACGGCATCATCTTTCTGGACGAGATCGACAAGATCGCCGGGCGCGAATCCGGCCACGGTCCGGATGTCAGCCGCGAAGGCGTACAGCGCGACATTCTTCCCATCGTGGAAGGCACCACGGTGAACACTCGCCACGGCTTCGTGCGAACGGATCATATCCTGTTCGTCGCCGCGGGCGCGTTTCACGTCTCAAAGCCCAGCGATCTCATTCCCGAGCTGCAGGGCCGTTTTCCCATCCGCGTGGAGTTGAAGTCGCTCACCGAGGCGGATTTCATCCGCATTCTGCGGGAACCGAAAAATGCGCTGGTGAAACAATACACGGCGTTGCTCGAAACCGAAGGCATCAAGCTGACTTTCACCGACGACGCGGTGGAGGAGATCTCCGGCTTCGCGGCGCGCGTCAATTCGACGTCTGAAAATATCGGCGCCCGCCGGCTGCACACCATCATGGAAAAGATGCTGGAGGAAATATCGTTCGCGGGCCCGGATCTCAAGAAGAAGAACGTAAAGATTGACGCCGCGTACGTTCGGAAGCAACTAGCCGATATCGTGAAAGATCAGGATTTGAGCCGGTATATCCTCTAGAATGCCGGGGAACTCTGCATTGACGGTGGGGCGGACCCCCAGGTCCGCGCGGGTCCCCCAGGACCCGCCGTCCGGGCGCGAATCAAGGTATCAGCAGGCCGACGTGGGCGTCGGCCGCGTACCCGGGGGTCCGCCCCACCAAACGAGTGCGTGCGCCACGTTGGCGTCGATCGCGTGTTTGTTGCTGGTGGGGTGTGGGTCGGTGGGAGAGCCGCTCTACCCCGCTCTGAATCTTCCCACCCGCATCGTCGACCTCACCGCCATCCAGCGCGGCGACGAGATCGACATTCGTTTCACGGTACCGAAGCTCACTACCGAGGGCCTGGTGCTAAAACAAATCGGAAGCGTCGATCTGCGAATTGGACCCAGTCCCTCGGGAGGATTCAACCCCAACGACTGGGCCAACGGCGCCCAGAAGATCAATGTTTCACCACTTCCGCAACCTGGCGGTGGTCGCGCCGAGCAGCCAGTTCAGGGTCTGGTTGGCAAAGAACTGCTGGTAGGCGTGCGCTTGGGAAATACGAAAGGCCGGATGTCGGACTGGTCGAATTTCGTCCCGATCACTATCGAAGCCCCGCTCGCGAAGCCTGCCAATGTCAAAGCCGAAAACGTGCCGGAAGGAGTGCATCTCACCTGGGAGCAACCAAACCTGACCGCCTTCCGCATCTTTCGAAAAACCGAGGAGCAGAAGGAGCCGACCCTGCTGGCAACCCCGGATAAGCCGGACTACGTGGACACCACCACCGAATACGGAAAGACCTACCAGTATTACGTGCAAGGAATTCACGACAAGAACGAAAGCGACGTGGTGGAATCTGGCAGCATCACGCCTAAGGATGTTTTCCCGCCACAGGTGCCTAGCGGCCTCACAGCTTCCGTCGGGCTCGGGGCGATCGAACTGGCTTGGACCCGGAATACTGAATCGGATTTCAAGGAATATCGGGTGTTTCGTTCCGAGGAGAACGGCCCGTTCATTCAAATCGCGGCTGGTCTTGAGGCCCCTATTTATTCGGATCATCAGATAGTATCCGGCAAGCATTACCGCTATCGGATTTCCGCTGTCGACCAGGTGGGGAACCCGAGTGAGCCATCCGAACCCATAGAAGTCACAGCACCATAAAGATCACCCCATGAAGATCATCCGCTACAGCTTGAATCCACATACGCCGCCGACAGCCACCGATTCCGATCCCGATGTGCGCCACGGCGATTTATCGGAATTGCCTCCCGAGGCGCGGCTCTTGCCTCCCTGTTCGCCATCCAAGATCGTTTGCGTGGGCCGCAACTACGCTGAACATGCCAAAGAACTCGGGAATGAAGTACCTCAGGAACCACTGATATTTCTCAAGCCTCCGTCATCGCTCATCGCTTCCGGCGACGCGATCGTCTATCCGAAACTATCCCAGCGTGTCGACTTCGAAGGCGAGCTAGGCGTTGTGATCGGCAAGCGGGCACGCAACGTCCTTAGCGCAGAAGCCAGTGGATACGTTTTGGGCTATACATGCGTCAACGATGTGACGGCGCGCGATCTACAGAAAAAGGACGGTCAATGGACGCGCGGAAAAGGCTTCGACACTTTCTGCGCCGTGGGGCCATCCATCCTCCGGCGCGAAGAGGCCGATTTTAAGAGCTTGCGCGTCCAGACTTTCGTGAATGGCGAGAAGAAACAGGACGCGCCCGTAACGGAAATGCTGTTCGATGTGAATGATATAATTGCTTATGTAAGTGCGTTTATGACGCTGGAACCCGGTGACTTGATCGCCACCGGCACTCCGCCCGGTGTCGGGCCACTCCAACCAGGATCGACAGTCCAAATCGTGATCGAAGGCATCGGTGTTCTTGAGAACAGCGTCATCGCTCAGGCATAACCTGAATGCTAGACAGTATACGGGACTCAGCATCCGTTCAGATCGTCCTCGTCGTGCTGGTGTGTGCCGTGGTCCTCGGGCTCGGATTCTATTTCCTTTCCCGGCTCCGGCGAAATCCCAATGACAAAGAAAAGCGCCGCCGGCTCCAAGTAAACGAACAGGGCCGTGTCGGCTACGCCACCATCACGGAAGTTCACGAGAGCACGATCTTCTATGAGTACTCCGTGCGTGGCGTGCTCTATACAGCCTCGCAGGACGTTGCACAACTGCGCGAGCAAATTCCAAGTGATCTCGAACGTCTGATCGGCCCCGTCACGCTGAAATACTCGCCGCAAAATCCTGCCAATTCGATCATCCTCTGCGAAGAATGGTCCGGCCTGCGCGGAGTAGCGCGAGCGAAGCCGCTAAGCGCGAGTTAACCTGAAACCAGAAACCAGCAACCAGAAACGGAACTTTGTAGTTGCGCCGGTGTCTATATTGCCGTGGCGATGCAAATAGGATCGAATAAATCCGCGGCAGTCATCAACGTGACTCCCATGATTGATATTGTGATGGTGCTGCTCATCGTGTTCATGCTATTGCCCACCAAAACCGTGGGGCTCAAGTCCGACGTGCCCCAGCTTCCGACGGAAAACCAGCCGTCCATCCCCAATCCCCAGCACCTGGTCCTGCGCATCCAAAAGGATCACTCCATGGATATCAATTCGCAGCCTGTAGTATTGGCCGAATTGCACGAACGCCTGCAAACCTTATTTGCGGTGCGACCGGACGGCGTGCTTTTTGTCAATGGAGCACGTGAACTTGAATTCGATGACGTCGCCACGGTGATCGATATCGCTCACGGCGCAGGCGTGGAACGGATTGGCGTAATGACGGATAAAGTAACGGGTGCCGCGCCAGGATATCATTAATTCATGAGGCGCAAAGCCGGAGCCTGGATGTTGTTTCTGGTGTTCCTGCTGCTCCTCAGTCTTGGCTTTACGCAGTACGGTCAGATCGCGAATTACCTGCTCATTTCTATTCGCCTGGTCCTGGTCGCCATTTTGTCAATTCTATTCGTGCGGGAGTGGTGGAGATACCGGCACGATCCTCAAGGGACAGAAAATCAGGTGACCCCGGACGCGGGTGACACCGTTCTCCGACGCTTTCGGCGTTGGTATTACGACAAGTAGTAGCAAAGACCGGTCGCTTATGCTCGCGGTTCGGAAAGACTGCCTCATGATTAGAGAGTGTCACCGAACCGCGACCGTGAGGGAGTCGGTGCCTGCGCCGATTTTTTCACGAGCCCTCAGGCTCAATCTCAGACTGAGTGAGTTGGTGCGCGATTACCGGATCAAATGCTCGAGCAATCGATGCGCGGTCTGCAATGTCGCGGGTCCGCCTATCACTGCTCCGAACAATCCAGCCGCGAGAACAATTACAGCCACCAACCTCGGCCTTCCCTGCCCGGATTTCTCGCCGCCCGGCACCGCGCCCAGTAGCCGATCTACGCGCGCCTCAAGATCCCGGCCGTCAGCCACCAGAGAAGTCATCAATGGTGAGGCTTCCCGAGGAACGCCCATGCGCGCCACCAGAACCAAGGCTCCAGCCAGCGAGACCGCTCGGCTCGCATCCCCACCCACTGCCCGATCGTCCGCGGCCCATTCGGTAAATTGCGCCCAGCCGCGCTCCAGCGATTCCAACCCAGCCAGCAGCCGGGCACGGAACGGAAGAACATCCGGAACCAAGAGCAGCAGCAAGCGCTTCAGATTGTCGCGTGAGGTCCGATGCGCACGCTCGTGCCGCAGGGCCGCCTCTAGTTCCTGGTGAGAGAGGTTTTCGAGCACTTCTCGCGAGATCACCAGCCGCGGATGAATGATGCCAGCCAGCGCGAACAGCCCCGCAGCTCCCTCAATCACCCCTACGCGCGTGTTTTCTCCAGCCAGCCGGGTCTCGCACCCCAACTTCCGGCAATACCGCCCGTATCGCATCGACAGAACAATCGCTCGCAGCCCGCGCCCAGCCGCAATGCCCCAGCTCGCCATACTCAAAAGCGCCGCAACTAAACACCGCAGGCCCACCTGTTCTACCTTCGCTTCGGGCTCTAGCCACAAATAACTCGGCACACAGACCCCAGCTACAACCAATCCGCCGACTACGGATGGCAACAATCGCGCGGCCAGCAGAAATCTCGCGGCGGAGTTCGGCTTGCCCCGCTTCGCCAGCGTCAGCACCCAAGGCGCCAGCCAGTTCATCCCAATTGCAAGCGCCACATGGACCAGAAAAAAACAGGCCAGCGACAAGCACGCCAGACGGACCAGGTACGGCAAGATCATGATTTCCCCCGCCGGTCCAGTTCCTTGCGCTTCAGCCGGATCTTTTTCTCCAGTTCATCCAGCAGCTTCTCGTTCTGTTGCCCCACTGCGTCCACCAGGCACGAGATCAACAGTTCGCCGGCGGGATGCGGCCGGACCAGATAACCGGCAACGAAGTCAGCAGCCGCTTGTTGCTCCCACTCCTGGCGCGACTGCCGTGCCGAATAGAGGTAAGCCCGCTCCGATTTCCGCCGTTCCAACAAGCCTTTTTTGTAAAGGCGGTCCAGCGTAGTCATCACGGTGGTATAGGCGAGTGGGCGTTCCAGGCTCTCGGCCACCTGGTGCACGTTGCTCTCGCCTTGCTTCCATAGAATCTCCATCACCGCGATCTCGAGGTGTCCCAGGCCGGCCAATCCGGGCGGTTTTTTGTTATCGCCCTGACGCTTTAGAAAACGCATCATGTTTCTACGGAGAATTCTACAGCCAGCATTCTACCAAGTTATACTGAGTTAGTTCCAAGCCGGCGGCGTCCTTGGAACATTCTCGCGAGTTTACGCGATGATATCCGAACACGTCACTGACGAATGTCTCGAACAATATAGCCGCGGCGCCTTGGAAGAGCCCCGGCTGGCCGAAGTAGAAGAACATCTTTTAATCTGCGAGCAGTGCTGCGAGCGCCTAACCAAGTTCGATGACACCTGGGGGTTAAACGGTTAGATCCAGAAGAAAGTCTCGTCATGTGCAAGTTGGATGGATTACAATCATAAGTATCAGTGAACAATCTGTCCGCCGTCGAATCTAAGTTCGCCCGGGACTTAAGCCTTGACGAATACCTGCCGATAACTCATAATATGGGAACAGGTTGCCGTTACATTTTCAAGTGAAGCATTGGAACATTAGCGATCTATGCACCATCGACAGCCCCGTGTCATTTGCCTCCTGACCGTAGTCTCTCTAGTCAGCGGATCCGCGTTTGCGGCCGCTGCCACGACTACCACTCCTCCTCATAAGAAACACAAACGCCGCGCTTCACACAGCACTGTGGGCGCAAAACAGTCGCGAGTGACTGCGGCCGCGCATCATCCTGTAAGCCATCTTTCGATGCTGCCGAAGAAGCGCTTCATCAACAACCCGTGGACATCGCCGACGTTTGCGGATTCCACGGCGGGTGATTCGGTGGACGGCGAGGACCTGGTGGTGCGCCGCGCCGCTGTCCAAGCCCTGGGGCCATACAACGGAACGGTGGTGGTTGCCGACCCAAATACCGGCCGGCTGTTGACCATCGTGAACCAGAAGCTCGCCTACCAAAGCGGCTTCCAGCCGTGCTCGACAATTAAGGTTGTCGCGGCCTTGGCGGGTCTGAACGAGGGATTGATTGAGCAGAACACGTTGCTCCGGATTGGCCGCCGGCGCACCGTCGATCTCACGGAAGCGCTGGCGCGTTCCAATAATGCATACTTCTCGGCGGTCGGCTACAAATTGGGTTATGACAGGATCATCCACTACGCCCAGCTATTCGGTTTAGGCGAAAAGGCTGGATTGGATCTGGATGCCGAGCAACCCGGAAGTTTAGCCAGCGCTCCGCCCAGCGACGGTTTGGGGATGATGACCAGTTTCGGCGAAGGAATCTATATGACGCCGCTGGAATTGGCCGGCCTGATGACAGTGGTTGCTAATGGCGGCACGCTCTACTACCTTCAACACCCGAAATCGGCAGAAGCAGTTGAGCAGTTTGTTCCGCGCGTGAAGCGCCAGATCGATGTCCAGCAGTGGCTTCCTGTGATTAAGCCAGGAATGATGGGCGCGGTGGAGTATGGCACCGCGCGGCGCGCCAACTACAGCACCGAGGAGCCGATTTACGGCAAAACCGGCACTTGTACCGACGGCCGCTCGCCAACTCATCTGGGCTGGTTCGGCTCCTACAACGAAATCGGCAATAACAAGCTGGTAGTGGTGGTTCTGCTTACTGGCGGGCACCCGGTGAATGGTCCGGTGGCATCCGGCGTCGCCGGAGCGGTCTACCGGAACCTATCCAGCGAAAACTACTTCAGCCATACGCGCGGAATTTCTCCAGTAGCGCTGATCTCAACCCAATCCTGCTGCAGGTAAGAGTAGGGCAAGCCTCCGGCTTGCCCCGTTGACAAGCCGGAGGCTTGTCCTACGGGGAGGTTTGTCGTACGGTATGTTGTCAGAAATAATCCTGTAGTTCCGCGAAGCGCTCCAGCCTTAACAATCGCCCGCGCCCTTCCCGTACCTCTTCGTGCTCCAGACGCCAGGTATGCTGGTGCGGCACGAACACGGCGTTAATTCCCACCTCGAGCGCCGGATTGATGTCGGATTTCGGCGAGTTGCCAATCATCCAAGCACGCTCTGGTTCGAACCTCTGCTCCTGAATCAGTGCTGAATAAGACACGGCATCCTTCTCCTTCACAATCGCCGTGTGGCCGAAGTAGATTGCCAGGCCAGAACGGTCCAGCTTGAGCTTCTGCTCTTCCGGATTGCCCTTGGTGAACAGCGTCAAATCATGCCGCAGGGCGAGATACTCGAGCGTTTCCTCCACTCCGGCAATCAGCTCTATGGGATGATGCACAATCTGTTCGGCGAAACTCATCACCTGAGGCAGATCCTCGGCGCGCACGTCGCGCTCCGCCAGCTTGTGATAACACTCCGACAGGTTCCGCGCGAAGTTTGCTGTACCGTATCCGTGAATCTTGTTATTGACGGTCTCGATTTCATCCAGCACCGCCCGCACTTCCACCGCCGACATGCTGGAGTGCGCCAGAAAATCGCAAAACTCGTCGAACGCACGCTCGAAATAGATATTGTTCTCCCATAGCGTATCGTCGGCGTCGATGATCAGGTGCTGGCGATCGTGGATCTTCACACGCCCGTCGGCCACTTGGAATGCCCATTCTTGGGCGCCACCACGCGCGCGTGCTGAATCTGGCGCCGGCGCGTGGTGTAGCTGGGAAAAAACTCGGCCAGCCGCCGCATCCGGTCGGCTTCCGAACGCGTAGCCAGCATCACCTGCCGGAAATCCACGTCGGGAACTACTTGCGCCAGTTGAAAACTGAGCTGCGGATCGGTCAGCTCTGGGTCATCCATCTGCTCGGCCGGCTCCAGCTCTCGAACTTCGTTGTACGCCTCCATCACGCGCTTGCGGACTTCCGGCGTGATGGGCTCCGATTCTTCGTCGTCGAAAAATTCCACCGCACCTCTGAGGTACGGCTTCTCGTCGTTCAGCATGATGATCTCAAAGCGCCGCCGGCCCAGCGTTAACAAATCCATTCGCCCATCTGGATATTTCTTCAGAATTTTTTCGACAGTGGCCGTGCAGCCGGTGTTCACAATCCCTTTCTCGCCGGCCAGCACCACGCCGAATTCCGACTTGCCGCGCAGCACTTCCTCGATCATCTGTTTATAGCGTTCCTCGAAAATGTGCAGCGGCAGAGCGGTGCGTGGAAACAACACCACCTGAAGCGGGAATAGCGGCAACAGCTCTTGCTGCATGTGTACTATTATGGCTTCTTACCAAGCGGCGATGGAAGTTCGGAAAATACTCCATGATTCTGAAGCTTAAACGCACGCCCGGTCTCTATTTGGTGGGCTTCATGGCGTCCGGCAAAACCACCATCGGGCGCCGCCTGGCGGATGAGCTCGGGTGGGATTTTGCCGACCTGGACGAAGACATTGTGGCCGCTCAAGGCGCCGCGATCGTCGAGCTCTTTGATTCCTTCGGCGAAGAGGAATTCCGGAAAACGGAGCACGCAGCCATGCGCAAAAGAGTGGGCCAGATCGAGCGCGGGAAACCGATGGTGGTGGCTCTCGGCGGCGGCGCCTTCGTGTCTGAAGTCATCCAGGAATTCCTCATCGAAAACGGCATCACAATCTGGCTGGATTGCCCGTTCGAGCGTGTCTCCACACGCATCCAAGGCTCATCGCACCGGCCGCTGGCTCGCGATCCGGAAAAGTTCGAACGGCTTTATCACGATCGCCGCGAGGCCTACGGAAAGGCCGAATACCGCATCGAGATCCAGAGCGACGATCCGGCCGACGTGGTGGCCGCCATTCTGAAGCTTCCCGTATTCTAGGGCCCATGGCTTCCTCCTTGCACCGGCAGGCCTTCCGTATCTTTCAAGCTGCCGTGAAAGCCGCCGCTCCCGCCGAAGCGGTGCTGCGTCACTTGAAGCTCCGAGGCGACACCTTGTTCGCCGGACTCCAACGCTATCGCTTGACTGCATTCGAAAACATCTACGTCGTCGGGGCTGGTAAGGCTGGAGCGCAAATGGCCCAGGCCGTCGAACGATTGCTCGGCCGCAAGATCACCGGCGGACTGGTGAACGTCAAAGCCGGCGAATCTGTCCGCTTGCGCCGCGTGGAACTGAACG
>CABEDY010000449.1_pt1 | contig 53728 bp, 43 predicted proteins | sample 3423171 | NCBI WGS metagenome assembly CABEDY01 (sample SAMEA5534333, study PRJEB31848) | metagenome | biome: tundra; feature: field; material: soil | place: USA | collected 2013-05 | depth 0.15 m | reverse complement strand
AGCATAAACAGTGACGGTGGTTATCGCCGTAATAGTCGCTGGCGCTTTGTAGAGTCCGGACGTCGAAATGGTTCCGGAGCTTGGATTAATCGACCAATTGTAGAGGGTCTTGCTGGCGCCTGAAATCGAAAATTGTTGTGTCTGCGAAGGTTTCAATGTGACACTCGCTGGCGTTATCGTTTGCGCGTCCGACGCGGCGGCCATCGAGAAAAGCATTGCGGCTAATAGAAGTTGGTATATAGTTCGCATCGTAGTAGTTGCGTCTAACCACCCATCGGAATATGGCTAGTACTTCGTTATGCCCGGTTCTCCCTAATCGTTCTACGGTTTACACGTAGTTCAAATCAAGTTCTGCCTGCCTACACTGAGCCGCGTAGGAAGCAAGAACTAAGTTCAATCGGGGGAGGCTTAAATGGTACAACAGCGCCTAAAGTACTGGAACCTTCCAGTCGATTGACAAATGTCAATTCATCCGTCAATCTGAAGATATTCCTTTATCAGGAAAGAGCTTGTTGGAACCCAAACTGAAACGTGCCATGGTCTCCGAGGTAGTGCTTCACGATATAGAATCCGCTCCGGATAAAATTCGCTACCCGTGGTTTGCAGTTCGGGTCCGTTCCAACCACGAACGGATCGCATCGGCGCATTTGCGGGAACGCGGTTACGAGGAGTTCTCGCCTTCTTGGAAAACTGAGCGCCGCTGGTCTGATAGAACGAAAGAGATGGATCAGTTTCTCTTTCCCGGCTACGTGTTTTGCCGGCTGAATCCCTTGGACCGGCTCCCGGTGCTGACGGCGCCAGGTGTGGTGGACCTGGTTGGTTTCGGAAAGATTCCCGCGCCGATACCCGAGGACGAGATCGAAAACGTCCGGCGGATGGTACAATCCGGATTGCTCGTGATGCCGTGGCCGTTTCTGGAATTGGGCCATAGGGTGTTGATCGAACGTGGCCCTCTGGCCGGCGTGGAGGGTATTTTGGACGAGGTAAAGGGGAAGTACCGGCTGGTAGTTTCTGTTCAGCTTCTTCAGCGATCGGTATCGGCGGAGGTTGACAGAGACTGGATTCGTCCTTTGCCACCAGCGCGGTCGGATAAAAGTGGCGCTACAACACCGCGGCCTACACGAATATCTTGACGGTAAGAAGAGGGTCATATGTATCTGCATGGGACGCTAGGCTACATTAAGTGTTTCACATTTATTTTAACCTTTAGTTTGTTGGCCGTCGCGCCGACGCCCGCCCAGCAGCAGCCGGCTGGGCAGCAACAGCCGGCCGCCACGGGTCAAAACCCTAATCAGGCTGCACCCCCCAGAGAGCTGCCCCCCGATACGATACGTCCCAACTATGTGCTGGGTCCCAACGATCAAATTCTGATCCGCTCGAATGCTGAGGAAATAAATGAGAAGCCGTTTCGCATAGACGCCGAGGGCAATATCAACTTTCCGTTGGTAGGTAAGGTGCACGCGGAGGGAATGTCGCAGCAGGAATTGGAGGCGGAACTGGTCAAGAGGCTCAAAGAATATATCCGGGAACCTCAGGTGATCATCAGCGTGACTACGTTTCGGAGCGAGCCGGTTTTCTTCGTCGGAGCGTTCGCAAGACCGGGGATCTATCCGCTGCAGGGCAAGCGTACGCTGGTTGAAATGCTGGTCAGTATCGGTGGGCTGCAACCAAATGCGAGCCGGCACATCAAGGTTACACGGCGAGCCGAATACGGGGTCATTCCTTTGCCCGGCGCAATTGATGACCCTGAGAAGAAGATCAGCACCGTCGAGATCAGCATGGGCAGCCTGAGGGAAAACGTCAATCCCGCTGAGGACATCATCCTGGAACCGTTTGATGTCATAACGGTGGAGCGCGCCGAACAGGTTTACATCAATGGTGAGGTTGGCAAAATCGGTGCGATCGAGCTGGGCGAGCGCGACTCGATTTCTCTCCTGCAAGCTCTGACACAAGCCGGAGGCCTCACGCGCGACGCCAAGCGCGCCAAGGTGCGAATCCTGCGGCCCATTCTGAACTCTACGCGGCGCGCCGAGATCGAGGTTGACGTCAACGATATATACGCGGGTAAAGCCAACGATTTCCCGCTGCTGCCGAACGATGTCCTGTATGTGCCCCGATCCTTCAAGCGAGTGGTCTTGACGACGTTTGGCACAATCTTACTCCAAAGCGGTCCATACATTATCTTCACGCTGGTTCGTTGAGGATTTAGCGCTGGCTCGGAATGATACACTGAGTGATCACGATGCACCATCCTGCTAACGGAAATTTGTTGACGCGATGCTGGTTGCCGCAGGTGCTAGCGGGGATTCTGATTGTCACGCCGGTATACGCCGATGAACAGGCTCCGGCTGCTCCTCAGAATCCGCCTGCCGCCAGCCAACCTGCTCCCGTGCCGCCCCAAACACCGGCTAACGCTCCCGCGAAACCCATGGCGCCTTTGCCGGTGATCAAAAACCTGAAGCTACTCGTGTTGGCCGGCAACGGGGAAATGAACGATCTGGAGCGCAGAGTGATGGCTTCGTTGGTGGTCCAGGTTCTTGATCAGAATGATCGGCCGGTGGAAGGCGCCGAAGTGGTGTTCCGGTTTCCCTTGAACGGGCCGGGCGCAGCTTTTACTGGAGGAAAGACTTCTCAAACAGTGAGAACCACTGGAACCGGTGAGGCCGCGGCGGTGAATTGGATGGCCAATGGCGAAGTGGGAACATTCGAGGTTCACGTCACCACTACTTATGGAAATGAGGTAGGCGAAACCACAGTCAAGATGTCGAATGTGACCCGAATTGTGGAGAGCGCGAGAAAAGGCTTCAAACAGGCCCACTGGTATTCTCCCACTTGGGTGAAGATCGCCATCATTGCAGGTGTGGCGGGCGCTGCAGCGGGTATCATCCTGGCGACACGCGGAGGAAGCCACTCTTCCACCAGTAGCACTGTTCCCATCACTGTCACACCCGGCTCGCCCACCGTGGGGCACCCTTAGTTTTTTATGCGCAGCCAAATTATATTGTTTTTGTTTGCCTCCTTATCCAGCGCCGCTTCGGCGCAGTCCTTGAGCGGACCCGTCGAAGGCTTTATCTTCGATGCGCCGACCGAGAGCCTGCGAGCCGTAAATGGGATCGCGGGATCCGCCACTTTTGGGCCGGCCGTGGTGAGCGGCGTCGAGTATGGCTCGGTTGCGCCGAATAAGAATTACGCCATCGCCTTCGGGGACGGCCATTGTCTATTCGTTTCGGGCCTGGGCTCGGGACATGTGTCCACAGCCCCGCTGGCTGGTGTATTCGGACAACCGGATGGCGCGGTATGGTCGAGCGATGGTACCGTTGCCATCCTGTATTCGTTTTCGGGAAATTGGATCCAAACAGTGGCCGGAATGCCCAAGGCGTCCCGGGCCAACACCTACCGGAATCTGTCGGTCCTGGGCGGATCGCTTTCCGCCGTTGCGGCCGACCTGGACGGCCAGCAAATCGCGATTGCCGTGCATGGTCCCAAAGGTGGCGTGTATTTGACTAAATTGAATCAGGAATTCATTCCACTGGTGGAAATGGAAAATCCAATCGCTTTGTCATTTTCTGAAAATGGTACGAATTTATATGCGTTGGACGGCGCCGCGCTGAAACTAACGGCCATCACCATCAGCGATTTCGCCTCCCAGGTTCTCTCGCTCACTGGATTGCGGGATCCGATCGCCATCCTGGCCGGTCACGATACAGCTAACCAGCCGGTGGTCTTCGTGGCCAGTGGAACTGACCGATTAGCCTGCGTGTACAACCTAGCCAGCCAGAAAATCGAGACCACCATTCGGCTCGGTTTTCAACCCACCGGTCTTCAGGATTTAGGGCCGAACAGCTTCGTCATCGGCTCCCGTTCCAAATTGGGGGATCCGCTTTGGCTTTTTAGCACTGCTCCCCGGCCTGCGGTTTATTTTGTCCCTGCGGCGGCCGCTTCGAAGGGGGACGAATAAATGCGGCTTCACTGGCTTGGCCGTAGCGTCCTGATGAGTGCGGGGATGGCCGCTCTAGGATTGGCGCAGACGTTTCCTTTGCAATTGCAGGTATCGGAAAACAATCAATTCGCCATCGTCGCCAATCAATCCACCTTGCCGTTCGCGGCGTCGGTGGGATCGTCCGAATCCCTGCAGGGAACTGCCACCTATACCGGCAGCGGCAAAATCACTGTCACGCAAGCCCCTACGGTTTTCGGTTCCACCGAATTCAACGCGACTATTACCGGCAAACTGCCCTTGACCATTAGCCCGGGCGGTAGCTTTTCCTTTGTTATTGTGTTCACACCCACCAGCACCACCCAGGCCAGCGCCATCTTCACTCTTCCATTCACCGAAACCGTACCGGGAGTTGGCAACCAATCTCCCACAACCACCGCTAATGCGATAAATTTCACGTTGGTCGGATCAGCGGCATCTTTCGTGGTGAGCTATATCAAGAACGGAAATGCGAACCAGTTGGCGAACGGGGGCACCCTCCTTTTTGATCCTCAGCCGATTAATACCACGGTAACCCTTACGGTTGATATCTCGAACAATGGCACCGCTGCGGGCACGGTCAACAGCATTACCGTCGCCGGAAAAGCGTTTCAGTTAGTGGGGCGCCCTGTTTTGCCTGCAGCCATTCCAGGTGGGCAAACACTTCCGTTGGGAATCCAATACACGCCCACCGCCGCCGCCACCGATACCGGCCAGCTTCAGATTACCTATGGCGACGGCACCAGCCTTTCTGTTGTTTTGCAAGGCAGCGGCACGTCTCCCACGCTGGTCTATACGCTGCTCCAGAGCGGTAAGACCACCACCGTCAAGCCGCCTGGCCCCATCGCTCTTCCGGACACGAATGTCGGATCAACCTCGAGCTTGGTAGTTACCGTTCAGAATACGGGAAACGGAAGCACTACGATCGGCTCACTCAGTACAGCCGCTCCCTTCCAGATTAGCGGAGGGCCCGTGCTTCCGAAAACCTTGAATACCAACGACAGCTTCAGCTTCACGCTCACTTTTGCGCCCACTGCGTCCGGCGCTCAAACTGGCCAATTGCTGGTTGGCGCCGATCTGTTCAATTTGACCGGGAATGGTCTGGGATCCAGCCTGCAGTTTTCCTACGTTGCAGACGGTGTCACCCAGACCATTGGAACGAACGGTGTCACTGCCGTAGTATTCAGCCCCGTCCAGGTGACCAAGACCGCGTCCATCCCCATCACCGTCAAAAACACTGGTACGCTCCCAGCAGTGGTATCGAACATCGCGATCCAAGGGGCCAATAGCCCGTTCTCGGTTTCAGGTACGCCACCGTTGCCAAAAAGCCTTGCGGCCGGTGCCTCCTTCTCGTTTACAGTGAGTTTTGCACCCACCGCGGCGACGCCGGCGACCGACACTCTGCTCATCAACACCACCCCCATTCCATTGAGCGGTTCCGGCACGGCGCCCCCGACGCTACCGGCCTATACAATATCCGGTCCCAGCGGGACAGTGGCTCCGCAATCCCAGCCCAGCGTAACGTTGACGCTAGCCAGCCCGTACCCGGTGGCTATCAACGGCGTCCTAACGCTGACCACCTCGGGTACGCTGGGCAGCGACCCGGCCGTCCAGTTCACAACGGGCGGCCACACGGTACCGTTCACCATCCCCGCGAATGGAACTGTAGCCAACTTTGCGAGCCAGGGAAATCAGATTCTGTTGCAAACAGGGACGGTTGCCAGCACCATTCTCTTGACGCCATCGTTTGCCACTGCCGCAGGTGTTCCCCTTACGCCTTCGAACCCAACCACGCTCGAGTTCACCGTTCCTGCGGAGGCTCCGGTTCTGATTGCCGCCACGGTGGCCGCTAGCACCGCCAACAGTGTTGTGCTGAACTTCACAGGCTATTCAACCACCCGGAGCCTTACCGCTCTAAACGTGCAATTTACTGCAGCAGCAGGGTTTAGTCTGGCAACCTCGCAGGTAACGGTGCCTCTTACCCAGCAGGCTACGGTTTGGTTCGACAGCACCACATCCCAGGGCTTTGGCGGTCAATTCACCGTTTCAGTACCATTCACGTTCTCCGGGACTCCGCCGACGGGTACCGCTCTGTTGCAGACAATTGCTTCAGTTTCAGCGACTATCAGCAACAGCGTGGGCGCTTCCAACTCTGTAACATCACCGATCCAATAGGGCTGGGCGCACATTGTTAACCGTCTTACTATCAACGCTCTTAAATCCTTGATTTTATGGATCAGTTACCAACCCTAAACGGCCCCTAAGGTACTAGTACAATTCCCTCCCCGCGGGTCTTGCATATCTACGTGAAACGACTTATCATAAGGAAGTTCGCATGACCCTATTCACATCGGAGATGAAAATGAGAAACGTAGTCACAAAATTAGCAATTCTTGTTGCTTGCGCCATGGCCCTGTCGCTATTCACCGCATCTGCAACACCCTTACCAACCTGCCCCAACGCCTCTAGCCTCGCGACTTACATTGCCACCTATGGTGGTAGTTCGGGTTGCCAAATTGGGGACAAGATCTTCTCGAACTTCAGCTATAATGGTCCCTCGGCTTCGGGCGGAGGAACCGCACCGTCCCCGTCGGGCATTACCGTAGACACAATCAACGGCACAAATTCCATTTTCCCTGGCGACATCGGGCTTTCCTTCGATGGAACCTGGAACGCTCCTTCAGGGGCGACTGCTGACGGAAACATCAATTTCGAAGTCACCGTTGTAAACGGCGCTAACGAGATGATTACGGATGCAGGTATCGTTCAGAGTGGCGGAGTTACCGGAAACGGACTGGCAGAGGTCACCGAGAACGGATGCAGTGGGGCAGTATACCCCTGCACTCAAACTTGGGGAGTTGTAACGGTTCAATCGGGCCAAACTAATAACTTTGCCAACGACCAGATCTTTAGCCCCACTGGCACGATTTCGGTAACAAAGGACATCAATGTTATCGGAAACAACGGCACGGCGAGTATCACGACCGTGATCGATGTTTTCTCGCAGACGGCGGTGCCGGAACCGCGGACTGTATCCCTCTTCTTGGGTCTCGCATTGTTTGGCGGCCTTGCGCTGCGCAAGAAGTTTCAGAGCGCGCGCGGCTAATTAGGGCCAAGTAAGAAGCTCATCTGAACGCGCAGGCATGCTGGCGCAAGCTAGGCCTGCGCGTTTTTGTTTTTGCTGTGCTTGTCGAGACCAATTTCCGCACTCGCTAGCTCCCTCCATATCCAGCCTGACCTGCAGCCAATGTTCTCTTCCGAGGACGCTCAGCTTGTGTCAGAGAAATCCATACCTGCCTTAGTGCGTGATGAAGCGATAGTACAAGCAAGCGAGTTTGCGTGCCTTAGCGGTGATCGCCATGGGAGCCGCACACGACGATACTGCGCCCCTAGCCTCTTGAGCAGAGCTGGTAGCTGCATTCGGATCTAAGTCGGCTTCTGCCATCGCCATCTGGGCCGCACGTCCATCCCGTTCACTTGGCTCCAGTCGATTCCCGGTATGCGGTACAACTCCGTGCGTAGGAATTTCGAAGTGTTCTTGCCGAATTTCTTGCGCCAGTTCCTCCAAGCTCAAGGCGTACGTTGCTGAGTTGTATGCTCACCTCAATCAAAACTCTCTGCGCGCTTTGAATCGTGCTACTGGCCGAAGCCACAGGTTGCCAGCGCTGTCGCCATACCGCGCGCGCGACCCGGATTTCGCCGGTGGGTTGAAAACTGTGATTGAGTAGGCAAAAGTATGCAAATTCAGTAGCCATTGACACTCCTCGATATCTATCTTTCAGGCGGGCACGTTTTTGGTCGCGCGTTGACTAGAAATACTTCCAGGCGCACGCCTTTTTCTATCTTCCAGCGCGCCATGTCGTGCAGTCACGGCCGCCACGTCGATCCCGGCCGCATCCGGACGCGCGATATCCAATGCCTTCCAATCCACTTTCCTAGAGACAGAGCCTTAGCTTACCGAACTTTCATTGTCCCAGCCTCGTCAACTATCGGAAGGTTTCCGCCGCCAGAGACGTTCCCGCCGAGGGACCGTCCGTTGCTCATCTCGCATACAACGAGACTCCTGCTGTCAAAAATCATTCTTCTATGAGATAATTTTTGTAACCCCGCATCGCGGGAATAGAGGAGTCGTATTGCGAACATGTTCGATTATCGCGATTGCTCTCGGGCTTGCGGGCTCGTCGGCTTTTTCGGCGACGCTCAACCCACCGAACCCACTGAGCCTCAGTGAGGTGGGGAATACCAACCACGGCATCGAATTCACCACGTTAGATGATTCCACGCTAACGAGCTTCATCTACAACTGTCAAGGGGACGCCGATACGGTAGAGCTGACGACCGGTACGGGAACGGTTTTGGATATGACTTCGATTCCCGCAAACGGAGGCACGAATCCGTCGGCCTTTACGGCATCCGTCAATTGGAGTTTGCTCTCGGGAAACGTCTATCGGCTCATCGGGACTACGCCCAGCAACGGGCTGTTCGGCGGCGCGTCCTATCCCGTGTCAGATGCGGATATCTCTGTAACCAGCGGCATTTTTTCCAGCAGTCAGACATCATCTTTCTGGAGCGACTTTAGTGAGATCACCACCACCTCGACATCCAATGTGCCCGAAGGTTATTTAGCTGTCCCGACGCTTGCCGCACTTCTAAGCATGCTGGCCGTCAAGCGTGGCCTGCGCTTTCACCGGGCACTCCTAACCAGGATGGCTCGGTTTAACCGATCTTAGCCAGTAACTCCGTGACTCTAACTTTGTCTTGCGGCGTGAGAGTGCTCAACTTGAGAGCTGATTCGAGTTCCTTTCGTGCCGCCGCCTTTTCCCCCTTCTGAATCATCGCCAATCCCAGGTGGTAGTGAAATGCGGCTAGTTCCGGGTTCTTCCGAACCACGCTTCCAAAGGTTCGCATCGCTGCGTCGGTAAGGCCCTTCTTCAGGTAAATATAGCCGACCGTATCGGAGAAGGCGGGCTGATTCGGAACCTTTGCGAGCGCTCGTTGCGCCAGCCGGAGCGCCTCGTCCAAATCCCCTCCCGAATCGGCAAGGAAGAAGGCCAGATTATTCAATGCTCCGGGATTATCGGGATACAGCTTCAGAAGACCCTCGTAGTGTTGCTTGGCCTCTGCATTGCGTCCGGCGAGAGCGAGGGTGTCCGCGAGGGTCAAGCCAATATCGATATTGGTAGGGGCCAACTCGAGAGCCCGCTGGTACGAGCTGATCGCCTGGCCGTGGTCACCCTTCGCTTCATACATCTCCCCCAAACGCTGCATCGTCTCTACAGATTTCGGATCCTTATCCAGCAATTGGCGGAGTTGTCCAATGGCGGCATCATAGTTTCCGTTCCGGGCCCGAATGGCGGCCATCTGTTCTAGCAGAACCAGAGCGTCGGGCCATTTCTTGAGGGCCTCAGTAATTATGTCTGCTGCCTTCTGAGTTTGGCCCTGGGATGCGTAAACGGTTGCCAGCCCCGCGGATGCCCGGGGATCGACGTCACGGAGTTTGCCGAAGATCTCGATCGCGTCGGGATACCGTTTCTCCAAGATCGCCAGAACTCCCGTCTCCAACTTCGCTTCGTTATAGTTTGGGGAGTCCTTGAGTAAGTTCGTCAATTCGATGCGAGTGTCCTTCCAGTAGCCGGTCGCCATCAATATCCGCGCGTGGAGGAGCCTGCCCCGGGGACTATTCGGCTGAAGCCTGAGAGCATCATTAATTTGTTGTAGCGCTTCGTCGAACTGCCTCTGAGCCAGATCGATATCGGCAAGCTCCAATCGTGGTTCGACAAGCACTTTCCGTTTGGTGATCGCTGCGCGGAAATGTACAATGGCCTTCGGCAAATCGCCATTTAACCGATACGCTCGGCCAAGCTGCAGTTCCAAAGATGCGTCATTGGGATTGTGCTTCAGAAGGGTTTGAAACTCACGTACAGCTAGTTCCCCATTCGCGGGTTTTCCAATCTCAACAGCAAGATCCGCGTGCAAATGGGTGGCTTCATCGTCCTTCGGATTTTCCTTTACCACCCGTGCAGCCAGCTCAAATGCCCCCTCCTCGTCGCCTTGCGCTCGCAGAGCGACAATCGCCCTCTTTTGATAGACGGAGCGTTCCCTGGCGTCCTTGGTGGCGCTAAGCCCTTCCCGATAGGCACGTAGCGCCTCAGGGAAATTCTTCGCTCCCAAATAAAAGTCTCCCACCCATACCCGGCCTTCGGGAAAGTCTGTAGTGTTGGTAACAAGATGTTGCAGGGTCGCCGTCATTTCGCGTGGCTTCTGCAGCCGGGCATAATAGCGCGCCAATTGCAGCACGTAATCAGCCTGCTTAGGATTATTGGAGACCTTTGTCTTCAATACGTTCTCGGCCTCCGCCACCCGGCCGCCGGTATCGTAAAACGTATACATTACGTCGTAGATGGGGCCGTAGTCCTTGTGCTGCGCCATCACATTCCCAGCAAGCTTAAAGGCCTCTTCAGTCTGGCCGTCTTGAATCAGGAGGCGAACCAGCTCCGTTGTGACACCCGCATTCGAGGAATCGACCTGAAGAGCCTTGCGGAAAGATTCGATGGCTTTTTTGGGTTGCCGGTCTGTCTGAGCCAGGTAGCCTTCGAGCATCCGGCCTTCATAGGAGTTGGGATTCTTCGAAAGAAGTTCATTCGATATTTGCTTAATCTGCTTGTATAGGAACTCGGGATGGCTGGAGTCCGCCAAGTAGTAGCTGAGGCTAACGTCGGCGAACTTCTCGGTTACGTCGGTGCGATCAGGGAGCAATTGAACGGCTCGATAGAGCGAATAGTAGGCCTCCCTGGCTTGGTTCTGTTTGATGTCGGCCAGCCCGAGGCGGTAATAGGCTTCGCCAAATTTCGGATCTTTCTGTATGGCCTTTTGGTAGTTCAGGGAAGCATCCGCGTACTTACCAGCGTCGTAGAACTTGTTTCCCCTCGACAAGTACGTCTGCTTGGTCGCGATGCATGCGGTTCCCGCGCCGAAGGCAATAATAACAGCACAAACACACGCAGTTTGTTTCATGTGGACCTTCCGATTTACCCGTAAGTTCATTATACGGCGATGCGGCTCCGCTTGATCTCTTGGTGCGCTGGCAGAGCCCAGGCTCCGACCCCGGCACCTCCAAATCAGATTGGACTAACTGGCGGCTTTTTCCAAGGCTACAGAAGTACTGACAGTACCAGATGATCCCGTACGGGAGGTCCGGGAGGGGCTAAGTACTCGTATTCTTGGGTGTGTTGGCGGTCTCGGATTCGAAAAGCGCTTCCGCTTCCTCGGCTGCGGCTGGACCGGCCGCCTGAGCTTCGTTCAAAACTTCGCGGGCGCGCTCCACCTGATCGCGAGCCACTCGCACCTCAAACGACATGGTCGGCAGAACCGAATTGCCGACCACGACCGCTGCAATTCCGTTCGCTTCCAGAAGATTCTTGATCTCCATGCTCTCAACTTCCGCCAGCGTGCCGTCGGCGTGAAATATGGTCTCCAGATCCAAATCGGAAGAATCATCCACCTGTTCCACTTCGTCCGCCAGTGGATTTTCGGCGATCAATTGCTCGGCCTTCTGAAGCTGGTCCGCGGGAACTTGGACTTCGAATGTTCCTTCCGGAACGCCCGGAGCCGAGTCGTCCAGGATTACAGGCGAGAGGCCCTCCGCAGTCAGGATATCGACGATGACATCGCAGTCGTCTTTCGCCGTGGCATCCATGGAACGATAGACTGTAACGAGAACGCTCATGCTTCACCCAGGATAGCAGTAGGCGCGGGGTAGAATAATAAGGAGGAGGATCTATGGCGGATGACAACAGTGGTGCCAAAGTAGTTTGGTTCATGGCGGGGATTGCGATCGGAGCAACGGTTGCGCTGCTCTACGCGCCGGCTTCGGGTGAACATACTCGGCGCAAAATCGTGAAGAAGACTCTGCAGGGCCGCGACGCAGTGGCCGACTCCGGCAAGGAAATGCTGGAGCGCGGTAAGGAGATGTACGAGCGGGGACGCAAACTGGCTGACGACGCAGCGGAGATGTTCGAGCGTGGCCGCAAGATTGTCGAGAGCACGGCGTCCAATTTGAAGGGATAACAATCCGAAATGAGCAGCACGATGACCAAGCCGGCGCACTCGGTGCCGGCATTCTCAAACGAGCAGGTAACGGACTTTTCGCGTCCCGCCAATCGGGACGCGATTGAGAAAGCGCTAGCCGAAGTGCACGCGCAATTGGGGCGGGACTATGATTTGCTGGTGGCTGGCCGCCGCGAAAAGACCTCTGACAAACTCAAGTCTTTGAATCCATCGCGGCCCTCCGAAGTGGTCGGCATCCACTCCAAGGCAACAGCCGCGCTGGCGAAGGAAGCGGTGGAAGCGGCCTACGCGTACTATCCGGAATGGAGCGCGACGCCCCCCGAGACCCGCGCTGAGATGCTGCTGCGGGCCAGCGCTTTGATCCGCAAACGCAAGATGGAATTCGACGCGTGGCTGGTTTACGAGGCAGGCAAGACCTGGCCCGAAGCCGATGCGGACGTGTCGGAGGCGATCGATTTTTGCGAATACTACGCGCGGCAAATGATTCGGCTCAGCCGGCCCGATCCGCTGGTGCAGATGCCGGGCGAAAAAGACGAGATGCACTACCTGCCGTTGGGCGTCGGTATCATCGTTCCACCATGGAACTTTCCGCTGGCCATCATGGCGGGCATGACAGCAGCCGCTCTGGTCTCCGGCAATACGGTGGTGATCAAGCCATCCAGCGATACCCCAACCATCGCCGCGAAATTCGCCGACGTCTTGCTCGAAGCAGGTTTCCCGCCAAAATCGTTTTCTCTACTGGTGGGTAGCGGCGCGGTGGTGGGCGACATTCTGGTGGAGCATCCCAAGACGCGGTTTGTCGCGTTCACTGGATCGCGGGATGTTGGACTTCGAATAAACGAGCTGGCCGCCAAACCGCAAAAGGGGCAAGTCTGGATCAAGCGCGTGCTGGCTGAGATGGGCGGCAAGGACGCCATCGTGGTGGATCGCGAAGCGGATCTCGAGAGCGCCGTTAAGGGCGTGCTGTGGTCAGCGTTCGGTTATCAAGGTCAGAAATGTTCGGCCTGTTCACGGGCTATCGTGGACCAGGCGGTCTACGATCAGTTTCTGGAGAAGCTTGAAGCCGAGGTTACCAAATTGACCGTGGGACCATCTGATGAGCCTTCCAATTACATGGGTCCGGTGATCAACGAGAGCGCTAAGCGCTCGATTCTGGACTATATCGAGGTCGGGAAAAAAGAAGGCCGGCTGGTGGCGGGCGGCGAGGCCGCTCCCGGCGACGGTTACTTTATCCAGCCCACCGTGATCGCCGATATCGATTCCAAGGCGCGCATCTTCCAGGAGGAGATATTTGGTCCAGTGCTGGCGGTGACCAAGGCGCGCGATTTCGATCATGCGCTGGAATTGGCGAACGACTCGGAATACGGGTTGACCGGCGCGGTGTTCACCAAGAATCCGGAGAAGATCAAGAAGGCTCGCGATCAGTTTTTTGTGGGCAATTTGTACATCAACCGCAAATGCACGGGCGCCATGGTGGGCGCGCATCCGTTTGGAGGCTTCAACATGTCCGGAACGGATTCCAAGGCGGGAGGTCCGGATTACCTGCTGCAGTTCCTGCAAGCGAAGTCGATCGCAGAGAAGATTTCGTGATAAGATTCGGATACCCCGACGAGAAGGGGACTAAGACGTTATAACTCCAGGGTCGAATCCGAACGACGCGGCGATGGGGCGTTTCTTACGAAACGCCCCATTTCCATTTGCAACAACCGGCGAAGGCACCGACTCCCTCACGGTCGCGGTTCGGCTAAAAACGATCGTTACTGAACCGCGAGCGTAAGCGACCGGTGGTTTTTCACTCGTAAGAGAATCGCTTGCGGGGCGGCGTACGCGCTCTGCAGATCCGACCGCGTTTCAATGTCGGCGGCCACGTAGATGAATTGGTCAATGGGTTCGACGTTCGGCAAAGCTTCGATGGTGAAGGTGCGGTGTGTTTCGGTCTCATTGATGAGCACGCCGTTCAGTCCGATATCCACCAGCTTGACGCGGGGCGGCAGATTCATCACGGCCACGGGAACACGGCCTCCGAAGCCGTTTTGACGCTCGATCTCAACCGAGATCTCGGCTGTCTTACCGGGTTCGATTTCCACTTCCTTGGTTTGGGCTGTCATCATGACATCCGGCTTGGGCATCAGGGAAATCAGCTTCAGCGTGTCTTCCGGATCCGCAAGGTGCGTGAGATTCTGGGCGCGTCCCACTGCTTTTAACGGGACAGCAGTCGCGAGCGAAGCGTCGGCGGCAGCACTCAACAGCAGTGTAGTGCGGACCTGGCCGGGCGCAATCACACCGCGAGTGGCTGTCAATCCGGCGGGGAGATTGTCCAGAGTGACAGCGATGGGCCCGTTGAAATCATCCATGCGAAATGCCGTAACTTCCACAGGAATCGCCCCGCCGAGCGGAACGTTGGGATTTGGCGGGTCGACGCTTAAGCGAAAATCGGGACGCGGCTCGCGAAGCATGAGGCGATAGGCGAAGTTTTCGGCGCCGATCCCTCGCACATCTTTGATGTGGATCAGATAATCGCCGTCCGAGGGAGCCGTGAAATGCACCAGCGAGTCCTTGCCATACCCCGGTCCGCCGTCGTCGTTTTGATAATACAGCCGCACCAACGGCAGACCGTTGGGCGTGAACTTCGTTCCGGGCGGATGGATCTGAACCTTGTAGAGCGGCTTGTCCACCGAATGCGCTTCGGTGGAGGTGTCGAAATAGGCGATGCGCTGGCCGTTGAAACTGTCGAAGCCGATGTCGGCGTCCGGGCTGTCTGGAATAGTCCGGATGCGGATGATCTCGCCGCCGATCATCACCCAATCACCGACGCTGAACCCGGTACGCGAATTGATGCGAATGCTGCTGCTGGAGGAGTTCTGCTCGGACAGCGTCGTGGAAGTCTCAACCACAGGACGAACCGTCGCGCGTTCGATGGGGCGGCCGTTTCGATCCAGCACTTCGAGGAACGAGTCAAGATCGGAACCCAGCCGGCGCGCATCCACTTCGAGAATCACCTTTTGGTCTTTGCGGGCATGGAAGCGGTACGTGTTGCCATCGGGTGAGGAAACCCGGCCATTGATCGTTGCTGGAATAGGGACCACTTGGCCGGGCGAAGGATTGATCTCGGGTTCGCGTCCAAGCGCGAGCCTCAGCTGGTTGAACGAATGGTCTGGCCTGAGAAGGATTGAATCCTCTGACAGCGGCTGCGGCTCGCCTTTCACGCTGATTTTCGCTGGAACGTTATAGCCTTTGAGAGCGACTTCGCCGTTCTTCCCGAGCTCCAGTCCCAACGGATACGCGGACAACACCAGCGGGTAGCTTCCAACGATAAAGCGATAGAAATTGCCACCGCTGCCGCTTTCCCGATAATCGGCGATGCGGATGTAGTAGGTGCCCGCCTTAGGGAAGCGATGCGCGAAGCGGATGGCATCCATGCCGCCCTTTTCGCCGAATTCCCGCACCACGGATTGATCCTCGGCGAGGATCGTTACGATCGGCTGCAGCGACGATCCAATCAGCGCCGCGCCGTCCAGAAATACAAGCTGCTGTCCGGCGTCGACGTGGATTTTGAAATAATCAACGTCGCCCGGTTTCGAGATGCTGCCGGTAAGAATCGCGGGCAAGTAGGTTTCGACTGCGGTCTCGGGAGTATCGTTAGGCTCCTTGTCGGCGCTCTCGCCGTAATAGGGCTCGATGAGGAAGCGGCCCTCGGGGCTGGTTCCAAGCGGCGTGAGGAGGCGAAATCCCACTGGCCCAATTTCGGCGTCCGGTGAAACTTCCACTTCCACTGTTACCTGATTGCGCGGGGGCAGCGGGCCGAGATCGATGGTGGACGGCGTGCCATTTGAGCCGAGGCGATTCTCGGGCAGATCGGGGAGTTCCTTCACGCGCAGGATCTTGCCGCTGACGCCCGGCTCGCTGAAATAGATCGCGCTGGCCTTCGCCAGGTTCAAGCCTTCGACAGTCAATTCCACCGTTGTGCCGCGCGAGATGCCCACCGGAGAGACGCTATTCAATGTAGGCGGTGTAGTGCGGTTACCGGTGGGACGATCGCTACTGCTTGCGGCGGAAAGAGTGAGGGCCAGGAGCGAAACGAGTGTCAGTTTCATTGTGTGATGGTGAGAGCGCCGTCTAAGCGGCCGATGGCAAAGGTTTTTCCATTGGGAGCGAACTGGAGGCCATAGACCCAGTCCGGTTCCGGAAACGAGTGAAGCTCGGTCAAGTCGTCGGCGCGGAAAACCTTAACGGTCCTGTCGGCGGAAGAGGAAATTAATTCTGAGCCGTCGGGCGACCAAGCCAGCCGCAGTATGGCGTCTTCGTGCGCGATCTGGGAGTGGAGCAGCGTTCCTTCCTTTTCGCCAAGGGACCAGATCCGGATGCTTTTATCGAGGCCGGCGGCAGCGACGAATCGGCCACTGGGATCGATTGCGAGAGTGTTGATGCCGTCCTGCGGCTCGGACAATGTGTACAGCCGCTCACCGGTGGCGACATTCCAAATCTTAATGGTGCGGTCCGCGGCGCCCGAGACCAGGCGTTGGCCGTCCGGCGTGAAGGCCACTGCATAGACAGCGTCGATGTGGTCCTTATAAGTGCGGATTTCTTTTTCGCTCGCGATGTCGAAGAGTTTGACCAGCTTGTCATAGCTGGCGGTGGCGATGCTTTGGCCATCTGGCGAGAATGCGACGCCGTAGATGCAATCCGAATGGCCGTGGATGGCGTGGAGCAGCTTGCGTTGCTCTACATCCCAGATCAGCACTTCGCCGGAGCGAGCAGGGAGTCCGCCGGCTGCGGCCAGGAGCTTGCCATCGCGCGAGAAGGCGATGGAGCGAACCGTGCCTTCGTGGCCTTTGAGCGAAGCTAGTTCTTGTTTGGTCGCGGGGTCCACGAGGCGGACTTCTTGATAGCCGGCGAGAGCGAGCAGTTTGCCCTCGGGGCTGTAGGCGAGATCGAAGATCTGTGGCCTGACAGGAGACTTCGGTTCAATTCTGGGTAATGATGCATCGCTGGATTTTTCGATTGAGACTCCGCCCACGGCACCCGCGTCGATCCACGCGCGAATAGTCTCGATCTGCTCCGGGCTGAGCTTGCTCCCGTCCATCGGCATGGCGGGCATTTCCTTGCCCGTGATCAAGAGGTACAAACGGCTTTCCGCGCTCTTGCCCGGGACGACGATCTTGCCGTGCGTGCCGCCCTCTTGAAAACCATCCCAGGTCTGGAGGTTCAGGCTGCCCATCTTGACAGCGGCCGCGTGGCAACCGTAGCAGCGCGCGGCGAAGATGGAGCTGACGTCTTTGTAGGTGGGTGCTGCGGAAAGAGAGAGAGACGAGAGAAGCCATACCATTACGAACGCTCCCTTCCGGTCGCGGCTCGGTAGGTCGCGGCTCGGTAAGTTGCGGTGCGGTAAGTTGCGGTGCGGTAAACAAGCGGGTGCAACCGAGCCGCGACCGGAAGGGAGCGTACGCATAATTAGTGATTGAACAGGAATTCTTTACTCGTGAGCAACGACCACATCATGTCTTCGAGCGCTTGCTCCCGGCCGGTATTGCGCGATTTTGCGAGAGCGGCCACGAGCGCGGTCTTCTCCGCATCTGAGGGGTAGCGGCTGAATGCGGTCAGGTAAACGTGCTCCAGGATTCTGGAATCCGAGAGGCCCAGCTTCAGGAACAACGCTACATAGCCATCGGGAGCGCTCAGCTTTTTATTCAACGTGTCGCCGTTGATGACGTGCAGCGCTTGAGCGATGGTTGGATCGAAGGAACGTTCCGCGACGTCGCACACGTTGCGTGCCGGCCGGCCAAAGACCGTCAGGAATTGCGACGTTACCTGCGAATCGGGAAGCTGCAGCGCGCGTGTTCCCGCCGGATAGCCAGAGTACGGAGTCGGCACGCCTGTGACCTGCGAATACGCGTCCAGAATCACTTCAGCGGGCAGGCGCTTGATGATGTACTTGGAGTAAAAAACGTTGTCGTTCTGATTGGTGGCGTTCGCTTCCGCGGAGAGCTGATAGACACCCGAATTCATGATGGTGCGGATCAAGTAGTCCACGTCGTAGTGATGATCCACGAAATCCTTACTCAGCGCGGCGATCAGATCTTCGTTCGAAGCTGGATTAGTCGCGCGCGTATCGTCCACAGGATTGATGATGCCGCGGCCCATGAAGTTCGCCCACACGCGGTTGACCAGCGAGCGCGCGAAGTACGGATTGCTCGCGCTGGTAAGCCATTGGTCAAACGCGATGCGCCGATCGATTGGAGAATCCAGCGGTATGGATTTGCCATCCAGCGGCGTGGGATCGAGCGGCTTCAGCAGCCTCGGGTGCATGATGTCGCCCGATGTTTTCGCGAAAACCACGTTGTCGCCAGGCTCGCTGCCGTTCTTGATTCCTACGCGCGTGAAGAGATTCACCATCTCGTAATACTGCTTCTGAGTCCATTTCTCGAGCGGATGATTGTGGCAGCGAGCGCAAGTGATCCGTTGGCCGAGGAATGCTTCTGTGCTGGTTTCAGCGAGATCGATGGGATCTTTGTGAAGCACGAAATAGTTCAGCGCGCCGTTCTGACGACTGCTGCCGGAACTGGTGAAAATCTCGTTGGCGAACTGGTCCCACGGTTTGTCCTGCTTGACGCTCTCGCGGATCCAATCGTAGAAGGTCCACATGGCGGTGGAGTTGAGACGCTTGCTTGAGACCAGCAGCAGATCGGACCACTTATACGCCCAATAGTCGACGAACTCGTCGCGTCCGATCAATTTGTCGACCAGCGTGGCGCGCTTGGTTGGTGACTTGTCCGCGAGAAACGTCTCCACTTCTTCGGCGCTGGGCAGGATTCCGGCGGCATCCAGATACGCGCGGCGAATAAACGTGGAATCGTCACATTCGCCCGACGGCGCGATGTTCAGCTTCTTCAGCTTCTCCAGCACCAGATCGTCGATATAGTTGTGCCGCGGAAACTTGGTGTAAGCGTCGGACGCGATTTGGTTCGGAAATGGAACAGTGAGGCGCGAGTACAGTACGCGGCTGGAATACCACAGCGTTACAGCAGCCTCGCCCGGGCCATTCATCTTGACGTGGCCGTTGTCGTCCACGCTGGCCACGCCTTCGTTGTTCGATGAATATTTCACCCAGTGGCTGACGTCTTCGACGCGGCCGTCCGAGTATTTCGCGCGAACCACAAGCTGCTGTTCCGCGCCGGTTGTGAGTGTGGCTGCAGCGGGGAAAACTTCAAGGCCGGTTATTTCCGGATCGTTCGGATTGGGCGGGGGCGCTCCCTCGGCGATCCATTCCGACAAGATGCGGTACTCAATGGAATCAGTGGAAAATCGCTTGCCGCCGCCGTGCGGAATGGTGAAGGTCGGTTTCAACAGCATCAGGCTGGCAGCGGGATCAGCCAGCGAAACGCGGCGGCCGACGGATTGGCGAGTGAGAGTGTCGTAATCCACGTCCGGATCGTAACCGCGCAAGGTGAGTTTGAATCCGTTCTTGCCGGCCAACGCGCCGTGGCAAGCTCCTTGATTGCAGCCCACCTTGGTCATCACCGGGATCACGTTATTGCGGAAGCTCCAGGTGAAGGGCGCTTTCGCGTTCGCGACGTGTACGCGCGTGGAGGCTTTGTTGTCGGCACTGATGACGGCGTCGCCCTCGGAGATTGGTTTCACCAGGCCGTTCGAGTCAACGGTCGCGACTTGTGTATTGGAGCTGGACCATTTCACTTTCGCGGTCCAATCTTCCTGGTGGTTCGCGACGGTCGCTTCGGCGATTAGCTGCTGCCGGGATTCGGGTGTTGATAACGTCACCTGGGGTGGGAGGACCGTCAGGTTTTGTGCCAGCGCCGGGAGGGTGATTATTAGCCACGGATGGACACGGATGAACACGGATAGCTTCATGCCAGGAGCTCCGAGATTGGTTCTGTTCCGCGATCCACTAGCGGGATCGGGCGGCCGCCAGCGCCGGGGAGCTCGGTAGCTAGGTCGATTCCGAGGCTGCTGAAAACTGTCGCCGCAACTTGTCCAGGCGTAGTTGGACGGTCGCGGGGAGCTCCGCCGATTTCGTCGGATGCGCCTATCACTTGGCCGCCTTTGATTCCGCCGCCGGCCATGAGGATGGTCCAGCACTGCGGCCAATGGTCGCGGCCACCGGCGGGATTCACTTTGGGCGTGCGTCCGAACTCGCCTGTGGCAAGCACCATGGTTTTGTCGAGCAAACCGCGCTCGCTCAGTTCCACCAACAATGAACTGTACGCCATGTCGAACATCGGGCCCACCAGATCCCGATAGCAGCTGATGGGACTGAATGGCTTCGACCCGTGGATGTCCCAGGTAATCTCGTCGAACACGGTTTCGAACATGTTGATGGTGACGAAGCGCACTCCGGCTTCGATCAAGCGGCGCGCCAACAAACAGCTTTGTCCGAAGCGGTTCATTCCGTATTTCTCTCGAACGTCCTGAGGCTCTTTGTGCAGCTCAAACGCTTCGCGTGCTTTCGCCGAGGACATCAGAGTATAGGCCTGATGGAACGTGGAATCGAGCAAGCGCGCGTCCTGCGATGTTTCGAACATGCTCACGGATTTGTCGATCATCTCGCGCCAATCGCGGCGGCGATCCACGCGGAGCGCGGTCAGATAATCCGGCGGCAGCATGTCGGGGACTTTGAAGTTCGGATCCGCAGGGTCGGCGTTCAAGACAAACGGATCGAAACCCTTGCCGAGGAATCCGGCGTTCTGGCCGTGCGGCATGTTGCCGCCGGTGTTTCCGATGGGGCGGGGCATCAGCACGTAGGGCGGGACGTCGCCTTTCGACCCTTTGAGCTTCCCCAGCACGCAACCGAAGTTCGGGTATTCGATTCCGCCCTGGAACAATCGGCCAGTCTGCATCATCTGATGGCCGGTGTCATGCACGGCGGCTGCCGTATGGTAGCAGCTCCGGATCAGCGCATACTTGTCGGCGTGTTTCGCCATGCGCGGGAAATTTTCCGAGATCTGGATGCCCGATACATTGGTATTGATGGCCTTATACGGGCCGCGGATCTCGACGGGGGCGTTGGGCTTGGGGTCCCAGGTGTCGAGCTGCGACGGACCGCCGACCAGCATCAGGTGAATGCAGTTGACGTCCTTCTTCTCGCTATCCACCGCGCCTTGCGCCTGGAGCCCGAAGACCTGCGGAAGCCCCAGGCCAAGAAAACTCAGGCAGCCGGCGTGGAGGAAGTCCCGCCTGCGCAAGCCATCGCAGAACTCGACGGGGCGATCAGCGTCTAAACGTAACATGGACAAGCCCCTCCTCAGTTGGAAGTAGTCGCTTTAAATTTTATCAGTTCACTAGCCCCTGGCACCGAGTTCCATCGGATTCGGGTAGGCGTCGGCGTCAGTCTCGTCGGCGTGCACGCACTTGAAGTCCTTTTCGATCAAGATGGAGAGCGGCTTACCATTCGCCAGCGCTTGCTCGCCGGAGATTCCGACGCGGTCGGTGGTGACCCAATCTTTCAATGCTGCGCAGGAGATCTGAACGCGCAGCTCGCCGTTCTGGTAGACAGCTTTCGGAGACGTAATCTTCGACGACGATTCGAGGATGTAGCAGAGGCTCGAGCCCGGACCAAATTCGATGCTTTCCTCAACGTAGCCGGTCTTGCTGAATTGGGCGACGTCGGCCTGGCTGAGCCGCAGCCTCACCGAGTTTCCATGCAAACGCAGTTTCATTGGATTCTCGAAGCTCCTGAATAAATGTTAAACCGGCGGTCACGCACGAAGCCGAGTAGGGTCATGTTGAAGCGCTGAGCGGTTTCGACAGCCAAGCTGGACGGGGCGCCCACAGCGGCAAGAATAGGGATACCTGCCATCAGAGCCTTCTGCACCAATTCGAAACTGGCCCGGCCGCTCACCAGCAGCAATTTGTCGTGGAGCGGCGTGTGACCGCTCAACATTTCCGAGCCGATCAGTTTGTCCAGTGCGTTGTGCCGTCCGACATCCTCGCGCAGCAGCACCAGGTTGCCTTTTGCATCGAACAGCGCCGCGGCATGCAACCCGCCGGTGCGTTCGAATACGGCTTGTTCGCGCCGCAGCAGCTCCGGTAGACTATGGATCACCGCGGAAGACACCACCGGGGAATTCCGGGGCAGTACCGGGCAGCCCTGCGTCTCGAGCGCTTCGATGGAGGCTTTGCCGCAGACCCCGCAGCTCGACGTGGTGTAGAAATGGCGCTGGAGCCGTTCGTAATCCACCTCGACATCCGGGTTAAGTTCGACGGTTACCGAGTTGCCGGCCTGCCGTGGATTCGCGCTGCTCTCGGATCGGCGAATCTTATGGATCTGCTGGAAGCCACTGAGAATACCCTCGGTGAAAAGGAATCCGGCGGCCAGTTCGAAATCGTGACCGGGAGTCCGCATAGTGAGCGAGATGGTTTTCGACCCAATGCGGATTTCGAGGGGTTCTTCAACGGCAAGCAGATCTTGCACCGGATTGACAGAACCGTCTTCGATGCGCTGGATCGGTACCGTCAGGATGCTGCGGGCCATTCCCCAAGGTTACTCGGTTCTTCAGTTCTTCGGTTATTCGGTTCGGTAACTCGTAGGGTCCCCAATTCCCAGTCGCGCGGGCGTAAGAACCGAAGAACCGATGAACTGAAGAACCTTCTTCTCAGACGAGGTTAGGAATTTTTATGATCTTCTTCTGAATCGCGTATTGGACCAACTGTGCCTTATTGTGGATGTCCAGCTTCCGCATCAGGTTGAACTTGTGCGCTTCCACTGTTTTGACGCTGAGGTTCAGGTCGCAGGCGATTTCTTTCACCGAATTGCCCTCGGCGAGCATCTTCAGCACCTCACGCTCGCGCGTAGTGAGCGTGGCGAAACGCGGCAGGCGATTGGCCGATTTGATTCTGGAACGGAAATCGTCCACCAGTTGCGAGAGCATGCGCGGGCTCAAGTAACTTCCGCCGCGGCAGATGTCGCGCACAGCCGCAACCAGTTGGGCCGAAGGGCTGTCCTTTAGAACATAGCCGCTGGCGCCCACTTCCATACCTTCCACCAGGTAATCCTCGTCGTCATACATGGTGAGAAACAGCACTTTGGTTTCGGGCCGGTTCTTCTTGATTTGACGGGTTGCTTCGAAGCTGCTGAGGCCTGGCATGCCAATGTCCATCAGCACTACATCCGGACGTACCTCGGCAGCTTTTTCCACGGCATCGCCGCCATTTGAAGCTTCCCCTACTACTTCCATATCCGATTCCGCGGATATTAGCGTTCTGATACCTTGACGAAAGAGCGTGTGGTCATCCGCCAACATGATGCGAGTCTTTGCCATAACGTGTGCCCGATTCTTGTCTTCAAATCCCTTTCCTAAGCTTCAGCCTCCCGCCTACCTGTCGAGAAGGCGCCGCGCGCGTCGAGGATTTTCGTCCTCCGCAAGGTCTTCCCGATCGGTTTAGCGGCGATCGGTTCGTTTAAGTTAAATGCCGGCGGCTCCTTGGCGACCGGGAGAGTGATCGAAATCTTGGTTCCCCGGCTCCTTCTCTTACCATCTACTGAGGCTTTCCCCGTTCTGATCCCACTACTTGACCCATTTCTGAGGTAGCTATGTACCTCAAACCTGCCGCCCAGCAGGGCAACGCGCTCTCTCATGCCAGAAAGTCCGAACGAATCTTTCCGGGCCAGCGCTTCCGCTACATTAAATCCGACTCCGTTGTCCTCAACGGCCAGTCTCACCCTTCCATCGGCGGAACTCACGGAAATGTTTACGCTAGTTGCGCCCGAATGCTTGGCAATATTGTTGCAGCATTCCTGAACCAGCCTATACACAATGATTTCTGTATATTGCGGCAGCCGGCGCAGGCGAGTCAGCAGCAGCCGGACGCGGCTGGGATGCAATCGCCGGAAGCGATTCACCAGTTGGCGCAGGGCGGCTCCCAAACCCAACTGCTCCAGAACGGCCGGGCTCAGAGCCGCGATCAGGCGGCGCATCTCAAGGATGGTTCTCTCGGTGAGATCGCGAGCCTCTTTCAGTTTGCTGATCCACTCGGTATGTTCCGCAGGCAGAGCCTGTTCCAGAAGTTCCATCTGCAGCCGGATGCACAGCAAGGATTGTCCGGCTTCATCGTGGAGCTCGCGGCTGATCCGGCGGCGCTCCATCTCCTCGACGTGCAGCATATGCTCGGCGAGTTGCCGGATCTGCTCTTCGCTGGCGGCCAGGTCCTCCATCAAGCGAGCCTTTTCGGCAGCCATTAAACAGCGCTCGGCGGCCGCGGCCAGCAGCTCCTGCTCGCGAGGGAGCCACTCATAGGGTTTGGAAAACGCGAACTGCATCACACCCGCGGTGCGGCCCTTCGCGGCCAGCGGAATGGACCAGCACATTTGGAATTTATCTTTCCAGCCAGGCTCAAGCAACACATGCCCCGCCCCGTTTCGAGGATCGATTTGCCGGGATTTGGACAGCATGCCAACCATGTTGGGACGGTTGCGGACTTCGACCAGCGTGGGCCGCAACGCGCCGGGTGATTCAGCCTTGGCGCGCAGCACCCACGCGCTCCGCTTGTCGTTCAAAAGGTAGAGATGGCCGGCATCCGCATGACAAACGTGGACCAGCGTTTCGAGAAACCGACCGAGCAGATCATCCAGGTTGCGCGATTCCAATTCCACCCGGAACAGTTCATAGAAGGCTTGGGTTTCCGCCTCGCGGACCTGATAATACGCGTTGTTCAGCGTCAGGATCACGCAAAAGTGAAGCTGCTCGCGGACCCATTGGAAGTTCGCATATTCGTTGGGGAGCAACTTGCGAAGCATGGGAGTGAGCAGGCGGTCATACTCCTGCAATGCCTCGACGATACTGCTGGGCGGAAGATTCAACTTGGCCAGCCGACGGCCGTTGTACTCCACTTGCTCAATGAACTTGAGAGGAGTTTGCCCGCTAGCCAGAATTCTCGCCGCCGCTCCCGGAGTCAGTGAAGCCAGCGCGGTGCGGATCTTGGTTTCGAATTGCCTGGGTTCCAGCTGGCGTTGTTTGAGCTTGGCGAGGAAGCGGCGATCCAGAGTTTCCACATGGGGTAGCAGAAAGACCGCGAGGCGCTGCAAATGAACGCGTAGCTGATCGCTCAGGACGTCGGCTGCGTCGGCGAGCTCGGGGGATATTTCGGTTAATTGCAATCTAGGTGCTATATCGGCATCTAGGGGAAAGGCTTTAGGGATGAGGCGCACCAGCGGGCCGTTTTGGCGATAGTGGTGGGCAAGGGAGGGGCGTTTGACGAAGACCAGGCCGTTGTTGGCCAGCGCCGCCAGGTGGTGATCCCGAGGGAGATCCTTGAAACACTGAACCTCCGGGCCGGGGACTTTGTGGCGTTCACTGAGCAAAAGAATGGCGTCCTGATTAAGGCCAAGCGAACGGTTGATCCCGACGCCACTTTGACGCCCGCAGAGGCGAAAATTGTGCGCCGTGGTGAGGCCCAGCTCAAGCGCGGGGACTCGAAGCCGTGGCGCGCCGTGAAACATGCGCTTTCGCGTTGAGCTTTCCCACGAAGCCCAAAAGCAGCTCTCCCGATTCCCGCGCGATGTACGGGAACGGATGGAGCGCGCCATTGATGAGTTTGAAGAGAAGGACGACTCCCAATGGAAGGGGCGCCTGCGCAAGACGGCGGTCCCTATCGGATCATTTTTATGAAGTTCCCCAGCCGAGGCTAATACCCTCGACTACTTGGTAATATGCCGGCGCAGTAGCTCGCCTATCTCTTTCTGGTTGTTCTGCTCCGCCAGATCGAGCGGCGTCTGGCCGCGGGAGTTCTTGAGCGTCGCATCCGCACCTCGGGTGAGCAGCAGATCCACCACCTCAGCTCGGCCCAATGAAGCCGCGTAGGAGAGCGGCGTGGCGCCGGACTCCTGGTCCCTAGCGTTGATCTCCGCGCCGTGATCCAGCAACAGCTTTACTACTTCGGCGTCGCCACCCAAAGCGGCAGTATGCAAAGGCGTGGCGCCGGATTTATTCCGGACGTTCACGCGCGCGCCGTGGGTCAGCAGTGTCGCGGCAATCCCCTTCTGGCCCTTGAGACAGGCATCGTCGAGCGGTGTCGATCCATCCGGACCGGCTCGATTGGGATCGGCGCCCGTATCCAGCAGGACCCCTACAATATCCAACTGGCCATGCAGGATCGCCTCGTGGAGCGCGGCCGGCGCGGAAGTGTCCTCACCGGGGCGCCGCGCGCCCGCCCGAAGTAACACTTCCACCATGTTTGTCTGGCGGTAGTGCAGGGCTTCGTCGAGCGGCGTGGCGCCGGCGGTGTCGCGGGCGTTCAGATCCGCTCCGGCCGTTAGCAACACCTTCACCACATCCACTTGTCCCTTCGAGGCGGCCTCATGCAGTGGAGTCATTCCGGTTTCAGGATTCCTGGAACTGAGGTTCGCGCCGTGGCTGAGCAGGATTTGCGCCGCTTCGGCTTGTCCCTTCCAGGCAGCTTCATCGAGTGGCGTAGCGCCGCTCGCGTCCTTGCCATTGACCCGGGCTCCGTGCGCGAGCAAGAGTTCCAGCATGGCTCGATTGCCTCGATTCGCGGCCAAATGAAGCGCGGTTGCGCCGCCGCGATAGGGAGCTTGGATATCGGCGCCGTGCGCGATCAGCATTTCCGCGATCTCGACGTGGTTGGTGATGATGGCGTAATGCAGCGGCGTGGAACCAGCCTCGGAATGGCGAGCATTGACGTCGGCGCCGGCTTCAATGAGCAGCGCGACGATCTCTTTGTCGCCGGCCCACACGGCGTCGTGCAATACTGTTCCGCCCAGCGGATCGGCGGCATTCACGGAGACGCCTTGCTTGAGCAGCGCGCGGACACTCTCGATGTCGCCCGCTCGGACCGCTTTATGCAGCTCTTCGGTGGTGGCGGCAACGATCGCCAGCGTGGCTAGTAGCAACACAGCGACCCGCATGCTTTCAGTTTAGACCGACGCTGCCCTTACTCAGTCTCAGCTCCGTGAAGAATCGCCGCAAGGCACCGACTCCCTCACGGTCGCGGTTCGGTAACATCTTTCCGAGCCGCGAGCGTAAGCGACCGGTTGTTGCTATTTTTCTGGATATTATGGATTGACCGCATCTTCATGCCAAGTACCGACGACAACCGCGATCCACGAGTTTATCTCGCAGTGGAGCGCACCTTTCTCGCCTGGATACGCACCGGCCTTGCGCTCATGGGCTTCGGCTTCGTGGTGGCGCGATTCGGGCTTTTTCTTCGCGAGCTGGCCTCGATGCGCGTTGTTTCCACGGCGGACCTATCAGGATTATCTGTTCCGGTGGGCACCGGATTAATAGTGATCGGCGTGGCCGTCAATATTCTGGCGTCGATCAACCACGTGCGGTTCATCAAAAGGCTCAATCAAGGAACGCCTCCCATAGGACGTCCTTCCGCGTTGGCGCTGGTGGTGGCCCTGCTGCTGGCAGCGGCCGGCCTTACCATGGCAATATACTTGGGAAGCCATGAAATCAGGTGATGGAATCATCAGCAAGCCAAGCAAGTTTTCGGTTCCGGAAACTCTCGACCGGCTGGAAGCGATCCTTCGATCCAAGGGCATCACGGTTTTCGCGCGCGTAGACCACAGCGGTGAGGCCGAGAAAGTGGGAATGAAAATGCCGCCCACGCAGGTGCTGATTTTCGGGAATCCCAAGGGAGGCACTCCGTTGATGCTGGCCGCTCCCACGTCGGCCATCGATCTGCCAATAAAGGCGCTGGCATGGCAGGATTCGGACGGCAGTGTTTGGCTGAGCTACAACGATCCGCAATATCTGAAGCGGCGATTCGGAGTGAATGATGAAGACATCAAGGCCATCGCCGCCGTCTCCACCGTGATCGAGCAGGCCGTGGGATAAGCCTCTGGCTTGTCCATGGTAGGCAAGCCGGAGGCTTGCCCTACTGGATATAAAGCTTCGCCTCATTCGTGAGTGCATCCGGCGTAGAAACCGAGAGCCCCACCAATTGCCCCGACGTTACGCCGCTCGGCACTACAAAATTTACCTGATACAGGCCGGCGAAGCCCGGCGCTAGACCCTTGAACGTGACCGTGGCCGGTTGTCCATCCACAAACACGCCGATATCGGCCACCACCAGGCTCAAGGGCTTTACCGCGGCTGCGGCTCCATCCGCGACTGCAGGATTTACAGCGCCAAGTCCGGTTACATAGAGCTGCAGTGTTTCGCCAACCCTGGCGGGATCGCTCTGGGTCACAGGCGAGAAATCCGCGTGCAGTGCCGCTGCCGGACCAACGCCTGGCGCGAATCCTCCGGTGGTGGAAGTGAAAACCCCGGGAGCAGTGTCCCGTTCATATAACGTCACCGCGTTCGAGAGCCCCAAACCACTGCTCACCTGAAATGTTGCGTAACCTCCTGAAATCTCGTAGGGAACCAAAATGTTGATCTGGGTTGGACTCACATAGCTGATTGGCGCAAAAACACCATTCACGGAAACCTGCACGTTTCCTAACGTCGTGGGGAGCGGAAGGCTGGGCGCCGCTTCGGTGGCCGAGCAGAGTCCCGATCCGAATAACGAAACGAACTCGCCCGGCGCCACCGAATTCGTGATGGGCGCCAAATTGGCTGCGTTCCATACTTTGAGTGGATCGAGAAACGGGTTCGACCCTGTGTACTCCGCGCCGAGTGCGGGAGTCAGGGAGTAAAACGTACCGGTGCCCACTTCGAGAAATGCTTGCCCGCCGTCGCCGAACATGCCGAGAATAAGTCCGTCGGTAAACGTGCCGTCGGAGGTCAGGTTATAGGGCACGGGCGCATACGTGTAATCGATTGTGGAATTATCAAAAGTGGCCAGCCGACGGTGCGCCACCGAAGTTCCTTGGCCAAGCGAGAAAATTGATCCGGAAAAGGCATCGATGCCGTTCTGGCCGTCCGCCACCTTGGATGCATTATTCTCCAGTCCAGCAATAAAGTATGTTCCTTGATACAAGCTGTTGGTGGCCACCCCGGTGAGAGCGGGGATTCCGACCATCAGGTCGAACCCGCCGGGATCTCCCGCGAGAAAGATGGAACCATCCGCCGAAATGAAGAAATCCTTCTGTCCGGTGACCAGCGTGGATAACGATGGCAAGGGTGGAAACGTGATGATCCCACTCCCTTCGGTGTTCGAAATGTTGTAGGTAACGTTGGTCAGGGTCTGCGTAGTGTTCATGCTGCCCAAGTTCGCCATTGCGCCCGCAACAGTGACGTTGCCGAGGTTTCCATCTCCTACGGCAGTAAGCGTGAAATAGCCGTCCCGCACCAGCGACGCGTTGCCTTCTAGAAAATCAATAAAGGCCACCGTGTATGTTCCCTGCAAGGTCGCATTGGTTATGGACGATCCCGCGGGGATCGCGGCGAAAATATTTTTCTGAGGGCCTTCGGTGGCGCTGGCAACTATTGAGGGCAGTCCGGCTGTTCGGACTAATCCGGTTGCGCCGAAATCGGTCTGCGCATGGTCGATCAGGTCGTCAATCGCGAACAGTCCGTTCGCGGCAAGGTCATATGTGCCGATTTGGCCTGTGATGGTGGCTGGCTGACCGGCCGACGAATCCATCAGCGTGCCCGAAAACGTATAGTTGCCCTGGCCGTCGAACGTGATGGTTCCGGCGATGCTTCGGGCGCGTCCAACGGCGCTCGTCTTCTGATCGACGTTCGATAGCATTACTTCGCGAACGAAGTAATTGCCGAACAAATTGCCGTCCGCGCTGTTATCGAAGGTCTGCGCCGAGGCTGTCGCTCCAACCAGGGCGAGCCCCAACACCAGGACCGCAATTCCTCGGTAAGTCATCGTTTGCTTGGACGCGGGCAGTGCGCTAAAAGTCTGGACGCGTATGGCTCACGCTGAGCTACAATCTAATTTACCGATGAAGTTCGGTGTCGTTGTCTTCCCTGGCAGCAATCGCGAGCATGACGCGTGGTTTGCTGTCTCCAAAATCCTCGGACAGGATGCCGAGTTCATCTGGCATGATTCCACCAATTTGGGCAATGTCGACGCCTTAATCCTCCCGGGCGGCTTCTCCTATGGCGATTACCTGCGTTGTGGCGCCATCGCGAAATTCTCACCGGTGATGCAAAGCGTGCGCAAGTTCGCCGCTGACGGCGGGCTGGTTCTCGGCATCTGCAATGGATTCCAAATCCTGGTGGAAGCGGGCCTCCTGCCGGGCGCTCTGATCCGCAATCGAGGGCTGAAGTTCATCTGTAAACAGGTGCCGCTGCGTGTGGAAACCACCAACTCGCCCTTCACGTGCCGGGCGGCGAAAGGCCAGCGTGTAGTGTTTCCGATCGCTCACGGCGAGGGCTGCTATATCGCCGACGAACGCACGCTCGATCAATTGGAAGCCGAGGATCGCGTGGTGCTACGGTATCTGGAGAACCCGAATGGATCGTTGCGCGACATCGCGGGCATCCTGAACGAGGGCCGCAATGTGATGGGTTTGATGCCGCATCCCGAGGACGTCACCGAGCCGCTGATGGGTTCGACGGACGGCCTGGTAATTTTTGAATCCATGGTATCCGCCCTGGTAACGGCAAACTAGCGAATGACACCGGCCGTCATCGAAGCCCACCAACTCACGGGGCCGGAATACGAAAAAATTGTCTCGCTGCTCGGCCGCGAACCCACCTACACCGAGCTCGGCATCTTCAGCGTGATGTGGAGCGAGCATTGCTCCTACAAAAGTTCGCGCATTCACCTCAAGAAGCTTCCCACTCGCAGCAAGCTGGTGCTGCAGGGGCCGGGAGAAAATGCCGGCATCATCGATATCGGCGACGGTTACGCCATCGCGTTCAAGATCGAATCGCACAATCATCCCAGCTTCATTGAGCCCTTTCAGGGAGCTGCAACCGGCGTGGGAGGAATTCTGCGCGACATTTTCACCATGGGCGCGCGGCCTATCGCGGTATTGGATGCCCTGCGCTTCGGACCACTCCATCACGCGCGCAACCGAAGAATTCTCGAAGGCGTGGTTTCCGGCATTGCGCATTACGGCAATTGTTTCGGCGTGCCTACCGTGGGCGGCGAATGCGTTTTCGAAGAGTGCTACAACGGCAATCCGCTGGTCAACGTTTTCGCGCTGGGTGTCTTTAAGAAGGATGAAGTGTTCTACGGAAAGGCCAAAGGCATCGGGAATCCCGTCATCTACGTGGGCGCGAAAACCGGCCGCGATGGGATTCATGGCGCATCCATGGCGTCCGCCGAGTTTACCGAGGAATCGAAACAGAAGCGGCCTAACGTGCAGGTGGGCGATCCGTTTCTCGAAAAGCTTCTGCTCGAAGCATGCCTGGAAGCGATGCGTACTGGCGCCATCGTCGGCATCCAGGATATGGGCGCGGCGGGGCTGACTTGCTCCACTTGCGAGATGGGCAGCCGCGCGGAAACCGGCGTCGAAATCGACCTGCAATATGTTCCGCAGCGCGAGACCGGCATGACGCCTTACGAAATCATGCTTTCGGAATCGCAGGAGCGCATGCTGCTGGTAGCCGAACACGGACGCGAGGAGGAAGTGTTTCAGGTATTCCGCAAATGGGGGCTGGACGCGGTCACCATCGGAAAAGTCACCTCCGACGGAAAGCTGCGCGTGAAGGATCATGGCCAGGTGGTGGCTGAAATTTCAAACCGTGCACTCGCCGATGAAGCGCCACTCTACGATCGTCCGCATACCAAGCCGTACCGTCCGGCGCCGCTCTCGCCTCCTATTCCGATTCCGCCATCGCGGTCTGTTGAACAGGATCTTATCGCGCTTCTTTCCTCCGCCGACATCTGCTCCAAGCGCTGGATCTGGGAACAATATGATTATCTGGTGCGCAGCAACACGCTGGCGGGACCTGGCGCGGACGCCGCAATCGTGCGCATCAAAGAGACGGGAACGTCTATCGCGATTTCCCTCGATGGCAACGGCCGCTACTGCGCGCTCGATCCACGCGAAGGCGCCAAGCTGATTGTGGCCGAATGCTGCCGCAATCTCTCCACGGCCGGCGCGCTTCCTGTCGCGGCCACCAACAATCTGAACTTCGGCAACCCGGAGCGCCCAGAGATCATGGCGCAGCTCGTGGAATCCATCGAAGGCATGTCGGAAGCTTGCGAGTTTTTCGAAACGCCCATCACTGGCGGCAACGTGAGCCTCTACAACGAGACGCTGGGTGAGCCGATTTTTCCAAGCCCAGTGATGGGCGTAGTTGGACTGATGAAGACCGCGCACCCGACGCCGATCCATTTCCGCGAGCCGGATCGCGCCGTGATTCTTCTGGGCGGCTTCGGTGTTTCGGACGATTTGCATTTCGGTGGGACGCAATACGTCAAAGTGGTCCTTCAATCCATGTGGGGCCTGCCACCCGCACTCGATATGGATTACGAAAAGCGCGTACACCAGGCGATACGGGAGATCGTCGGCGCGGGGCTGGCCGAATCCGCGCACGATTTGAGCGACGGTGGCTTAGCCGTGGCGCTGGCGGAGGCGAGCTTCGGGCCGGCGGGCGTGGGAGCGCGGATCGAAATCCCAGCCGGAACGCGCGCCGAATTCCTGCTTTTCCATGAGGCACCGTCGCGCATCCTGCTCTCAACATCCGAGGCCGAAAATGTTCTGGCGATCGCGCAAAAAAACCGTGTCGAAGCAGTGCGCATCGGTGTTACGATGAAAGAGCGGTTACGGATTGATTGCGATTCGAAAACACTTGTGGATTGCAGTCTTGCTGAGCTTCGTCGACCGTGGGAAACATCGCTGGAGCAAATGCTGCATCAACAATGAACCAACGTAATTTCCTGACGCTACCACCCACCACCTACCCCCTCGACGACAAACTGCACGAGGAGTGTGGCGTGTTCGCAATTTACGGACATCCGGAAGCATCCAACCTGACCTATCTTGGCTTGTACGCACTGCAGCATCGTGGCCAGGAGAGCGCCGGTATAGCCACCAGCGACCGCCGCGAGATCCGCTGTTACAAATCCATGGGACATGTCGCGGATATTTTCACGCCGGAACAAATCGCGTGCTTGCCGGGCGATTTGGCCATCGGACACACGCGCTATTCCACTGCCGGCGATACCGTGCTGCTGAACGCGCAGCCATTCTCAGTGGCCTGCAACAAGGGGCAGATTGCGGTTGCTCACAACGGCAACATCACCAATGCTGGCGATCTGCGGCGTGAGTTGGAGCGCGAAGGGTCGATCTTCCAGGCCTCCAGCGACACCGAAGTGATTCTGCACCTGGTGGCCCGGTCGCGCGAGCGAACTCTAGCCGGCGCGTTGCGCGAAGCTCTCTTGCAATTGGATGGTGCGTTTTCATTGGTGTTTCTGGCGCGCGACCGTGTGATCATCGCCCGCGATCCGCATGGGTTCCGGCCGCTCGCTTTCGGCGAATTGCAAACCGAGAACGGCAAAGCTTACGTCTTCGCATCAGAAACCTGCGCCTTCGATTTGATCAACGCGGAATACGTCAACGATGTCGAGCCCGGCGAGATGGTATGCATCGGTCCCGAGGGCATGACGCGTGAGCGCTTCGCTCCGGAAGGTCCCCACGCGCAATGCGTCTTCGAGCACGTCTATTTCTCGCGGCCGGATTCAATCGTCTTCGGTCGCCCGGTGCAGGAATCCCGCGAGAATCTGGGCCGGTTGCTCGCGCAGGAATCCGGCGTGGATGCCGATGTGGTGGTTCCGGTGCCCGATTCCGGAGTCGCGGCCGCTATCGGTTATGCCGCCGAATCGGGCATCCCCTTTCGGCAGGCCTTGATCCGCAACCATTATGTGGGCCGCACGTTCATTGAACCCTCGCAGGCCATTCGCGACTTCGGCGTGAAGTTGAAGTTGAATCCGGTGCGCCACCTGCTGGAAGGCAAGCGCGTGATCCTGGTGGACGATTCGCTGGTGCGCGGTACCACCAGCCGCAAGATCGTCCGCATGGTGCGCAACGCCGGCGCCACGGAAGTGCATATGCGCATTTCGTGTCCGCCTACGATTTCCCCCTGCTTTTACGGCGTGGACACACCGCGCGAGAATGAGCTGATCGCGGCCAATCATTCCATTGAGGAGATCCGCGAGTACGTGGAAGCCGACTCGCTCGCGTATCTCTCACTGGAGTCCCTGCGCCGCGCGGTCGCGGACGATCATAAACAATACTGCTACGCCTGCTATACGCGCGAGTATCCCACTGAGCTGGTCCAGATTGAAGAGCTGGTGGCCGCTAAAGGCCGCCGGCGCTGACTGATTCGCCCCTGCGGTTATGTCCGTCAATTAATTCGGGAATTGCGCAGTAACCTCGTAGGCGTTAAGCAGCTCGGCGAATTCGCGCCTGTTAGCCTGGGGCAGAAGCGCGGCTGTTGACGTTTATTCCGCAATAAGTGCACACCCAGGCGATCCAAAGCAGCTATTTTCTAATAATAATGTGTGTGTTTGGCACACGATGAAGATTATTGTCTGTCGAACATGCGTTACTGTCTTGACAGAGTGCAGAATGTAGCGCAGGGTTGAGGCAGTACTAGTCCAGTCCACTAGCCCGGTACTAGATGCCCCGATTGCCTCAGATCGACGGAGCCAACTCGGGAGGGGCGGGCTTTTTACCTTGATAGCGGTTTCGGCAGTGGCTTACCTAAAAGGAGAACCTATTGAAATGCATCTAATATGCATGCGATCTACGAGCAACGCCGCCTGTATCTTGCTGCTTGCTGGCGCCGCGCAGGTGTCCGCGCAGCCGAAAATCACTCTGTCGAACGGCGCTACCTCGGCGTCTATATGGTATTTCGGTCCCGGTATAACGGGGAAGGTGGCCAGCGGCTACCTCACCTTCCAAACTCTCCAGGCAACTGACCCAGCAGACACCAATCCGAATCCCACAATCACCTGGAGCACGAACCAGCCGTCCCTTCTTCAGTTGGCTTCGCAACAATTTACCAACAAAACGTCATATTATACCGCCCAGGCAATAGGCCCCAGTTTTACGTTTGCGCAGTTGCCGCCCCCAACCTATAACATCTCGGTAGTTGTAACCTGGGACGGCGTAAAATCCGCTTCGTTTCCCATATTCATCAACATGCCGTACGCCAATCACGCTGCGGATGAGGGACAGTATTGCAGCGCCGGGAGCTGCGACTGCAACGCATTCTACCCTGGCAAGGGTTATACCGGATACATAACGCTCTACAACGTGCAAACGGAGGATCTGTTCAGCAATTATCTGACGGCGGTTGGTACAAACGAGGTCCTCTTTAACCAGCTATGGCTCGGCACCGGAGGCTGGACCGGTACCAACCCCGCGCAATCGAAATGGACCACAGCGCAATGGAACAGCCAGTATACGTTCCCGGACTGGTACTGGATATGTACGTCGAACCCGTCCTCTCTGAGCCCCCCTCCGACCTCCTCCGGAAGCGGAGGCGCCGCAGTATTCACCGAAACTCAAGACTACTATATCGGAAGCAGCACCACAACTGGGAGCGGACTCTGCACGCAGGCGAATGCCGTTACTCTCAGCACGAACAACGGCGCTCAATCAAACACGCAACCCCCGGCGTACCCTGCCACGGTATGCGCCAACAGGACCCCACTTAACAAGGCGCCTTAGTAAGGAGAGAGCAATGACCAAACAATTCTTCATTTCTGCATGGCTCGGAGTTCTTCTTTCCCCGCTTTACACGGAAGTGGGTTATGGGGCTAACGTTGCCTATATGGCGACCGGTTGCCCTGTGGTCGCCGTGGGAACATTGGCGTCGCGAAACGAAACCGCCACCAACGTCTCGTTCAACCTCTCCATCCAGCGGGTCCTTAAGGGTTCGGCGCCAGGAACCGTGAACGTCTCTCACAACTGGACGAGAGGCGGCCTCCTGATCGGAGCACCTCCGACGATCACGGTCACGTACGTCAGCGTGGGAATTTGGTGTTTGCAGCCACCAGGCGCATCCGCCGATTGGGGTGTCCAGCCCATTAACGGTCCCGACGGCCTGTTCGTGAGTATGTCTTGGCCCGCGGTGGCGACGCTGCCGGCCGCTTATCAGGCTCAGGTCCAGAACGCCCCCTTAGCAGACACTCTGCTGTTCGAACTTGCCGCGGGCGTGGAAGCTGACGGATTCAACCCTGCGATAGCCATTGGCGCGGCACAGGGCGCGCAAAGCTCATCCTTGCAGTTCGTCGCGAACAGATTCGCCGCTTCGTCTAATCCGGAATTTCAAATTGCCGGCTTGGCAGGGCTGATCACCGTCCAACCCAGCGCGATCGGTTCGGTGAGCGGCATTTGGCCTTCCATCAGCAGCAGTCCTCGCCGGTTCGACTTGCTCTTCGCGATCCGCGAATCCTTTCGCGATCCGTCGCCCGCCTCTATAAACGCGCTGGTGCAGTTGGCGTCGCTTTCGCCCGAAATGAGGGAGGCAGCGATCCACGCCATCTCGTCTATTCACAGCCAGGCGTCCCTGCCGTTCCTGGCATCCCTGCTCACGGGTTCGGACCCAAAGGAGCAGGCCAGGGGCGTCTTTGGGTTCAGCTCATTCGCGAATGTGTGTCCAGCGGAGACTCCAGCCAACGTCGTGTCGATGGCGTACCTTCAGTGCGCGAACAACGGTCCCTATAGCACTGCGGAAACCATTGCCAACTTCACTTCGCCGGGAACGCCTGGCAGTCAGGTGGTCCAGTTTTGGATCAACTGGTGGAACCAGAACCAGGCCGCGCTTCAGTAGCCTGGACGCGCCCGTTCGTTTTCGCTCCGTGCTCTTAGACGCGCAACCGTCTCGGTTTCCACCATCGGGGAAGCAGGCAACCGCGGGCGAAGGGCCGCCGGCGCTAGTAAAGAATCGATGGCAGATAGGCGCCCGCCGGCTCGTTATACAGCCCAATAGTCATCAGCGTCATGGGTTGTACCACGCGCAGGCCGCTCTTGAGGCACCAGCGAAATAATTCCGCATTGCGAGTCGGCACCAAAATTCCAGGCCCGCCGAAACTCGTCGCGGAACTGATCAGCGCCTGGATGTCCGAATTCGTCTCCGCCACGGCGTGTCCGAAGAAAGCCAATGCTGTCGCGTATCCCGCGATCTTTCCGCCGCGTTCTACAACGATTGCGGTCGAGTGGTTGATCGCGTCCTTCAGTTGTGCGCCGCGAGCATGACCGTGAACGTTCCGGCATACCCGGTTGCACTCCTCCAAATCCGGAAGCTCCGCCGGCCGGACCTTGCAGGCATCCACGCGCTTTCCGATTGCGGGACCCTGCATCACCGAAAGCGGTTCGCGCGCGACGAAGCCGAGCTTGGTATACAGGGACAAAGAACGATTGTGGAACGTAGCTTGCACCAGACGGACTCCCGCGAAATTGCGGGAAGCAGCCCTTTCTAGCACCGCCTCCATGAGTTGCCGGCCAACGTGGGAATTTTGGACCGCTGGATCGACGGTAATGGGCCCAACGCCCGCAACGGAATCTCGCTCGTCAAGACAGTTGCTGCCGACAATCCGTCCATCCTGCTCCGCGACCACGCAGTAGAAACCAGGATGCGAGAACGCGCCCCGCAGGATATCAGCAGCCACGCTGGGTGCCGGAAAGTCGGGCGGGAAATTGTGATCCGTGCCGATCTTGTAGAAGGCGTCATAACATATCTGCCCACAGATCTCTGCGTCTTCGGGCGTTGCGATTCGGATAGTCATTCAGTTCGGCAGTTTACCAGTCACAAAGAGTAGAATCAAACTATGGGCGCGACCACGACGATGGTGACAGTCCAAGAGTTCGTGCAAATGGCGGAGCCGGACGGGCAACGCATGGAGCTCATTGGAGGTGAAGTTGTCACCATGAGCTATGGCGGTTATCCGCACGAAACAGCTAAGTCCAATCTCATCGAGATCCTCGCGGTTTGGCTGGTTTCAAACCGGACCGGCAAGCTGTACACCGAAACCATGTTCCGCCTGGACGATCACAACTCTCCAATTCCGGACGTGAGCGTAGTCTCGCTCGCTCGCATCAAGCCGGGAACCAAGGGACACCTACAGGGCGCTCCGGAGATCGCGATCGAGGTGGTGTCCTCGGAAACGGCTGATGCGCTGGAAAGAAAGATCGATCTATACCTCGCTCACGGCAGCAAGTCCGTCTGGGTTGTTTTCCCGCAACACCGCGTCGTCCGGTTATTCGACGCCTCCGGCCAGTCGAGAAAGTTCCAGCAGGATCAAACACTCGAAGATCCAATCGCGCTCCCCGGATTCTCCACCCCCGTTTCCGCAATCTTCGAAGGAATCTAAGCTAGAAAAAGCATGTCTGCCACCCTCGCAGCCTCCGCGCTGCGCGTTCCACACTCCCGCATCCGCGAGCTGGCCGAAATCGCAATGGGGATGGATGGTGTATTGAAACTTTATTTCGGCGAATCGAATCTGCCGACGCCTGAATACATCAAGCGTGCGGCGCAGAAGGCCATGGCGGACGGGTTCACATTCTACACCGAAAACGCCGGCCTGCCGTCGCTGCGCAAGGCGCTGGCGCGTTATTACCAGGAGCTGCAGGGTGTCGAGCTGGATCCGGCCGGCGAAATCGTCATTACGGCATCCGGTGTCCAGGCGCTCAACGTCGGCGTTCGCTGCGTTCTCGATCCGGGCGATGAAGCGCTGGTGCTGACGCCGGCGTGGCCCAACGGATCTTCGAATGTCGCGATGTTCAACGCCACGGCCGTGGAGATCGCGCATCCACTCGTCGGCGATCGTTATCAAATCGATTTCGCGGCGCTCGAAGCCGCCGTCACCCCACGCACGCGCATGTTGTTGTACACATCGCCTTCGAATCCGCTCGGCTGGGTGGCCACCGTGGACGAGCAGCGGCAATTGCTGGAATTCACGCGCCGTCACAACTTGTGGCTGATGGCCGACGAAGTGTACGAACGTTTGAACTATACCGGACCCAAGCCCACCACGCCTGCGCCGAGCATTCTAAAGCTCGCCACTCGCGACGACGCGGTTATCGTGGTGCAATCGTTCTCGAAGATGTATTGCATGACGGGCTGGCGCCTGGGCTGGCTGGTGTCGCGGCGCGATCTGTGCGCGCGTGCCACGCAACTCAACGAGTTCATCATTTCGCACGCGCCCAGCTTCGCCCAACGCGCGGCCGAGACGGCATTGCTGTGGGGCGAGAATACGCTCGCCGAGATGCTGGTCAGGCTCAGGGAGAATCGCGACTTCTGCCTGGCCGCGCTGGCCAAGATGCCGCGCGTTACCGTACCAAAGCCGGATGGCGCGTTCTACCTGTTCCCAAAAATCGCGGGAGTGACCGATTCATTTGACTTCTGCAAGCGTCTGCTCATGGACACCCATGTCGGGCTGGCGCCGGGCGTGGCGTTTGGAGCAGGCGGCGAAGGGTCCGTGCGTATCTGCTACGCGGCCGAAAAGCAGATTGTCCAGGAAGCCATGGCGCGCTTCGCGATGTTCCTTAAGTGAGCGAGCGCCCATTCCGAGCCGCGACCGGCAGGAAGCGCCACCCCGATTGGATTCCTCTGCCTATATACTCGCTCCCTTCCCGTCGCGGCTCGGTTTTGCCCTCTGATTACTTGCCGTCGTGTTTGTCTTTGTAGATTTGCCGGCTGAGATGGTTCTGCTGGCGATTGACCTGGGCCTTCTCTTTGTTTGTCAGATTGCCACCGTTCTGCACGCGATCGTGGTGGATCTCATGGTTGAGCGCGCCCTCCTTCTTCTCCAGATTGACCGTTTCTTTGGGACTGAGAGTACCATTCTTGACGCCGTTCCCTATGCGCTCTTGCTGGTTCACCTTTCGCTGGTGAATGTCGTCAGCGAACGTAATTCCAGTTGTGCCCGCAATCAATCCGGCCGTTACGAAAGTCAAAATCATTCTTTTCATTTTTTGTCTTCCTCCATACGTGTAAGCACTTTTGGCCGTATGGAGTTTCGGCGGAGGAAGTTAAAATCCTGTTATGTACCGAGCCCGAGCAAACGCTTCACTTCCCCCTCCAGCCCGGGCGTAAACACGACGGCGTTTCCGGCGTGAATGCTGCTTCCGCCATCGAAGTTAAGGAACCTGGCGCCGGCTTCTTCGACGATCACCTTGAGGGGCGCGAAATCCCAGGCCGCCGCGCGCGGCTCGATCCAGATCTCGGCTTGGCCCGCGGCCACCATCATCGCGTCCGGCGCGCCTCCCAAATCGCGCACCGCCCAGAACCGCGCCATCCAATCCGGAAGCTGCGCTTTGAACGGAACGCGTTCCGGCCGGTTGAACTGGCTGTAGCACAATACAGACTCTTCGACGGTTTTCTTGGAAGACACATGCATGCGCGAATCGTTGCGATACGCCCCGCCCTCACGGCTGGCCTTGTACAGAGTGCCTAGCATCGGCAGATTGACGACGCCAACCATCACCTCATCTGCCACCTCCAGCGCAATCAGATTCGCCCACAACGCATTGCCGCGCAGATAATCGCGCGTGCCGTCGATGGGATCAATAATCCATCTACGTCCGCTCCGCGATTCCGCACGCGCCCCTTCTTCGCCCAAAATGCCGTCGTCAGGAAATGCCTCGTTCAAAATGCCCGCAATCAGGCGCTCGCACTCCCGATCGGCCGGCGTCACAGGAGAATGGTCGGATTTGGATTCCGAAGTGATGCCGGGCTGCATGCGTAGCGCGACCTCGGCCGCCTTCCGCGCGGCCTGAGCCGCTACCTCCAACTCTTTTGACCATGTCATCACATAGAATGATCCCATGGGCTCTCGCACCATGTATGCGGTCCTGGAACAGGCCGCCCAACGCTATGGAAAAGCTCCCGCGCTCCACCAGCCGATCGGGAAGGGTAAGTATCAGACCTATTCATGGATCGAGTACAAGTGCGCGGTCCAGGAGATTGCGTGCGGATTGCGGAGGCTTGGCATCGGCAAAGGTGATGTAGTTGCCATTCACGCCGAGACTCGCGCCGAATTCTACGTGGCCGATCTGGGCATCATGGCCAATGGCTCAATCGCTGCGGCTCTCTACACAACGTATCCTCTGCCGGACCAGATCGGCAACCTGCGCGCCAGCGACGCTAAAGCCGTCTTCATCGAAGATGCAAAAAGCATGCAGGCGCTGATGGAAGCTGCCGGCCAGCTGCCATTGCCAGTGCAGTGGATCGTCCTGACCGGAGAGGCGGAGAATGTCCTCACCTTGGAAGGCTTGCGCGCGGAAGGACGGAAATTGCTGGCTGAGGATCCGCAGGCTTTCGAAAAGATCTGCGCCGAAGTCCGGCCCGAAGACCTCGCCATTCTGTACCTCACCTCCGGCGCTACGGGCGAACCCAAAATGGGTCTCACGACGCACGCCGCGCTGGTGGCCAATGTCGACATGGGACCCATCGCACTGCGGCTTTCTCCTGACGACTGCACTATCAGTTTCCTTCCCTCCGCCCATATCGCCCAGCGCGTGGTGATTGAGTTGTTGCCCATCGAGATGGGCGTTCCGGTCTGGTTTTCCGAAAGCCTCGCCAAGCTGCCGAGTGAAATGAAGACTATTCGCCCCACGTTTCTGCTGGCGCCGCCACGGGTGTGGGAACGGATTTTCGCCAGCATAAATGCGGAGGTCAAGAAAAAGAGCGGTCTCGCCAGGAAAGTGTTCCTCGGCGCGGTGGGAATAGGCTCCGAAGTCGCCCGGCTGAACGAGGAAGGCAAGCCCGTTCCGAAATGGATGCAGAACATGCTCAAGCTTGCCGAGCGGCTGGTGTTCTCAAAGATCCGCGCGCGCCTGGGCGGCCGGCTTCGTATCGCAGCCTCCGGTGCGGCGCCACTCGGCAAAGAACTGGGCCGATTTTATGCCGCCATCGGCATGCCGCTCATTGAGGGCTACGGGCTCACCGAAGGCGGAGTCCTTACGCTCAATCCGCTCGACCGCCCAAAATCCGGAAGTATCGGGGTCGCACTGCCGGGTGTCGAGCTGCGTCTCGCGGAAGATGGCGAGCTGTTGGCGAAAAGCGCCACGCTCTTCGCTGGATATTATAAGGACCCAGCATCCACTGCGGCGGTCCTGCGCGATGGCTGGTTATACACGGGGGACATCGCCGAAGTGGACTCCGGCGGATACGTCTACATCACCGGCCGCAAGAAGGAACTGATTGTGTCCTCGAACGGCAAGAAGATTTACCCGGCGCGGATTGAGGGCCTTTTCAAGGCTGAGCCGATCGTCAATCAGGTGGTCCTGATCGGCGACCGTCTGCCGTTTGTCACCGCGCTCATGACCGTGAACGTCGCAAATGCCGAAACGTTGAAGGGCATGGAGCCATTTAAGGGACGTGAGCCGGGCGAGGTTGCCGTGGCTCCGCCGGTCGTGACCGAGATCCAGAAGGCAGTGGCGCGCGTAAATAAACAGCTCGCGCCATTTGAGCAGATCCGCAAGTTCCGTATTTTGGAGCGCGATTTTTCCATCGAAACCGGGGAGCTGACCCCCACTATGAAGGTCCGCAGGAATCGTGTGCTGGAGAATAACCGCGAGCTGGTGAGCGAGCTGTACATGGGTAAAGAAGAAAGCCAGTAGTCGCAAGCCGACGTGGTGTGGGGCGGACCCCCTGGTCCGCTGCCGACGCCCTCGTCGGCCTCTGGCCACAACGCGCAGAGCCGGACCAGGGGGTCCGGCGCGGACGAGGGCGTCCGCCCCACCACTGGTCGAAGTTTTTCATCGCCGGGATGGGCTGCACCGCCTGAATCTTTCGAGAACATTGCGCGAGGGCGCGAACCGCGCGCCACTACATACTCGAGGATCTGCGTTCGTTCTTGCCCGCCCACTCGCGCATCTCAAGAATGCTATTGACCGCGGCCTGCAATACCTCAAGCCGTTCAGCCGGCGTGAGCGAAAGCATCCAACGGATCATGGTGAGATCGACGCCGTCATCGCTATAGCAGGTTGCGTCGGTCTGGCGTTGTGTTTCCATGCTTGCCACGGCACCAGTGAGTATACCGCTCAGCTACTGTATCGCCAAACGCTATATCGTCATGCGGTATAATCCTAAGCGTGACAAATCCCAACGACCTGCTTCCTTTGACGCCGCAAGTCTTCCACATCCTGGTCGCGCTGGCGGATCGCGACCAGCATGGCTACTCGATCATGCAGGATGTCGCCGAACGAACCGGTGGCAGCATGCGGCTCAGCCCCGGGACCCTGTATGGCTCCATCAAGCGCATGCTGGAGCAAGGTCTAATCATCGAGCTGCGCGACAAAGACCGGCCGGATGCGCAAAATGACGACGAGCGCCGGCGATACTACCGGCTCACGCCTTTCGGACGCAAAGTCGTGAAGGCGGAAGCCGCCCGGCTGTCGGAGATGGTAGAGCAAGCGAGGGTTTATGGCCTGGCGCCGAAGCGCAGTTAAAATCTATCACGCGTTGCTCTTCGCGTACCCCGCCGAGTTCCGTCACGAGTACGGATCTCAGATGGAGCAGCTCTTCGAAAATCGCCTCCACTCAGAACCCGCGCTGCGCGTCTGGCTGGACACGCTCGCGGATGTAGCGTTCAGCGCTCCCAGGGAACACTTCCACATCCTCGCCGCCGATCTCGTCTACGGAGCCCGCATGATCCGGAAATCGCCGGCCTTCACGCTGGTGGCATTGTTCGCCATGGCGCTCGGCATAGGCGCCACAACGGCGGTTTTCAGCTTGATCAACGCCGTGCTCATCCGGTCGTTGCCATATGGCGACCCGCAGCGCCTGGTTTATATCTGGATGCCGAATCCGCGCTTCAAGGAAATCCCGCTGGAGATGTCGCCCAACAGCCCGGATTTCTACGCCTGGCTGCCCAGCCAGCAATCCTTCTCCGATCTCACGATGTTCAACCAGCAGAGGTTCCGCATGGTTGAAGCGGATAACGTCCAGCGCGTCGGCGGAGCGGCGGTAGCGGGCAATTTCTTCCATACTCTCCAAGCGGCGCCGGAGCTGGGCCGCGCCATCGAACCCGAGGACGATCAGCCCGGTCATGAACACGTCGCGGTGATCAGCGACGCGCTGTGGCGCTCCCGTTATGGCGGCGCGCCCACCGCGTTGGGAAAGACGCTGAATTTGAATCATGAGATCTACGCGATTGTTGGCGTAATGCCGCGTGGATTCCAATATCCGCACAGCGCCGATTTCCCTTATTCAGACAGTGACATTGCCGCCACCGAACTATGGATTCCCGCGGCATTGACGCCCCGACAAAAGTCGGACTGGTCTGCAGCACGCGACGCAGTCACTATTGGCCGCCTGAAACCCGGAGTCAGTTTGAACCGGGCGCAAGCTGAGATGAGCGCTCTCGAAGCCCGTCTCGACCCCCTCCTTCACCCAGCGGAATTTAGAGGTTGGGTGGCGCTCGTCAGGCCGTTTATCGATACGGCCGTCGGTCCCGTGCGGCCGCTGTTGTGGTTGCTACTGGGAGCGGTCTCCATGGTTTTGCTGATCGCCTGCAGCAATGTCGCAAATCTGCTGCTGGCGCGGGCCGCCGGCCGCGTACACGAAATGGGCGTCCGGAGTGCTCTCGGCGCCGAGCGCGTCCGCCTGGTTCGCCAGATGTTGACGGAAGCGTTGCTGCTTGCCTTGGGTGGCGGAATGCTGGGCGTGCTGATTGCGTATGGCGCACTGCGACTGATATTGCGCCTTCACCCGGGAGATATCCCGCGTCTGAATGAAACCTCGCTCGACGCCCGCGTGCTCCTGTTCACCGCCGGAGCCTCCCTCCTCACCGGCCTCGCGTTCGGGCTGCTCCCCGCGCTAGCGGCATCACGTGTAAATGTCAGCAGTCTCTTGAAGCAAGGCGGCAACAAAGGCATCGCAGGGACCTCCAACCGATTGCGCAATGGTTTGATCATTACGCAGGTAGCGTTATCGGTGATTCTGCTAGCCGGCGCGGGATTGTTGATTCGCAGCTACCTCAACGTCCAATCCGTCGATACCGGATTTGCTCCCTCCACTCTGACCATGAACATCGTTCTGGATGAACGTTATGAGACGCCTCAGAAACTGGACGCTTACTTTCGCAACCTGATCACCCAGGTGAATCAACTGCCCGGGGTCAAATCGTTCGGGTTGGTCAGCGCTCTGCCGCTGAGTCACCGCGAAAGCATCAGCACAGTCGAAATCAAGGGACACACCGTCAAGAAGGATGAAACAGTGGATGCCCGAACGGCGACCACAGCGTATTTCGAATCCATGGGGATTCGGCTTCTGGAAGGCCGCTTCTTCGCCGACGAGGCTGTGCGCGATCATCCGGCCGAAATGATGGTCAGCCAAAGCTTCGCGAAGCTTTACTTCCCTCGGGAATCTGTGATCGGCCAGCAGTTCCGCAGCGGGGACCAGTGGCACACTATAGTCGGGGTGGTCGCCGACGTCCGCAGCTCCAGCCTGGAAGAATCGCCGCGTCCCATGATCTACTCACCGTTCTTGCAGATGCCCGACAATCACGCATACCTCACCATCCGCACTACGTCTGCTCCCGATCAACTCATCTCCTCGATCGCGAAGATCCTCCGAAGCATCGATCCAAACATCACTCCGGAGCACGCCGGAACCATGCGCCAGTTCATGTCGGAAGCTACGCGCGCCCGGCGCTTTCAGACCGTTGTTCTTTCTGTGTTCGCCGCAGTTGCCGTGTTCCTGGCGCTGGTCGGCTTGTACGGATTGATGGCATACGCAGTAAAACAGCGCACTGCCGAGATTGGCATTCGCATCGCGCTTGGAGCATCGGCCGCGCGGGTGCTCAGCCTAGTGGTCGGGAAGGGATTGGCGTTGGTGGCGGCCGGATTGGTGTTCGGTCTAGCAGGCGCTCTGGTTCTCACTCGCCTGGGCACGAGCTGGCTCTACGGAGTGTCCCCGGCCGACCCGCTGACCTTGATCGCGGTCCCGGTTCTGATTCTCGCAGTGGCGCTGGTCGCTTGCCTGATCCCCGCGTGGAAGGCCACCCGCATCGATCCCGTCACCGCTCTCCGCTGCGATTAGGAGACCGGTCGCTTAAGTAGAGAGTGCTACCGAACCGCGACCGTAAGGGAGTCGGTGCCGTGTCCTCTTTCGCATGCAGTAAAATGAGATTGAAAGCTGAGCGAACCCGTCGTTGGGTTCGTTTTCGACGAATGGATTCTTGTCCCAGCGCGTACACAGCTATCCCACAAACGGACAGATGGCCAGCCTGGGCAAGCCTTCGAGCCTTATTTTTCAGTAGGATTGGTATTGGCAGGGTAGTTGCCCATCAGTATTGGGAGAATTTCCATGGATGTCCCTCGCGGTAAAGAAGTAGCACGAAGAAAACGGATTAAGATGATCGCGATAATTTTCGTGATCGTACTTTCGATCCCATTGATAACATGGGGCCTTTCCCGCCTTAAGCCCGCCGCGCCCTCGGTGGATCGGGCTACCGTCTGGATCGACAGCGTCAAGCGTGGTCCCATGCTGCGCGAGGTTCGTGGTTTGGGCACCCTGGTTGTAGAAGAGTACAACTGGATTCCCGCTCAGTTCGAGAGCCGGGTGGAAAAACTCAACTTTCTTCCAGGCGCGAAGCTTCACCCCAGCGACGTGATCATGGTCCTTAAGAACCCCCAGATGGAGCAGGATGTGGCGGATCTGGAGGCCCAGATCAAACAAGCTCAGGCTGTGTACGACAATTTGAAGGTGACGCTCGAGACGGCGCGGCTGGCACAAGAGGCGATTACCGAGCAGGTTCAATCGGATATGAATCAGGCCGGTTTGCAGGCGGACCGCGATAAGCAGCTAAACAAGTTGGATTTGAAATCGGACATTGATGCCACACTGTCAGCGGCAAAATGGGAAGATTTGAAGAAGCGGTACGACCTTTCGAAGAAGCAGCTGGATATCAATATTGAATCGGTCAAGGCGCAACTTGAAAACCAGAAGGTGGCGATTGAGAACCTGAAGGAGAAGCATAAGCTCAAGAAGGAACAGGTTGACGAGCTAACCATCCGCGCCGGCGTGGAAGGCACGCTGCAGCAGTTGGGTACCACCGCATTGCCTCTGGAACAAGGTATGCGCGTGCAGCCCGGCACCATCCTGGCGAAAATCGCCCAGCCCAACCGGCTCAAGGCCACTCTAAAGATCCCCGAAACCCAAGCCAAGGACGTCGCGATCGGACAAGTCGCCCAGGTCGACACGCGCAACGGGATTATTCCAGGGCATGTTACGCGAATTGATCCGGCTTCTACCAACGGAACCGTGGATGTGGACGTCAAACTGGAGGGACACGCGGACGGTATGCGCCCCGATTTGAGTGTGGATGGAACCATCACCATCGAGCGCCTGGCCGATGTGGTTTACGTTGGACGGCCGGTGATTGGCCAGCCCGGCGCTAAGATTATGTTGTTCAAGTTAGACCCGGATAGCAAGGAAGCGCAGAAGGTTCCAGTGACCCTGGGACGCAGTTCAGTGAATACCATCGAGGTTGTGGATGGATTGAAGGTCGGAGATCAGGTAGTATTATCGGATATGTCGGCTCAGGATGCCTATAATCGCATCCGGCTGAATTAAGGAAAGGGATCAATTCATGGCGAACGACCCAGATGCTTTAATTAGCTTGGACGCAGTGACGAAAGTATTTGTCACTGACGAAGTGGAGACGCATGCGCTGGCCGGCATTCACCTGCACATCAAGAAAGGCGAGTACCTCTCCATCGCGGGACCCTCGGGCTGCGGCAAGTCCACGCTGCTCGCCATTCTGGGCTTGCTTGATTCGCCCAGCGATGGTTCCTATGTGTTGAACGGAAAACAAGTGCAGGGCTTGAAGCTCTCCGAACGCGCCCGCATCCGCAATCGCGAGATCGGATTTATTTTCCAGGCGTTCAATCTTATCGGCGATCTCACGGTGTACGAAAACGTCGAGCTGCCGCTTACTTACCGTGGGATGCCTTCAGCCGAGCGCAAGAAACGCGTTCACGATGCTCTGGAGCGCGTGGGCATGTCGCATCGCATCAAGCACTACCCGTCCCAGCTATCGGGAGGTCAACAGCAGCGCGTCGCCGTGGCGCGAGCTTTAGCAGGCGACCCTTCCATCCTGCTGGCGGACGAGCCGACTGGAAACTTGGACTCCACCAACGGCGAAGCTGTTATGGAATTGCTGCGCGAGTTGCATCGCGGCGGCGCAACCATTTGCATGGTAACCCACGATCCCCGTTACGCACGCTATGCGGACCGTACCATCCGCCTTTTTGACGGAAGGATTGTGGAGGAGAGCGTGGGAGACCGTAATGCTGCGCTGGAACATTGATTTTCTTGCGGTATTCTTCATCGCTGTCGTGATGCTGGGATTCTCGAAGATGGCGTCTTTGAGAGTTCCCGACGCGCTGGATTCAATGCAAATGCAAAACGCCGTCAGCGTGGATTCGTGCCCGATCCACATCCGGAACGAAATTCTATCTCGTATCGCCTATATTCTGGACCAGTCCCCTCGCTGACGCGCGGGGCTACATCGCACCTGAAATCGAATGCCAAACCGGGAGCCCCAAGCGTAAGCGCGGGGACATGAGGTGTATTGTGTCCAATTTCATGAACGCTCTCGCTCAAGATGTTCGGTTTGCGCTGCGCACCCTCTGGAAGACTCGCGGCTTCACCGCCATCGCCCTGCTCGCCCTCGCGCTCGGCATTGGCGACCTGGTCAGCGCAACCGTTGCCGAACCACGCTTCTATTCCCGCATGCTCGGATCGTTCTCCGCAATCGCGCTGTTACTCGCCAGCCTCGGCATCTACGGCGTGATGGCATATTCAGTGGCGCAACGCACGCGCGAGATCGGAATCCGCGTAGCTCTGGGTGCGCAGCGCAGCGACATTTTCCGATCCGTGATGCTGAAGAGCGCTCTCCTGGTTTTGGCCGGCGTCGCGATAGGTCTGGCCGGCGCCTTCGGTGTTACGCGTGTGTTGCAGAACCTGCTTTTCGACGTGAAGCCGACCGACGCCGCCACCTTCGCGGCGGTTTCGGGCTTGCTCATCCTGGTTGCTCTAGCAGCTACCTATGTTCCCGCGCGCCGCGCGACATCGGTCGACCCCATGGTGGCCTTGCGATATGAATAGCTGTACCGGCAGCCGTACCGCAAGCCTCCGGCTTGCGTCGCTGGGCAAGTCGGAGACTTGCCCTACAATGAGACATACACTATGAGTTCACCGATCCTCACGCTTCGGAACGTCGAGAAATACTTCGAGCACGGGCCGACCAAGACTTTCGTATTACGCCGCATCAACGTCGAAATCAAAGAAGGCGAATTCGTCTCCATCATGGGCCCTTCCGGGGCGGGCAAATCCACGATGCTGCACTTACTCGGGATGCACGACAGCGCCTGGACCGGCGAATACTACCTGGTAGAGCACGCTATCCACAAGCTCAACAAGAAAGATCGCATGGAGCTGTACAAGAAATACTTCGGCTTCGTCTTTCAAAGCTATCATCTGCTGGATTCGCTCACGGTCTACGAAAACCTCGACATTCCGCTGTCCTATCGCAATATTAAAAAGGGCGAACGCGATAGTATCGTTTGCGATGTTCTGGACCGTTTTCAGATCGTAGGCAAAAAGGATTTGTATCCCAACCAGCTCTCCGGTGGACAGCAGCAACTGGTGGCCATCGCCCGCGCCATCGTGGCCAGCCCCAAAATAATCCTAGCCGACGAGCCCACCGGCAACCTGCATTCCAGCCAGGGCAAAGAGATCATGGAACTCTTCAAGAAGTTAAATGACGGCGGCACCACGATTGTCCAAGTAACCCACAACGAGAAAAACGCGGAGTACGGCAACCGGGTTATCAATATTAACGACGGTTGGATTACGGATACTGGTTCCTAAAGCCGTTTCTCGTTTCTCGTTTCTCGTTGGGGGCGGTCGAAGACGTCTGCACCTAACGAGAAACGAGAAACGGAAATACGTCTTCCTGTGCGTTTCCGTCCTCACCCGTCCCACAACCGAACATGTCCCACCCGTAACTGACTGACTAACTGGAAGTTGCAATTGGCACGGAACTTGCACCATTGCTCCGATTATGGACAGCCTCTGGAAGGACCTTCGCTTCGCTACTCGCGTCCTCTGGAGAAGTCCCGGATTCAGCGCCGTAGCGCTGCTCGCGCTGGTCCTTGGAATTGGCGCCAATACTGCCATTTTTAGCGTCGTGAATGCCGTCCTGCTCCGGCCGATGCCCTTCGTAGACCCCGGACGGCTAGTATCCATTCGGGAATCCAGCCCTCAAGGTGAGAAGTACAATGTCGCGAATCCGCAGAATGTGGCCGACTGGCAGAAGCGCAACCACTCGTTCGAACAAATCTCCGCGTACTTTCCCTACGATTTGACCATGAGCCTGACCGGCGGCGGCACGCCTGAAGAGGTTCCCGGCGGTTACGTGACGCGCGGATTCCTCTCAACGTTAGGGGTTCACACGGCTATGGGCCGCGACTTTCTGACCGAAGAAGAACTTCCCACCGCTCCCGACGTCGCTCTCCTGAGCGATGGCTTCTGGCGGCGCCGATTCGGTGCGGACCCGCATATCGTCGGCAAGAAACTCACGATCCGGGGTAACCCCACCACCGTAATCGGAGTGTTGCCTGCCGGCTTTCGATTTCCGGATGTGAAGGCCGACATTTGGGAATTGACCACGCTGCATCCTGAAACGCAGCGCCAGGGCCAGGGCCGGTATCTGGCGCCCATCGCCCGCCTGCGGCCTGGCGTCACTCGTTCCCAAGCGCAAGCCGAAATGAACGTCATCATGGCGCAACTGGCGCGGGAGCACCCGGACTTCAACAGGAATTGGGGCGCCACCGTAATTCCGCTGCGCCAGCAGTTCACTGGCGATTTGCGGACGCCGCTGCTGGTGCTGCTCGCGGCCGTTGGCCTGGTTTTATTGATCGCTTGCGCCAATGTCGCGAACCTGATGTTGATGCGGTCTAGCTCGAGGCAGCGCGAAATGGCCATCCGAACATCGCTCGGAGCAACGCGTGCCCGCATCGTCCGTCAGTTGCTGGCGGAAAGCCTGCTTCTCGGCATCGCCGGAGGATCGATGGGGTTGCTGCTGGCGGTTTGGGCCAAGGATCTTTTGCTAGCCATGCTGCCCGATAGTATGTCCGTAGCCAAAGTGAACAGCGTGACCATCGATGGCAATGTTCTGGCATTCACAGTGGCTCTCTCTCTCGGCACTGCGGTGCTGTTTGGATTGCTTCCTGCATTGCGAGCTTCGCGTCCGGACTTGAGCGACACATTAAAGGAAGGCGGACGCGCGGTTTCCTCCAGCCTCCGCCGGAATCGCATGCGAGCTGCCTTAGTGGCCGGCGAAATGGCCGTTGCGCTCGTGCTGCTCATAGGCGCGGGACTGTTGATCCGGAGCTTCATACGGTTGGAACATGTCGCGCCGGGCTTCGAGCCGGATCACATCCTGTCCATGCGTATCGGCTTGACCAACCCCAGATACAGGGATCTGAAAGCAACCTCGTCAGGGCTCGATGAAATCCTGCATCGCATCGCGCAAGTGCCTGGCGTCGTATCCACAGGCTCCATTCAATTTCCGCCGCTCGGCGGAGTGCTGCCGGCCACGGGATTTTGGGTTGCCGGCCAGCCCACTCCCAATCCCAGCGAAGCGCCCGTCACGGGCGTATCCATCATTACGCCGGGCTATTTCCCCACCATGGGAATCCCGCTGCTCGCGGGGCGCCTTTTCACCGAGCGCGACCGGGAAGGCACGCCGCAGGTGACGATCGTGAGCCAGTCGCTGGCGCGCCAGCAGTTTCCGAACATGGATCCGATTGGCCAGCGTTTATTTGTGCAGTGGCGCCGCGAAACGCCCTACCAGATCGTCGGCGTGGTGGGCGACGTGAAGCACGATGGTCTGGACAAAGAAGCACGGCCGACCGTTTACTTTCCGAACGCCCAGGAGACCCAGAACATCGCGACACTCATGATCCGCACCGGAGGGGATCCAATGAAGCTCGCGCCGGTGGCCGAGCAGATCATCCACGCTTACGATAAGGACCAGGCCATCGCCAATATCCAACCCTTGGACATGTTTCTATCGAAAGCCGTGGCGCGCCCGCGCTTCCAATCCGTACTGCTCGCAAGCTTCGCTGGGCTGGCTTTGCTGCTGGCGGCGATCGGGATCTTCGGAGTTATGTCTTATTCGGTTACGCAGCGCACCCACGAAATCGGAATCCGGGTGGCGCTGGGCGCGCAGCGCGATCAGGTGCTGCGGCTGGTGGTGGGCCAGGGCTTGGTATTGGCATTGATTGGAACCGCTGCCGGATTGGCGGGCGCATTTGCATTGACGCGCTATTTGCGGACCCTGCTGTTCAATGTGAGTCCCACGGACTGGCTTACGTTCACCACGGTGCCGCTGGTCTTATGCGCGGTTGCGCTAGCGGCCAGCTATTTCCCGGCGCTAAGAGCGATGCGGGTGCATCCGATGCAGGCATTGCGATATGAATGACAGGCGGCAGGAGGCAGGCGGCAGGAAGCAGGCAAGAAAAAGATGATCCGTGATCTCAAATACGCGCTGCGGACTCTGCTAAAGAGCCCGGGCTTCACCGTCGTTGCGGTGCTGACGCTGGCGTTGGGAATCGCCGCGAATACGGCTATCTTTTCGGCCGTCGACGCGGTGCTGCTGCATCCGCTCCCGTTCCCTCGTCCCGAGCAGCTTGTGGAGATCACCAAAACCGTGCCGAAGTTCGAGCTCCGAAAATTCAACTCGTCGCCGCTGGATTTCCTGGATTATCGCGCGCAGAGCAAAGCATTTTCCCACATGGCCGGGATCGATACCAGCCAGTACAATCTCACCGGTGACGGTCCGCCGGAACGGCTGACCGGCATGCGCGTCTCCACCAACCTGTTTTCGCTGCTCGGTGCGGCTCCCGTTCTGGGGCGCGCATTCACGCCGGAGGAGGAGCAATGGGAACGTCATAAAGTGGTCATCTTGACTGAACCGCTGTGGCGAAGCCACTTCGGCGGCGACCGCCAGATTCTGGGCAAGCAAATCGAGTTGGATGGCGAGCGCTACACCGTAGTCGGAGTTACCTGGCCGCTGCTCACATTCCTCAACGGGGCCAGATTATTGCTCCCCTTGGCATTTGCGCCCGCTGAGCTTGCTTCCGGCCAGCGCGGCCATGATTCGCTAACCATCCTCGCCCGATTGAAACCCGGCATCAGCCCGATGCAAGCCGCTGCCGATCTCCAACGCGTTAGTGCGCAAATGACGAAGCAAATACCGGACTGGTATAAGGAGGGCTTGACCCTCACCGCCGACCCTCTGTCGGCACAGGTCTCGGGACCCATACAGACGCCGCTACTGGTGCTGCTGGGCGCCGTTGCGCTGGTGCTTCTGATCGGCTGCGCCAATGTCGCGAACCTGATGCTGGCGCGGGCGGCGGCGTGTCGGAGGGAAATCACCATTCGCATCGCGTTGGGTGCGACGCGCCTGCGGATCATTCGGCAGCTTCTGGCCGAAAGTGGAGTAGTGGCCGTCACAGCGGGCGCGGTTGGCTTGCTGGCTTGCGTTTGGGTGCTCGATTTGTTCGAGCGATTCGGGCCGGTAGGTTTGCTGCGCGGCCAGCAACTGGCGGTCAACCAGTTGGTCGGCGGATTCACGCTGCTGGTCTCTGTGGTTGCGACGCTGATCTGCGGTCTTTTGCCCGCCGTAACCGCGTCCAACACGGATTTGAACGAGTCGTTGAAGGAGACGACGCGTGGTGCGTCGGGAAGCTCGAGCAGGCAACGGATGCGATCGGCGCTGATCGCGTGCGAGGTGGCGCTTTCGCTCACGCTGCTGATTTCGGCCGGCCTGTTGATTCGCAGCTTTATCCGTCTTCAGCAGTCGAGCCCCGGATTCGATCCCCAGCAT